>Ga0179596_10000060_pt1 | contig 116027 bp, 86 predicted proteins | sample CZODoug1_1_08_16_FD_155494 | JGI IMG/M metagenome (GOLD analysis project Ga0179596, IMG submission 155494) | Vadose zone soil fungal communities from Angelo Coast Range Reserve, California, USA - CZODoug1_1_08_16fungal (Illumina Assembly) | ecosystem: Environmental > Terrestrial > Soil >... | reverse complement strand
AAGGGCTTAGCCTACTTAGCTGGCCCTTTTTTCTCTCTTCTTCGATCAATAAACCAGGGCCGGGTGTTTTTATATCACGGTCCAACTCAAGACCGTCCTCAAGGCCCTTCTCAGAAGCTGGTATCCCACGAGTCATCCATTTAGGTGCCGGTGCGCCTTTTAAATAATGATCAAAAAACTGAGCACTGCGAATGATATAGTCTTTGTAATCATCCCCACCTATTCCATGGCCTCCGTTATCATATTGCAACATCCAGACTCTTTTTCCTGCCCTGCGTAATCCGGTAAAAAACTCCAATCCTTGTTCAAATGGGACATTCCCATCATTCTTGTTATTTATTAGTAAAATTGGGGTAACAACATTACCAATATAAAAAACAGGAGAATTCTTTACATAGATATCCGTTCCCGCCCAGGGAGTAGTACCCATACGTCCATCCCTCGTTTCATAATACTCTTGCGTACTACTTGATTTCCCTCCTAAACTACCTGAAGCACTTGTTAAATCCGAAACACCTGAGGATGAAACGGCGGCGGCAAACAGGCTTGAATGTGTTACTAAGTAATTCGTTTCATAGCCACCAAAGCTATGCCCCTGAATCCCAATATGGCTTTTATCTACCCAGGGAAAATTGGATATATATTGAGCTGCCCCAACTACCGATTTATAAACACTCTCCCCGGTATACCCTATTTTATAATGAATATCTGTAAGCAATACCAGGTACCCGTGGCTGCCAAACCAGGCTATATCCAACTCCCCCCCATTGTCTATAACCGGGGCCCAATACTTATTCAATTCATCGGATTTCTTTTCGTAATAATGAATTATTAAAGGATATTTATTTTGAGGATTAAAACCCTCCGGTTTATATAATATGGCCTTCGTATGAATGCCGTCTGAGGTCTTGAAATCAATTAATTCGGAATTAAACCAGCTTACATTTTTTTCCGGATACACATTACTAATGGGATAATAAGTTTTAAAATCAGTAGTGTAAAATATATTTGGAGATTCGTTTACCCGCTCCCTGTTTACAATATACACATTGGCATTACGAGCTTTTAAAGGATACAGAGGGCTTTGTATGTTGGGCAATTCTGCAAATATATAATCTCCCATATACAACAACTCCGCACGTACCGAAGGGGCCAATCGGAGTTGATAGAAACCGCTTTGTTTGCTCTCCTTATTAAAGGCTTGCAATAGCACTATGTCATTGGGGTGAATTGCACCTTTCAAACTTTCACTGGTTACCCTGAATCGTAGATTGCGGATACGACCATTGGTCAGGTTAATAGGAGCCTTTTTACATGAAGGATCTATTTCCCAAATGTCATAGTCGTCATAGATCAGGGTAGCAGCATCATCCGCTAACCAAGGGCCCATTAAAAGACCCCGGTAGTGTAGGGTTACTGGCCTATCCCAATATTTAGTATAGGACGGAATCGCCAGAGAATCTGTCATATTTCTTGTAATGCCTGTTGCCATTTCATAGCTGTATATATCCTGCATGCTTTCACCGGGCCCATATCCAATTACATATTTCCCCTCTGTAGACAACCGTGCCCTAAGCATTGAGAGCTTTTTTCGTTCTCCGGTAACTGTAGATACTACAAAAGTGGTGCCCAATGCCGCCTTGCTCCAATAATACTCGCCGGCCTCTCCCAATCGTGAAGTTACGATTGCAAAATCATCGTTTGTAGATCCATTTCCTACGGATATTGTCTCGTTTTCCTGTTGTATTCGTAGGAGCCGCATGGGCTTGCCCAGTACAACTACGGCCAGATAGGATCTATGGTCTCCTAGTTCAGACAACTGCTGTGATTGTAATTTGGCATCGGTATAGCTCCAAACATCAACCTTAACCGCATTTGTCTTTGGTTGAGGTAATGCTTTTTCTTTCAAATTAATAAATAACCTATTTCCGTCTCTGGTAAACCCGGAAATCCCACCTACCTCCAGGTTCTGATCCAAACCTGCGATCAGTTTCTCTTCCACCTCAACCGCTTTGTCCATCCCCACTTTATAATACCATATTGTATTTTTCGTAACATTTCCATCCCTCTCTTGCCTGATAAAAGTTAATTGAGTCCCATTGGCATCTATAACCAAATTTTTTACATCCGCACCTTTTCCTATGACATTGGATTTGTTCGTAATAAGGTCTATCCATTTGACTACGGTCTTTTTATCCTCCGCAGTTTGCTCCGTGTTTAGCAGTACCAGAATTTTACCGTTACTGCTTAAAAAATATCGATCTGCATTTTCATAAGTTTGCTCTTTCCCCGTTGAAATATTTTGTACTGTCAGTCCTTTTTCCGGATTATTCAACTGGTAAGCCATCCATTCTTCACCACCCTGTATAAATAACTTAAATGACCTCACCTGCGGTATATATTTATTATCATTTGTACCAAGTGTCAACAAGCAGAGACTATCATTAGATCGGAAAAAAACAACTTCCCGGCTGTCTTTCGTAAACACTCCCCCATCAACTCCTGGCAATGCAATTTTCCAATTTCCACTCAAAGCCTGTATCATTAAAGTATTATTCCCTGCCGGTTGGTTGTTTATGGAATAAAGCACATATTTCCCATCATTGCTAATGGCCGCCGAACTTTTGTCGATAGCCGGCCAGTGAAAAAATGAAGTAGTATCGACGGGTTGCTTCTGGGCAAATAAAATTGTTGTGGTTAATATTGACAATATTAACAAAGTGATTCTTTTAGAAGCAACCATAGAATAAAAGTTTACCATTTATAAGTTACAATATTTTCCCGACTTATAGAAAGACATTTTAGAATTTATTTCACCCATGTTTTCTCGTCTCTCTTCATTTTCTCCAGTGTCTCTTTGAGTTCATTATTATTGCCCGATACTCGAACAGCCCTTTCCTCTACAGCGATAGCTTCTTCCTTTTTTCCTGCTTTATACAGGAGATTGGCCTCCGTATCCATATAGGCTGGTTGAGCTTCTTTTTGCAAGGAGAGTTTACTCCATTCAACTGATTTAAGCAGAAGGACCTGATCATCCACATTTTTAAATGCCGTCCAAGCAAAATTATTTAATTCTTCAGGCGTAATATACTGTCCATACTTCGATATATATTCAGTGCCAGCTTGAACATATCGAATATAATCCTGATGATTTAAAAAATAAATCGTCTTCGCTCTTAAAAAAATTTCTTCCCCGGGAGCGCCATAGACAGTCGTTCTGTTTTTCAACTCATCCCAATCAGGGTTGACGTTTTGTCCATTTACGAAAGGTTCAATCTCATCACCATAAATGAGGTTCATCAATTTAACTTCCGCCTTTCGGGGACCTAAAACAGTATCGATGCTTGCAGCATCAGCGTGTAAAATAGCAAATCCAGGATCTTTAGTACTGCTGGTAATCTGCATGATATAATTTAACTCTTCTTTTGAAAAAGGCGCTTTTAATGTTGACACATAGTCTTCAGCAGATCGCCTCATGCCTGGTTTGTCTCCCGCTTGTTGAGCAGCAATGGCCATCTTCTTTAAGAAAACATCGTCTCTTTTACCCTCAATATATTCCTGCAACATTTGACTATACCGGATTCCCGGATCAGTAACATCGGCATTCGTCGCCACAACTTCGGGTATTGCGCCTAAATTTGCGACTAATGGTGCATGAATCTTACGGAGTTCCTCAAAAGGAATTTTGATTATTTCCCGGTCATAAGTCATAAGCCCGTTTTGTTCGCCTTCTACATCAAAAGGTTGCGTATACACAGAGGCACTAAGCCCTTCCCGTTCCAGCAGTCGCAAATGCAGGTTCATGATAGTATACTTTGTTTTTAAAGCCGAGGGAGTCACCTCTATATACCCCCACCCTTTTAGAGGATTCCACTGATGATCAGGTATAGACACTCCTATACCTCCAAACTCTCCCAGCACTCTCGTTTTTCCTTGAAGTCCCGGAGCATTCATCGGATCAGGATAGGAATGAACATCTGTCATATCACTGCTTACCCAGGCATTAGGGGAAGGGCTGCGCAGTTTTTCATTGACATACAGTATCTCCCCGGTATGCCCGTTGACAAGACGGGTGGGATCTAAGGTTTTGATCCACTCGGTAAGGCGTTGCTGGTCATATTGCCCCCATTTCTCATTAAAGAGCACCCATGTAATAATTGAGGGGTGATTGTATAACTGTTCAACAGTGGCCTTGCATTCTTTTTCAAATTCCTGCTTGGCTTCCTCATTTAAATTAAATGAAGGATTGACCATATCCTGCCATACCAGCATGCCAAGCTTATCGCAATAATAGTACCATCTGGCCGGCTCCACCTTGATATGCTTTCGGATCGTATTAAACCCCATTGCCTTGATAGCTTTAATGTCAAAAGCTAAAGCTTCATCTGTTGGAGCCGTATACAATCCATCCGGCCAAAAACCCTGATCTAAAGTGCCAAGGTTGTATGTGTATTTATTATTCAGGAAAATTCTATCAAGCCCTTTTTCGTCCTTTTTAATCGCTATTTTACGCATGCCAAAGTAAGATGCCACTTCATCTATCAGTTTACCTTCTTTTACTAGTTTTACCTGTAAATTGTAGAGATATGGATCTTCTGGACTCCATAAATGTGCATTAGTCACTTTTAGTGACAGGGTTTGATTAGGCCTGCCTTTAATCGTTTTTCCATCTGCTATTGCTTCTACTGAATATCCCTCGCCGGAAGGGATATTCACTATCAGATTAAGTACCCCTTTATCAATATCGGGCTGCATTGTAAGACCGGTTATATAGACAGAGGGGACCACTTCCATCCATACCGTCTGCCATATGCCTGAGGAAGCGGTATACCAGATGTCCTTCGGATTGAGCACTTGTTTGCCATGCGGGTTCGTTCCCTGATCGGTGGGATCCCATACCCGTACCACTATTTCATTATCTCCTTTTTTCAATTCATCTGTAATGTTAAAGGAAAAACTTTCATACCCTCCCCTGTGCTGCCCGATATCTTTTCCGTTGATATAAATGGTGGCTTCATAATCGACAGCACCAAAATGTAAAAAAAGCCTCTGATCGTTCTTCAATGCAGGTTTGGCGAAGGTCGTTTTATACCAAAGATTTTCATTGGGTTGTAAAGGTTTTTTTACTCCTGATAAGGCTGATTCGATCGGATACGGCACGAGAATCCAGCCATTGAAGTCAGTGGGAAAAGAGGCATTCTTTTCCGTAATGGTATACTGCCATAACCCATTTAAATTTTGCCAATTATTGCGCACCATTTGCGGACGGGGGTATTCCTTTAATGCATTCGTCGGGGATACTTCTACGGCCCACCTGGTTTGAACGGAAAATGGCTGCATTTGCCATTTCGACTGAGCAAAGGCATGGCCCAGGCATGATACAATAAGTACCAGACCAAGAATATTTTTTTTCATTACTATAAATTATTATTTATTTGAAAAACAGATTACGGCTGCAGCCATGTTGGTATTCCAGCCTGCATTTTTTTATAGGTGTCTACTATGTCTGGATAAGAATCTGATAAAGCGACGGCCTCCTTCTCCAACGACAAAGCCTCTCTTTTTCTTCCTAATTTATACAAAAGATTGGCCTTGGTATCCAAATACGCTGCTCTATTCTTTTCCCCATCCAATTTAAGTGCCAGATCTGCCCATTGCAGTGATTTTTCAAGAACTTTCTTATCATCGCATTCCATAAAAGCAGCCCACGCACCACCCCAACCATTAATTTCAATATAAACCGCCAATCCATAAGGAGGCTTCAAGGGATATTCCTTTATCATTTCATCTTTATATTTTGCCCATAATGGCCAATTCAGGTACAGCCCGCGATAATAAAACACCTTGTATGTCAATACCAACAACTTAGCGTCAATGGCACTATACTTTTCAGCAATCGTATTTTGAATATTCTTCCAATCGGGGTACTTGACAACTGCTTTCCCGTTTTTCAATACCTTAGTTTCAATTTCCTCCCGGGTGATAGTTTGGTTAACCTGGAATTTTGCCCAACCTTTGTGATCTTTTATTTGATCGATCCTGTTCTGTTGATGATAACATAATTCGAATAGCTTGTCTTTGGAATTGATCAAATTATAAAACTCAGCTATAAAATCAAGATTTTCCCTGGTGCATACATTTTCCCCAGTTTGTTTATCCAGGTAATTTTCCTTGTAATCTTTGGCAATTGTGCTCGCCAGATCTTTATCTCCGATAAGTTTTTTGGTAAATTCTGCCAGGCCGCCCATCAACGGGTAATCTTTTTTGTCCTTCTTATAATCTTCCAATTGGGCGTAATATTGGGCTTTTCGCGGATCGCTAGCCTGATTTATCAATCTTACAAAATCTACTGTATCTTTGAAACCACCATCTTTATGTACTAATTTTCCATCGGGTGTAAAAAAAAGAAAGCTAGGGTAGCCCGAAATTTTATATTCTTCTGTCAGTCTGCGCGCCTCGGCATACCAGTTTCTTATCTGTTCGTTATCCTGTTGGGTACTATCCATCTGTACTTTTACCGGAATGAACTTCTCCTTCATAGCATCTCCTACTCGCCGGTTCGTATACACCTCTTTGTCCATCCTTTTGCAAGGACCGCACCAGGTAGCGTATACATCTACAAAAATATACTTATTTTCTGCTTTTGCTTTTGCTTTTACCTGCATCCAATTCAGGTCTTGTTCAAACTTGATTCCTTTATATTCTGTATTATTTGTATCGATGGATTGTGAAAAACTCTTTCCGGTGACGCTAAAACAAAGGGCAGCAGCCAAAATTATTCTGTTCATCTTCTTATTTTTTTATAACCATTTCAATTCGTATCTATCAATATCCCTTATTTTGCTTTAAGTTAGGGTCAGCCTGAAGTTCTGATAATGGGATAGGATACCACTGCCAATCGATGTTCCAGGTACCACCTTTTGTTGCACAAACACCTCCCGATCCCATTACTGCATCTACGGTTCCGGTCCGTTTCATATCCAGCCAGCGGTGGCCCCATTCGGTGAATAATTCTACTCGTCGTTCATGTTGAATAGCAGTTAATAAGTCAATTTGAGTACTGGCGGAGGTACCTGCTAGTCCAGCCCTTGACCGGATTGTATCCAGGTCAGCCGAAGCTCCGGTGATATTGCTTCGCTGCGCCCTTGCCTCCGCCCGGATTAAATATTGTTCCCCTAATCTGAATACAGTTGAATATTCTGCAGCGGGTGTGTTGATCAGGCCAATTTTATATTTATAAGGATAGTAATAAGTTGTATTTCCAACCGTCACGCTATCCACCCAATTACTTCTGCGCTGGTCTCCGGGTTCAAAACTATTCACTACATAATTGCTGAGGTAAACCGGATGAGTACCGCTGGTATTAGGACCTGCAATAGGATCAAGGATAAATAAGGCACCTTCCCCCGTATTGGAGTTTACATCTGTACCCACAGGCTGTAATTGCCAGATGGCTTCCGGGTTGTTTTTAAGGAATACACCATTGAGTGTATCCAGGCTATACAATGTTGAATTATTAATTATTGCGGTAGCCTGTGCTTCCGCGCTATCCCATTTCTGTGTATATAAATAAGCTCTTGCCAATAAAGCTGTTGCCGCCCACGACGTCGGCCTTACCCTTTCCGTCGTTGTATTCAACAGCGTGGCGTCCAAGTAATTGGTGCTCAACAGGTTTTGAGCATCTTTCAGGTCGTTGATGACCTGCTGCCATACCTGAGCTTTAGGTGTTCGGGGTAGTACAGTGTTTACTGTATAATCTGTACCCGTTACCAACGGAACATCTCCATATAGGTTGATTAAATAGAAGTAGCAAAATGCCCGTATAAATTTTGCTTCACCCATGAGTTGTTGCCTTACGGCAGGTGTTAGACCCGATCCGTTACTCAATCCTTCCGTTGCAGAATTAGCGACAAAAATCATTGGATAAATTGTGTTCCAATAATCTGCTCCGCCAGTATTTGAATTGGATAATGCATTACTATAATAAGGTAGATAGGCCACATTATTATTATCATAAAGTGCTAATTCATCTGCGGATAATGCAACGTATAAAAACATGCTGTTTATACCAGACCATCCGGAATTACTAGAGCTCATATTTGTGTAAATCCCAGTTAACACCGCTGCGGCCGTAGCGTCGTTGGAAAATACATTTGCCGAACTAATGCTAGTAACCGGAGCTGGTATTTCTATCAGTTTTTTACAACCGACTTGAATGGTTATGAGGAAAAGTAGGCTAAAGACCAACCTTCCTGAGGGTCGGGTTCTGAGTCTTAAAACTTTATTACTTCTGTTTAACATATAAAATTCTTTATTATTAACTTTATTTTTTCCCCGCCAATACCAGGGTATCGCTATAAACTCGTCAAATTATTTTATAGCGTTAGCTGAATCCCCAATGTTAATATCTTTAAAGGCGGTAAAGTACTTGAACTTTGAGTTTCAGGATCTATACCTATATACCTGGTGATGGTGAGCAAATTCTGCCCCTGTATATAGAGCCTGGCATTTTGTAACATGGCCTTCTTTCTCCAGCTTTCGGGCAATTGCCAGGATAAAGACAAGTTTTTTAATCGTATGTAAGACGCATCAGAATACGCAGCATCGCTAAAATACCATGCAGTCACGAATTCATTTGATATACTTAAATCTGAATTATATCGCTGAATAGAACGAACATCCCCTGACTTTTGCCAGCGCCCAAGGACCGTTGTTGGTTGGTTACCGGAATTAGGCGAAGAAGAAAAATACCCGGGAAAGTTCCCGAAGTAGTAATTATGGGCTACTTGTTTCACGAACTGAAAAAACACATCCAATTGAAATCCTTTATAGGTAAAGCTGTTTTGAAAACCGCCATAAAATTTTGGAGCCGTATTCACAATTACGGTATTGTCTGTTCCAAGGGAAGGATTATAAGTAGGGTTTCCCTTGCTATCCGCAAACTGGTAAATACCTGTCGTGTCGTTAACTCCTACCAAATGGAATACCTTTTGAATAGTGATCGGTTGACCGACAACATATGCACTGGCATAATATGAATTGGATATGTTAGGGAACGCTATCAACTTATTTCTTGGAAGGGTTAAGTTGATATGCGTTGACCAGCTAAAGTCCCTGGTTTTAACATTGGTAGAACTAAGAATGAGCTCCCACCCCGAGTTTTGTACGGTTGCCGGAAAATTCCTAACAATGCTTCCGAAACCAGTAATGACGGGTAATGTATATAGTAGCAACTGATTTGATGATCGATTAATAAAATAATTAGCTGTGAGCAATAACCGGTCTTTTAAAATCCCCAGGTCCAGACCCAAGGCTGATTTTTTAGTTTCTTCCCACTGGAGGTAGGGATTTGTGAGCCCATTAGGCTGGAGCCCGGTTGCGCCCTGATAGGGGGTTGATACATAAGTGCTACTATATAAACTCAGAAACTGGTAATCACTAATCTGGTCATTGCCGGTTGTACCATAACTCGCCCTTAATTTTCCATAGCTGATAAAAGACAGGTTTTTTAGGAAAAGATCTTCCCTGGAAAATATCCAGGCGCCCGCAATTGATCCGAAATTGTGGAACTGGTTGGCAGCGCCGAACCGGCTGCTGCCATCCCGGCGGCCTGTAAGGCTCAACAGATATTTATCATCCCAATTATAACTCAATCTGCCAAAAGCTGCATTATATTTATAAATTGAAGCCGCCGTAGTATGTGCTTGTACAGAAGCTGCAGAACCGATATCACCCAACAACAGATCCGAATTGAATCCGATAGCAGTTGATTTTTGACCGAGGCTATTGTTTTGTTCAATGGTCATTCCGACCATTGCTTCCAGCCTTCCATTCCCAATAGCCTTTTTAAAGGTCGCTTGTGGTTCTATGATCCAGGAGTTGATATTACTATTGGCAAAAAGGGAATATCTTGGAAAAGAGGACCGATTTTCAGGTGCTACAGATGTGACGGGGTGAATAATTGTTTCATTTGTTTGCAGGTTAGTATAGCCCAAACTGCTTTTGATTTCCAATCCAGGCAAAAGCTGGTAACTGATCACCGCATTGCTGATTAAATTATTTGTTTTAATGGTGCCTTTTATATTTAAATAAGATAGCGGATTGCTCCAGGTCGAGTTACCATTTGTATCGGGCTCCCAGTTTAAACTTCCATCTGTTTTATACAACGCCGGAGCATTGGGTGCAAGGGTTATCGCATCCGAAGTAAGATCATGATTAGGCAACTTGTTATTATCAACCAGGTAACTCCCTGTCAACTGCAACTTAAATTTCTGATTGGAAGAAACATTATTGATATTGAAATGTAAAGAACCTTTCAGGTCTGAAAAATCACCGGGAAAAACATTGGTCTCCCGGTGGTAGGTGCCCCCGACTAAATATTGGGTACCGGTGTTGCCCCCAGAAATGGTTGTGCTCAGATTGGTATATTGGGCCGTGCCCCCAATTAATGCTTTCTGCCAGTCTGTATAGCGGGTCGTATCCCAGGTGCCGTTAATATCATAATCTCCAGGCCCAGGCTGGATGTTTGCTGAAGGATTGGCAATAGAGTCATTATAAAATGCCTCATGCCGCATCTGTAAATATTGTCGGGTATTTAACAGATCCAGCTTTCGGGTCACTTTTCCCCAGCCGTTCTGCAGGTTGAAATCAAATTTTGTTTGACCGGCTTTCCCTTTTTTAGTAGTAATGAGTATGGCGCCGTTGGCAGCCCGGGATCCATAAATCGAAGTAGCATCAGCGTCCTTCAGAACAGAAATACTTTCAATATCAGTTGGGTTAATAAAGTTAAGAGGAGAGGGGGAATATCCCAGCCCTCCACCTTGAACACCGTTTAGGGTTGGTAATAATTGAGAAGTATAAGGCACCCCGTCAATTACATATAATGGGTCATTACCACTGGCAATGCTATTTTGTCCCTGTATGCTAACGGATACGGCACTCCCCGCAAAACCGGTGGTTTGTGCAATAAACAACCCCGGCACCCGCCCTTCCAATGCCAACAAAGGATTACTTACTGGCTGCTTCTCGATATCCGCGGCCTTCACCGTCGTCACGTCTCCCGTACTCAACCGCTCCGTTGTCGTCCCATATGCAATGATCTGCACCTCATCCAACTGACTGGTCTTCGCTTTCAGGTTCACCAATAAGTCAACCCTGCCGTTCACTCTTACTTCAAAGGGCACCATGTTCACACTGCTAAAGATCAGCGTCGCATTCTTATCCGTATTATTTAAAGTAAATTCACCGTTTTCGTCGGTAGAAGTGGCAATCTTAGTCCCTTTGACGGTGACGGTCACAGCGACAAGCGGTTTGCCGGCTTCGTCCAGCACGCGACCGTGGACATTAATATAGGTTGATGGAGGCAAGTCTTTATCTGCTGGTAATTGTTCCTGCTTTTGTTTTACGATGATCGTTTGCTTAATGATCGTGTAAGTCAACGGCTGGTCTTTAAAACAAATATTCAGCACCTCCTCCAGCGGAACATTTTTAACCTCAATATCCACCTTTCTAGCCTGCTGCAACCATTCATACTTGCAGAAAAAAGTATAGCCCGTTTGTTTTCGGATGTCCTTGAATACGGTCTCTAAAGGAGCATTTTTTTCCGACAGGGTAATCATCTTCTGAGAGTAACCCCGGGCGCTTACCTGCAGGCAAGCTGCTACTACTAAAATTACGGTTAGGTTCATAACCAAGAGCGTTTGAAGGAGTAACCTCTGCCTTCGGGGCATAAGATTACCAGAAGCCTTAAATTGCATACCTTTAATTGGTTTGGGGTTAAACAATAAGCAGTCAGTGCACGATTGTATCTAATGGGTTAGCCCTGACCTATCTGCCTCGGCGGATACTGGCCGGAAGTGGTAACGACACTTCCGGTTTATTTTTGAGGACAGTCAGCAATTAACCCACTTACGATTAACCAGGAGCATCCTGGCTAAAGCCGTCGCTTGTAGAAGCTGTCATTTTTTACTTTTTATTTTTGATAATCAAACAGATCCCAGCGTCTAAAGGAAAGGCTTTAAAAGAGACCCGGATATCCGGGCCCTAATGTTTAATGGTTATGGAACTGAGCAAGTCGTAGACAGGTTTAAGCGATTCTCCGCTTGTATTTCAGAGGTAATAAATATTGCATAGATTATAAAACGATCAGTTTCTTCCCCTCTACCCGGAAATGCACCCCATTCAATTCCAGCATCTTCAGGACATCCGAAAGATTATTATTCCGGCTTATCTCTCCCAGAAAATGCCCCTCCGGCTTCTTCCCCTCATAAGACACATCTACATCATACCATCTTGTCAATTGCCGCATCACGGTCTCTATATCGGCAATATGGAACTGAAAATATCCATTCTTCCAGGCCACTACTTCCTCCACATCCACATCTCCGACAACATCTAATTCACCCTTACCATTTAATTGCACCTGCTGGCCCGGCTTCACCATTTTGCTGGTCCCCCCTTTTGTCACTCTTACCGCTCCTTCCAGCAAAGTGGTTTTTATAGCCGACTCGTCTTCATAGGCCATTATATTGAAATGAGTGCCTAAAACTTCCACTTCCATGTCCCGGGAAACTTTTACCTTAAAGGGCATAGCCTTATTTCCCTTTATCTCAAAATAAGCTTCCCCTGTCAGCTCCACCTCCCGGTCCTTGCCCGTGAAAGAAGTGGGGAACCGTAACGAAGAGGTGGCATTGAGCCAAACCTTGCTTCCATCGGGCAACACCAACTGGTACTGCCCTCCCCGCGGAGTGGCCAGCATGTTGTAGACTATGCCGGCTGGCTTTTCATGCAATGTATTATAGGCCAGTTGACCGCTATCCAGCTTTTGTACTTTTGAATTTCCCTGTTGCGAAAGGACTCCGTTATGGGCGCTATCCAATACAATCCTGGACCCATCCGCCAGCGTAAGCACCGCTTTATTTCCCCCGGGCGATACGTCGTTTTTAAGGTGTTTGGGCAGATCCTGTCCTCCGGCGACAGGAGCTTCGGACGAACGATGCATCCACCAATAACCGCCACCCCCTATCAGCACCAGGAAGATCACAGCCGCCGCATAGGACCAAATCCTTTTGGAGAACAACGGCACCACCGGAGGCCGTAATGCCGGAATTTCCCGACAGATCTTTTCAAATACATTTTTTTTGAATTCGTAGAATTCGATCATCTCCGCATGCAGCTTTTCCTCCGAAATGAACTTCTCATAAAAAATGCGATGTTCGTTCGATTGGGATACCCATTCTTTCAACTCCCTTGATTCTGAATCATTTATCTCAGCCCTCAATTCCTTAAATATCAAATCCGGTATCCTTGCAGTCAAATCCATTGATGGGAATTAGAGGTTATATTAAATATTTTTATATACACGGATTTCCATGTCTATTATATATAAACACGGAAAGCCTCGTTCAGTACTCAAAAATTCACAAAAAAATAAAAGAGAGTTAACAGAAAAATAATAAAAATTGATAATAGGACATGCTAGAATAGCTTGTAGAGCCTGATCAGAATGGCGGCCAGCAGCCCCCTATTCAATAATGCCAGCCGCAGGATCTTCAACGCCCGGGTCTTTTGATTTTTAACAGATTGGTAATTAATATGTAGCAGTTCGGCAATTTCTTCGTTCCCTAATCCATCCATAAAGGCTAGTTTAAACACCTGCCTGCACTTTTTGGGAAGTTTTTCTATTTCATCATAAATACGTTGTAATAACTCCGCCTGGTATTGATCTTCCGGAAAACCCTTTTCCTGATCCTGGGTCAAAAGGTAGAGTAAGTCCTTCCTTTGCTGATCCTTCGATTTCAGGTCCCGGAGATAGTTAAGACAGGCATTACGGGTGGTGATACGCAGAAAGGCCCGGATATTGATCAGGCTGTCAAAATTGGCGTGCAGCCGGAATAGCTTGATAAAAGTATCGGCCGTTATATCCTCCGCCACTTCCCTGTCACCAACGAATCGTTTGGCAAAATAATAAATGGAAGGGGCGCATAGGTTATATATAGTGGTATAAGCCCGGGAATTCCCCTGGTTAAATTGAGAAATGAGATCATTGGCAGATTGCTCCATCAGTCCTTCTCCTTGCTGTTTTACGTTATTTTTTAGCGGTTGGGTAAAGAAATTAGCACAGTTCAGTTTTTACCACTCATTCTAAAGGATTTAGTTTATCGTGCCGGCCGCTTGCAAAACAGCTCGAGATTCGGGTCTTGTAAAACCAAATATAGAAAATTTATGATCCCTTTACATGGAATATTGCAATTCTCAGGCCCTTCGGACCACAGATTCCTGATATCGGGGGATTCCTCCGGTAGTGTGAGTAAATTATATCTCTTCGGCAGCAACGACCGCATCCAGGTTGATCGGTCCATATATATGAGGAAAAGTATCTTCAAGGGAAGGGGACCAGTCATAATACAAGGGACTCAACAGGCGATCCGTATCGATACTCAGCTTTAAAAGGCCTGTTTTCCCCCGGAAATAGCGATCCAGCACCCCGGGTATTTGTCTCTCTTCACTGCTGTGAATGAATCCTTCTTCGGCAAGAGAAGGATGCTCATACTGACCTTTACTCTTGGCCTGAGCCCAGTCCTGCCGGGTAGTTAAGTGATAAATAATTGCCATAAGACAGGTTATAAGGGTTTATTTAAGGGATAATTCTTTTGATATGCTGCTCCAGCAGCAGGAGATCCGCCAATACGATAGCCGTCACTGCTTCCAATACCACCGGTACCCGCAGGGCAATACACAGATCATGACGTCCTTTCACGGAGAAAGGCTCTACCTCTCCCGTCACCCAGTTAAGGGTCTGCTGCTCCTTGGGGGTAGAGGACGTAGGCTTGACCGCCACCCGAAGGACCAGCTCATTGCCATTCGTTATCCCTCCGACCACACCGCCGGCATGGTTGGTCCTCGTCCTTCCCTCCATATTCTCTATCGCATCGTTATGCTGGCTGCCGAACATCCTGGCTGCCGCAAACCCGGTGCCGAATTCTACACCCCGGATCGCCGGGATGGCAAGGACGGCATGACTTAACAGGGATTCCACCGAATCGAAAAAGGGCTCTCCCAGTCCGACAGGCAGCCCGGTGACCCGGCATTCGACAATGCCTCCAATCGTATCTTTTGCATCAATCGCTTTCTGTAAGCCCGCCTCAAGGTCCCGCTCCCCTCCAATTTCCAGAATGGACGCACGCACTTTAATGCCTGCGGTCTTTTCCCAGTCCGGCATACCAAGCGGCCGCAAAGCATCGGACTCTTCGGCTCCGGCCTGATAAGACCCGGCCTCCGCCACTCCCGGTTCCTGCCCGACGCCGGCCAGCAATTTTTTGGCGATCACCCCGGCAGCGACCACTGCCACCGTCAGACGCGCGGAGAAATGTCCCCCCCCGCGGTAATCTTCGAACCCGCCGAATTTTTTATGGGCTACAAAATCTGCGTGGCCCGGCCGCGGCACAGCCCGCTGCTTCTCATAATCCCCGGAACGGGTATTGTTATTCTCAAAAAGAAGGGTCAGCGGCGCACCGGTAGTCCTATTATTAAAAAGACCGCTCTTAAAGAAAGGAATATCGTCCTCCTTACGGGGAGTAGTCCCTTTCTGAATCCCTCCCTTGCGCCTCTCCAGATCAGGCAAAAAATCTTCCAGGGTCAAAGACAATCCTGCCGGACATCCGTCAATATTCACTCCCGCACTCTCCCCATGGGATTCGCCGAACATATTTAATCTGAATAAACGACCGAATGAATTCATACTTATAGCATTTTATCGAGTGCCGCCTGCACATTGACGGCTGCGCCCAGCTTTTGTAAGTGTTCGTAAAAATCAGGATAGGATTTATTGATCGCCTGCGCCTCTTCGATAGTCACGGTTCCGCTTGCCCGAAGGCCTGCTACCGCACAGGCCATCGCAATACGATGATCATGCCGCGAATGCACCGTGGCGCCGCTGACACCTTCCCCTCCCTTGATAAGCATCTTATCCCCCTGCAGTTCGACCGATACGCCCATCTTGCCGAATTCTTCCTGCAAGGTCAGGGCCCGGTTGCTCTCCTTATGAGCCAGCCGGCCTACCCCTTCTATCACCGTCGTTCCCTTGCAAAAGGATGCCAGGGCCACCAGGGGAGGAAAAAGATCCGGACAATCCGTCGCATCGAATTGAAAAGCTTTCAGGGCTTCGGCCGCCCCCGGCGGCCCTATCTCGATGGCTGACCCGCGTATCGAAAGACTCGCCCCGCTATCGCGCAAAGCCTGCAGAATAGCTTTATCGGCCTGCGTGGATTGAACATCCAGTCCTTTTACGGTTATTTTCCCCGCGACGGCTCCCGCTACCAGCAGGAAAGCCCCTCCGCTCCAATCGCCTTCCACCGTATAGTTCCGGACAACAGATGCGCTTGCAGGGGTAGCTCCCGCACCCGCATCACCTGGGCCCGCCGTCTCACCCGAAAAATAGAACTCCTCATAATTCCTGTTCTCCACCTTCCAGCCAAAATGGGCCATGACCTGTAACGTAAGGTCGATATAAGGTTTGCTTTTAAGATTATTTACCCGGATCGCGACCCCTTTCGCGCCGGCAGCGGCATAAGAAAACAATAAGCCGGTCAGGAATTGGGAACTGAGCGACCCGTCGATATCGATGGTACGCGGCTGCAACGGTCCCTGTATCTGCAAAGGCAGCTTCCCCTTATTCGAAAGCACCCGGATCCCCAATTGAGGAAAGATCTCGTCGAAGAAATCCATAGGCCGGCTCAGCAGGCTGCCTTCCCCGTTCACGGTAACCGCCTGATCACTCAGGGCGATGATCGGAGCAAACATCCGGATCCCCAGACCGCTCTCTCCGCAGCTCACCTCCGGACGGCCCGGATTGACGCCATTACTCTTTATCTGCAGGGAACCATCTTCCTCTTTCGTGACCTCCGCCCCCAGCCCGCGGATCACTTCCAGCGCCGCCTTATCGTCATTCGAATACCCGGGATGCCGGATGACCGTTGTTCCCTTGCTGAGCAGAGCAGCCGCACAGGCTCGCTGCATGGAGCTCTTGGAAGTAGGAGCCTGAATGATCCCTTGCAGGCCCGATGGTGTGATGGTCGTTAACATATTCAGCGTGCCGTTATGATTGATTGTAAAAGCTTGTCCAATTGTACGATCGGAATATTCTTCACCACTCCCTGTCCGATCTTGTTCAATAACACATAATTCATGGAATCCTTCTCTTTCTTCTTATCCATTCGCAGCACATTCAGGACTTCCTTCGCATTGAATTCAGCCAGAGTCGGCAATCCATATTTTTTGAGCGTAGCGATCACCCTGTCGGTCTCTTTAAAACCAGTCAGTTCTTCGGAAATCATAGAAGCAGCCACCATCCCGATGGAAATGGCCTGGCCGTGCGACAATTCATAGAGGTTCTCGATGGCATGCCCCAGGGTATGGCCGAAGTTGAGCAAACGCCTGTCCCCCTTTTCAAATTCGTCTTTCTCAACGACCGTAGATTTGATCACCACATTACGGCGGATAAGCCTGGACAGAGCAGCCTTATCTTTCTGGTAGAACGACGGTTTATTTTTCTCCAGCTCCCGGAACAAGGCAGCATCCCTGATACTGGCATGTTTGATGATCTCCGCAAAGCCATTGGTCCATTCTTCTTTCGGCAAAGACTTCAACAGGGCCGGGTCATATAAGAGGAAATCGGGTTGACGTATCGTTCCTACCAGGTTCTTGTAGACCCCCACGTCGATCCCGTTCTTCCCCCCGATAGAGGCATCGACCATCGCCAGTATGGAAGTAGGCACAAATCCAACCGACAGGCCCCGCATGTACACGGCAGCGGCATAACCGGTGATATCGGTTACCACGCCTCCACCTATCCCAACCAGGAAAGTTTTCCGGTCAGCCCCGAAACCGATGAGCTGCTCAATAACAGAATTAACGGTGTCTTGTACTTTGAACGCTTCACCAGCCTTGATCACGATCGTATTCCACCCTCCGAATTTCTTCTGGTGATGCCGGAAAATATTTTCATCCGTAAGAAGAACGGCCTGCTTTTTATCGACTAACTTTTCCAGGTAGGCCAACTCGGCATCGAAATAATAGGTAGTCGTCTTCCCTGAAAATTTGTACTGCAATTTCTTCATGGTAAAAAATTGATTAGTGTTGGCCTTCGGTAAGCGGCCCCCCGATCTGCTGATGAGCTGCCGGGCCTTGTTCACGGCCGGTCTGGCTGACCCGACCTTAAACAGGGAGGTTCAAAGGGGCTTTAAACACCTCCAGTTCGCTCTCCAGTGTCTTTGATTTATGGTATTCTTCCTGTTTACCAATAAAATCGATCACCTGCTTGAGTCCGCTCGGGCTTACGGAATAGGCGGCATAGCTCTCTTCCCATTCGAAGGGCGTTGGCAGGAATTTATTTTCATTCAACCAACGGGAGGATCCGGTCTTGATACTTTTTACGACCTGGATGAGATTCTGCGAGGGCATCAGCTGTACCAGGCAATGGATATGATCTTCCACTCCATTGATAGACACGATCTTCAGCCCCCGCTCCTCCCCGTCTTTTTGCATGTGCGCAAATAGTATTTTACGCACCGGTTTGCTCAACAGCGGCTCCCGCTGGTATACACTCCAGAGAACATGTACGAAGAGATATACGGTGGGATGTTCGCTCATGGGCTGTACCTATGAATTCATGATCTTATTCTGGTGGTTGATGGACTCCATGTGTACCGCATCATAATACTTCGTGATGAACTCCTTGCCTAATCCCAGTTTCTCTCCCTTTACGAAAGCTCTCTCAAGAATGGAGTTCCAGCGATTGGTCTGCAGGATCGTAATATTGTTATCACGTTTGAATTCCCCGATCTTATCGGCGATCTTCATACGCTGACCCAGCAGCTGCATCAGTTCGTCATCGATATGGTTGATCTGCTCGCGGAGTTTTTCCAGCGCAGTGATGAATTCCTTTTCCGTAGTCGTCTCATGACGCCATTTGATGCTGTCCAGTAATTCGGCCAGGCGTTCCGGAGTGATCTGCTGTTTGGCATCGCTCCATGCCTTATCCGGATCGATATGGCTCTCGATGATCAGTCCGTCAAAATCCAGGTCGATCGCTTTCTGCGCTACATCCAGCAGGATATCGCGGCGGCCGCTGATATGGGAAGGATCATTGATCATCATCAGCTCAGGGTTGCGCCGCTTCATCTCGATCGCCAGATGCCACATGGGGGCATTCCGGTATTCGGTATTACCGTAGGAGCTGAATCCACGGTGGATCAATCCTATTTGTTTGATCCCCGCTTTAGCCACTCTTTCCACAGCTCCCGTCCACAATTCCAGGTCCGGATTGATAGGGTTCTTGATCAATACCGGGACATCGACCCCGCGCAGGGCATCCGCCACTTCCTGGACGCTGAATGGATTCACGGTAGTACGGGCGCCGACCCATAACACATCGATATCGAAATGAAGGGCATCCTCTACCTGCTTACCGGTAGCCACCTCGATGGCGACAGGCAAACCGGTCTTTTTCCTGGCCTGCTGCAGCCAGGGCAATCCCTTGGTTCCGATCCCCTCAAAGCTGCCCGGACGGGTCCGGGGTTTCCAGATACCGGCACGTAACATATCTACTTTACCGGTGGCGGCCAAACGGGTGGCCGTTTCCATTACCTGCTCTTCGGTCTCTGCGCTGCAGGGTCCCGAAATGATCAGGGGGCGTTTACTCCAGGCTGCCTGGGTAATATCTTTCGCGTTTTTAGTTGCTGTAGCTTCCATTATAATAAAATTTTGAGTTGCTGACTTATTGTTCCAGATTTCTGGTTAACAATAAACCAAAAACCTATCTTGAATTCGCGTCGTTCATCCTTATACTCCGACCCTTGTATTTTTTCCCGTCGATAGCACGGATCATCTGCGGCGCCGATTTCTTGTCCACTTCGATCCAGGTGTTCATTTCCTTCATATCGATCCGGCCCAATACCTCTTTCCGCAGGTCACTCATATCCAGGATGAACTGCAGGAAGCTGGCCTTGTAGAACCCATCCTTCGTGCCCAGGTTGACAAAAAGCCGGGCATAATCCCCGTTGCTATTGAAATCCCTCGCTGTTGTTCTTTCTCTTCCCTGTGGCGCCTCTCCGCGACGGCCAAAATCACGCCGGTCACCAGATCCGGATCCACGCGGATCCCGCTCCCGGGTACCATATTCCCGGATCCTTTCCCGCAGGTTCAGATCTTCCGCATTCTCATAGTATTTGAGGAAACGGTCGAATTCCATTGCCGCTACCCGCTTTAACACATCCTCTTTGCTGATATCGGCGAACTTCTCCGCCAGCATGGGAACATAACTCTCATAATCCCCGTGGCTGATATCGGCCTGCAATAACTTCTCCATAAAATGGAAGAACTGTTTACGGCAGACATCCTTTCCGCTGGGTATTTCCATCTTGTGGAAAGGCACCTGCACGATCCTTTCAATCTGCCTCAGCTTGCCAATTTCCCGGCTATGCACGATCGACAAGGATATCCCCGTATTACCGGCCCTTCCCGTACGACCGCTCCGGTGCGTATACACTTCCACATCATCGGGCAGCTCGTAATTGATGACATGTGTGATCTCTTTCACATCGATCCCCCTGGCGGCAACATCCGTGGCGATCAGCAGCTGCAACTGCTTCTCCCGGAACTCTCCCATCACCTTGTCACGCTGCTGCTGGGTAAGATCCCCGTGCAAAGCATCGATATCATAGCCCTCGCGGGTCAGCTTTTCCGCAATATTCTGTGCATCGATCTTGGTACGGGTAAAAATGATCCCGTAAATACCCGGGTTGAAATCAATGATCCGTTTCAAGGTCTCATAGCGATGGTGCGCATTCGCTACATAATATTGATGATCGATGTTCTTATTGGCCGTATTCATCTTGCCTACCGTGATCTCCGTCGGAGTCTGCATGTATTTCTTGCTGACCCGCTTGATTTCGGGGGGCATCGTGGCGCTAAACAGCCAGGTTGCTTCCCTCTTAGGCGTATTCTGCAAAATGAACTCTATATCGTCCTGGAAACCCATATTCAGCATCTCATCGGCCTCGTCCAGTACTACATACTTAATTTGTTCCAGGTTGATCGCCTTGCGCTCTATCAGATCGATCAGCCGTCCGGGCGTCGCTACCACGATCTGTACCCCTCTTTTCAAATCCCTGATCTGCAAGCCGATGGAGGTGCCTCCATAGACTGCTATCACATGCATACCGGGTATGAACTTCTTAAACAGCTCTACCTCACTCACGATCTGCATGCATAATTCCCGGGTCGGGCATACCACCAATGCCTGCGGATGCTTCTGCAGCTCATCCACCAGGTGCAATAGAGGAAGGCCGAAAGCCGCCGTCTTACCAGTGCCCGTTTGCGCCAGGCCAACCAGATCTTTAGTACCGCTCAGTAGAACAGGAATGGCCTGCTCCTGAATGGGTGTCGGTGTTTTATATCCCAGCGCATCGGTAGCCTGTACCAGTCTGGCATCTAAACCCAACCCTTCAAATGTCATCATATACTTTAAAAATTTGCCGCAAAGGTACGAAATTTAGGCCTGAGGGGCCCGGAAATTTACCCCTCCGGCCCAAACCATCGCCGCCTGGCCTTCGGCCATCGGCTTCCCCTCCCCCTACTTCAATATCCGGCTGATCTTATTGGCATTTTCCATCAATTCCTGCAAATACCCGTAATTCTCCTTTTCCAGGCAACTTTTGAACTTTCTCAGCTGGGTAATATGCTCGTTCAGGACATCCAATACATGCTCCCTGTTCTGCTTAAAAATAGGCAGCCACATCGACGGATTACTCTTGGCCAGCCTTACCGTACTTTCAAATCCACCCCCGGCTAACTCGAATATGGCGCTCTCTTCCTTTTCCTTTTCCAATACCGTATTGGCCAGGGCAAACGAGGTGATATGGGAGATATGGCTAATATAAGCCGCGTGCATATCATGGCTATCCGCATCCATATAGACCATATGCATCCCCAGGGCCTTATAGATCGTCTCCATCGTCTCCACCGCATCAGGATCGCTCTTCTCCCGCTCACAGATCACACAGGCCCGACCGGCAAAGGCATTCCGTACTGCCGCTTCCGGGCCGCTGAACTCCGTCCCCCACATGGGATGGCTGGCGACAAATCTCCGGCGCAGGGGATGCTCCGAGAGGCTTTCACATAAAGCCTGCTTCGTAGAGCCCGCATCCACCACGATCTGCCTCTCCGTAATAAGGTCCATGATCCGGCCCATTACCGGTAACGTGGCATCCACAGGGATGGCGACATAAATCAGATCGCTCTTCTTTACCGCCTCTTCCAGGGGCAGGGTCTCGTCGATAAGGCCCAGATCCAGCGCTTTTTGTATGCTGGACGCCTTATGCCCTACCCCGATCACGTTTTTGACAAGTCCTCTATCCTTGAGCGCCAGGCCAAAGCTACCGCCGATCAATCCTACTCCGACAATGGTAACTGAATCAAACATTACTTACTATATTTTTAAAGGTTCTTACTGTTCCTGATCCCAGGGTTCAATTCCCAGCCAGATCCGCCGCCAATCCCGCAGGACGGGCCTCCTGCAATAGCTTCCTTACCCGGTCGATGCTCTCCTGTAATTTCTCCCCGGGACTGCACAGACTTACCCGGATATACCCCTCCCCCGCCTTACCAAAAATCCCCCCGGGCGTGATAAAGACCCCGGCCCCATAGAGTACCTGGTCGCTCAGCTCATAACCATCCTTGTATTTGGCCGGAATGCCCGCCCAGACGAACAGTCCTACCTGATCCCTGTCAAAATCACAGCCCAGCAATTCCAGGAGCTCAAAGACCTTCACCCTTCTCTCCCGGTATACGGCATTTACGCTGTCATACCAATCCTTACCCAGCGAAAGGGCCTTGGCGGCAGCCAGCTGCACCGGCAGGAACATCCCGCTGTCCATATTGCTCTTAAACCGCAGCACTTCGTCGATCCGGTCTTTTGCGCCTGATAAAGTGCCTACCCGCCAACCGGCCATATTCTGCGATTTGCTCAGAGAATTGAGCTCGATCACCGTCTCCTTCGCTCCGGGCAGGCTTAATAAGCTCATCGGATTATCATTGAGGATAAAGCTATAGGGATTATCATGACAGATCAGGATCCCATGCTTTTTCCCAAAAGCCACCAGTTTTTCGAATAAGGCCCGGTCCGGCAACTGACCGGTGGGCATATGGGGATAATTCACCCACATCAGCTTGACAGCCCCCTGCGCAGCAGCCACCGTCTTTTCCAATTCTTCAAAGTCCGGATACCAGTTATTTTCCTTTTTCAGGCCATATTCCACCCCAACTCCCCCCGCCAGCTTCACCGCACTCCGGTAAGAAGGATACCCGGGATTAGGCACCAACGCGATATCTCCCTCATCCAGGTAAGTCATACAGATATGCATAATACCCTCCTTGGAACCGATCAGCGGCAGGATCTCGAACTCCGGGTTCAGCTCCACCCCATACCATTGCTGATACCAGGCGGCAATCGCATTACGGAGAAGCGGCGATCCCTTATAAGATTGATAACCATGCACATTGGGCTTGGCGCTCTCCTCCTGCAATACGCGGATAACATCCGGATGCGGAGGCAGGTCCGGACTCCCGATACCCAGGTTGACGATATTCTTACCCTGCTTGTTCAGCCCTTCGATCTCTCGTAGCTTCTGGGAAAAATAGTATTCTCCGATTCCTTCAAGCCGTTTGGATGTCTTCATTTCATTTTTTTTATTCCCCCTTTAGGGGGTTAGGGGGTTATACCGTTTTCCCTTTTTTATAGATACCGTATACTTTCAATTCTGCCGTGATAGGCTGTATGGATGCTATTACCCTGTTGAACTGATCCAGTGTGTCGAACTCCATATCAGCGTGAAAAGAATACTCCCAGTCACTCCCGGGAATAGGAAACGATTGCAGCTTACTCAGATTGATCCCTCCCTCTGCGATCTTCGTCAACACCCGCGCCAGGCTTCCCCGGCTATGGTCCGTATGGAAATTCACAGACGCCTTATCCGAATCCGCCACCGCCTCCGCCCTGTCTTCCCTCTGCAGGATCAGAAACCTGGTATAATTATTCTTCATCGTCTGGATAGCCGGAGCTAATACGTCCAGCCCGAACAGATCGGCAGCCAGCGTACTGGCAATAGCCGCGATATGTTTGCTGCGATGCTGCTGAAGATGTTTGGCACTAAGGGCGGTATCTTCGGTTTCCACCAGCTTCCACTGCGGGTGCTTCTCCAGAAAGTCGACACACTGCAATAAAGCCATATAGTGAGAATGTACCTCGCGGATATCCTCCAGCTTTACCCCGGGGTTCACCAGCAGGTTCTGCTTAATCTGCAGGTAGATCTCCCCGATAATCCGCAGATTGCTCTTCTGCAGCAGATTATAATTCGGAAGTATGCTGCCGGCAATGGAATTCTCAATGGCCATCACACCCCCATCACTCTCTTTCTTGCTGGCCGCTACCCGTATCGCCTCCCGGAAAGTTGCACAAGGCACCACTTCCACATCCTTCCCAAAGAACTGCTGCGCCGCTACCTGGTGAAAACTCCCTTCATAACCCTGTATAGAAACTTTCACCCCCCCACCCCCTAAGGGGGTATTCGGATTTCCTATCTTTTCTGTAAGCTCCATATTCTTCTTTTAAAACTTCTTGCCCGATATAAAAATAGACTGGACCACAGGTCCAGTGCCCGATAGGGCCATCATTAGATTTTGCTTTTTCAGGGGTACTTTTTCCAAGACCCCCTGAAAAAGCAAAAGTCCCGGCTTCTGACCGGGACTTCTTATGTTAATTTTTGTTCTTTATTTTCTTAACAAAAGCATTCCCGGTCTACCGATAAAGTAGAAAAAAAAACTAAAATAAAAATAACGGTATGCCTTTGTTTTGTTCATTTGCTATCTCAAAAGTAAATACTTATCCTGAAAAATAAAATTTATTTTAAACAAATCTTAAAAACATTGAAAACTGCCTAAACCGGGCAAAGCCCATTCCGCAGGGACCTAATCCAGGCGGCGAAGGATCTGCTCGTCGATCAGCTTGAATAGGTGGAAAGGCTTATAGGTACGCCAGTTCTCCAGCTCGACCAGCTCAATGAAGCGGTTGAGCTTCGCCTTCCTGAAATCATGCTGCGTTTGCTCCGGCATATTGAGACAGGCGATCCAGCCCCCCGCATCCGTCACTTCTTCAAACCATTCCTCGTAATAATCCTTATCACCACTATGAAAATTAAGCACGTTTTCCGCAATAAGGATGTATTTGGTGATCCCGAAATCATTGAACTTGTCCACCACCTCTCTCTTCATGTTCATGATATCGTTTTCGATCGCATCATTCCACTCCCCGAATAGTTCGATGATCACATAATGCTCATCATAATCGGCCAACAGTATTTTCATATACAAAGTCCTGGAACCAAAATCATCCCATTGCGGATGGATATAGTAGTTATAAATGGTTTGTGAGAACTCAAATTCAGAATAGACCCTTCCGTAGAAAGGCGACCGTTCGTCTTCCTCGCTCACATACATGTGACGCCAGTTATAAAAAGGTTCTATCTCGTGCATACGTGTTGATTGCTTAATTAACTATAGAATCCACCGCCTTTTTTACACTCCCCGATCTCAACAACAACGCTTTCGCCTCTTCATAATCCGTCAGCCCCGTACCTTCCATCACCATCTTAGTGCCCCGGTCCACCAGTTTACTGTTCGTAAGCTGCATATTCACCATCCTGTTGTCTTCCACCCGGCCGATCCGGATCATAACCGATGTCGAAAGCATGTTGAGCACCAGCTTCTGGGCCGTCCCGCTCTTCATCCGGGTGCTTCCCGTCACAAACTCCGGCCCCACCACTACTTCGATGGGAAAGTCCGCATGCCCGGCCACCGGCGACCCCGGATTACAGACGATACACCCCGTTACGATTCCCCTCCGCCGGCTCTCCTCCAGGGCCCCGATCACATAAGGCGTTGTGCCGCTCGCCGCGATGCCTATCACCACATCCTTATCACCCGCCTGGTATTGCTGCAGATCCATCCACCCCTGCGCATGATCATCCTCCGCATTCTCGATCGGCTTGCGGATAGCATTCTCTCCACCCGCGATCACCCCGATGATCAGATCAAAAGGCATACCATAGGTGGGAGGGATCTCACTGGCATCCAATATCCCCAGCCGCCCGCTCGTCCCGGCGCCAATATAGAACAGCCGCCCCCCCGCCAGCATCTTATCCGTAATCACCGCCACCAGCCGCCCGATCTGCGGAATGACCCTTTCTACTGCATCCGGCACCTCCTTGTCCTCCCGGTTGATACCCGTCAGGATCTCCTGAATACTCATCTTTTCCAAATCATGATACCGGCTTGACTCCTCGGTCACCTTCTCAAATGCCATACTTTATACGAATTTTGAATGATACTTAATAAGTCCGTCCATAGGCTTTTGCAGGATCTTCCCCAGCTCGAACTCATACGTCCCGCAAAGCTCCTTCACCACATCCCTGAACCCATAAGCTACCCCCCCCACGAAATGAATAGGCAATTTCCAGCTTTCCCGGTACTTACACAAATGCTGAAAGAAAAAATCGTTTAGCCCGTCCTCGATAATGTTTTCGATCATATAATGCCCCCTGTTATCCACCAGGAACAGAGTAAAAGACGCCAGGTACCGGTTGGGCAGCGGCTGCTTGTAAATGCTCTCCAGGATCTCCGCGCTCGTAGTGGTATATTTAGCATCGAATTTATATCTCAATTCCTCGTCAAACGTATTATACAGGTAATATTGCAGCACTTTTTTGCCCAAATAAGCTCCGCTTCCCTCATCCCCCAGCACGTAGCCAAGTCCGGGACTGTTCCGGGCTATCTTCCGCCCGTCAAAATAGCAGGAATTACTGCCCGTGCCCAAAATACAGGCAATCCCTTTGGAATCCCCCGATAAGGCAAGGGCCGCTCCCATCAGATCATGCGTTACATGCACAGGCACCCCGGGCCAGGTATGGCGGAGCGCTTTCTGAACGATCTTCCGGTTATCAGGGCTAATACAGCCCGTACCATAAAAATACACCGTATCCACCTGCCTGTCCTTCAGAACAGGCAGCAATTCCCCCGCTAACACGGCTTCGATCCCGGCCGCATCCAGGAAATAAGGGCTGAGTCCCTGAGTAACCACCTTTTTCTTCTTCCCATCGGATAACCAGCACCATTCACACTTCGTCGAGCCACTGTCTGCAATCAATATATTCATGTTCGTTCGTTTGAGGGACAAGCCGGATTTTCAGCTTTAGGCTGCAAGCTACATGCTTCAGACGAAATATTTAAGAATGGCCGGGAGAATTTACGGAAGGCCCGTACCAGCATTTATCCCCCCGGAACACCGCCGTTAATCACCAATCCTGTGTCACCGGACTAACCCGGGAATTGAGCTGGTAGCTTGAAGCTAATTGCTTAATTTGCAGCCTTCATTACCGGGCTGAGCCCGGTGATGTCCATAATAAAAATTCTCCGCTGAATGAAAAAACTACAGGTCTGGCTACCTCTTCTATTCGCAATCGTAATGATCCTGGGCATGGTTATCGGCTTCCGGCTCCGCGGCAACATCAGTACGGCCGGTTTTTTTAAGACCCGCAAACAGACTCCGGTACAGGAAGTTATAGACCTGGTGAACATGAAATATGTAGATCCGGTAAATATGGATTCATTGGGCGACAATGCCGTACAAGGCATGCTCACCCACCTGGACCCTCATTCCATCTTTATTCCGGCCGTCGATCTCTCCGAAGTGAACGAAGACCTGCAAGGGAATTTCGAAGGCATCGGCATAGAGTTCCAGATCTTTGACGATACCGTGAATGTGATGAACGTCCTGGCAGACGGCCCCAGTGACAAAAGCGGGCTCCAGGTCGGAGATAAATTCCTGAAAGTAGGAGACTCCCTCGTCGCAGGCAACGGGATCACGACAGACAAGATCCGTAAATTGCTGAGAGGCCCCGGGTCCAGCAAAGTAACCATTAACCTCCTGCGCGCCGGTCAACATAAGGATTTTACCATTGTCCGCGGCACCATCCCTTTACCCGCGGTAGATGTAGCCTATATGATCAACAAGGAGACAGGTTACATACGGATCAATAAGTTCTCAGAGACCACCCACGCCGAGTTCGCCCGGGCCCTCATGCAATTGCAGGAGCAGGGGTTGCAGAAGCTCATCCTGGACCTCCGCGGTAACGGAGGGGGGATTCTGCAGCAATCCATAGAAATAGCAGACGACTTCCTCGATGGCGACAAGCTCATCGTATATACCGTAGGCGCCAAATCACCCAAGGTAGAATATCGCTGCCAGCGGGATGGCCTGTTCGAGAAAGGGAAATTAGCCCTTCTTACGGACGAAGGCACCGCCTCCGCCAGCGAAGTACTGGCAGGAGCCCTTCAGGACTGGGACCGCGCCGCCATCATCGGCAGAAGGACCTTTGGTAAAGGGCTGGTACAGGAACAATACCAGCTGAGCGACGGGTCCGCCCTGCGCCTTACGGTAGCCCGCTATTATACCCCCACCGGACGCAGCATTCAAAAATCCTATGGTAAGGGACACGATGACTATAACGATGAAGTGTTCAACCGCTTTCATGACGGAGAAGTTTTGCATGGAGACACTTCCGCCAAACATCCCGGACCGGCTTATAAGACCCTTGGACCCGACAAACGGACCGTATACGGCGGCGGAGGCATTACCCCCGATATCTTTGTCGGATTCGACACCAGCACCCTGGCCAGGAATATCACCGCACTCTATGTAGACGGGACGCTTAGTCGCTTCATCTATACCTACTACACCACGCACCTGCCCACTTTTCAGGCTTTCAAAGGTCCCGCCGATTTCGTAAACGGCTTCCATGATGACGAGCAGCTCTGGAATAGCCTGTCTACCTATGCAGCCAGGGATACGATCAATATACGCACTATCCCCGCCAGGGACAAAGAGATACTGCAGCACCGTATCCGGGCCCTTTTGGCCCGGCAGATCTGGCGCACCCAGGGATATTATGAAGTAAGCAACGCCTACGACCCGGTCGTAAACAAAGCGCTCGAAACCATAAAATAAAAAAGCCCCCCTCGTCGTGTGACGAGGGGGGCTTTTTAAGTATTCACTCCCGAACTTCCTTGTCCAGCAGCTCCTTCTTTTCAATACGATAGGACGTGATCAGTCCCAACCCGCCGCCAATGGCTATCAGGGCAAAATAGACCGGCACATTGGCGCCATTATTACCCCAGGTATCATGGCTGATCTTATATAGAACGAAATTGTCCAGCAAATAGGCAAGAAAGAACCCTAAGCCGGAACCTACCAATAACAGCCCCCATTTCAGGTTGAGATAAGGCGTAGGACGATGCATGGGCCGATAGTCCTTGCTCTTCGGATTCATCCCCTTCTCGATCATCGCCATATTCTGCTTTGTTCTCAGGTATACAATTCCAAGAATCATGGCAAAGGCTCCCCCAAACATTACAATGGGGATTAAAACTTCTTCATTATGCATAAAATTGATTTTTAATTTTTCACTTATTTACTACTCAGACTACTATTGAAGACTTCCGGTTACAAGCTTTATTAACTTTCGGCAACTTTTTTAGCGTCCTTTCGCTAACTATGACCATCCCCGGCCCGGACAGGTTACACCCAAAAAAGAATTTTCCGGCCTTTGCCATTTATTTATCCGGATCTGTATAATCAACCCTGATATAATATTAATTTACAGGGACAAACCCGGCTTTTACCTGTAACCTGTTAAGCAAAGCCGGCGTCTTATGCCCGTGATGAATACCGGACTCACTGATAAAGAGATCATTAGCAGAATTCTGTTAGGGGAATCGGCTCTTTTCGCGGTATTGGTCGAACGCTACCAGAATTATGTATTTACCCTGGTATTACGTTTTACCGATAGCCGGGAAGACGCGGAAGAGATCTCCCAGGATATCTTTGTAAAGTCCTATCGTTCTCTGGCAGATTTCAGGGGAGAGTCCAAGTTCAGCACCTGGCTTTATACCGTGGTACGCACCAGCTGCATCACTTTCCTGCGAAAGAAGAAACTGGACACCACTTCTATCGACAACGAAAGGACCCTTATCCAGCTGGAAAACCGGGAATCCGGCTTTAAAGCCAATGCGATAGAACAAAAGTCCAGGCATGCGATGGTCAATGAAGCGATCCGCTTACTGAGCCCGGATGATGCCCAGGTCATTACCCTGTTCTACCAGGGCGAGCAATCACTGGAAGAGATAGGCCGGATCATGGGACTGGACCCTAACACGGTAAAAGTAAAGCTCCACCGGGCCCGGCATCGTCTGAAAGATAAAATGGAGAAATACTTTAGCCAGGAAGTGAGCGAATTACAAAGTGACTAGATCAACCCGGGATGGACCGATGATCCCATGTCGAAAAATTAATAAAAGGAGGTTTTATGAATACGAAGGAACAGATGGAAGAGCGTTTGTGGGATTATATCGACGGGCTCAGCAGCCCGGAGGAAAAGACCACGATCTCCGCATTGATAGCCGCCAACCTGGAATGGCAGCGGAAATACACAGAGCTGCTGGACATTCATCAATTGATGGACAGTACGGAACTGGAAGCCCCCTCCATGCGCTTCACCAAGAATGTGATGGAAGAGATCTCCAGGTACCAGGTCGCTCCGGCGACTAAAACTTATATCAACAAGAATATCATACGGAGTATCGGCGCCTTCTTTCTCCTGATGATCGGTAGCATCCTGATCTATTTTTTCGGGCAGATGCAAGGGGGAGATAGCGGATCCTCCCCACAGGTCACCCAATTCAGCCAGACCTTGCAGAACAACCTTAATAAATTCAACTGGAGCAAAATATTCAACAGCACGTACATGAATGTCTTCCTAATGATAAATGTGATCCTGGCCCTCGTCCTGGTAGACATGTACCTCCAACGAAAAAAACAACAGTCCTCCCACTAAAAAATATATGCCTTAATCCTTAAACTTCTTTTTCAACTCCATTAACTTAGCCTGGAAAGGATCCAGGGCCTGCGGCTTTTTGTCCCCGCCCTTGCTACCGGGCCCCTGCCTGTTAGCGCCCCCGCCATCCGGCCGCTGATTCCCGCCCTTCGATGGCTGGCCTGAAGTCTGGGATTTCCCCCCGGCGGCTCCCGGAGCCCCCTTCATCGACAAAGAGATCCTTTTACGGGCCACATCCACTTCCATCACCGTGACCATCACCTTCTGCTGCAGCTTTACCACTTCATTGGGATCCGACACATAGGTATTACTCAGCTGGGAAATATGCACCAGCCCGTCCTGCTTGACGCCAATGTCCACAAACACCCCAAAATTAGTGATATTGGTGACGATACCCGGTACCGTCATCCCCTGCTTGAGATCTTCCACCGTCTTGATGGTCTCTTCAAACCGGAATTCCTCGATCGTGTCACGGGGGTCCCGGCCCGGCTTCTCCAGCTCTTTCAGAATATCGTTGATCGTAAATTCACCGACAGTCTCGGAAACATATTTCTTCTTCGTGATCTGCTTGCGCAGGTCCGCTTTGGTGATAAGATCCGCTACCGAACAATTCAGGTCTTTGGCCATGGATTCCACCACATAGTAGGTCTCCGGATGCACCGCACTGTTATCGAGCGGATTGGAGGCCTCCCGGATCCGTAAGAATCCCGCACATTGCTCAAAGCTCTTCGGCCCCATCAGGCTCACTTTCTTCAACTCATCGCGGGTAGTGAAAGCCCCGTTCTTAGCCCGGTACTCCACAATATTCTTAGCCAGGGTGGCGCTTAGCCCCGAGACATAAGTCAATAAATGTTTGCTGGCCGTATTCAGGTCGACCCCTACGTGGTTCACGCAGCTTTCCACGATCCGGTCCAGTTCATCCTTCAGCTTATTCTGATTCACATCATGCTGGTATTGCCCTACCCCGATCGACTTGGCATCGATCTTTACCAGCTCGCTCAGCGGGTCCAGCAACCGGCGGCCAATGCTCACCGCTCCCCGCACCGTAATATCCTGGTCTGGGAATTCTTCACGCGCCACTTCAGAAGCGGAATAGATTGAAGCTCCACTCTCATTCACCATGAAGATGCTCACCTTTTTCCCGAAATCAATGCCTCGTACCAATTGCTCCGTCTCACGGCCGGCCGTTCCGTTCCCCACACCGATCGCCTCGATATCATAACGCTGAACCAGGTGCTTGAGCTCCGCTACGCTCTCCTGCCAGTCCTGCTGCGGAGGATGCGGATAAATAGTGCTGTTATGCAGGAAATTGCCCTGCGCATCCAGACATACCACTTTACAGCCCGTACGGAAACCCGGGTCCAGGGCCAGGATCCTTTTGGATCCCAGCGGAGAAGCCAGTAATAGCTGGCGGAGGTTTTCCGCAAATACCCGGATGGCCTCCTCATCGGCTTTATTCTTACTAAGTAACCGGAATTCATTTTCGATGGAGGATTTCAGCAGGCGGTCGAAAGAATCATCAATGGCTTTCTTCACCTCTGAAGCCGAAGGCGTAGAGGCCTTGATAAAGATTCTGTCCAGTTCGTCGGTAGCCCCCTGCTTGTCGATATTGAGGTCCATGATCAGGTAGCCTTCTTTCTCGCCCCGGCGGATCGCCAGGATCCGGTGAGAAGGACAATCGGCCAGCGGCTCGCTGAACTCAAAATAGTCCCTGTATTTCTGCGCTTCTTCTTCGTCTTTTTTACTCGTCAGCACCTTCGAGCTAAGCGCCGCGCTCTCTGTAAACAATTGCCTCACTTTATTACGCGCCTGCTCATTCTCAGCGACCCACTCCGCGATGATATCCCGTGCTCCCTGCAGAGCCTCCTTGGTATCCTTGACCTGCTCGTTCAAAAATTTCGCGGCTTCCTCACCCGGCTCGCCGGCCCCTTGCTCAAAAATGAGTTTCGCCAATGGCTCCAGCCCTTTCTCAATAGCCGTGGTAGCCCTTGTTTTACGCTTGGGCTTATAAGGGAGATAAATGTCCTCCAGTATCGTGGCATCGTAACAATCCTCGATACGTTGTTTCAGTTCGGGAGTCAGCTTCCCCAACCCCTCGATGGTCTTGAGTACAGTCTCCTTCCGCTTGTCCAGTTCCGTATAATATTTGATCAGCTCGACCACATCGTTGATCTGCACTTCATCCATATTACCGGTCGCCTCTTTACGATAGCGGGCCATAAAAGGAATGGTAGCCCCCCCGCTATGCAATTCATGCACGTTATTGATCTGGTTTAAACGGAGATTCGTCTTCTCTGCGATCTTTTGAATATAGGTAGGTTCCATATTATAATTTTCCAATGTTATTCCCATCAAAACTAATTCACGACGGGGAGCAAATGTAAAGGATGAATTGAAAGAAAAAATTTTGATTTATCAACAAGATCCCATTCCCGTAATCCTTCACAGGATCACCCAAACCGGGTGGAACCCGGTTGTGAACAAAGCCCATAGGCTGAAGTTCACCGACATCATGTGTGATCCTGTGGAGGATTACATTTCAGCGAATCCTGCACAGGATCGCGTAAAATCCCGGCCGGGGAACGGGGCCAAAATCATACCTTTACCGCGAACAAACAGCACTATGGACATCAAAAATAATATTCTGGAAACGATCGGGCATACTCCTCTCATCCGTTTTAACAAACTGACAAAGGATCTGCCCTGCACGGTACTCGCCAAGGTGGAATACTTTAATCCCGGCAACTCAATCAAGGACCGCATGGCGCTGAAAATGGTGGAAGTGGCGGAACAGGAAGGGAAGCTCCTGCCCGGCGGAACGATCATCGAATGTACTTCCGGCAATACGGGAATGGGACTCGCCCTGGCAGCCGTCGTAAAAGGATATAAATGCATTTTTACCACCACGGACAAGCAATCCAAAGAAAAGATCGATATCCTCAAAGCGCTGGGCGCCGAAGTAATCGTCTGCCCGACCAATGTAGAACCCGAAGACCCGCGCTCCTATTATTCCATCGCCCGCCGTCTGGCCAAAGAAATACCTAACTCCTTCCATTCCAATCAATATGACAACCTGGCCAACCGGCTGGCCCATTATGAAACGACCGGACCCGAGATCTGGGAACAGACCGACGGCAAAGTCACCCATCTCGTAGTCGCTACCGGCACCGGGGGAACTGTGACCGGCACCGCCATGTTCCTGAAAGAAAAAAACCCCGCGATACAGGTATGGGCGATCGACCCCTTCGGCTCCCTGCTCACCAAATATTTCCGTACGGGAGAAACTGACATGAATGAAGTTCACCCTTATATCAGTGAAGGCATCGGAGAAGACTTCGTACCGCAGAACTACGATATGAAATTCGTGGATGTCTTTGAACAGGTGACCGACAAAGACGCTGCCGTCATGGCCCGCCGCATTGCCAAAGAAGAAGGGCTATTCTGCGGATACAGCGCCGGCACCGCCGTACAAGGTATGCTCCAGCTAAAAGATCTGCTAAAAAAAGACGACCTGGTCGTGGTGATCCTTCATGATCATGGAAGCCGCTACGTTGGTAAGGTATACAACGACCAGTGGATGATGGAAAGAGGTTTCCTGGATGTCAAAACCTTTAAAGATATCATCGCGGGACGCGGTGCGAAGCGTTTGATCACCCTCTCCCCGGAACAGACCGTGGCGGAAGCCGTCGAACTCATGCAGAAATACAATGTCGAGAACCTGCCCGTACTCCGGGAGGGAGAAATGGTAGGCGCCATCAGCGAGAGTGGTCTCTTTAACCGTATGATGAACAATGGACTGGATATCAAAAGCAAAAAGATCGGGGAAGTCCTGGAAAAATCCTACCCGGTAGTGTCCTTCGATACCCCCCTGGAAAGGCTGAGCAGCCTCATCACACGGGAGAACGGCGCCGTACTGGGCAAGGATGACAGCGGAAACTACCATATCGTTACGAAATATGATCTAATAGGCGCTGTAAGCGCCTAGCCCCGAAGGGGCCATCATGAGACCCGGGCGCCAAACAGTCTATCTGTTTGGCGTCCGCTCCCCGAGACGCCGTCAGGCGTCTCCTCCACCAAGAAAAAATACAACTAACTAACCATCAACACTTTACACAAAAGCATCGTAAAACCACTATCCACATCTCCGTTTTTTCACCATCCTCTCACGTAACAATCACAAACTCCTTAGTAATTTCTGTCGTAAAAAAATCGAGCAAAATCTCTATTGCCTTTTCAACTTTAACAAATTATTTTTGATTTAGAAGTTGATTGATAGCATCAATCACCCAATATCCAGAAAAAACCAAGATCCGATCTGATATCCAAGTAAAAACCAAACCCAATACCTAAGAGATTCCAAAAAATCCAGTATCAGTCAACTTCTACTTTTTTCGTCCGGACCACTGAAAAACCAAAACCCTGATCCGATTCCTAGTTGAGCCTCTAACGATTATGCCTTGAAAAAGATCCAGGACCACTGAAAAACCAAAGGACCCGTTCTAAATCCAGGAACTATCGAAAAAACCAACAGCATCCAAACCGTTAAAAACCCAACCCTATTCCTGAAAAAAATGTACTTATCCTAAGAAAAACCAACAAAATATCCAATAAAAGACTATCCAAAATCCAACGTCCAAAAGAAAAACCAAAAGCAGAATCCAATCCGATGCAAAAAAACCATCTGCTTTAACTCCAGTACCCTCCTGCTAAACTCTCTGATTAGTGTGCACGAATTTAGCAGGAGGCCCTCGTGGGAAATGCCCCCCGCTTTATCCCAAACTCCTCTTCATCTCTCCGGCCTGGCCCAAAACAGTAAATTTCCTATCTCGTTTTCCCTTTCTATCTTGCAGGCTCAATTTTTCTTCAATGCCGCTCTTTACGGATCAATTAGGCAGAACAATCTCACTCGATCGCCCTCCCCGACGTATCATCTCCCTGGTACCCTCACAAACCGAACTACTTCATACCCTCGGGCTGGAAGAAGAAGTGATCGGCATCACCAAATTTTGTGTCCACCCCCAACAATGGTTCCGCCACAAGACAAGGGTCGGAGGCACCAAAGACATCCGGCCGGAAGTGATACACTCCCTCCAGCCAGACCTGATCATCGCCAACAAGGAAGAAAATGACCGGGCGCAAGTCGAACAATTATTCCCCCACTACCCCGTCTGGATCAGTAACGTCGCCACCCTGGCTGACGCCCTCCAAATGATCCGGTCAGTGGGAGATCTCACCGGGAAAACAGCCCCCGCTTTATCCCTGGCGGAAGAGATTACCCGGCGCTTTGCCGCCCTGGGATTTCCCGCGCCTTCTCCCCGCACCGCCTACTTCATCTGGCGGTTCGAAAGGCCTGCCTTTCGATCGCGACGCATGGACGTTAACGCGAGCGTGCGACACATTTCCGAGGATAGCACGCGAGCGGTAACATCTTGGATGGTAGCCGGAGGAGATACCTTCATCCAGGACATGCTGACCCATGCCGGCTTTATCAATATCTTCCAGGACCTGCCCCGTTATCCGGTCATCGGGCTGGAATCACTGGCCGGCTCAGGCTGCGAGCTTGTTCTGCTCTCCTCAGAGCCCTACCCCTTCCGCGAGAAGCATATCGGGGAGATCAGGGCCATTCTCCCAAAGGCCAGGGTCCTGCTGGTGGACGGAGAGATCTTCAGCTGGTACGGCAGCCGGCTGCTCCAGGCCCCCGCCTATTTTCTGCAGATCCAGGATAGCCTCCTCCCCCGATTTCGATATCCATAGAACCTGTCTTTTTGCCTCACCGGAATACCCGGTTTAGAGTATTGTCACCTTCTCAGAAAAGCCCTATTTTGTGTAAGTTTATTTTATCCGCTTTCACCTGGCAAACTTATCGGCTATGTTCATTTAGACGTATTTCTTCCCGAAATCAGGGCATTCTTCAAAGGTTTTATCTCCATTCTGTTACCCACCCTATCAAGTCTTCCGTCTATACTGGTAATTTACCTCAGCATTAAATCTTAATTGCTATGAGCGCCCCTTCTAACCTGAACGCCTCCCTGCGTAAAACGATCAGCGTGCTTTTCATTCTGGCACTACTCGGAGTGTTTCTGAGCCTGTACTTTTTCAAATATATCCCGCAACGGCAGAGCGATTTTCACAGCCGCGCTTTCGGAGAACTGCACCAGATAAATGAAGCTTTTGAAGAGAGGGACGCTGCTTACCGGCAGGCTATTCGTAGTTTCCTGGAAGGGGCTCATCGTAATTTCCTGAAAGAAGCCCCCCGTGCCTTTAATCGTTCCGCTTTGCGTTCCATGTTTATATTTACTTCCTACCCGGAAAGGATAACGGATGATTCTCTATCTCACCGGAAAAATTCATATCAGGTAGCCCCTCCAACCATTACACCCGCCTCCCTGGAAGGACATCTGCTTAATTACCCTGTTATAGCGGCTAAAACACCGGGTGGAAATGCCGTGGATACAGTCTTAGAGCTTTCCAAAAGCCTGGACTCCGTACTAAACTCTGTCATTCCAGTCCACAAGGACATTTTCGATGACTATCTCCTGATCCAGGACGATCACATGGATTTACCCTCGACCCAATCAAAAGATCATTTACATGAGGGAAGGATCATCTATAATTCCGGGGAATTGTCCATGGATCGCTATGTCAATACCGATACCCTTCTCAAAAAAAGTGATGGGTTCAGCCTGCTGAATGTTCACGATATAAAGATCGAAGGGAATGATTACAAATTATTCCTTTGTCCCTTCAGCAACTATTCCCAAAACCTGATCCTGGCAGGGCTGATCAGCCGCTCGCATTATACGCAGGCCTATGCATCCATCCCCGTCAACATGCTCACCGCTGCAGGCATATGGCTCCTGATCTTCCTTAGCAGCCTGCCATTTTTAAAGATCTATATCATCGGGGCTAATGAACGGGTTACCCGATGGGACCTCCGGATGATCATCGGGAGCTATTTTATCGTCGCCTTTGTCCTGATCATCCTGTTTTCCAGAAATTTTTTAGATCGTGTCCAGTCCACCCGGAACAGATCAGATCTGAATAAACTTACCAGCCAGATCCAGGATAGCCTGTCTGCTGAAATAAGGGATATCTGCACGCAACTGCGTAGGTATGACGCTATTGCCTACAGTAAAAATGCGACCTATGTAAATAAGGTCAAAATATTGAAACTCCTTCAGGACAGCTCACTGGATATATTAGATAAAGAACCGGGCACGGAGGACACACTGAAGGAGGTGCTTACACCCGAATTTTATCCGAACCTGGACAATCTATTCTGGATTGACAGCAGCGGCCAATGGCTGGCCAGGTGGGGATTCAGACGCGATCTCAGTCGAATGCCTTTGATCCATGTCGAAGACAGGCAATATTTCAAGGATGCACGCAACGATGATTGGGATAGCCTGCAGGATCCATACCCAAAAGATAGTTTTTGCATCCAGCCTACTCTAGGCAAACTGGATGGAGTATATACCATCACCGTTGTCATAAAAAGCCTGGCCAGGCAATTAAATGACAGCTCCGGCAGGAAAGATACCCTCCCCATCATGCTGGGCCTATCCGCTAAAATGTACGCCCTTTGTAATCCCATACTACCGCCTTCCTATCATTTCAGCATTATCAATGACGAAGGGCAGGTGCAGTTCGATTCCGAGCCTGGCCGGGGGCTCCAGTCCAATCTTTATTCCGAAACCCCTTCCGCAACGGAATTACGCCGGTCAGCACTTAACGGCCATGAAGAATTCTTCGCTGATTTTACCCTTCGCGGCAAGAAAGTAGCTATGCTGGCCAGGCACCTTCCTGGTCTTCCTTACACGATCCTGACTTATCACGACCTGTCTGAAGACAAGGCCTTTCAATCCCATACGATAGGTCTTTGCATCCTTTTTATGGCCGGCATCCTTGCCTTGCTCTTCCTCTCAGCCTTATGTAATGAATGGTCCATGGCAAAGACAGGCTTCCTGAAGATCCCTCCCATCAACTTCGAATGGTTGCGGCCTGTGCCTGAAAAATATGAATACTATCTTCACCTTCGCCGGGGGATGCTGGGCTTTTTCGGGATCTATCTGCTTATCTGGTTCAGCATTGAATACTTTTTTAAAAAAGCAGAGTTTGCCCTTCTGCCTATTTCCCTGCTGTTACCCTTCTATATTACCCTTCATTATTACCTGCTCAGGGAAAAACAAAAAATGCACATTAAGCAATTGCCCGAAAGAACACTCCCTGCTGCCTTTTTCTGCGTGGCTTTTGTACTGACCGGCATCAATGTTTATCTATTGTGCAGCTATCTTGATAGTCTTACGATCTGGCTGATCCTGCTTGCTCAAATTTTCTTTGCGGGCATCCTGCTATTTTCGGATGCAAAATTCAAAGGGAACAAATCACCCTCATCCCAGTCTGAGATCATCCAGTCTGAGCTCATCCGGCATTATACACGGGCCATTTTGACTGGCGTATTGATGATCAGCGTAGTTCCAGCGATTGGCATGTTTTCCCTTTTTTACAAAGAAGAAACCAAAGCAGTATTGAGACAGCAGGAAATGTATATGAGCAGGGTCGTTAAAGAAAGGAAAAACAGCATTCACAAAAGATCGAAGGATTATAGTTTTAACCCGGGCAAGTTGCCGCATACTGATTCCCTCCAGGAATTGGCCTTTCAAAAGGGCATATATACTTTAGGTAAATTATTGATCGACACATCCGTTGTATCAACCTCAGATAATTATTTCATCCCCCCTTATAACCGGCTGCGACATCTTGTTTTCTCTTCTTATGACAGCACCGTATTTTGGGGAGAAAAGGCTAAAAAACAGGCCGATGAGCCTAAAACCGCCTATAAAACCGCTATTAACAGTGGGAATCCCAGATTGATACAAGCGTCCCTTCCCCCTCCGGACCTGCAAAATGCGCTTGATCTCGCTATGCAGGATATCCTTTCCCTGGACAATCGGTATACCATCCTGCTATGCCTGGCCATGATCCTGGTGCTCCTGCTGGCCTCCTGGTTAACCCGATCCCTGGCCAAACGTATTTTTCTGGTAGAAATGCTTGATAAATATTATCTGAATAATGCCGAAAACAAAGATAAATTCCGCCCTAAAGATACGGGCGAGATCAATGACCTGGCCGATCAGCTCCTGAAGTCAGCCGGGGCCCCCGCCTTGAAAAAGACCAGGGGGGAAATCGTACTGGATAGATCGCAGTTGGAAAAGCTGCAGGCCTATGAAAACAAGAAAGAGGAAAATATATTAATTGCACAAACTAAAATGAAAGAAGTCTATAAAAATCTCTGGGCTAAACTCTTACCGGGTGAAAGATTGCTCCTGTACAACTTTGCAACCGATGGCCTTATCAATTATCAGGCAGGCATGCTGCTATATAATTTGTTGCAAAAAAGGATCTTTTTTGTAGATGAGAAGTATCAATTGCATATCATGACAGACAGCTTTCGCAATTTTGTGCTCAATCAATCGGAAAACAAAGAGATCGTCGGACTCATGGCAAAATCCCGGAAAGAGGGCTCCTGGCAAAGTTTCAGGATCCCCCTGCTACTGGGGCTGGGGGGGCTGGGATTATTCCTGTTCTTTACACAGGATGACCTGTATCAAAAAATAACCGGGCTTATGACATCATTGATTACCCTGCGTCCGTTGTTGTCGCCTTTTTTAGGCAAGGGCAAAGGGCAGAATGACAAGGAGAGCGGCGGCACATAATATGAATTTCTGCAAAGAATTAATGACCTGAAAATGCGACATTTGGACAAAAAACCTTCATGCCATTCAGTGACAATACCTTCTTTTCCGGAGAATCCAATTCTTCCGGAGAATCCAATTCTTCCGGAGAATCCAATTCTTCCGGAGAATCCAATAAGCCCTCCCGGAAAAAACCCATTTTCCCTATCACAGACGCCCTGCGCAGCTATCTCAAACACCATGGCCGGGAAGGTAAACTGCCCGTTTCCTATAAAGACCTGCTGAATCATATCACCTACTCCGTTCCCCTCAAAGACAAGAACGGGCAGGACTCCCTCTGGGAGACAGCCCTCTATGATATGCGGCATTGGGATTTTATCCGGGAAGGGCTGGTACGGATGTACGCCATCCTGAAAACAGAAGGCGATCTCAGCTTCGTCAACCACCTGGACGTAGCCAGGGTCGACTTTTGCAGCTTTGCCAACTCTACCCCTTTCCGCATCCGCATCGTCAATAAATTCAACGACAATTACGATCACTATTACATCAAACAGGCCGATTCTTCCAGGATCTACGGACTGGAGCTCGAACACCTGCTATCCCCCAATCGCATCACCTTCTTTACCCACCACAATACCCTGGTGGAAGAACATATCCCCGGCATCCCCGGAGACCTGTTCATCAAAAACTTTGCGAACGACCCACAAACCAATAAGATCCGGCTATCCAAAGAGTTCGTAAAATTCAATGAGCGCTGCTTTGTACGCCTCCTGGGAGACATGCGCTCCTATAACTTCGTCGTAGACATCACCCCCGATATAGAGGACTACCAATACCGGATCCGGGCCATCGATTTCGACCAGCAATCCTATGAAGGCAGAAAAAATCTTTACATCCCCCAATTCTTCAAAGAAAATATCGCCTTTGTCGAACTCTGTCTCCGACACCTGAACAAAGACTCCATCGAGCAATACCAGACAGAAGAAAGGACCATGATGGCTTTCCGGGTCGCGTCCTCCCGCTTCCGCCTGATGGAATTACTGAATATCATGGCAAAAGACAGGATCTCTACCCCGGATAAGCTCCTCCAGCTGACAACGGAATTAAACGACCATTTTAAGAACCCCGCCTTCCTCAAATGCCACTCTATGGGGCAATTGGTTAAAAGACAGCTCAAGCAAACCCTCCAAAAAAATCTCTCCTTCCTCCAAAAAAACCTGGGCAAATTCGAAGATTGAGCCGGGTGAAACCGTATATTCGCCGCTCATTTGAAGGACAATATGAAAAAATACAAACCAGGTGTACTTTTCGGTGAGGAATTAGAATCCTTATACAAAGACGCTAAAGACAATCAGTTCGCACTGCCCGCCGTCAATACGATCGGCACCAATACCATCAATGCCGTATTGGAAACCGCAGCCAAGGTCAACTCTCCCGTCATCATCCAGTTCTCCAACGGAGGAGCCCAGTTCATCGCCGGTAAAGGAATGCCCAACGATCAATTGCAGGCCAATATCTCCGGGGGCGTATCAGGAGCCTTACACATCCACAACGTGGCCAAATACTACGGCGTTCCCGTGGTATTGCATACAGACCATGCCGCCAAAAAATGGCTTCCCTGGGTGAGCGGCCTGATCGATGCCGGAGAGCAGTTCTTTAAAGAAAAGAAACAACCTCTCTTCAGCTCTCATATGCTGGACCTTTCCGAAGAACCCCTGGAAGAAAACATCCATACTTCAGTAGAGTTCTTCAAACGCATGCAGCCCTTGGGCATGGCTATCGAGATCGAGCTGGGCGTTACCGGCGGTGAAGAAGACGGCGTTGATAACAGCGGCATCGAAAATCATAAATTATACACCCAGCCGGAAGATGTAGCCTACTCTTATACCGAGTTGAGCAAAGTGGGAAGGCTTTTCAGCGTAGCCGCCGCTTTCGGAAACGTTCACGGCGTATACAGCCCCGGCAATGTAGAGCTCCGCCCCATCATCCTGAAGAACAGCCAGGACTACATCGAAAAACAATTGAAGACCGGACCCAAACCCGTCTATTTCGTATTCCACGGCGGCAGCGGCAGCCCGCAGGAACAGATCCGCGAAGCCATCAGCTACGGCGCTATCAAGATGAATATCGATACCGACCTGCAATGGGCTTTCTGGGATGGCATCCTGGGATTCTATAAAAAGAACGAAGCTTATCTCCAGGGCCAGCTCGGCAACCCCGAAGGCCCTGCCAAGCCCAACAAAAAACATTATGATCCCCGCGTCTGGCTTCGCAAAGCCGAAGAAAGCTTCAGCAAACGCCTGGAAGTCGCCTTCGAAGATCTGAATTGCATTAACAGGAACGCATAGAACTAAAAGAGGGTGTCTCAAAAGTAGAGACACCCTCTTCACTTATTTATACAACTCCCCCAACTTCTTCTCCAGTTCCTCCCCTCTTAACCCCTTAGCAACAATCTTACCCTGAGGGTCCAACAAAAAATTCTGCGGAATACCTTTGACGCCATAGACCTTTGCCACCGCATTGTCCCAGAAATTCAGATCGGATACATGCGTCCAGCTCAACCCGTCTTTATGGATAGCCTCCAACCACTTGTCTTTCGCTCCGGGCTGATCCAGGGAAACACTGAGGATCCGGAACCCTTTGCCTTTATACCGGTTAAAAGCAGCCACTACCTTCGGATTTTCCATGCGGCAGGGGCCGCACCAGCTGGCCCAGAAATCGACCAGCACATAATTACCCCGGAACGATGAAAGACTTACCGGCTTACCCAACGTATCGTTCTGCGTAAAATCAGGTGCTACCTGCCCGATGCTTGTTTTCCGGGCAGCGGCGATCGTCTTTTGAAAATCCTGCCCTTCCGCAGAGGTCTTACTTGCCTCCGATAAATGATCGAAGAGCGGGCCGATGATATCCGGATCCATATCGCCGGAAACACAACTCTCCAGGGTAAATAAGGCGATAGGAGAAGAAGGGTTATTCTTAACATAAGTAGCCAACACCCCCTCTTTCATCGTATGGCCCAGCGTCTCCAGCTCCTGTTTCAGTTCCCCTGCCTTTGCCTCATCTCCTTCGGAACTGGCCTTCTGGTATTCCATAGCCAGTGTTTGTCCTTTGGCGATCAAAGGATCGAGCTGTTTTTCCAATTTACTGTACTCCGTATTGGCAGGGCTGCCATTTATCTGCACATTGGAAAAGGAATCGACATGCGTAATACCGAAGCTGACCGGTTCCAGAAAGATGCCGACATGATTTTTGGGGTTACGGCTTGTCATCATTCGGGGATCTACGCTAAACAAGGTCGCGGGCCCGGAATGCGTCAGCTCCCCCTTAAAAGCATACTTACCGGCAGTGACCTGCGCACTATCCAGCTGGGTCTTCCCATCTGTTGCATAAACCAGGTAAATAGTTTGGCCGTTGACAGAGCAGCTCCTTAATTGCCCATCGATGGTAAATCTGTTCTGCTGCGCCCATAGACCGGCAGGCGACAATACCAATAAAGAGAGAATAATCTTTTTCATTTTTTAGTATTAGTGTGGTTTTAATTTTATTCCTTTCAGAGAATGACGTCTTCCCCCATCCGGAGAATCCCAAGGATCCCCTCATTTTCAATGATCATCATACCATGACGGTCCGTCGTGATCCCCTTCTCCATTTTATAGGTATACCGCGGCACCGCCCCCTCCATCACGGTAGGCAGATAGGCGAACTGCAGATTGTCACATCTTTCCTGCAAAGTCTCTCCCACTTCTATAATATGGGTGGAGATGATAAAAAAACAGTTCCGGTATTCCGAAAGTATTTCCGTCACAGCCAGCGTGGCGTCATAAGCATCCTTCACATTGGTGCCTTTAAAGAGCTCGTCGAAAATAACGACGAGGTCCCGGCCCGCGCTCACTTCTTCTGCCACCGTCTTCACCCTCAGCACCTCGGCATAGAAATGACTATACCCCAGCGCCAGGTTATCCGGCACATTGATGGAAGTATAGACCCCATCCCTGACAGAAAAGCTCATCTCCTCCGCCGCTACGGGAAAACCCATATGCGCCAGGTAGACAGCGATGCCGAAAGCTTTCATGAAGGTGGACTTGCCGGCCATATTGGCGCCGGTCAGGAATAACATATTGCTGCGCTGGTGAAGGGACACAGGGTTGGCAACCCCCTTCTTCAGACCGGGATGACGCAAGGCGGCAGCACGAAAGATATTTCGCTCCTGCGGTAAGGCATGTGCATAAGAAAACCCGTTCGCCCTTGCCACATCACTAACGGCAATATAAAGATCGATTTCATAAATACTTTCCAATATCATTTCCATCTCGTCCCTGAGCGTATGTCTTAACAGGTGATCATACCGGGACAGCTTCAGGAGGGACAGGCGCTGTGCTCCTTTTTCCCCCGGGAGCCAATCCAGCCTCCTGTCCGAGAAAATATTTTTCAACGCCCGGATCCGTTCCTGGTAGGGATAGCTATACCCGTCTTCCAGCTGACCCAGAAAATCACACAAAGTATTCAGCATGCCGATGGCAGCCAACAATCCTCCATGCTGCCTTTCATATTGCTCGTCGCGAACCAGGGACTGTAACAGCTTTTTGCGAAGCGCTCCCGCTATTACCGCCGGGAAATTAGCCCCCACGCCTTCACCCAGGTAATTCTCCGCCCTCCTGAACTCCTCCGCAGGAAAAGGAAACAGCAGCTTTCTATCCTGGAAGTACTGAAAGATCCTGTTGCGCGTGTTGATTTTATCCGGGTCGGTCATAGGGTTCTGAAACATTCCCTCCAACAGCCTTTCCGCGCCAGGAGTCCTCACCTGGTTGAAAAGACTGTATATGGAATTGGGTCTGTATTTACCCGGCAGGTTCAGATCATCCAGCGTCTGTTTATCCGCTATAAAGCTCATGATAAGGTTGTTTTATGGATCCTTTTATTACCCTGCTTCAATAAGTCCAGGAGCCCTTCGTTGTTGATAATGATCATGCCGTGCCGGTCATCCGTGATGCCGGTCTCCAGGGTATAGGTATATTCCGGGATATTGCCATTCATGCGCGTAGGCAGGTACATAAAACGAATATTCTCACACCGCTCCTTCAATACGGCTCCCGCCTCGATGATATGGGTGGAAATCACGAAGATGCTATTCCTTCTGGCAGCAAAGGCAGCCGTAATGGCAATCGTGGCCTCATAGGCATCTTTCACGTTCGTGCCGCGAAACAGCTCATCAAAAATAACAAAGAGATTTTTTGACAGGCTTAGTTCCTGGGCGACTTTTTTGACCCGCAGCACTTCGGCATAGAAATGACTGGCTCCCATACCCAGGTTGTCCGGAAGGTTGATCGTCGTATAACTACCGTCGAGCACGGAGAACTCCATGCCGGAGGCCGCCACCGGAAAGCCCATATGCGCCAGGAACAAAGCAATGCCCAGCGACTTCATAAAAGTAGACTTACCCGCCATATTCGCTCCCGTGAGAAAAAGCACATTGCCATCCCGCGTGATCCGCAGGTCATTGGCAACCGGGCTCTTCAATTGCGGATGGTACAGACCTGCCAGATCAATCCTGTGCTGCTCTTTCGGCAAGGCCTTCGGAAACACGAAGCTACGCTCCAGGGCCACTTTTGCAATAGACAAATAGACATCCAGGTAATAGATCATACGTAGCAGCTTCTGTATGGTCTCCCGATGCCGGAAACGAAAAAGCACATCATAGGCCGCCATCGCAGCATGCGATAGTTTTCCCTTATGCTCCGGTCTTACAATCGGAGCGAAAGCAGGCTCCGCCAGAAGGACCGCCATAGCCTCCCTGTCCGATTGATAAAAATGTCCGCCCGCCGTGCCAGAAAGCTTCCCAGCCGGATCGCCCCCCCCTCCAACCGGCCCTGACGCCAGGGAACCTATAAAATCATAAGCCCCTTTCAAAAGCTCCGTCAACGCAGTCACCCCTTTATAGATCACAGCCGTTTCAGCATCCACCCCTATCAGGCTGCTTAGCTTTTTACCGATAGAATGTTCTTCTGCCGATAATTTCGTTCGCTCGTCCGTATTGCTCAGATAAGGCTCTACCGCATTGAAATGAGCGCTCTCGAATGGGAATTCGATCCGGGACGCAGCAAAATATTGAATGATGCCACTGCGCCGGTTGATAGCCTGTTCATCCGACAAGGGATAACGGAACATGTCTTCCAGGATCGCTGAGCCCCCCCGGGTAATAGTCCGGTTAAAGATCTGGTATACCGAACCACTCCCCTGCCTGCCAAAAATATTCAGGTCTTCCAATGTTTGCTTGTCTGTCGTAAATAACATAACAACTATTTCCTTTTACGCCTGATTAACAGGATGGTTCCAAAGATGAGCAGCAAGGCCGGCAATATCCATATAAAGAGGATCCTCAGAACATCTACCCGATCGGAAGTAACAGTCACCCTGTTATCCTTTGCATCGGGCCGGGAAGTATCGATCGGGAACTCCCCATAGCTGAGCCAGCTGAACAAGGCAGTATTGAAAACGAAATTGGCGATTTTTATATTATACCTGCCCAATTCGACATTGCTCATAAAATCGGCATCGCCCGTGACGACAATACGCTGCTCTTTACCATTGACTATCCGGGTCAGGCTCAGAGCAGTCGGGACCGCCCTTTTATCATCTCCGCCGGCAGCGGAAAAAAGGACATCCGCAGAATCCACTACCAGCTTGCTTTTCTTAAGCCAGCTCAGCTGCCCGTCAGTCATTAATAAAGGCTTTACCGTATAAGGGCCGTTTGCACTATAACTAAGCCCTGCCGCTCCGGGCATGGATACTTTTATACTGTCCTTGTAACTCCTTGCCGCTTGTTTGGTAAATCCCGCCGCCGTAGCCGTCAGATCCGTCAGCACCAGGTCAGGAGATAGTTCCCTGCTCGGCTGCACGATGACCCCATCCATCAGCTGGACCCCCAGCTGTTGCAGGAGCGGATTAAGCACGGATTGTTTACCGGGCTCGCCCGCTATTAACAGATTACCTCCCTTATCGATGTATTGCCGGATCTTCTCCAACGTGATGGGGCTAAGATTGATCTTAGGATCGGCAATGACCAGGGTGGAAATATCACCGGGAATATCCCGGGTCTCCAGGGACAACGTGTCCACATCGAATCCCTGGTTCACCATTGCATACCGGAAAGAGCTCAGCGTAGTGAGGGTCTTATACTCCCGGTCCCCCATTTTATTGATATTCCTTTCCAGGTCCCCGCTCAAAAAAGCGATCTTCGGCATCCTGGCCAGCAGCAACCGCTTGAAAGCAGCGGATACCTCCGTCTCGCCCGGGAACATCTCCTGGTCATCGAATATCCGCAGGAAAGTGCTCCTGCCCTTATATTTCAGCTGCATGACATACCGGTTGAGCTCCGGCTTCAGATCGATCACCTTATGGATCTCTGCAGGTGTTTTGAACAAAGACAGATTCAGCTTATAATTTTTGGCATGCATATCCGCCATTTCCTTTAAGCTCTTGCCAACATACTCCCTGTACAGATACTTATCATCATACGCACTGTCATAATAATTGACATAGTTGAAATGAATATCCGGCTTGAACCGGGTATAAGGTTCCCAATGGGCCAGGTCATTGTTCCGGAATTCCGGCAGCCCAAAATAACTGTATCTTCCCAGTAAATTATTGTACACGGTTATTTCCAGTGAATCCTCTCCCATTTCTTTGATGATACGCTGCGCATTCGGAGTCAGCGTCCTGGACTTATTGGCCGTAGCGTCATAATAGGCTACAAGGCCCGGACGGGAGCTTATATAACCGGCGAGCAGCGCCGAAACTACGATGGCCACATACCTTCCGGCTTTGACTATTGCCGGCTTCGATTCCCGTCCCGCCTTCAGCTTATAGATAGTAAGGCCCAGAAAAATATATACGATGATCAAAAAGTATAACACATCCTTGGTCGTGATAAGCCCGCTCAGCATATGCTCCGTACGCCCGGAAAGAGACAGGAAATAAGTGAGGTCCCTTACAAAATCTATACCCTGCCATAATTGCCCGATATAGCTCAGGATACCGATCATGACAAAGGTGCTGACCGCCGCCACCACCTGGTAAGTCGTAAGACAGGACATGAAAAGACCGATCGCCGAATAAGCGCACAAAAGCAGGTAAAACCCTAAAGTGCCGGATAACAGCATCCCGCCATCAGCCGATTTAATATGGAACATCCCCGCTATCATAAAGATCCCCACGATCAGGATCAATACCAGGCTGTATACCATCATCGCCAGATACTTGCCAAAAACGATCTGCCGTATCCTGACAGGCGAAGAATACAACAGCTTGATCGTACCGCCATTGATCTCCCGGCTGATCAGCCCCATGGTAAGCAGCGGAATATAGAGATATAGCTTTTCCATGACACTGTTGAAAACTCCGCCCCTGCCCAGAAAAACCCGCTGCGTCAACTGAGTCATATATTGTAAACCCATCCCTCCCAGCTCCTGCGACCGGGCATTGGAGTCCAGCATGTTTATATAGGCCAGTCCGCACTGGATCAGAAACACGATCATTAAGAACCACGCAATAGGCGAATAAAAAAGGCTGCGTAGCTCCGTCCTTGCAATTTTGAATACCGTCTTCATGAATATGTTATTGAGATGATTGGGACAATTGTTTGAATATCTCGTCGAGAGCGCTCTTATCCAGGCTGATCTCTCTCAGTTTCCATCCGGCATGGACACTTGCTGCAACGATCCGCTCGGTGACCTCCTGGTCCCCACTAAACCAGGCCCGGACCTGCCGCTCGGTAAGAAAATCCACTTTTGTCACACCCGGCACCGCCAACAGCTCCGCCGATGAAGGGGGGTTTTCCATATGCATCAGCACGCTATGCGGCTCCACATAGTTGTTGAAGGCATCCATGGTATCCGAGAAAACGATCCGTCCACCTTCGATCATTTTGATCTCCTTACAGAGTAGCTGTATTTCGGTGAGCACATGCGAAGAGAAGATCACCGCCCGATCGACAGCGATCTCTTTGATCAGCGCCCTGACCTCGATGATCTGGTTCGGATCCAGCCCATTGGTAGGTTCATCCAGCACGACCAGCCTGGGCCGATGAATAATCGCCTGCGCAATGCCCACCCGCTGACGATATCCCCCGGACAAGTTGCGGATAAGCCTGCCGCTGAAATGGGTGATCCCGCAACGCTCTTTCGCTTCTTCCAGGGCGGGCTTGATCTTTCTCTTTTCCATCAGTCGCAGATCGGCGCAATAGATCAGGTATTCATCCACCGTAAGATCCATGTAAAGAGGAGGGGTCTGCGGCAGAAAACCAATCTCTTTTTTAGCCTGCTCCGGCTCCTCCCGGATATCGATCCCATTGATATATACATTGCCCTCGGTCTGATTGAGGGCCCCGCAGAGGATATTCATGGTGGTGGATTTGCCCGCCCCATTGGAGCCCAATAGCCCAACGATACCGCTCTGACTGATCTCCATGTTGATGTCGCGGATCGCCCAGGCACTGCTGTACTTATGTGACAGGTGTTCAATTTTGACAATACTATTCATGTAAATGTGATTTCCATTTATTAATTAAAACGATATCATGTCGGCTGAGCAGTCTTATGGGTTGTTCTCCATACCGGGATTAGCCGCGATATAAAAAGGGGGCAATTGCATGGTAAGCCGGTCCGGCTGTTTCAAGGTATATACGGTATTGCCGTTCGTGGCATCATAGAGCGTATGGGTATAGATAGCTCCGGTAAAAAGCGGGTCGACCGAAAGCCTGCGCATGTCGAACCAGCGAAAGCCTTCCATCGCAAATTCCCGGGTACGTTCATCGATGATAAATTTTATCAACGCCGTCTGATCAGCGGCGGTAGCGGATGGTACACTGGCATCGGCTGCCGGCATCCGGCTCTTACGCAGCGTTTCCACATCCGTAGTAGCGCCGGCAAGATCATTCGTCCGCGCCTTGCACTCCGCACTCAGCAGGTACAGTTCGCTTAGCCCCAAGCCGAAATTGGCATACTGAACGGCATATTTGCGCAGCCTTCCCGCCGGATTGGAAGATCCATCGGGATTGTTGGCAGCATATAATTGCAGACGCAGATCTGACGAGCCATATAAAGCGGCTGTCTTGGGATCGAGAACCAGGCCATCATTCCCGAATCCGTTTCCATTATAGGATCCGCAGTAAAAGATCTTTGCCAGCACAGACTCCGTGAAATCCTGGTAGTTATTCCCGGGACCGTTAGGACCATAGAATCCGATCGGCAAAAAAGATCCGCCCGGCGCCAGCTCTACATTGTAATCATACAGACGGGCCGGAGTCGTAGCGGCAGCTACATCCCCGAATGCGGCCGTCAGCAGGGGGAGCGCTTCGCTGTACTTTCCCATGAACACATACACCTTACCCAACAGCGCTTCCGCTCCGGCCCTCGAGATCCTGGACGGCGAAACGGATTGTGCGGGCAATACCGCGATGGCGGCCGTCAGGTCCTTGATGATAAAATCATACATCTCCTGTACGGTATTTCTTTTAAAACCCGTGGCCGCAATATTGGCCGTGGTAATGATAGGCCATCCGGGATCGGTAGCTGCGGAAGAGGCCAGGTATGGCTTGCCATAGGAATTGATCAGGATAAAATTCAAAAAGGCCCGGTCAGCCATGGCTTCCGCCTGCAGCGATTTCTTTTGATCGTCCGTACCACTTTCAGAAGTTAATACTTCATTGATGACCTTATTACAGGTATACATGCTGCCCAAATAGGCTTGCAGGTCCAGGGGCAGATCTTTGGGTTCATAAACGACATCCGCCCATTGAAAAACGCGGGTAAGCTGTGGTTGCGGTGAAGCCGTAGTAAAAAGGCCCGCTTCAGCGGCTACATCGTCCCCCATGACCATCTCCTCCTGGAATCCCCCGCCGTTCAGATAATTATACAAAGAATAACTGTTCAGCAGCAGATCATAATCGGCCGTCGTGACCGCCACCTGCTCACCCTTCGGAATGACCTCCAGGAAATCTTTTTTGCAGGCAGTCTGCGACACACCCAGAAGGAAGAGGATTGCTATTATTTTAAAGTGTTTTTTCATTTTGTTTCTCTTGAAAGTGAATTAAAACGAGACATTCGCGCCGATGCTCACGGGATGCTTGCTGGGCGGCACACTCCTGTAGCCGGACGATTGATATTCCGGGTCGATGCCGGCCTTGTTCGCTCTCCATATCATAAAATTGCTGGTCTGCACATACAGGTTCACCCTTTCTATTCGCAAGACCTGCACTACCTTATAAGGCAGGCTGTAGTTCAAGGTGACATCGCGGACCTTTATATACGATGCGCTGACTACGTTGATGTCGCCAAGCCTATAATAATCCGTGCTTCGACGAGTGAAATCAACATAATAGCTACTGACATAGGAGGGAATATTGGTGATCTTCTCGTCTCCCGCCTTCTTCCAGCGATCGGCGAAATAGACCGGTACATTTCCAGTCCAGCCGGCACTAGAGGCCAGCCGACCCGTATAAAGGGTATTTACATCCTTCCGCATGACATTGCCCAGGCTATAGATCATATTCACCGACAGGGAAAATCCCTTATAACGGAACGTATTGGTAAACCCGCCATTAAAGACAGGGATGGTCGTTCCTTTATAGACTACATCGTCTACCCCGGCGGCATTCGGCGTCTTGGTAACCGTTTTATCCGCCAACCTTATCTGCGGGTCACCAAGGTTATCCAATCCGGCGAACTGGTAAGCAAATAAAGGAGCGCTGCTGTAGCCGATCCAATGATTCGCACCCAGCTTGCCACTTGCCGTAAGCGAGTAGGGGCTGGGCGTAGAATAAGAAACCAGCTTATTCTTATTATAACTGAAGCGCAGACCGGTCGACCAGCTGAAATCCCGGGTCTGAAAATTGACCATGTGCAGGTTCAGCTCTATCCCTTTATTCACCAGGTGGCCAATATTGCCCGTCCCTGAAGTCACCCCAGTGAAGGGATTCAAAGCGACATTACCCAGGAGGTCGACCGTACTCTTATGGTACAGGTCGATACTTCCCCCGATCCTGTTCTTTAACAGACTGTAATCGATACCGATATTGAGCGTTTGCGTGGTTTCCCAGGTGAGGGTCGTATTGGCATTGCCCTGGATATCCAAAGCGGGCCCGGTACTTACAGCCGGATAGGAATAGCTGACACGCAGGATATCCTTCGTCGAGGCGGTGCCGATGTAGGGAGAATTCCCCGTAATGCCATAGGTGGTGCGCAGGCCCAGTTCATTCACCCAGCGGACGGGTTTCATAAAGTTCTCTTTGGAGAGCTGCCATTTACCGCCCACGCTCCAGATAGGCCGGTTCTGCGTAGCCCGGTCATGACCGAACAGATTACTATGGTCCTGTCGCCAGCTGCCGTCGATGCTGTATTTATGATTGAACGTGTAATTGGCCAGCGCGAAATAAGAGTCATAACGCTGAAGCTGATCCGTTACTGAGAAAGGCAACGTGTAATACCCGCCGTAAAAGGATGAGACGGTATTGAAGATACCCTGGCTCAAAAGGTTATAATCCAGGGTGGCATAAGTCTCCAGGTTCTGGTCATATCCTTCCAGGATCAGTTGCTCGCGCGTATTATGTTGCTCCTGGGCTTCCTGACCGACTTGCACGCTCAGTTCATCCTTTCCATTGCGTGGATTGGCGACATAGGCCAATTGATTCCTTACGGTCCAGTTCCGCTGATCATTCGTGGTATGTATATACTGCCCGCCCGTAGTAGGTAGGTAATAGACGGGGGTTGAGGCCGTCGTAGGCGCGACCGTCATGCCGACCAGTCTTCTTCGCATTGAATACTCGTTGTGATCGTCGTAGGAGTTGCTGGTGCCGGGAGATTGGGCATACCCGTAAGTCCCCAGAAAGCTCAACCCCTTCCAGATCCGGATGCTGGCATTGGCCGTGATATTGACGGCCAGGTTATTGTTATGGGCATTCTTGAGGTTCATCTCGCCGATCGGGTTGTAATCCAGGTTGATACGGCTCCTTGCCTGGTAGTCATTCCGCAAGGAATCCGACCATCCCTGTACGTAGGGCATGGAAATAGAATGGCCCTGCGCATCCTTGAATAACTGGTAAGGCAGGAAGCTATTGCTGATCGCGATGGGATTCTCCGAGCTACTCACCGTATTGGCCAGCGCGGTGGTCAAAGAAATCTTTATATTCCGGTTGGGATTGATGTCCTGGGTAAAATTGATCCGGTAAGAGTTGTTCTTGGCGCCCGGACTATTGCTCTTCGTATCGGTATACGATAATGAACTATAAAAAGAATAAACGCTTCCGCCGCCCGATAGGGAAAGGGTATGGTTCGTAGTAAGGGCGTTGCGGAACCAGATATCCTTTATTTGTCCCATATTATTGATACCCGCCAGGCTGTCCAGGCTGGCATTGGCCTGCGCATCGGTAATAAGGCCCCGGTATTGATTGTAGAGGATCAGGTCATGAGGGGCGATATAATCGTTATACAGGCTGCCCCAGGGATACTCCACGGGGTCGAATGTTTCCCTCGCCGCCTGGATATATTGCCGGCTGCTCAGCATCGGTGAATATCCGAAATCCGGCTTGCCCTGGAAATTGATATAGCCGCTGTAGTTCACTTTGATCTTGCTATCCCGCTTCCCACTCTTGGTCGTCACCACGATCACCCCGTTGGCGGCGCGCGCTCCCCAGATGGCCGCCGCCGCGGCATCCTTCAGAACCGTGATATCCGCGATATCGTCTGGCTCGACGTCGGCATAATCCGTCACCACCACTCCATTCACCACATACAGCGGTTCGGTAGATAACCCCACGCTGCTCTTACCTCGTATCAGGGCCGACTGAGTGGTCTTCCCATTTCCGTTCCGGTTGGCAATAACACCATTGGGACCGGCGATCACCGTCAGGCCCGGCACCAGTCCATCCAGCCGGCTTACGACATCCATGGTGCCGCTGCGGGCCTTGAATATTTCCATATCCGGCTTGGAATAGGCGCCAGTTGCCCGCTCCTTGGAAAGAACCTGGTAACCGGAATTGTAAGTCACTTCTACATTACTCAGCTGATTTACCTTGATAGCAAGCCGGACGGTAATATCCTTTCGCTTATTTATTTTTAACTCCTGCGTCTCGAAGCCAACATTGCTAATAAACAGCGTGGCATTTTCAGGCGCTCCCTTCAGGAAAAACTCCCCGTTGGCATCAGTGACCATTACCGTAACAAAATGCGTTGGCCGCGCCGGGGCACCGGCCTGCGCCGGTGTCACTATTTGTCCGGGAGCGCCTGCCTGCACCGGATAGGCGGCTTGCGGAGCGGCTATCTCCATCGGAGCCAGCTCAGATGAATTGCCCCGCCTGCCATTCTCCATGGCCGCCGTCCGGGCTTTAATAAACTGATCAGCGTCCTGCCTGTTTGCCGCCAGCATCACCGTAGCGCCGGCCAGCGGATTTCCATTGGCATCGATGACACGGCCATGCACATCGATAAGGGCAGATGGATCTACATAAATGAGCTCAGGTTGCCGGATGATCGCCGTCCTCTCCTTCAACACCACCATTTTATCGATGATCACATAAGTAAAAGGCTGCCCGAAGAAACAAATGTCCAATACCTGTTGCAGACTGGCATCCTTTACATTGATATCGACCGGCTGCGCCTGCCGGAGCCACTCGTCCCGGTAAACAAAAAGATATCCGGTCTGCCCGGTGATCTTCCTGAATACCTTTCCAAGAGACGCATGCTCTTCCGAAAGCGTAATTTGCTGTCCCCTTGTTTTGGCGCTGAGATGCAGACAGGTTGCCAGCAGTAAAATGGATGTTAGGCGCATGACTAACAAAGTTTTGGTTAGGTCCTTCCGTTGCAAACGGCAAGGGCCAAAAAGAGCCGTTAAAAGCATACTTTTGCAGTGTTTGGGTTAAACAATAAGCAGTTTCGAACAATTGAATTATCGGGTAACCTGAACGATTGGCCGGAGGTGGTTCCAAGCACTTCCGGTTTTTTTCGTCCTATCCCAAAAAGGGCATAAGGATCAGGTTAACCAACTATTTGAGCTGGCAAGTCTCGTTATTTACGACAAAAAAGGATAGATGGTTTATGGCGTCACGAAGATCTTTTTCCCCTCGACTCTGAAATGCACGCCGCTGGTTTCAAATACTTTTAAGACTTTCGAAAGACTGGTATTACGAGGTACTTCTCCCGTTATATGACCGGAGGGAATCCCTCCTTCAAAATCTACTTCCACATCATACCACCGGGCTAATTGCCGCATAATGGTGCCCACATCGGCGCTGGCCAGATGGAACAGGCCATTCTTCCAGGCCATCGCCTCCTCCAGGTCCGCATCCTTCACCACCTTAATCTGCCCATTGACCACCTGCGCCTGTTGCCCCGGCATCAGCATCGCAACGGAATTATCCTTACTCACCCGCACACTGCCCTCCAGCAAGGTGGTTTTGATCACCGGCTCATCAGCATATGCATTGACATTGAACTGTGTCCCCAATACTTCTACCGACAAGCCGTTCACTTTTACATAAAATGGTTTATTCGCATCCTTTGCAATTTCAAAATATACCTCCCCCGTAATTTCCACCGTCCTCGATTTCCCCCTGAAAACCGTGGGAAAATGCAGGCTGGAACTGGCATTCAGCCATACCTTGCTGCCATCCGGTAATTGCACTTGGTATTGGCCGCCACGGGGCGTGCTGATAGTATTATAAGCATCAGGGCTCGCAGCTAACGGCTTTACGCTTTCAGCTGTTTGGTACGCCAGTTGCCCGGATGCCGATTTAGTGATCTTCGTATTACCTTGCTGAGATAATACCCCATTGGCGGCACTGTCCAGAACAATGGTCGACCCATCCGATAAGGTAAGAATGGCTTTATTGCCCCCGGGCGCTATATCAGGGCCCTTGGAAAGCTCCTGCGGAGTACTATCCTCCTTTCGCACCCGGCTATGATAGAACAGCCAGCCCCCCGCTCCCGCCAATAACAGAATAACCGCCGCATAACGGAACCAGACCGTGCTGAGAAAAGGTATGCGACGAACGGGAGTCACCGATTTAGCAGGATCAACACCTCCTGCAGCTTTCTTGTCAACAGACACGATCCCATGCACCCATTTCTGCAAAATGACCGGATCGAAAGCAGGCCCCTGCTCCCCGGAAGCAGCCATCTCCTGCAGAACATCCGTCACGATCTCATCGTACCCGGCATTCTGCAGAATAGACAATAATTCCTGCGCCTCTGCCGGCGTCAGCTTTTGCTCCAACCTTTGCTGTAGTAAAAAAGAGATCCGTTGTTCCATGGTACCATTCGGACGAGCAACTTACGCCTGTCTATAGAACAAGACAACCCGACAAATCAATCGTCCTATTCGTTTTTGTACTTTTTATTATTTTTTTATTATGTTCTTCCCCAAGAAGGATTTTTCCGGAACTCCCGGAACCCATTATTTCTTCAAAAAGACAAGGAAGAATGTCACCCAGAACCCCGCCTCTTCGATATTCTCGCGGATGGTCTTCAACGCGGACAGCAGGGTGTTCTTTACGGTGCTTACGGAGAGTTCCAGGCGGGCGGCGATCTCGGCAGGTTTCAACCCTTCCTCCCGGCTCATCTGGTAAATACGCCTGCGCTGGGGAGGAAAAGACAGGATGGTCCGCTGTATCACCCCGGCGATAGACTTGAGATCCACCTGCTCCGGTATAGCGCTGTCAGGGATATCCCACTGCCGTTGATGTTCCTGCATTTTTTGCTCGATGAGCATTTTCTTCTTCAGCCAGTTACGGCCGGTATTCGCAGCTACCCGAAAAAGCCAGCTCCGCGGATTATCCACCTCTGCCAGCCTGTCACGATACAGCCATACTTTCAGAAACACCTCCTGGATGATCTCCTCGGCACTGTCCCGGGAGCCTACCAGCCTGACCAGGAAAGGCATCAGCACCCTTCCATATTCCGAATAGCAGGTACTGAAGGCAGTTTCATCTCCTTCGGAAATACTAATAAATAGAGCCTGCTCATGCGTCATAGGCGATTCCTACATTTTTGACTACTGCCGGATTAAAAGTAAACAAAATACCACAATTGAGAGTTAGTTTAAGGATCACCCTCGGCCTTCAGCCGGCAACCAGCTGGTTCGCCCCTCTTTCGTATATTTACGTAATCATAAAAATTAAAAGTTAGTTTATGCCTTCGAAAAAACTACTCGACCTCCTCGGCGACAAAGCAGCGTTCCTCCTGGAACACAAGCCTGTCATCGATAAATCCACGCTCAGCGCCCTCCCTTCTCCCCATCATGTGGAAGAGATCTGGGTCAATTCCAACAGATCCAACCAGACCCTGAGAAGCCTGCAGACCCTTATCGGCCATGGAAGGCTTTCCAATACAGGCTACCTATCCATTTTCCCCGTAGACCAGGGCATCGAGCACAGCGCCGGCGCCTCCTTTGCGCCCAACCCAATGTACTTCGACCCGGAAAATATCATCAAATTGGCCGTAGAAGCCGGTTGTAATGCAGTAGCCTCCACTTTTGGCGTGCTCGGCATCATGAGCCGCAAATATGCGCACCGGATCCCCTTCGTGGTAAAGATCAACCACAATGAATTCCTCAGCCTGCCCAACCGCTACGACCAGACCCTCTTCGGCTCCGTCAAAAACGCCTGGAACATGGGCGCGGTCGCCGTCGGCGCCACCATCTACTGGGGCAGCGCAGAGAGTACCCGCCAGCTGAAGGAGGTCTCGGAAGCATTCGAACTGGCCCATGAATTAGGCATGGCCACTATTTTATGGTGTTATACCCGCAATAACGGGTTCAAAGTGGATGGCGTGGATTATCATACCGCCGCCGACTTCACCGGCCAGGCCAACCATCTTGGCGTCACCATCCAGGCCGACATCATCAAACAGAAGCTGCCCACCAACAACGGAGGCTACCTGGCGACTAAACATGGTAAAACCTCCCCATTGGTCTATTCCAAACTGACACATCCCGACAATCATCCCATCGACCTCACCCGGTACCAGGTGCTCAACTGCTACAACGGCCGCGTAGGTCTCATCAACAGCGGCGGAGAAAGCAAAGGCGCTTCCGATATGGCAGACGCCGTCTTCACCGCCGTCGTCAACAAACGGGCAGGTGGCATGGGTCTGATCCTGGGCCGCAAAGCCTTCCAACGTCCCTTCGCCGAAGGAGTGGAAATGATCCAGTCCATACAGGATGTATATCTCGATAAGGATATTACGATTGCTTAACCTGTCACGCTGGACTAAGGTTATCCTTCTCGTGGCCCTCGCAGGTTGTAAAAATCCTGTCAGCTACCCGCCGGGAGGATATCCTTATCCCGATCCCGCCACGGTAAAGGATACTAATTTCTATTATTATCCTCTAAAGAACAAACTATCCCGAAGGGATTCTTTCCGGTGCTCATCGGACTCCTGTTACTTCCACGCCTTCCATGAACCTAACCTAAGCATCCATGCGCTGCCCACGGCATACTTTCGCTTAACCTATGGAGGCCCTCTCCGATCCCCAATTATCATCACCCTTACCCCTTACGAGATCGTGGTAAAAAAAGGGCAATTAACTGAGGAATATGTATCCCTGCCCGATACCAACAGGCTTAGTGTAATCGAACGGCGGCATTTACGCCTGCTGGACCGGTATTATCCGATCGATGAAAAGCAACATCGACCCGTATGGAAATTGCATTATTTAGATTCAATGGGACACATTTACCCGCAGCTATACGATCCAGCTTATTATGCCGGTCTCCAAGGCAGGGCCTATGCGCATACGGCCCCTATCTATAGTTTCACCGTCAAACAAATTAAAATATCTCAACTGACATATGATAGCCTTGTCAACCACATCAATGCCTCCGGCTATTGGCAACTCCCTTATGCGGTGGAATGTAAAGACCCGCCATTCGATGTACCCGGATTCTCTATGGAAGCCAATACCCCTGATAAATATAATTGTGTTAACACTTCCCTCTGCGATGACAGCCCACCCCGATACATGTCTGCTTGCCAGGAACTGATCCGACAGGCCGGTTTGGGCAAAGAGATCCATCTCGCATGGGATCCCAAAATGGATACGGTCAAATCCAAATCAATTATCGTCCAGGACGTTCAATTAGAAGAAGTCAAAGAACCAAAGAAGCCCAAACGTCAGCACCATTAGGAAATAATTAACGACTATAAAAGCTAACTTTATAGCAGCCCGTTAGCCAAACGGGAGGCCGTCGTAAATCGAATTTCATTAACCATAAACTCATCCGGTTATGCCAATAAACAGCTTACTCAGCAAAATCCTCATCGCATCGGTCTGCCTCATACTATTCTCCTGCTCCAACACCAAAGTCACCTCCTCCTGGAAAGCCGGCAATTCCTCCGCACTCGCCCCCGGAAATAAAATACTGGTCCTGGGCATCATCCGGGAAAAAGACATTCGCCTGCGCATGCAGATGGAGGGCTTCCTCGTAGACGGTCTCAAAGCCAAAGGCTACAATGCCATCTCAGCCTATACTTTATATGGTCCCAAAATGTTCGGGAACAAAGATGAGGACGCCGTCCTGGGCCAATTACGCAACAGCGGCATAGCCGAAGTATTCACCATCACCCTGCTGGACAAAGCCCGCGAAAGAAACTATCAGCCGGGTATCAATGCCTATCCTTACTCTCCTTTCTGGGGCTATTACAGCTATATGTATGGGCGTATTTATGATCCGGGCTACGTCTCCGTAGATACCCGCTTCTTCTGGGAAAGCAACCTGTACGATGTCAGCACGAAGAAACTGCTGTACTCCGTACAATCCGAATCCTTCAACCCCTCCTCCGCGGGAGACATGGGGAAAGCCTATAGCAAAGTCGTAGTTAAAAATATGACCAAAGAAGGACTGCTGTTCGCAACTAAATAAAAGTGCCCCGCCCAATCGCCAATAAATTGCCGATCTCCCTGGAAGTCCTCACAATATTATAGGTGGCGGATCGCAGAGCAGCCGCAAGATCAGAAGGTTCATGCCCGATAGGCAACAGCACATCAAAATATTGCTGCAGGCCCCGATCCCTGATCAATGGCACCTTCCCGGCAACCGCCAGCACAGGCAGCCCTTTTGCCTTCGCTTTATATGCCACGCCAAAAGGCCCCTTCCCCTGCAAAGTCTGCGCATCGATACTCCCCTCCCCCGTAATAACAAGATCGGCCTGCTCCAGCGCCTTATCGAACCCGGTAAGCTGCAGATAATAATCGATCCCATTCACCAGCCGGGCATTCAGAAAAGCATACAGACCCGCAGCGGCGCCTCCTGCCGTACCGCCATATTGAATGCCGGAGATATCCTTCCCCGTTTGCCGCAAGGTCACCGCCGCCAGTTGTTGGAGCGACGCCTCCAGCTTTATAACGGCTTCCCGCGTAGCCCCTTTCTGAGGACCAAAGACCGCCGCCGCTCCCCGCTCCCCTAACAACAAATTATCTACATCACAAAGAACAATGATCTCAACCCTGAAGACCCGGTCATCAAGCCCGGAAACATCGATAGTCTCCAATCGCACCAGGTCTTCCGGAAGGGACAATAGCTCCTCTCCCTTCTTATCCAGGAAGCGGATCCCCAGGGCCCTTAATATTCCCGTTCCCCCATCGACCGTAGCAGACCCTCCCATTCCTATAATGATCCTGGTAACCCCCTGGTCCAATGCAAGGCGTATCTGCTCTCCCGTCCCCAGGGAATGAGCCCGCAGAGGGGCCAATTCAGTGGGCTTTAACAGACGCAGCCCGGAGGCATTCGCCATTTCTATAACAGCCGTCCTGCCCGCCCCGGTCTTACCCGCAGTAACCTCACTCATATCAGTATCACTCGCATCGATCAACCCGAAAGAAGCGGAGATCCTCCTTCCCAGCGGGTCATGAACATCCGCCGTCACCAGGCTGCCCCCACATTTTCTAATGATCAGATCACCCGTTCCATCTCCCCCATCCCCGATAGGGAAACAGGTACAGATACAGGGAAGCCGGCTCGACTCCAACCCATCCCGGATGGCCCGGGCAACGCCCTCCGCATCCAGGCTGTTTTTAAACGCATTAGGAGCAATAAGCACACGCAATTCATTCATCGGTCTGTCTTTAAAATTATCCCCCGGCTTCTATTTATTGACAACATGAACAGGCTGACCAGCCAGGAAAGCAGCCAGGTTCGCGACAGCCATATCCATCAGACGGGCCCTAGCCTCCTTAGTAGCCCAGGCAATATGAGGCGTGATAATGCAATTCCTGGCTGTGAAGAGCGTATTGCCTTTCTCCGGGGGCTCAACAGACAATACATCCAGCCCCGCTCCCGCTATGACGCCATCATTCAAGGCTTCGCTCAGGTCTTCGTCAACAACGATCGGCCCCCTCGAAGTATTCAAAAGAAACGCAGTCTTTTTCATTCGCCACAGACTTTCCTTATTGATCAGCCCTTTCGTTTCAGGCAATAAAGGACAATGAATGCTTACCACATCCGACTGCTCCAGCAATTCCGTAACAGAGGCCCACCTGAAATTTTTCCGGTGCGACTCATCCGTATGCCGCCTGCCCGTTGCGATAATATTCATCCCGAACGCAGCAGCGATATCGCTTACATTCCGGCCGATCGTACCAAAGCCGATGATCCCCATCGTCTTTCCGGCAAGCTCTGTCAAAGGGAAATCCCAGTAACAGAAATCCGGAGATGCAGCCCACTTCCCTTCCATCACCGAATCGCTATGCCGCTGCACACGATGACAGAGTTCGAGCAGCAGGGCAAAGACCATCTGCGCGACCGATGCCGTACCATACCCGGGTATATTGGCGACAGGGATTCCCTTCTGCCTGGCCGCTTCAATGTCGACGATATTGTACCCGGTAGCCAATACCCCGATGAATTGTAAAAAAGGAAGCTGTCGGATAATATCTCCCGGCAACGGTGTCTTATTGGTGAATAAGATCTCCGCATCCCTGCTTCGCTCCAGCACCTTGTCTTTCGGCGTCCGGTCATAGATAGTTACATCACCTGCTTGCTTTAGCCCATCCCAGGACAGATCGCCCGGATTCAATGTATAACCGTCCAATACTACAATCTTCATCTTTATTTTTTTATTTCACCGGTATATGATACACCGGTATGATCCACTTAAAAATATATGACTGCGCTAATACGATCAAACAGATAAGCATCAGCATTAAAAAGCTATGTTTCACCGTAAAACGGAATAATTGCGATTCTTTCCCGATCAACCCTCCGGCTGCCGCAGCTACGGCTATTGATTGGGGAGAGATCATTTTACCGACGACCCCGCCGGAGACATTGGCGGCAACCGTCACGACGGGATCCACGCCGATAGATGCAGCCGTCGCATATTGCAGCTTCCCGAATAAAGCATTCGAAGAAGTATCGGAACCTGTTATAAATACACCCAGCCATCCCAGTACCGGGGAAAAGAAAGGAAACAGGTATCCCGTATTTGCCAGGGCATCCGCAATGGTTATAGTGATCCCGGAGTCATTGACAATGTATGCAAACGCCATTACCGTCATTATCGTGAGGATCGGATACAGAAGCTGTCTGATCGTAGCGCCCAATGTTCGCAGGCCCGTCTTAAAGCTCATGCCGACCACCGGCATCGAAAGCAGGGCGGCTATAAAGATCGCAGTACCGGTGGCCGACAGGTAATTCAGCTTAAAAATATGCGCCACTAAGTTGCCCTTCACATCCCTGATCGCATTATGAAGCCCCGGCATCCGGAACTGCAGCTGTCCGGCCGCATTGAGCCCGTCTTTAACAGGCTGCAATCCCCAGGTAATAATAAGAGCCGTCAGCAAAAGAAAAGGAGACCAGGCCCTAATGATCTGCCCGGAAGTATAGCTGATAGCCGTATCGATAGTCGCAGGCGCCTCATTGGGAAAACGCCATATCGTTTTCGGCTTCCAGCATTTCAAAAAGATCAACAGCGATAGGATGGACCCGAGCCCCGCAAAGACATCCGGCAGCGAAGGCCCCATGTAGTTGGAAGAAAACCACTGCAGGAAAGCGAAAGAAATCCCCGACACTAGAATAGCCGGCAATACTTCTATAGCCTTTTTCCATCCCGACATCAGGACGATCAGGTAGAAAGGCATCAATAACGAAAGGATGGGAAGAGTCCTGCCCAGCATTTGAGAGATCGCCATCTCCGGAATCCCGGTCACCTGGGAGGCAACGGTAATAGGAATGCCGATGGACCCGAAAGCGACAGGAGCAGTATTGGCGATCAGGCATATACCGGCGGCATACAACGGATCAAAACCCAACCCGACCAGCATAGCGGCAGTAATAGCCACCGGCGCACCAAATCCGGCCGTCCCCTCCAGGAAGGATCCAAAAGAGAAGGCGATCAGCAAAGCCTGCATTCTTCTGTCAGAAGTGGTGGCCGCCATAAAATGCCTGACAACTTCGAACTGCCCGCTCCTAACGGTTATATTAAATAGAAATACGGCCGGGATGATGATCCAGCAAATGGGAAATAACCCATATAAAGCCCCATTGATCATGGAGAGCAAAGCAATCGGCACGGGCAGCCGGTAGGCCAGCAAGGCAATGAAGAAAGCCAGGGCAGTCGTTAGCAAAGACGCCTGGTACCCTTTCATTTTCCGGATGACCAGCGCCCAGAAAAGGAACAGGATCGGTAGCATCGCCACCAATACCGATAAAAGAATATTATTAAACGGATCGACAACCTGCGTCCAGCTCATATTGCAAAAGCCCTTAAAACCTAAGTTACGGAAGTAAAGGCATTACTAGTCGTCTTTGCACAAATTAGAAGGTTTCTCCCAGGTTGATATAAAAGGAATAATATCCTTTGCTGAAGCCAAAGTCAATCCCAATATTCGATCCCGAATGTTTATTGAATTTTATCCGTAACCCCGGTCCGCCGGCAGGATGCAGATAGGCAAATTCATGCGTGCCCGGCTCCGTCACCGTATTCATATTGGCGAACAGGACATAGCCGAATAATCCATCGTCAGTAATATCCCTCCGGTATTCCACCTCCGCATAGAAGAGGCTCTTTCCCACATAACGCCCGGGATAGAATCCCCGACCCGAACGCTGATACGGCTCTCCGTCGAGCGCCGGCAGGCTGAAATAAGGCGGGTGGCTGCCCATAGTAGTCCAGAAATAACTCCAGAACGCCAGCACATTCTGCCCCTTCTGACTAAAAGAAATGTATTTCCGCGCATCCAGGTATAAGGAATGCCAGTCGGTATTACTGCCCAGGAATTTCAGATTGGCCCGGTAGACCAGGTTGAAATAGGCCCCCGGCAATGGATTGATCGAGTTGTTGCGGGTATCGTATAACAGGTTGAGCGTAGGCCCCGCGGAAAAAGAGTTGGAATTCGTCGCGGTCCCGTATTTATATCCGGTGAACTTTTGCAGGTCCAGGGAATCGACCCCGGGCCGGATATGGATATGATAGTCCAGATCATACCCGAATCCCGCCAGTAAATAGGGCCGGATCCTTTTCAGGACGCTCATATAAAGCCGGTAATACTGATATTTAACGAGGATCTTATCATCTTCTTTTTGACCGGCGCCCAGCCCCCAGGTATACTGCGGATATATGGAAAACCGGGTATCCACCTGGTAATTCCAGATATTGTTCGGGGACCAGATATTGGCACGGATCGGGAAGTTAAACTGCCCCCGGAAATTGAAACCAGGTGAAAAGGTGATATTGGACAGATAAGTGCCCTTGCGGTCCCCCAGATAAAAACCTGCCGTTGTAGAAGTAACGATGGCATTCCCTCCCCCGGGAACGGACGTACTGAGCGGTAGTAGGGAATAATATACCCGTTTCCCCTCTATGGTGGTCGGCTTTTTTATATGAATATGGGTGGCCTTCAGGAATATTCCGATCAGATCCCGCTGCCCGATAGTGTCTTTTACGGTGCTGGAAGCAGGCGCAATCAACATATCCTTGGGGGTCTGGGCCCAAAGGCGGTACGGAACAATAAAACAAACTAAAATAATTAAACCTCTGGGCATTTTTACTCAGATACCAATATTGTGCTATTTTTCCAATATAAAATACTTTCCCCACTATGCGCAAATACATCCCCCTCCTCCGGGCAGGTTCGACCCACCCAACCTTCGCCCTGCGCCCCACTACCCGGTTTCACGCCTCGAATGGGGCTTCGCCCATCGGGCCTGTGGCCCGATTTCGGCTTCCCTTGCGGCGCTTCCTCCTGCTGGCAGCTATCAGCTGGCAGCTTATAGCTCCATCGTCAGCCAGCAGCCAGGTCGGGCCGACAGAGGTCTTTGTCCCCCCGACAGGCGTACAGATCCTCACCAACGGCCCGCACAGCTCCCTGCGGGGCCTCAGCGCGGTCAACGATAAAATCCTGTGGGTCAGCGGCAGCGGAGGCACCGTGGGAAGATCTCTCGACGGAGGAGACTCCTGGGACTGGATCACCGTTCCCGGTTATGAAAAAAGAGATTTCCGCGACATCGAAGCCTTTAACGCAAAGACGGCTATTATCATGGCTATATCCGAACCGGCCAATATCCTGAAGACCACCGATGGCGGTAAGACCTGGAAAATGGTCTATGAAAATAAAACAGCCGGTATGTTCCTGGATGCTATGGAATTCTGGAATAGCAACAGCGGCATCGTCGTAGGCGATCCGATAAATGGACGCTTCTTCATAGCCCGCACCTTCGATGGAGGCAATAGCTGGCAGGATATCCCTTTCGATAAGCTGCCGAAGGCCGATTCCGGGGAAGGCTGCTTTGCGACCAGCGGCACCAATATCCGTAACCTCGACAAGGACGAAGCCTGCTTCGTGAGCGGCGGCCCCCGCTCCCGCATCTTTATCCGCGACAAAGCCATCGACCTGCCCCTGATACAAGGCACCACCACTACCGGCGCTAATTCCGTCGCCGTCAAAGACCATAAAAAGCTAAAAGGCGGCCAGCACCTGATCGTCGTAGGAGGTGATTTTGCAAAAGATACTTCGCAGAAAAAGAATTGTTATCTGACAAATGATGGCGGCGCCACCTGGATCAGACCTACCACTCCCCCACACGGCTATAGGGGATGCGTGGAATACATTGGCGGCAATAGCGTCCTCTGCTGCGGTACTTCCGGCGTAGATATCTCTTATGACAACGGAATGAACTGGAAAGTGATCGCCACTGCCGGCTACCATGTATGCCGGCTCGCTAAAAAAGGGAAAACGGTATTCCTGGCAGGATCAGACGGCCGGGTAGCAAAACTCGTATTATAATTCTTCCGGATCTTACTCCCCCTTTAGGGGGTTGGGGGGTTAGTTCAATCCCCTGAAGTCCACCGGCACCAGCTTGCTGACGCCAGGCTCCTGCATGGTCACCCCATAAATGACATCCACCGTGCTCATGGTCGTCTTATTGTGGGTGACGATGATAAACTGCGAATGCTCGCTGAACTGGCGGATCATATTGGTAAATTTGCCTACGTTGGCATCATCCAGCGGCGCATCCACCTCATCCAGGATACAGAAAGGCGCCGGTTTGATAAGATAGATGGCGAACAGCAGCGCAGTAGCCGTCAGGGTCTTCTCTCCCCCGCTCAGCTGACTGATGGAAGAGGGTCTCTTCCCTTTGGGTCTGGCCACGATATCGATCCCCGTATCAGCCAGGTTCTCCGGATTCTCCAATACCATGTCGGCGGTATCGTCATCCGTGAACAGCGCCTTGAACACCCGCTGAAAATTCTCCCGCACCTTGTTGAAGGTGTCGAGGAACTGCTGGTTAGCCGTAGCTTCTACCTCCTGTATCGTCTGTAAAAGGCTATCCTTCGCACTGACCAGGTCATTCTTCTGCTCCAGGATAAACTCGTACCGTTTCTTCATTTCCGTGAACGCTTCGATAGCCGTAGGATTGACCTCTCCCAGGTTCTCCATCCGTTTCTTCATCCGATCGGCCTTTTCCTGCAGGTCTTCCACCGGCGTATCCCCCGTCCGGGGCTGATCGATAATGTCGTCCAAATTGATCCGGAATTCTACGTTGAGCCGCTCCTTCATTCCCGACAATTGCAGCTTCAATTCGTTCAACCGATCCTTGATCCCGCTTAGCAACTGATCCAGCTGCTCCTTTTCCTTAACCTTGTGCCTTAGCTCACTCTCTCTTTCACCAAGGGCATTACGAAGGTTATAATAAGCCTGATCGGCTTCGTTCAGTGTCTTCTCTTCGTCTTCTTTCCTGCGCAACAATTCCAGCAGCCCGGACTCCGCATTCTCCAGCAAGTCGGCGCTCTCCGCAATGCTCTCGTTCGTCTGCTTCAGCTGAGAGGCATTCACTTCGATCTGGGTACTCAGGTCATTCAGCTGGTTGCTCTTGAACTCCATCTCCTGCTTCAGACCATTGATGCGGCTATGCTGGCGCGTTACCTGCAGATTAAATTCATTATATCCTGCGGAAGAACTGTTATACGCAATCTCAGCGGAACGGTATTCCTCTTCCGCCAATTGTGATTTTTCTTTCAGATCCGCCACTACCTTCACCAGTTCGTTCCAGGCGCTGCGGGTATCCTCGATACCGGCAATCGTCTCTTCCAGGTTCAGCTGTAATTCTTCCAGCCGGTTCAGGGAAGTATGTTGCTGAGTATGGAGGTTTTCCACCTTATTCTGCAAAGAGAAAACAAAATTCGTCAGCCGGTTGATATCGTCCTGGGTCTGCCGCATGGCTTGCTCCTTCAGCTCCTCATTATAGCCGACTACTTCATTGTGTTTCTCCTGGATGGCCACTTTCAGCTCACCCACCACCGATTCCTGGAGGCGGATCTCTTCACGCAATTTCTCCAGGTTTTTGGCACGGCCGATCTTTTTACCTTCGAAAAGCCCGACGCTTCCGCCGGTGATCGAATATTTGCCCTTTACATACTTACCATGCTTTTCCAGCACTACGGCGCCATTACTATTCTCCAGGGCCGCCTCATCCTGCGCGATGAACACATTTCCCAAAAGATGCTGCGCCAGGTTGCGATACTGCCCATCCACTTCGATCACGTCCATGGCGGGTATCGTTCCCTCACCCCCATTGGCGGCAACATCCGTATTACCCGTAAACTTATCCAGCAGGAAAAAGTTGGCCTTCCCCTTTTTGTTGTTGTCGAGCAAATGGACAGCCTGCAGTCCCTCCTGTAGATTATTCACCACATAATAGTTCAGATAAGGCTCCAGCACATTCTCCACAGCCGCCCTGAACTCTTCTTTTACATAGATAATATCGGAAAGGATCGGCGCCGCATGATTCCAGTTCGGGTTCTTATGCAGGAACTTAATGCTTTCCGGATATCCCTCCATCGAATCGACCAGGCTCTTCAGCAGGTCATGCTCATTCTTCTTGGAGTCCAGCTTACGGCTCTCATCCGCCAGCTTCTGGCGCAATACTTCCAGCTGACCCTGAGCCTGTAATATATTTTCCTTGGTTCGTTCGTGATGTTCCTGTAATTGCCGCAGCTCCCGCTGTTTGGCCTCCAGGTCCTGTTCTTTCAGCTGCCGCTCTTCTTCCAGCTGCTTGAGCTGGCTCTCCCGCACCATCCGTTCCTCTTCCAGCTGCCGGATACCTCTCTGCAGATTCTGGATCGAAGTATCCGCCACCGCCACCTTCTTCTCCGCATCGAACTGATCGCGCTGTATCTGTGCATTCTCCCTGCGCAGACCGTCCACGGCGCTCCTCTTCTCATCGAATACCTGCCGGGTCTCGTCCACCGAAACCTTCAGGGAATCCAGCTGCTCCTGCAAACCGGACAGCTTATTCTCTTCCTCCCCGACCTGTTGCCGGGTAAATACGATGCTTTCTTCCAATCCCTTCAGCTGGCCTTCCCCTTTCTGCAGGAACTCCTGCAGACTATTCTCCTTTTCCTTGAGGAAGTTCAGACGCTGTGAAGCAAGGTTCTTCTCATTTTCCTTGGTCCGCAACCCCTGCAGCAAATCATTGAACTCGTGCTGCATGGACTGGAGTGCCCTTTCTTTCTCGATAAAACCCACTTTTTCCTGTTCCAGCCCGGCTTCTTCCTGGGCCACCACGGCTTCCAGACGCGCTTTTTTATCCGTCTCCGCATCCGCCTTCTCGTTGAGCTCCCGGTAAGTGAGGTTGAATCCCTCCAGGGCCGCTTTGGCGAGCTCGATGCTCAAATCCCGGTATTCCTTCTTGATCTCGTAGTATTTCTCCGCTTTTTTGGCCTGATTCTCCAGCATTTTCAGCTGGTTATTGATCTCGAACAGCAGATCCTCGATACGGGCCAGATCCTGCTCCGTAGCATCCAGCTTCTGGCGGGCCTCTTTTTTCCGTGTTTTGTAGATGGTCACCCCGGCAGCCTGCTCCAGCATACGCCGGCGGCTGTTTTCCTTGTCCTTTATGATATCGTCCACCATCCCCAGCTCGATAATGGCATAACTATCCGTGCTAATGCCCGTATCCATAAAAAGGTTCTGTATATCCTTCAACCGGCAGGAGACATCATTCAGGCGGTATTCACTCTCCCCGCTCTTATAAAATTTCCGGGTGACGGTGACAGTGCTGAATTCCGTGGGCAGGAGGTTCCTCGTATTCTCAAAGGTGAGGCTCACCTCCGCCAGCCCGGAGGCCGAACGGGTCTTGCTCCCATTGAATACAAGACTTTCCAGGTTCTCCGAGCGGAGATGACTGATTTTTTGCTCCCCGATTACCCAGCGGATACTGTCAATAATATTGCTCTTCCCGCAGCCATTAGGACCGATAATGCCCGTAATACCTTCGTCAAAGCTGATATGGGTCTTATCGGCAAAACTTTTAAAACCCTTGATTTCTAAGCTCTTTAATCGCACAGTGCAAAGTTTATTTATAGATCAGTGTCCACCCAATAAATCCTTATAATCACACCTATGGTGGACGGCAAACCTACATTAAAATGCTTAATTCTCCCTGTCCCTGTTGAAAACTGGTGAATAATAAAAATTCAACTATTTTTTTGAGTGAAAAAGCTATTTTCCTGTTATCTTAACACTTATTTTGCTTTTATTCGCGATATCCGGCCGACAACAAAGTCAATCGGACATATTATCGATTTTTACAACTGCGAACACAATACTCTATATATGAATAATTTTATTGTTCCCATCGATTTTTCCGAGACATCGAAGAATGCCGCCAGGTATGCTGCCCACATTTCCAGCCTGGCTCCCGACGTACATCTGATCCTTTACAACGTTTTTGACAGTCTGGAATATGGCTCGGATAGCAGCCCCCTGAGCACAGAAGGCGAAGAGGACAAAGGAAGGTATGAGATCATGGAACTGGCCCTGGAAAGTGTAAAAACGGAGCTATCGGCCATTACGAGCGCCCGGATCTCCTGCGTGGCAGAAGAAAATCATCGTTTTCTGGACACTTTTGAGAAATATGTAAAGAATAATAATATCCAATTGATCGTCATGGGGATTACAGGCTCCACCCTGCTCGGACAGATCTTCATGGGCAGCAATACCCTGAATGTGGTCAAACGGGGAATTGCACCCGTCATCATCGTCCCACCCGATGCCCGCTCCCAATCGGCCAAAAACGTCATGCTGCTCACCGATTTCCAGGACGTAGAAAATACCATCCCTATCGACTCCGTAAAATCCCTGCTGAACCTCTTCAACCCCAGACTGCACATTGTCAACGTAGACCACGAGCATTATGTGCAGGTAACGGATGAGTACAAAGTGGAGAGAGCCAAGCTGGAAAGTAAGCTGAAAGAATATAATCCCGACTTCTATTTCATCCGGCTGTTCGACTTCATGGACGCGATCAACCAGTTCGTCGCCGACAACCAGATCGACCTGATCCTCACTTTCCCGAGGAAGCACTCATTCCTTTCCAATGTTTTCAAAACAACCAATACGACGAAATTAGCCTATCATAGTCATGTGCCTATAGTCGCCCTAGGAGCCAGCGGCTCCTAGTCCCGAAGGGACAATCAAAGAGACCCGAGCCCCCGGAAGTCCATCTTCCGGGGAGCTCGCTCTTCTTCGGGAATAGCCCTTTCGACCGCTCGCTATTAAGCAAAAAAGTTCCGGCTGTTGGCTTCTCGCATCCCCCCCTAAAATACCTTCCTATAAACTTCCCGCAGCGGGATATTCATCTTAACAGAAGAGATCCGTAAATACTCATCGGGATCGGAGCTGGCCTCGAAGTCCCAGGACCCATCGGGCTGCTTTTGGCTGATTTCCACAAAAAGCGCGGAGCTATCGATCAGGACATACTCTTGAAAAGAAGGGATCTGCTGATAATAAAGGAATTTTCTCCTCCTGTCATGAGCCGCCGTAGAAGGAGATAAAACCTCAAAAATAACCCTGGGATTTTTGAGCGTGTCAAATTGATCGTCTTCCATTTCCGGCGTACCACAAACAATAGTCGCATCCGGATACATATAGACTTTCCCGGACGGGACAGTGACGCGGATATCCCTGGGATTTTTGAGCGTGTCAAATTGATCGTCTTCCATTTCCGGCGTACCACAAACAATAGTCGCATCCGGATACATATAGACTTTCCCGGACGGGACAGTGACGCGGATATCGCTGGGCAGGACCTCGCAAGGTCTGTCTTTTAAAGAAGAGCCGATCTCCCTTATTAAATTGGTGACAATCCGATTGTGCGCCAGGGATGCGCCTGCCAGCATTCTCACCTCTCCATCGTAGTATTCATGCTTATCTTTGGCGAGCCTCTCCCGGACCAGGTATTCCTGTGGAGAAGAATGTGCTGGTATCGACATTATCATAACATTAGGTTTGCCCCAAATTTACAACTTTGCCAAAAATGCAAAATAATTTTCTTGCCACCTCCGACTACTGGGACGACCGTTACCTGCATCAGGATACCGCCTGGGATATGGGGCACATTCCAAAGCCCCCTGCCCGGAAAACTACACCGCAGGCTCCTGCTGACTAAGGCAATGAAAACTTCCCAACCCCCAGATGATCTCGGTAGAGTCGATCCCGACTACACGGCGACCTGGAAAACATTCGGAAATAATCTGCAATGCTTTGTCATCCCGGTCACAACGAAAAGTCGGCACGATCACAGATTCATTGGCAATATAGAAATTAGCATAAGAGGCCGGCAGACGCTGGTCCTCATAAATGACAGCTTCAGGCATGGGCAATTCGACAATATTGAGTTGCTTGCCATTCAACAGACGCATCTTTTTCAGATCTGTCAGATTCTCCCGGAGCAAAGCATAATTCTCATCCCGCGGATTCTCTTCTATCACCGTAATAACAGTATCTTCATTGACAAAGCGGACCGTATCATCGATATGGCCATCCGTATCATCACCCACGATACCTTCCTTTACCCATAAGACCTGCTCCACGCCATAATAGCCGGATAGGAAAGATTCTATTTGCTCCCGGCTCAATTGCGGGTTGCGATTAGTATTAAGCAGACAGCAGGTAGAAGTCAGCAGGGTTCCCTTACCATTGAAGTCCACCGAACCGCCTTCCATGACAATGCCCGGATAATAGACAGGGAGATTCAGCGCCTTCCCGATCAACGTAGGGATCACATCATCCAGGTCAAAAGGAGGATATTTATTGCCCCAGGCATTGTAATTCCAGTCTACGATCACCTTGCGGGTTTCAGCTGCCGGATTCACCAGGAAAGCCGGCCCATGATCCCGGCACCAGGCGTCATTGGTAGGATGAAAAAAGAACGATACCCGGTCCGGATTCACCCCCGCCTGCAGTAAATGCCCGACAGCCACAGCCTTCATGGCCTCGTCCTTCACATTGATGCAGACCTGCTCGCCAAGCGTCAGCTCTTTCACAAACTGGCTGTAATAGGGATAGATGGCCTGTATTTTTCCCGGCCAGCTTGCCTCCTTATGCGGCCAGCTAAGCCAGGTAGCCGTATGCTTGTCAAATTCTGCAGGAAAATAATAACCGAGCTGTTGGGGGGTGGGTGTTGAATTCATAAGTGCTGAATACTTAATCTTATTTCCGGGTATTGTTTGCTTGAGTCCTTTTTGCAGAGCCCCCTTAATCCTCGTCAATATATCTTTTGGTGATCGGCTGATACGAGTCAATCCTTCTGTCCCGCATGAAAGGCCAGTGCGTCCGGTAACGATCCGTAGCTTCGGTGTCGACCTCCACCAGGGCGGTCTCCTCCTGGTCATGGGAAGCCTTGTATAATAAAGTGCCGAATGGATTGGCGACAAAAGACCCACCCCAGAATTTCATAGCGCCATCCTGCTCGAATCCCACGCGGTTCACGCTCACGACATGTACGCCATTGGCAACGGCATGGCTGCGCTGAATGGTCTGCCAGGCATTATACTGCTCGATATTCGTCGCCTCATCCTGGGTGGTAGCCCAGCCGATGGCCGTAGGATAAAAAAGGATCTCCGCCCCCATCAGCGCCGTGATCCTGGCCGCTTCCGGATACCATTGATCCCAACAGATCAGCACCCCGATAGAAGCATATTTGGTACGAAAGATCTTATATCCCAGGTCTCCCGGGGTAAAATAAAACTTCTCATAATAAGCAGGATCATCCGGAATATGCATCTTCCGGTATTTCCCCAGGTAAGTCCCATCCGCATCCAGAACGGCCGTCGTATTATGATAGAGGCCCTGAGCCCTTTTCTCGAACAGGGAGGCGATAATAACTACCTTCAGCTCGGCAGCCAGCTTACCCAGCACTTCCGTGGTAGGGCCCGGAATAGCTTCCGCCAGCTTGAAGTACTCATAATCCTCCACATCGCAGAAATAAAGGGAAGTAAAGAGCTCCTGCAGACAGACGATCTGCGCACCCTTGGCAGCTGCTTCCCGCACCTTAGCGATCGCTTTATGAAGGTTGGCTTCTTTATCCTTCGTGCAACTCATTTGCACCAGGCCTATTTGTACTTTGCTCATAGTTTTTCCTTTCAATTTTCAGGCTCGGCCCCATCGGCCCCCACCCCGATTTCGCACCTCGGAATTCAAACAAAATGTAATTCCTCGGTGCAAAATGTCAAATTATTGGCAGAACTTCGTCAAAGCGTCGTTCCTCGCTTTTTCCTCGTTCGCAACCTTCGCTTCGCTCGGTTGGGCCATCGGGCCTGTGGCCCGATTTCGGCGGTGCAAATTTACGACATTCGCCGGCAAACGGGTGAAAAGCCGAATTATTTATAAATTCCATAACTTGGCTTTCTTATAGCAATTAACCTAAAGACTTTCTATGCTCCTTCTGCTGGCTGACTCTATTTTAGTGATCTTTATTACGCTGCGGATTGGAGTTCTCACTCATTATATATTGGAAAAAATTTTCAGGACCAGGATCCAATCGGATCTTTTGGGTATGTTTTTGGGGGGACTGATAACCTGTTCATTTTATTTTAACGTCCTTTCCTGCTGGTTACCGATTAATTACCTGTTACTCATACCTTTAACAATCCTGAGTTTGTCGATTGGGCTACGCTTACGGGAAAGAGTCCGGCAAATCCGTCACTCCGTCTGGCATTCCCTGAAATATATCTTTTCGCCGGCTAATCTGCTTATCTCTTTATGCCTGATAGCTACTTTATTTCTGTTTTGGATCATTCCTGCCGGTAATACAGACTCTGCAGGCTACCATTACCTATCCATCCTTTGGTATGAAAAATACAAAGTGGTGCCAGGATTGGCCAATATCCACGGACGTTTAGCCTTCAATCCCATCTCTTTTATCATTCAGGCCGCCTATTCTTTCACCGACCCGGCAGGACAGTCAATTTATCCACTCAATGGCGTTATCATCGGCTTATTCTTTTCATGGCTGTTGATACGTATGCTAAAAAGAAAAAAATCGCCGGCAGGACTGGCTTACGGGGTCTTGATTATTATGCTTTACAGAGCCTTGCTCATCAATATTTCATCCCCTTCTCCCGATGCGCTGGTAGACGTTTGCATGTCCTACTCAATGATCCTTTTATTCGAAATCTTACTTTCCGGAGAAGTGAGACTGTCTCAGGTCGTTATACCATGCCTGATAATATTGTACTCCCTGACAGCCAAATTGTATTCCTTTCCTATGTTACTTGTTTTACCTTTTCTCTTTTTTCTTCTCCCTAAAAATGAAAGAAAAGGCGCTCTTCTGCTCAAGGTTTTTGGAATATGCCTGTTTATGTTCGTGCCCTGGATGATCAGGAACTATATTTTAAGCGGTTATATAATCTACCCGCTCCCCTGGTTTAATTTCTTTCACCCGGATTGGCAGGTATCCTTTAATGTTCTCCAATATAATTATTATGACGGCGCCCACCGCATAGCCCCGTCGTCATCGGCATCCTCCGCCTTTCTCTCCTGGTTAGCGAACTCTATCCGCATTGCACCCGTCAACGGCCTCCAGGAGGCCGCGGCGATTCTTTCTCCTTTATGCTGGATCCTGCTCTATAAAAAGACAAAGCTAACAACCCCCAAAGTGTTTGGAATATGGTTAATCATATATGCCGGTATCTGGATCTGGTTATTCGCCGCTCCGGTATTCCGGTTTGGCGCGGTACTCATATCTCTATCCCTGCTATTGCCCTTTCTTGCCTGTTTACCGGACAGATCATCGGGTAAATCGCGTTTATATTCATTTTTAACCAGCCTTCTTTTTATTTGCGCTGCACTGTACTACATAAAAACAGGATCCAGCAAGCCTACCACCTATGCTTTCAGTCTGAAAGACTGCTGGCTATACCCTTTAAAGGATGGCAGGTACAAAAATAATAAAGCCGATTTCCCCTATACAACACTCCGGTCAGGAGTAAAGTTATATATGGAAGACGGCATCCACGAATGCATTAATACGGAATTGACCTGCAGAGTATATTATTCAGGTGAAATTGAGATGAGGGGCGCCAGCATTGACCAGGGTTTTAAAATCGTCAAAGACGAAACCCTGCCCTATAGTCCTTTCATAATCATAAAAAGGTAATAAGGAAATGCACTCCTGTCAGGTCATGATTGGTCCGCCTTATTTATTTCCTTCCCATCTGCCTTAAAAAGGCCACATGCGAAGCAACAGCATACCGCACCCGGGGATATTCGATATAGACCAGGCCATATTCCTGGCAGGCCTGCCGGATGATCTTGCTGATAGCAGGATAGTGAACGTGAGATATTTTTGGAAAGAGATGGTGTTCGATCTGGAAATTCAATCCCCCCACCAACCAGGAAACGACCGGGTTCTTAGTGGCAAAATTAGCGGTCGTCTTGATCTGATGTACCGCCCATTCATCCTCCAGCTTATTGGTTTCAATATTGGCAACGGGGAAAGCCGTATGCTCCACCGTATGGGCCAGCTGGAATACCAGGCTCAGCACAAAACCGGCGACACAGGTAAAAATAACGAATCCGATCACCCAGTCCGTGAAACCCAGCGTATAGATCGGCAGGGCGACGAACAGAAAAGCATGGAACAATTTAAAGCCCCAGAAAACCAAATGATCGGATAAGCTCATTTTTTTCAAATCCATATTGCCAACCTTGCTTTTGAAGTATTTCTGGTAATCCAGTACAAAGATCCAGAATATGTACAGCAGGGAGTACAGGAACCAGAAATACAAATGCTGGTATTTGTGCATCTTGTATTTTTTCTGGGTTGCGCTCATACGCATCCAGGGCTGAATATCGATATCGTCGTCAATGCCGTCTACGTTCGTAAAGGCATGGTGTATCACATTGTGTTTCTGATTCCACATAAAACTATTCCCCCCCAGGATGTTCAGGGAGAAAGCCGCAAAATGGTTTACCCATTTATATTTGGAAAAACTGCCATGGGCCCCGTCATGCATCACATTGAATCCGATAGCCGCGACGATCCCGCCCAACAACACGCATTCCAGGATAGCCCAGAGAGTGCCGGGCCTGAAAAAAACGAGATGAATATAGACAAAAGAAAAACTGACCATCAGGATCACCGCCTTCAGAAACAGGCTGAAATTGCCTGTAGTAGATTTACCAACTTCCTCAAAATAATTACTGATCCTTTTTTTCAACTCAGTGTGAAAGGATTGGGAGGTAGATGCGAATTTGGGCGTTAACATGACTAGCCGGTTAAATGAGTATTAAATAATGTGCAAAAATAATCTTTTTAAAGGGGATAAAGTGTTAAAAAATCCTGACCCGGGTCCAGCGGAAGGTATAATATGACCAAACGCTTAAAAGACACCAATTGGTATGCCCTCCCGGGTCATTCCCAACATTCAGGTATCCATTCTCACCAAATCGTCGAAATCCCGGATCCCGATCATTTTCTCCGTAATAAACCCCTCCGCATAAGGCACCCCAATCATCTTTCCGAACATTTGATGGCGCCCGATAATAGCATTAAGGAATTCAGGGGTGGAAATATAGGTCTGAGGCTCATCCTTGGTATATCCCCCGGCATGGAACTGGGAAGAATATGCCCGGATAGAGGCCAGTTTTGCTTCAAAAACAGGGCTGATATCATACACAAAGCCAGGCTGGGCATACCGGTCCTGGATAAAATGGAATATATACTTGGGACGCCAGTGCTCCTGGGCCAATCCATCACTATCTACCGTCTCTACCTTTCTTAACCCGCTGAGAAAACAGGCTTGCGAGATCAGGTGCCCCGCCCTGCCATGGTCAGGATGACGATCATCCAATGCATTAGCCAGCACGATCTCCGGCCGGTATTTCCGGATAGCCCGGATCAGCTGCCGCTGGTGCTCCTCGTCATTGCGAAAAAAACCGTCCGCCATCCCTAAATTCTCCCGGACATCCAGCTGCAGGATGGCGGCAGCCCTCGCCGCCTCCTCCGCCCTCAGCTCGGCAGTCCCCCTCGTCCCGAGCTCTCCCCGGGTAAGGTCCACTACCCCCGTCCTCTTCCCATGCTTTTTCTCCATTAATAAGGTACCGGCACAACCAAGCTCTACATCGTCAGGATGGACCGCTATAGCAAGAATATCCAGCTTCATCAGACTATAATTTTAAAAAATTCGGAGCAAAAATACCTCTTTTGGGGGTATTTGGCTATTTGGGCTTTGTGAAGTAGTTTCGCAGGTCGCATTTTTACATTTTTAATCTAAAAACAGGTAGACATGGCATATGATGTAGTCGTTCTCGGCAGCGGTCCCGGCGGATATGTAGCTGCGATCCGCGCTGCACAGTTAGGCTTTAAAACAGCGATCGTTGAAAAAGAAAGTTTAGGAGGTATTTGCCTGAATTGGGGATGTATCCCTACCAAGGCTTTGCTGAAAAGCGCACAAGTGTATCAGGATATCCTGCACGCAAAAGATTTTGGCATCGAAGCCAGCGGAACCCCCGATTTCCCGGCCGTCATCAAGCGCAGCCGCGGAGTTGCCGACAAAATGAGCAAGGGCGTCCAGTTCCTCATGAAAAAGAATAAGATCGACGTGATCATGGGATATGGTAAATTAAAAGCAAAAGGGCAGCTGGAAGTGACCGGCGCCGATGGTAAGACCCAGATCGTCGAAGGCAAACATATTCTCGTCGCCACAGGCGCCCGCAGCCGTGAACTCCCCAACCTGAAGCAGGATGGCAAAAAAGTAGTTGGCTACCGGGAAGCAATGGCATTGCCGGAAATGCCCAAAAGCATTATTGTCGTAGGCAGCGGCGCCATCGGCGTTGAGTTCGCCTATTTCTATTACAGCATGGGTACAAAGGTCACCATCGTGGAATTCCTCCCCCGTATCGTGCCCGTAGAAGACGAAGAGATCTCCAAAGAACTGGAAAAGATCTATAAGAAATATGGTATCGACATACTTACGAACAGCGAAGTGACCAGTGTCGACACCAGCGGCGCCGGCGTTAAGGCCAAAGTGAAGACCCCCACCGGGGAAATCACCCTGGAAGCCGATATCCTGCTAAGCGCAGTCGGCATCGCCGCCAACATTGAAAATATCGGTCTGGAGACCCTGGGCGTAAAAACGGATAAAGGCAAGATCGCCGTGGACAAATTCTACCAAAGCAATGTTCCCGGCATCTATTCCTTCGGTGACTGCGCTCCCGGACAGGCCCTGGCGCATGTCGCTTCCAAAGAAGCCATCATCTGTGTGGAGAACATTGCTTACAATGAAAAGAAATTCGCCCATCAGCCGGAAGCCCTGGATTATAACAATGTCCCCGGCTGTACCTATTGTACCCCGGAGATCGCCTCTGTCGGTCTGACGGAGAAACAGGCACGGGATGCCGGTTACGAAGTAAAAGTGGGGAAATTCCCGCTGACCGCTTCCGGTAAGGCAGTTGGGGTCAGCCATACGGAAGGATTCGTGAAAGTCATTTTTGACGCCAAATACGGCGAATGGCTGGGCACCCACATGATCGGTTACAACGTAACGGAAGTGATCGCTGAGACGGTAGTCGGCCGCAAACTGGAGACGACCTACCATGAAGTCCTGAACAGCATCCACCCTCATCCGACCATCAGCGAAGGGGTCAAAGATGCGATCGAAGCAGCTTACGGCGAAGCAATCCATTTATAATATATCAAGCTCACAAAAAAAGGGCCCGTCGTAAGACGAGCCCTTTTTTTATTCTTCTGTTGATTCCTACTTCCTTACTTCCATCCTCCTCCTAACGATCTGTATAATTCCACTTCAGCGCTTAGCCTTTCTTTTTGTATAGAAGCCAGCTCCAGCTCACTCTGCAACACATTGCTCTGAGCCGTGATCACTTCCAGGTAATTGGCCATACCATTCCGGAAGAGACTATTGGCGTTAACGATCGCCTGCTCCAGGGTATTCGTCCGGGATGCAGCCACCGTCTGATATTCTTTCAGCTTCACAATCTTCCCCAATGCATCCGATACTTCACCGACAGCCACCAGCACCGACTGACGGAACTGGATGACCGTTTTCTCACGGTCTACCTTTGCCACCTCAAATTGCGTCTTCAGCTTTTTACGCTGAAAGAGCGGTTGGGTGATCCCGCCTGCCACCAGTCCGAAAAGAGAGCCCGGGATATTGAACCAGTTACTGGCCGTAAAAGTATTCAACCCGCCCTGCGCCGTAATCACCAGCGAAGGATACATACTTGCTTTGGTAATACCAACATTGGCATTGGCGATCGTAAGAGCCAGTTCTGCACTCCTCACATCGGGGCGACGGCTGACCAGTACTGCCGGCACTCCGGCCGATAGCGTGTCACGCGCAGGAGTTCCCTCCAGAGTAGCATTCCGGGTTATCTTATCGGGTAAGCTGCCGGTCAGAATGCTCAGGGCATTCTCCTGCAGCAGGATGCTTTGTTCCAGTTGCGGAACCAGCTCCGTAGCCGCCAGCCGCTGAGCTTCGGACTGTTGCACGGCCAGTGCCGTCACATCCCCCGCATCGAATTGCAGGCGGATGATCCGCAGCGTACTGTCATTCAATGCGACATTCTTCCGGGCAATAGCCAGCTGCGCATCCAGCATCAGCAGGTTATAATATCCATCGGAAACGTTAGCCACCACCGTTGTCTGCAAGGCTTTTTTTGCTTCCGTCGTCTGCAGGTACGCAGCCAGGGCGCTCGCTTTCTGGTTCTTGATCTTTCCCCAGATATCAGCCTCCCAGGACAGGCCCACATTCGCATTAAAATCGTCAACGTATTTATGTCCTGAGATCTGGGGAACGAACGCGCCATTCACACTGTTATCCGCAGGGCGGTTCCTGTTCGCCGTTATTCCCAGCGTCAGATCAGGATAATACCCCAGCTTCGCTTGTTTGAGCGTCAATTGAGCGGACTCAATATTCTTCAACGCAACCTGCATGTCATAGTTCCGGACAATAGCGCTGTCGATCAGCCGCTGTAAGGTCGTGTCCGCAAAAAAACTCTTCCAGGGCAGGTCGGCCACACTGGTGCTATCCGCCTGCGCCTCATTTCTGAACTGACCCGGTAACTCGGGTTGCGGAGTAGCCGTGTCTTTTGATACTTTACAAGCTCCCAACTCTAGTAGAAGGGCAAAAGCCGTTGTTTTTATAATTGATGATATCATATTGTATAATTTTTTCTGTTGCTAAGTGTCCCGATATTATTCTGCCAAAGCCGGCGTTATTTCCTTTACACCAAAGAATTTTTCATGCAGGTACTGGAAGATAACGAACAACACCGGTACAATAAATACACCGAGGAGCACCCCTGTCAGCATCCCGCCAACGGCGCCGGTCCCAATGCTCCTGTTGCCAAGCGCCGCAGCGCCCTTTGCACGCATCAGCGGCAGCAGACCTACGATAAAGGCAAAAGAGGTCATCAGGATGGGACGAAGACGAAGACGCGCTGCTTCCATCGCCGAGGTCCACAAGTCCAGGCCCGCATGCCGCCTTTGCACCGCAAACTCGACGATCAGGATGGCATTCTTCGCCAACAGACCCACCAGCATGACCAGGCTCACCTGAACATAAATGTTGTTGTCTATTCCAAAGATCTGCAGGAAGGCAAATACCCCGAATACACCCGCCGGTATGGACAATACAATGGCAAACGGAAGGATATAGCTTTCATACTGCGCACTCAGCAGGAAGTAGATGAATACCAGGCTCAGGATAAAGATAAAGATGATCTGGGAGCCAGCCGCCTTTTCTTCCCGGGTGATCCCTGTATATTCATAACCCCATCCTTTCGGCAGCACCTGGGCCGCCGTTTCTTCAATGGCCTTGATCGCATCCCCCGTACTGAATCCGGGCTTGGGAACCCCGTTGATCGTTGCCGAATTGTAAAGGTTATTGTGGCTCACTGTTTCCGGACCGTAAACCTTTCTCAGCTTGACCAGCTGATTCACGGGCACCATTTGGGCCAGGTTATTCTTGACATAGATGCCGGTAAGCGATGCTTCATTCGCCCGGTAGGGAATGTCGGCCTGTGCCATGACGCGGTAGTACTTGCCGAACCGGTTGAAGTCACTGACATAGCTGCTACCATAATAGATCTGCATGGTCTGCATCAGCTCGGCAACGGACACGCCCATCTGCTTCGCCTTATTGTTGTCCACATCTATCATATATTGCGGGTTACCAGACGCAAAGGTAGTAAAAGCATATCCTATTTCCTTGCGTTGCATCAGCGCCCCGATAAAGGTATTGGACATAGCGCTCAACCTGTCCATCGATCCGTTGGTCTGATCCTGCAGCGCGAACTCAAAACCGGCCACATTACCAAAACCCTGTATAGTGGGGAAGGTAAAGAAGAAGGCATGTGCGTCTTTAACGTTCATGGCGACCTTCATCGTCAGATTGTTGCTGATGGCATTGATGTCTTTTAACGCTCCCCGTTCGTCGACGTTCTTCATCCGAACGAAACCGGCTCCATAAGGGGCGGCATTGGCGTTGGTGATGAAGTTCAGACCTTCCACATTATACCTTCTGTCTGCGATGGGATCAGCCTTGATGATGCTGTCTATCTCGGCAATAGCCTTGTGCGTTTTGTCCAGGCTGCTGCCGGGAGGTGTATTCACCGCATACAAAATGAATCCCTGGTCCTCCGTCGGGATAAATCCGCTGGGAGTCCTTTGCATCATATAATAAGCACTGCCGGCGAGGAAGATGAGCGCTGCGATAGTCACCCACTTATGGCGGAACAGGAACCGCAGACTGCCCACGTATTTTTCCGTCATGTTCTTGAAACCGACGTTGAAGGCGGCAAAGAAACGGGCGCTAAATCCCTTCTTCTCATGGCCCTCAACATGCACATTCTTCAGGAAGATGGCACAGAGCGCCGGGCTCAGCGTTAACGCGTTGACAGCCGATATGAAGATGGCGATAGCCAGCGTATAACCAAACTGCCGGTAGAATACCCCCGTCGGACCTTTCATAAAGCCTACCGGGATGAACACAGCCATCATCACAAGGGTGATCGATACAATGGCGCCGGAGATCTCACTCATCGATTTTAACGTCGCTACCTTCACCGGCAGACCCGTATTTTCCATTTTCGCGTGTACAGCCTCCACCACCACAATGGCGTCATCCACCACGATGCCTATCGCCAGCACCAGGGCGAAGAGCGTCAGTAGGTTGATCGTAAACCCAAATACCTGGAGGAAGAAGAAAGTCCCGATGATGGCTACCGGTACTGCGATGGCCGGGATCAGCGTTGACCTGAAATCCTGCAGGAAAATGAACACTACGATGAATACCAGGATAAAAGCTTCTACCAATGTGTGTAGCACCTGCTCTATCGAAGCATCCAGGAATTCCTTGGAATTGAACATGATCGTGGTGTGCAGTCCTTTTGGCAGTTGCTTGTCGAACTTGGCTACCAGCTTCTCGGCTTCCGTGAGGATGTCATTGGCATTGGAGCCGGCAACCTGCTGTATCGCGATACCCGTAGTAGGATTGCCGTTCAGACTGCTGTTCGAAGAATAAGTATAGGAACCGAATTCCACACGGGCCACATCCTTCAGCCGGATCACGGAACCATCGCTGTTGGATTTAACGATGACATTCTCATAATCTTCATTCTTGTTCAGCTTGCCCTTGTATTTCAATACATATTCATACACTTCCTTGCTGCTCTGGCCAAAACGGCCGGGAGCTGCTTCCAGGCTCTGATCCTTGATGGCGCTGGTCACCTCTATCGGAGAAAGGTTATAGGCCACCAGGCGATCGGGTTTCAGCCATATACGCATCGAATAGTCCTTGGTGCCGAAAGGCTGTGCATCAGCTACCCCAGGGATACGCTGCAGCTTCGGGATCAGGTTGATCTTCGCATAGTTTTGCAGGAAAGTTTCATCATAGCTGGTGTCGGTAGAGTAAAGACCGATAAACATGATGATACTGTTCTGCTGTTTCTGTGTAGAGATGCCGGCCTGGATAACCTCAGCCGGTATCTGGCTGGTAGCCTTGGATACGCGATTCTGTACGTTCACCGCCGCAATATCCGCATTGGTCCCTTGTCTGAAATAGACCGTCAACGACATAGAGCCGTCATTACTGGAGTTGGAAGTCATGTAAGTCATGTTCTCCACCCCATTGATGGCTTCTTCCAGCGGGGTGGCGACACTGCGTGCCACAACTTCCGCGTTGGCGCCGGGATAGGTGGCCGTAACCAATATGCTGGGCGGCGCAATATCCGGGAAGAGGGAAATGGGGAGCGTAAATATCGACAGCCCGCCCAGTATAAGCAATATGATGGAAACGACCGTTGATAACACCGGTCTTTCAATAAATTTCTTTAGCATAAATAGTTCTCTTTGTTAATTGTTCAAATCCTTTCTGCGGGTTTGGTTAGACAATCATGGTATCAATCCCATTCCTTAAAGGGGCATTGTCTTGCGGACGCTATCTGCCGACAGCAGCTGCGGATTGATCACCGCACCATCCTGCAGACGGTCCATACCGGCGAATACGATCTTGTCGCCAGCCTGTACACCCTTATCCACCAAATAGTAGTCGGTCGTTTTTTGAACGATGTGCAAGGGCCTGCTGATCACCTTATTGCTGTCACCTACTGCGTACACAAAGACCCTGTCCTGTATTTCGTAAGTAGCCGTCTGCGGCACAGGCAACAACACAGAGCTGGTCTGGGGAATGCGAATCCTGCCCGTGCTGCCGGTCCGGAGCAGACCTTCCGCATTCGGAAATATCGCACGGAAACTGATCGTTCCCATCGTCTTGTCGAACTGACCGTTCATCAGCTCGATCCTGCCCCTGGAAGCATAAATGCTTTTATCGGCCAGTTGCAATTCCACCGGAGGTAATCCATGGATCTTGTCCTTGATGGTCTTGCCGGTCGATTGGTTGGTAAAATGCAGGAAATCGCTCTCGCTCATCGAGAAATAAGCGTAGACTTCCTTAACATCTGAAATCACCGTCAAAGGAGTGGTTTCTGCTTTACCCACCAGGCTTCCGGTTTTGAAAGGAATACGTCCGACATAACCGCTCACCGGAGCTCTCAAAAGGGCATAACCCAGATTGATCTTAGCATTGCTTACTACAGCCTCTGCCTGTGCGACACTGGCTTTCGCGGCATCATAGGATGCCTGTGCCGTCTTCAGCTGCACATCGGAAACCACATTGTTCTTTACCAGTGGCTCCACTTTGTTGACATTGATCTGGGCATTGGCCAGATTTGCTTTCGCCGCCAGCAGGTTTGCCTGCGCATTATTCAATTGTTCGTCGAAAGGACGGGAATTGATAGCGAATAAAGGCTGACCTTTCGTCACGAAAGCGCCTTCTTCTACATATATCTTGTCCAGGTACCCTTCTACCTGCGGATGGATATCTACATTCTGCGTCCCTTCCAGCGAAGCGGTAAACTCCTGGTAAGTAGTGACTGGCGCGTTGTTGATGGTGAGCACCGGCAAAGCAGGAGGCGGCATGGTCATTCCCCCCCCGCCGGGAGCGCCTTCCGAGCTGTTGCAGCCATATAAAGCCAATGCTGCAATCATCACTATGAATAATGTGTTCCGTTGTTGCATAACGGTTTCTCTTAAAGATCTCATTGTAAAGTGTTTTTTAAAATTTTTGCTGATTAAGTCCGGTCCGGATGATTCTGAATAGATCGTTGTTTTTTTCATAAGCGTTATTTTTAATGGTTTCATATTATTTGTTTGTTTCTATTACAAAGAAAAGAGTCCCTGTTGACAGCCCTATGTCAGCAGCTCCTGATTTTTGTGTTTTTTATTCATTTCCCCCGTCACACATCCATGACCGGACAAATTCATGACCGGACAAACCTGTCCTGATCTCATTCAACGTCCGGATACAAACTTAGTTTGATCCTTCCGTAAGCGAGATGTTCAATCGCGACAAATTCAGGGTCGAATGCGACAATATATACCTCTAATCGCCCGATAAGGCAATCATTTCACCGGCGGTTTAGGGCAGGGTGAACGGTAATTGTCTGACAATGGTTTGGCAATCGTAAAGAGTAGGGAGGATTGATTCAGCATCATCCCTTTAATCCCAGGATGAAGCTGGTTAACGCATCTTTTAAGATCAGTTGATTCATATTATTGGATGCAGGCGCTTTTTTCATTCTGTTGATAGCCACCAGCCCATGCAGCATGGACCAGAGGGTATAATACTTCAAAGTGGCGTCGGCCCCGGGATTCTTGCTCTGAGCGATGATTTCCTTAATCACCTCCAGCATCATCGTATCATAACATTCACACTCCACCGGCCTGGATTCCACCTCGCACGAAGGCATTCCCAATCCATACATCAGCTGGTAATGCTCCTCATGACTAATGGCAAAACTCCAGTATGCTTTCGCCATCGCTTCCAGCTGCTCCGAAGGGTCGGAATACTTCTTTTTCGCTATCATTATCTTTTTCGATAATATCAGAAACCCTTCCATCGCAAACTCGTAGAGAATGGCCTCCTTATTCTCAAAATGATCATATATAACCGGCGCACTGTATTCAATGGCATCTGCGATCTTCCGGATGGCCAGCGCCTGCCAACCTTCCTTCTTTACCATCTGCCAGGCAGCCTGGAGGATGGCAGACCGGATCTCGGTCTTCTGCCTTTGCTTACGTTCTATACTTCCCATGTTCTTTCATTAAAATAACCTAACAGCGTTAGCAAAGGTAACAACGTTTCCCATATCACCAAACTTTTTTTAACCTCCCGCCTTTTTTTGCGTAGATTTAATATATGGATAACAAGGACAAAAGTATCGTTTATGGCATCCTGGGGATCTACTCCCTCCTGGTCAGCTGGTATTACAACCATTCCCTTATCTTGTTGATTATCCATTATATATTCTGGCCGGTCTACCTCCTGTACGAACTATTGACAGGGCACCTTTCCCATGATATGTGGAAGACGATCCCGTTGTCTTATTTTAAATAGGGCCTCAACCAGGCGTAGCCCAACAAGCGCGCCCCCGGAAGATGAACTTCCGGGGGCGCGGGTCTAATGATGGCCCCTTCGGGGGCAAAACGCCTGTGGCGTTTTCAGCTCCACAATCTATCCCAGGACCGCACATTGTCCCATTCCGGGGTCGGCCCGAAATAATTTTTATTCTCCGGGTCCAGGTGCTTCTTTATCATCTCCTCATTCAGCTCGACTCCCAGCCCCGGCGTATCCGGCACATTCGCAAAACCCTTCTCAAACAAAGGCTTCCCATCCGCCGTCTTCACAAAATCAGCCCAGTAAGGCAGATCCAGCGAATGATGCTCCAGCGCCACAAAATTCTGAGTAGCCGCCGCACAATGCACATTCGCCATAAAAGAGACCGGCAGCCCCGCAAAATGCATCGCCATGGCAACTCCCCTCTCCTCCGCATAATCCCCTATCTTCTTAGTCTCCAGCAGCCCTCCGGCCGTAGCAAGATCAGGATGGATAAGATCCGTGGCATGCTGATCGATCAGCTTAATGAATTCTTCTTTTAAATAAATATCTTCTCCCGTATTCGTCGGCGTATCGATCGCACGGGTAATTTCCTTCCATTGATCGGTGAACTGCCAGGGAATAAGATCCTCCAGCCAGGCCAGCCGGTATTGATCCAGCGCCTTGCCCAGACGAATCGCATTGTTCATATCGAAATGACCGAAGTGATCGGAAGCCAGCGGCACATCATACCCGATCACATCCCGCACCTTCGCCACATACTTGGCCATCTCCTCCAATCCCTTGGGCGTTACCTGTATCTGTGTAAACGGATGCTCCGTAGCCCCATACGTCATGGGAGCCATATTCCACTGCCTTCCCACATCCCAGAAATTCGAATTGACGATCGTTCCAGGAATCTTCCGGATCATCTCGATCCCCAGGTCCATTTTCAAAAAAGTGAACCCCTTCCCTTCCAGCCGGTCCTTTAATTTGGCCACGAATACATCGGGATCCTCTTCCTCCGGCGTATCCGCATACAACCGGACCTTATCCCGGTATTTACCTCCAAGCAGCTGGTAGGCAGGAGTATGATAGGCCTTCCCCGCTAAATCCCACAACGCCATCTCAACCGCACATACACCCCCACCCTGACGGCCATGAAAGCCGAATTGTTTGATCCGCTTAAAGACCTGCTCCACGCTGCACGGATTCATCCCCATGATCCGGCTCTTTAAAAAAAGAGCATATCGCCAGTCTGCCCCATCCCGCACCTCCCCATAACCATAAATGCCCTGGTTCGTATCGATGCGTATGATCGTACAACGCCCGGTCGTATTCATCACAGTAGTATATCGCATATCGGTGATCTTAAGATCCGAAGGCCCCGAATGCCGATTTACACGCGAAGTACTATGCGCTAAAGTATCTTCCAGCGAGCCGAACAGGAAGCCGCCCAGGGACAGCCCCCCTAAAGCAGATTTCTTCAGAAAAGAACGCCGGCTGCCATCAGGTGATTTCTTTCCAACGGGCTCCGGATCATTCTCCGGCAAACCGATTTTTGCTAAATACTTTTGTGCGGGTGTCATACTTTAAGGTTTTTAAAACAGTGAAAAAATATTGATGCCGGGACCTGATCCGGCCGGCAATCATTGGTTTAATCATTGAACTCCTCTTTGACCAGCTGATAGATACGGGTAAACTTCTCAAAGCCCTTCCTATATACAGCATGAACGGACAGATCCGGCTCATATACGGTCAATTCCTTTTTGGGAAAAGAAAAAGGAATACCCGACGCCTCCAACCCGATCACCACCGCTCCCAATGCCGACCCTTCATCATCCCCGAATACCAGCACCCTTGTATTGAATACATTCGCCAATACCTGCAGCCAGAGCGGGCTACGGGCAAACCCTCCGGTAGCATGCAGCTCCCGGACCTCCTTATCTTCCACCAGTATCTTCCCGATACTGTATAGACAATAAATGACGCCCTCCATGGCAGCCCTTATCAGATGGGCATTCGTATGCCCGATCCCCAGGCCGAAGAAAAGACCCCTTGCTTTCGAATTCCATACCGGGGCCCTCTCTCCCAGAATGTAAGGAATGAATAACAACCCCTCCGCGCCCGGCGCTACCTTCTCCGCCATTGCGAACAACTGACTGAAATCCTCCTCCGTTTGCAGGATATCTTCCTTCAGCCATTGGATCACCACCGCCCCATTATTGGTAGCCCCTCCTGAGATATAAGAGCTGCCCCGGACATGATAACAGAAAGTCCGCATATGCGGGTCCATTTGCACACCCGGTATCACCATCCTGGCAGCCCCGCTGGTGCCAATGGTAATAGCCATGATATGGTCGCCGATAGCCCCTGTCGCCAGGTTAGCCGAAGCCCCGTCACTGCTGCCGGCCACCACCGGCGTACCGGAAGGAAGACGCAGCCGGACAGCAGCCTCCGCTCCTGCCCCATCATAATACAAAGTGTGACCGGGAGATACCACTCTTGATAATTGTGCAGGAAGGATCGAAAGAAAATCAAGGATCCCCCCATCCCATTCCAAAGTCCTGATATCCAACATTCCGGTCGCCGACGCAATGGACGTATCTACCACCAGCTCCCCGAACAATTTATAAAAAATATACTCTTTGATCCCCATAAATTTATCCGCCTTCCGAAAGATCTCCGGTTCGGCTGACCTAAGCCAGAGAAGCTTGCACAAGGGCGTCATCGCATGAATGGGCACCCCGGTCGCCTGGTACAATGCCATGCCCCTCGCACTGTCACGCAATTGCTCCGCAATGGCCCCGGCCCGGTTGTCAGCCCAGATCATACAAGCCGTAAGAGGGTGGCCCGACACATCCACCGCCAGAAAACTATGCATGGCCGAACTGAAAGAGATCAATGCCGGCACAGAAGGCAGCAGCTCCGCCGCCGCCCTGTTAATACATCCGCATACAGCCCGGATGATTTCCTCAGGATCCAGCTCACTCCGGTCCGGCTCAGGATGCTGCATCGGATAAGAGGCCTGCTGCCGGCCTACGATCTCCCCCTCCACAGAAAAAGCCACCACTTTCACCGACGTCGTACCAATATCCACTCCCATATAATACTTCATGTAACAGCTATTTATCCCAGAATACATGTGTTGCCAGGTTGTCCGGTCCCATATGACTGACAGCCGCATTATAATTGGCCGTATTCACAGAAGCCTCCCTCACGGGATAGGTAAGCCGGTGAACAAAAGCTCCCTTCACAGCCGGGTCGGCGCCTGGATAGGGATTAGGGGCCAGCGAGGGATAACCGCTTCTCCGGAAATTAGCCCAGGCTTCCGTTCCATTCAGAAAAGAGGCGATCCAGTATTGCGTATTGATCTGCTGCAACGCATTAGCCGGATCAAAAGGATTGGCCGCAAGCCAGGCGGTTTGGCTGGTTGCCGGGATCGTAGCGGAAGGATCATAGACTTTCATCTGGTCCATATGCGCCTGTACCCCCGCACCATAGAACGTTGCAGGATCCCCCGCGATCCAGCCCCGCTGAGCCGCCTCGGCCAGCAACAATTGCGTTTGCGCATTCGTAATAAAAAATTCCGGTATATCGATCCGGCCCAGGGTACGGCGATTGACCTGCGAATATTTCCAACCCGTCGTCGCTTTGCCCGGATAATTTGGTTCTGTGGCGATCGTAGCATCATTATAGCCGAACGGCATCCCTATCTGATCGGCCGGGGCTGTATCCTCCGTACCGGTAGTCCCGGATGAAATAACGCCTCCCGGATTCGTATATTTTACAGCGATGACTGACAGCCGGGGATCATTCGTCCTCACAAGAGAGTCCACAAAAGGCTTGCCCAGATACATATTTGCCTTCTCCGTGCCCTGAAACCAGCTTCCCGTAGGACTGTTGAACGTACTGCTGAAGGATATATAGGCATTGTCGGCATTAGACTGCATGACACCTCCCGCATAAGCCGCCGCCACGACCTGCTGCGCCCTGGTTGGATCGGACTTGCTCAACCTCATGCCTGCCCTCAGCAATAAAGAATAACCCAGCTTCTTCCACTGAACGATATTACCTTTATAGAACAGGTCTCCGGATTCAGTCGCTTTACCCGCATCCAGGGCCTGCGTAGCCACATTCAGCTCATTCAGGATACTATCGTAAATGGCTGCCTGATCGTCATACTTAGGCAGGTTGATCCCTTCCAGGTAACCCAGTCCGGCCTCCGAATAAGGAACATCTCCATAAGTATCCACCAGGACCATAAATACATATGCCTTCCAGATCCGGGCCATATTGTAAAGATTACTGCGGGCTGCATTATTCTTTGTCTGATCGATCACATTGACGAGCAGCGCTACCGGGCCATTCACCCCACTGCCGGGGCCGGTCACCGTGATCCCATTGCCCGTACCATTGAATAAAATATCGAAAGTGATGCTGGCATTGGCATCAAATACCACATTGTGGTTTCCTCCTTCTGCTATGCCCGTAAAAGGGTGTATAACCTGCTGCACCAGCGGGATCTGGTAGTAGTATACCGGAATCGCCGAACTGGCCTGCGCATTGGAGAAAAGATAAATAGGGTCCAGCGAGAGCGGCTGGACAGGGTTCGTATTGACCGCGACAAAATTCTTATCGCAGGCGCTCATACCTGCCATCAAAAAGAGTAGGAGGAGGTAACTATATGTCTTTCGCATAAAATTATTGTTAGGTTGATCTTAAAACTTACAATTCAGGTTTAAACCAAAGCTCCGCGTCGTAGGCAGCGTATGTGTCTCAATCCCCTGCAGATTGTCAGAAGCCGATACCTGCGCTTCCGGATCGATATTGGGTACATATTTTTTGATCATCAGGACATTGTACACCAGGGCGGAAACAGTCACCGACCGGATAAAGGACTTCTTCACAAACTTCGACAGATCATACCCGACAGACAGCGTCCTCCACCGGACAAAACCGGCATCATAAACAAAAGGCGTTGCCACGCTCGTAGACCGGTACGTTGTATAAAAAGTCTCCACAGGCACGCTGGTTGTATTCTGAGATCCGTCTGCATTTACCGCGGCAAACGTCACCCCGCCTTCCCGGCCCACCAGGGAAGATTGTGAAAGCCCCTCCCGTAAGAAATTCAGATTTGAATTGGAAAGTAATTTCGCCCCCGCCTTGAAATCTATCTGGGCCATCACCCGAAAGCCCTTAAAAGTAAAGGTATTCTGCCAGCCGCCTACCCATTTGGGGATCGCACTGCCATATGTCTTCATGCTCCCCTGCGCGAATAAGCCGCCGTTAGTGATGATATTCCCTTTTACGTCCCGCTTGTAATCAAATCCCCGCAACGAAGCCAGTGGCATCCCTACTTCATGCGACACCGTACCGAAAAATTCTCCGGTACCGACGTCAAACCTCTGCTGACCATTCGCCAGTGACAATACCTTACTGATATTATAGCTTCCGTTAAAGCCCGTCTCCCAGCTAAATTCCCGCGTACGGACAGGGATCACGGACAACAGGAACTCCACCCCCTGGTTGCGTAATTTGCCCAGGTTCACCTTGGTAGAACTATATCCCGATGCATTGGATACATTCACATTCAGGATCTCGTCGACCGTATTCTTGCGGTATACAGAGCCATCGAGGGTAAGCCGGCTGTCGAAAGCCTTAATCTCCAACCCAAGTTCCGTTTCCTTTACTTTCAGCGGACGCAGGTCAGGGTTAGGACTGACATTGCTCTGGATCGAACCTAAGGCTACCCCATTGAATTGGTTGGCATTTACGTAATAATACAGACTGCTGGCATAAGGGTCCGTATCTCCTCCCACTTCGGCATAGGCAGCCCGAAGCTTGCCATAATTCAGCCAGGACGGCAAAGAAGACCGCCAGGCATCCGTAAATATAAAACTGAGACTGGCAGACGGATATAAATAATGATTGGAGTTAGGGTTCAGCGTGCTGAACCAGTCATTGCGGGCCGTTACATTCAAAAACAAATAGTTATTGTAGGCGAACTCAGCCGCCCCATAGATAGAATTCACTTCCTTCTTGGTATAATTATAAAAAGGGCTCTTGGTCTGGCCATTACCGATCGTATAAAGATCCCGCACATAAAAATTAGTGACGGCCGTACCGATATCGTCATACACCTGCTCCATCTGGTTCCCGCCCAATGTCACATCGATCCCGAATTTCCCGAAGTTATGATTGCCTCCCACCAGGAAGTCCATATTCCTCTCCCGATACGTGGTCTCGTCCTGATAATAATAGCCGTTAAACCCGGAAGTGACGGCCCCGATCGAACGCGTACCCGTAGGACGATCATAATTATAAGGGCGGGTGTAATAATCCTGCCCGATACGGCCCTGCACATACATCCAATCCGTCAGCTGGTAACGCAGCGATGCGTTTCCGATAATGCGGTCGCGCCGCACATTTTCAAACCGTTTTAAAGCCACCCAGTAAGGATTATTCCTATTTGTCAAACGCGATAAAGGCTGCTCGTCGCCACCCGGCGTCATATAAGTAGCCTTCAGCCAATGTACATCGATGCTGTTGGCCATCGTATAAATGGTGGTATTCGCATTCATATCCTGAAGGCCGATCTGTGGCGGGTTGTGATTGTACTCATTGGAATAATTCGCATTCAGCTGCACCGAGAACCGGGGAGTGAACTTATAATTCAACCCCAGATTAAGGATCTTCTTATGATAATCCGAATTGGGAATGATCGCACTGGCATCCGTATTGGAAAAAGAAAGGCGGAAGTACCCCTTGTCATTGCCCCCGGAAAGAGCTACGGAATTGGTGAAGCCGGTCCCCGTACGATAGAAATCCCTGATACGGTTCTTGTTAGCCAGATAAGGCCTTGAAGAACCATCAAACTGAGGCGTGAGCTTGCCATCCAGCTTCTCCCCAAAAGCATGGACACCTGAGCTCTGCGCATCGCTGACGGAGGCAGGACGCACCCCGTTTTCTCCCTGCCCGTACACATATTGAAAATCTGTATAGTCCAGTGCCCGGGAAGCCTGGAAATTGGAATTAAGCTCCACCCCGATATCCCGGCTCCGGGCGCCGCTCTTCGTAGTAATGATAATGGCGCCGTCCTTAGCCCGGAAGCCATACAACGCCGCAGCCGCCGCCCCTTTCAGAACAGTCATGGACTCGATGTCATCCTGGTTGATGCTTTGCAGCCCATCCCCCTGGTCGGAAGATCCACCCGTTGGATTACCCGTCCCGTTACCCGCCGAGCCCCCTGCCGAAATACTGGTATTATTAATAGGAATACCATTTACGACAATCAACGGCGAATTGTCCCCTTTGAACGAAGATTGCCCCCGTATACGGATCTTGGAAGTCCCACCCGGCCCGCTGGCAGGAGGCGATACATTCAACCCGGGGACCTTTCCCTCCAGGCTGTTTCCGAAATTAGTCGTCCGGTTCGTCGTCAGGAGCTCCGTATTCACAGTGGCGGCGGAATATCCCAGCCTCCTGGCCTCCTTACGAATGCCCAGAGCAGTAACGACAACCTCATTGAGATTGCGCGTCTCATTCACCAGAACAACGTCCAACACCGTCTTTCCGGAAACAGGCATTTCCCGAACGCCAAAACCAACAGAACTAAATAGCAGAATGGCATCCGCCCCCACTTCGATCCGGTAACGGCCCAGCGAATCGGTAGTCGTGGCCTTGCCACTCCCCCTTACCTGGACAGTGACCCCGGCCAGGCCTTTGCCCGCAGCGTCGGATACCGTGCCGCTGCGGGTTTGAGCTATAGTTTGAATGGTCCAATACAAAAGGAGGAAGAAGAGCAGGAGGACCCTGCTCAAAGCTGGCAATAACGCCAGTTTCATTTTTTCCATAATGGCAAGTTGTTTGGTGAGTTAAATAGATCGTTAGCAGTGACAGCCAGGAGCTCATCACCCTACAAAGTATTATAAGTTTCCCCTCAAAAACTTCCAATAAAGAACAGTGGTGAATTTTATACCATTTTAATAAGTATCTTATATACATTTAATAAAGACGCTGGAAGCGTCTTTGTCCGAAGGACCGACATTAGACCTTTGCGGGAGATGCGCTAATTTTTTTAAAGCGCATCTCCCGCACATTTAATAAAGATTGCAACCGAAAGAGAACCAATGATGCCATCATGAACCAGTTTTTATTGCAACAAGGCAGGTCGGAAGAGTTGGAGCTCTTTCCCCATATCATTGAACTGGGAATGAAAAAGGTCCAGACCATCCAGCTCCGGTCTTTCCCTGTAAAAAAGCTGACAGGACTCCATCTCTATTATGTGCTGGATGGAAAATTCGAATGGTCCATCAACGGAAATATCTGCCGGCTCTATCCCTCCGATCTCGCCATCGTCCTGCCCGGCCAGCCCTTCGGGGGCGCAAAGGAATTCCTGGACATAGGCGCCCTGGCCTGGATCACCCTGGACACAGACCTTGGCCAATGGAACGGGCTCTCACCCACGGAAAGCAAGTCGATCTGGAAAATATTGTCATTGGCCCAGATGCAGGTAGTGAGTGGCTTTAAAGAAGGAGGCTCCCTTATCCAAACCGTCAGTAAAGAATTACAGCAACAGGAAATAGGCTTCTCGACCAGGATCAACCACTTATTGGATGGGCTCCTGATCCTCATTGCAAGACAGCTCACCAAACAGAACAACTCTCAAAGGGACTTCCCCCAGACCTTCATGAAACTGGAACAGGAGCTTCGGGGCCATCTTTCACACCAATGGACAGTAGAAGAAATGGCAGCCCTGGTAGGATTAGGCACCACCGCCTTTACGGAGAAAGTAAAAAACTATACCGGCTTTTCTCCTCTGAACTATCTTATCAATATCCGGATCTCGGAAGCCATCCGGCTCCTGAAAGGAACAGATACCAATCTCACCGATGTGGCATTGGACACAGGGTTTTATTCGTCACAGCATTTTTCGACCACCTTTAAGAAACTGACAGGCTATACGCCCAGCCAGTTTAGAAAAAATAATTCAAGCAATGCCTAATTCCAAACACATGAACACTACGGATTGTATACTGACGATCGACCTGGGAACCAGCGCAGTCAGGATCTTCGCTTTCGATAGCAACGGGAGCATCATCGGCGCCATGAAAGGCTCCTATCCCACTTTCCATAGAGAACCTGACTATAGCGAGCAGGACCCGGAACAGATCTTTATTACCGTCCTCTACGTACTGAAAAACTTATTGAACGAGAAGATCCATCCCGGTAAGCATAAGGTCATCGCCATCTGCTTCAGCGCCGCCATGCATAGCGTCCTGCCTGTCGACAAAAAAGGCATCCCCCTCGGCAATGCCATCACCTGGTCGGACAACAGGGGTAAAAAAGAAGCCCAGGCATTAAAAAGCCTGGCCCTGAGCAAGACCCTCTATGATGCCACCGGCACACCCATACACCCTATGTCGCCCCTGATCAAGATCACCTGGATGAAAGATCATGATAAAGAACGTTTCCACCGGACAGACAAATTCCTCTCCATCAAAAGCTATATCATTCAGCAATTGACAGGCGAGATCGTTATCGACTACAGCCTTGCCTCGGCCACGGGCTTATTCAATATCCATAAATTCACCTGGGAACAGAACGCCCTGGATTATGCAGGCATATCCGCCGCCAGGCTCCCGGACCTGGTCCCGGTGTTCTATTCGCCAGGTAAGCTGCGAAAGGAATACCAAACCTCTCTGGGGCTGTCACCCGGCACAAAGATCATTGTCGGCGCCAGTGACGGCGCCCTGGCGACACTGGGGGCCGGGGTCTGGGGAGAAGGCAAAGCTACCATCACCGTCGAACAAAGCGGAGCGGTCAGGGTAGCAGGTAAACAAGTCCTGAAAGATGAGAAACAACGTTTCTTCAATTATGTGCTCACGGAAAACTATTACGTTTCCGGAGGCCCCACCAATAACGGAGGCGTAATATTCGAATGGTTTACCAAAGAGTTCGGATCTTTTAAAAATGCTTTTGACCTGGAAGACTCCATGAGTGACCTGATCAATGAAGCTTCCAAAATCCCTGTCGGCTCCGACGGGCTGCTATTTCTTCCCTATCTGCTGGGAGAAAGGGCCCCCATCTGGAATGCCAATGCCAGAGGCCTCTATTTCGGATTGAACATGCAACACCGGCAACAGCATTTTACACGCGCCACCATCGAAGGTATTTTATTCGAGATCTATAGCATCGGGAAAACCCTGGAAGAACACCGGGCCATCAACACCCTCTCAGTGAATGGCAGCTTTACCTCCTATCCGCTATGGGCACAAATGATAGCAGATATCTTCAATAAACCGGTACATGTAAAAAACAACTTCGATAGCATCGGACTGGGCGCCTTTTTATTGACCCTTACAGAAATGGGCGTACACACTAACCTGGAAGAAGCTTCCCGGACCGTCGAAGTACCCGCCATGTACAAACCCAACAAAAAAGATCATGAGACTTACATGAAATATTTCAGGATCTTTGAAAGGCTCAGCTATAAATTATTCGAAGACTTTGAGGAGCTGGCCAGTCTGCAGGATTAGCAAGTTCCGGGTTTTTATTCCCCCCGGTTCGGTCTAGTTTTGTATCGTAATAAAAAAAAATACCATGTCAGATTTAACCAATTACGATCGGATCGCTACGGCGATCGAATATATGAAAGCTCATTTCAAGGAGCAGCCCGACCTCAACGAAATAGCGGAAAAAGTACACCTGAGCCCCTTTCATTTCCAACGCATGTTCAGCGAATGGGCAGGAGTAAGCCCGAAGAAATTCCTTCAGTATCTCAGCATCGGATATGCCAAATCCCTGTTGCAGGATAAGGGCGCTACCCTTTTCGATACCGCGTTTGAAACAGGACTTTCCGGCACCGGCCGGCTGCACGACCTCTTCATCGGCATCGAAGGCATGACGCCGGGAGAATATAAGAATGGCGGGGAAGCCCTCTCCATTAACTACAGTTTTGCCGAAAGCCCGTTCGGGGAGATCATTGTAGCCTCTACCCCCAAAGGGATCTGCCACCTGGCCTTCGCCGCCGACGTCTCTGCTTCATCGTCTGTCGCTCCCGCATCCGGGCTGGCCTTCGCCGCCGACGAAAAAGCCGCTTTTTCAACCCTCCGGGAACGCTACCCCAATGCGACCTACCGGCAAACGGTAGACCTCATCCAGCAAAACGCCCTGTACATTTTCTCGCAGGACTGGAGCAGCCTGTCCGATATAAAGCTGCACCTGAAAGGCACACCCTTCCAGATCAAAGTATGGGAAGCCCTGCTCAATATCCCGATGGGCAGCCTTTCTTCTTATTCCCTAATCTCGGAGAAGATCGGTCAACCTGCCGCCTCCAGAGCCGTAGGCTCCGCAGTCGGCAGCAACCCGGTAGCCTTCCTGATCCCCTGTCACCGGGTGATCCGATCCACCGGAGAAACGGGCGAATACCACTGGGGCAGCACCCGCAAGACGGCAATGATCGGCTGGGAAGCGGCAAAGACATCCCTCAAGGCGCACAGTCAAGACTGAAAAATGTAAAGCAGACCGGCATATTATCCGCCTCCTCGACGAACCCTTTCAGGGCGAACAGCCCAACATACCGGGGCCTCATGCCGAATTCATGGCTCACGATCTCCTTGAAAGAAGTATTTTTCAAGCTACCATTGGCATATAGCAGCCGGAAGCGATTGCCTTCCTTTTCGATCCGTATCGCCGAATTTTCCAGGTTCCGGTAAAGGATGGGGGATTTGTCCAGGCTGTCGACATTGAATAGCGGGAAATGCGCAATTTCTTCCGGTTTATCAAAACCATTGCCCAGAGAAGTGATGGCCTGGATGAGGATCGACCGGTATTTAGGATACCCTCCGGTATAATCATTGTAAGCAAGGGAGATTCGTATGCTCTTCCCCGTGAGGCCGGTATCTTCCAGCAAAAGAATACCGGCCTGTTGCCAGTTCTGGCGGGGAATAAAATTTTTCAGGTGTATCTCCAGGGTAAAATGATCACAAGGTATTTTCCGCAGGACCAGGTTCCGGATAAAAGGCGCCTGCACCGGATCCGGCCAGTTATCCCCTCTTAAGGTGAATAAGGTCAGACATCCCGGCATCTCTCCCCTCCTGCTCCAATAACCAGTATCTTTTGCTTTCACCAGCCAGCCCCTGGCCTCCAGGGAGTCCTCCCGCACGGAATGAAAATTCTCTGTGAAAGAGCCTGATGCCCCGCTCCGGAAAAAAAAAGTCAGCCCAATAATGACCAGGGCCAGCAGTATAAATACCGATCCCGCCCAAAGCGTCCTCCGCCGGCTCTTCGTCCCCGCCGGCCCATTCCCCCCTTCCGATCTATTCGTCACCGCCGCCCCGGCATCTCCAACCTCCCGACCCGTCCCCGACCGGTAGAACTGTTCCCTGTAACGGTACCAATAAGGGTAATGCCCCTCCTTCTTCTTCCTTTCGGTTTCAGTGGTATAAGGCGCATCGAGTACATAACGGGCCAAAGTGTCCAGCGTCGATACAGAGGGATTCTCCTGCTTGCCCGGAGGATCGGACAAAATGAAAAATGAATAATTTTTGAGGCTCTTCCATCCCACGGTAAGGCCCGTATACTCGAAGACCTGGTTGTACAGCAATTTACTTTCTGTCTCGGTAAGAGAGTTTTTTAGCGGATAGCCATAGCATTTCAAACAGGCTTCTTTAAAAAGCTCAACGAAGGCTAAAAAATCCTGGCTATTCATAAAAGAATATTAATCATTCATTTAGAATCGTAATGGCAATTGCCCGGCTGCAAAATATAGAATTCCGGGAGATTTCCGCGGCAATTACGGCCCTCCTTTTTCCTTCCACGGATATTTATTATATGAAATACCTTTTATTTGCCTCCCTGCTTTTTTCCTGCCCCCTGCTGGCCCAGAACCTCCAGTTACATTATGATCTCAGGCATTCGACAGATCCTGCCCATAACCCGCACAATTTACCCACGGTTTATTTCGAATATTTCAAAGCCCAGGATACCGGGTCATCCAGAAAACTAACCGGCCCCGACTCAACCAGGGGCCAGAAGTCATCCCGGAAACCAACCTCTCTTTTCATACAGCCCGGCTCTTTCTTATTCAAAACCCAGGCCGACCTGTCAGGAGCACAGAACAATATCGGAAAATTCTATATGCAGGTGACCCAATCCTTCAGATGCTGGAAACCTAAGATCTATCTATCCCTGCAATACAGCGGCGGCCTCGGCGTCACCGAACCCAAACAATACAGCTATTATATCAATAATACTTTCTCCGCAGGAGTCGATCTTCCCTTTCACTGGAAAGAGACCTGGTTCAGCTCCGTGCTGGACTATAAATATGTCCCCTATACCCGGCCCAGCCATGACTTCCTGTATACGCTTTACTGGTGGAAAGGACTCCTGCATTATAAGCTGGAATTATCCGGCGATTTCTCGATCTGGACGGAGAACAAAGATCACGGTGATGCCTATACAGCCAATCTGAGAGGAAAGAGATTCTTTTTCTTTGCCGAGCCCCAGGTCTGGTATAATATAGGCAAAAAACTTTCGCTCGGCTCAAAGATCAACATGTACTATCATGTCAACACCACCGACAATCTCTTCCAGGTTTACCCGACGATAGCGGTAAAATGTAAATTTTAAAAATTAAAATTCTTTTTAAAATACCACTCTATGACTATAGAGGAAATAAAGACTCTGAAGGAGTCTGAAGATAAAGTTGAATTTAAAGAAGCATTATATCAATATAACTATAATAATGGTCGAAGAAGCATTATTGGTTATATCGTTGCACTGGCAAATGAAGGTGGTGGAAGACTAATTCTTGGCATTAAAGAAAGTAAATCCGGGACTCACATAGTTACAGGTTCGGCAGCTTGGCAAGGGCAGGAAGGGAAATTAGCCGAAGACATATATCGTGATAAGCAAATCAGGGTTGAAATCGAAATTTTATGGGAAAGTTCTAATAGAATATTAATTATACATATCCCCTCCCGGCCGGTTGGCAAAACCTTGAAATTGGAAGATGTTCCCCTCATGCGTGTTGGTGAAGAGTTGCATCCAATGAGTGATGAGCAATTATTTAATATATTACAAGAACAAGAGCCTGATTTTTCAGCTAAAATTTGCGAAGGTTTACAAGTTGGAGATTTGGATAAAGGCGCTATTGAAAGAATGAAAGAGAAGTATGCTATCAAACAAAGAAATCCCTCTTTCAATAACAAGAATACCGACCAAGTCCTGAAAGACCTTAGATTAACAAATAGAGGAAAATTAACTTATGCAGCCCTAATTTTATTAGGGAAAAAGAAGGCAATTATTCATTATTTACCACAAGCAAGAATAATCTGGGAATTTAGATTTAATGAAGGACAAATCAATCATGACTTCCGGGAAGATATTTGCCTACCCTTGTTTACGGGAATTGAGTATGCTTGGAATATTATTAATAGCAAAAACGCAAGTTTACAGGTAAGAACCGATGCATATATTACCAAGTTGTTGTAAAACAGTATCCCAAAAAGATTTTGATAAATAATCCTGGAGGATTCCCCAAAGGGGTAACTATAGATAACTTATTAACCGTCAGCAGTACTCCCCGCAGTCGTTTAATGGCTGAGATAATGGAAAAAACAGGTCTGGTAGAACGATCAGGTCAAGGAGTCGACAAAATTTTTTCTTTTACACTCTCTGAAGGGAAACCGCTTCCCTCTTATAAGGACTCGGATATGTTCCAGGTTTCATTGAAGCTTTCAGGTACTTTAGAGGATAAAGCATTTCATCTGTTTATTAAAGAAGTACAAGCATCCAGAGGAGTGGATAATCCTCTGGATGTAGAGCAACTTATAGCCTTGCAAAAAATAAAAATGGGTCTATTTGCAAATATGGAACCTGAGCTACTGAATAATTTAAGTAAAGAAGGTCTGATAGTAAAAGAAGGGAGGCACTCCATCAGATATAAATTGTCCCAATTTTATAATAAATTATCGAATCAGGAACAACATATTGGATCACGCTATATCATCCCGGAAGTAAAACGGCTTTTATTAGCAATTCAGGGCAGCACTATTTCTATTGGTGAATTGGAAACCCTTTTGCAGGAGGCAATAAATAGAAATCAGATTAAATATCTGATCGGTAAACTTTACGAAGATGGCATTATAATTTCTGAAGGTATCCGGAAAGGGACCAAATATAGATTGAATTCCGAGTTTGCACCTTTATACGGAGATGCTCTTATTAATCAGGTCGTTTCTAAATTACAAGAAATATATGGTCAGGGTACAGATTCTCCATAAAATAGTCCTCATTCTCCATATTTTTCATAACACATTGATAAACAGCACCTTTTTATACTTTAGATTCTCCATAAATCCCCCCTATTTCATATTTTCGGCTCTACCGGTTCAGGAGACAGGAGCAGGCTCCGCCAAACTCCTCCACAAATAAAACACCAGGTAACTCTCCCATCCCCTGTATTTCTTAAAAAATCGCTCTATTTTAACGGTCTCACTACGCTCCTTAATAATAGCATGATTAGCCAGCGCCGTCAGCAGCCCTGTATCCCCATGCGGTATACATGAAGGCTCCCGTAGCGTCTTCATCAACGTATAATTAGCCGTCCAGATCCCAATACCCTTCAGCGCGATCAAAGCCTTTTGACGGCTCTCCAGGTCAGGTAATTCCTGGAGCATCTCCCTGCTCAGCTCTCCTTTCGCACAAACGGAGGCCAACCCGATAAGATAATTCGCCTTGCTCTGCGAAAGTTGCATCTCCCTTAACTCCGCAACCGTCACTCCGGCCAGCACCTCGCAGGCAGGAAAAAGATAATAGTCCCGCCCTTCGAACGCCAGCTTCTCCCCATATTTCTCTACCAGCCTTCTTTTCAGGGTATGGGCAAAAGTCAGGTTGATCTGCTGCCCGATAACAGACCAGCACAGCGCTTCGAACAAATCGACAATTCCGATCAGCCTCAGCCCCCTGAATGCAGCGCTCATATAGCTTAACCGCTTGTCCTTGTCCAATAACCGGTAGAAGGGAGTCAGATCCCTTTCCAGGTCCAGCCATCCAATAAGGTAGTTTTTGATAAATTCATCGCGGGCGTCTTCAACGCCGGCATGCCGCCCGACCGCATCAGCCGCCGCCCCGCGCCGGTCAGCGCCCCCCCGCAGGATCTCCACCAGCAGACAATCTGCGCCTGCAGTAATCCGGATCAGCACCGCCCGCCCTTCCACCCGAAGAGCCTTCAGGATCGCATTGCCTTTCACCGCATGCATACAGTCGTCATAGCCCCTGTCCAGGAACCAGCAGCATTCGCGAAAGCTGAAATCGGCCGGAAATGGGATCACTATTCTTTTCTCGTCAGGCATACTCAAAGATAGCCCTTAACGATCCCTCAAAACACCCACTTCTTGCGGAAGACCAGCCCCATAAAAATATTCTTTCAGGATCTCGCTGCGGTGCGCCTCATTCTCGATGGCCATTAACAGCCGGTTGCCATTCTCCGTCCGCATGAATTTATTGTTGACAATGCTGATCCGGCCTTCGGGAGTAGGCAGGCTACAGATCAGACTGCGGGCAAAATGGGACTCGGGAGAAGTCTGATGGAAATGATTCATAGCAGCAAACTCTTGTAATACCCGTGGAGTTAACGTAAAAATATATTCAATCCTAAATGTTTTTTTCGAAGGTTTCCATTTTGCCACCGCGAGGTACTCCTCTCCATCTACCACCTTTTCCAGGATCTGGTAAGTAGTCCGGCCATCGCTTTGCACCTCTCCGGGAGTGATAGCCAGCGGTTTTAACGAGAAATCCCCGTACCCTACATCCACCAGCCACTTCTTACCTTCCAGCTCGACGAGCAGCGCCATATGTTCAAAGGGCCGGCCAAAGCCATGGCCATGCAGCAGACGCCCCGCTATCATAGATACCTTAAAACCGCATACAGCGAGCAGGTGGTGAAACAATACATTCAGCTCATAGCAATATCCACCCCTGTTCCCAAGGATCACTTTCTCGTACAAGGATTCGATCTGCAGGCTGATAGGGACATGGTTGTAAATATCCAGGGTCTCAAAAGGGATCGCAAAAACATGATTGTGGTAAAGCGATTGTAAAGTAGACAAATCGTTATAAACAACCCCATCGTATTTTATCCGTTCTAAATATCTGCTAATGTGCATAAAATAAATTTGTAACAATTCCAGGTTCTATCGTATATAATCTATAGGTAATGCTTAGCAACACCTTGGCAAACAAACATCAAACAATCAGGAGGAGTAGAAAATTACAGATCGATCGTTTCTCCGACAGCCGGTAATAACAGTTTCTTACCCGCCGCAGCAAAATCAGCCTTTGCCTTCTCCGTATCGATCGAAATAACAGGCCAGGTATTATAATGTACCCCCACAATAGTATTGCACTTTGCAAAATCCGCCGCCCGAAGCGCATCCTGAGGGTCCATGGTAAAATTACTTCCTATCGGCAGCACGGAAAAAGCCATTTTTCCCCACAAAGGGATCAATTGCATATCCATGGTAAGAGCCGTGTCACCCGCAACATAAAAATCACCTTCAGGGGTATTGAAAACGAACCCCATCGGATTACCGGCATAAGTCCCATCCCCAAAAGAAGAAGAATGGATCGCATTCACCCCCTTTACCTTCCCGAAATCAAAAGGTATAAACCCTCCATGATTCATTCCATGCACCTTCTCAATCCCCTTTTTTCCCAGCCAGCTGGCTATTTCGAAAGACGCGACACAGAGAGCGCCCGTCTTTTTGGCCATGGCGACCACATCAGTCGTATGATCCCCATGCCCATGCGTAACAAAAATATAATCTGCGGTAATATTATCCAAATCCACTTCCCTCGCAGCAGGATTACCCATAAAAAAAGGATCGAAAAGGATCTTTTTGCCCCCGGCTTCGATCAAATGGGTGCCATGCCCGTAAAATGTTAATTTCATCCGTACAAAGTTTTAAACCCTTCTTTTAAAAGTCCAGTAACAACAACGCTCCTTAATTAAAGTTCAAAATATTTTCAGCTTATTATCCCTTTTTCGCTCTCACATATTGAATAGGCCAATACATTTCTTTATAATCCAGCTCATTAGCTGCATGTAACGGGAAATAAGGATCTCTCAGCATCTCCCTGGCCATAATTACCAGATCCGCCTTCCCACTTGACAATATTGCCTCCGCCTGTGCTGCATCCGTAATCATTCCCACCGCACCGGTCAGCATCCCCGCAGCGGTACGGATACCCTCCGAAAAAGGAACCTGGTAACCAGGTCCAACCGGGATCTTGGCCGAAGGTATCAATCCCCCCGACGAACAGTCGATCAGATCCACCCCACGACCCTTCAGCAGACCAGCTAATTGCTGCGATTCTGTCTCATTCCACCCACCTTCCGCCCAATCCGTGACAGAAAGACGTACGAATAAAGGATAACCAACCGGCCAGACCGCCCTCACCGCCTCGACAATCTGCAGCAGCAGCCGTACCCTGTTCTCCCAACTTCCCCCATATTCGTCCTGTCGCTGATTGCTCAACGGGGAGAGAAACTGGTGCACCAGATACCCATGGGCCGCATGGATCTCCACTATCTTGAAACCTGCCAGCATAGCCCTGTGCGCAGCAGCCCGGAAATCGGCGATCACCTGCGCTATTCCCTCCTTAGTCAATGCAACGGGCATGCCATAGTGCTCATTGAAAGGCACTGCGCTGGGCCCCACCATGGACCATCCTCCATCCTCTTCCTTTATCACCTTAGCGCCATTCCAGGGGGCAGGCATACTCGCTTTCCGGCCGGCATGAGCCAGCTGAATACCGATTTCGCTTCCCTGAGCCCGGACAAACTGAACTATTTTACGCAGCATAGGAATATGCTCATCCTTCCAGATACCCAGGTCCTCAGGAGAGATCCTCCCCTCCGGAGATACAGCCGTAGCCTCTGTAAAGACCAATCCCGCCCCCCCAACCGCCCGGCTGCCCAGGTGAACCAGGTGCCAGTCATTGGCAAACCCATCCACTGCAGAATATTGACACATGGGAGAAACCACGATCCTGTTCTTCAAATAAATATCCCTGATGGCAAGAGACGTAAATAAATTAGACATATCATCAATTAATTGAATATTTTATTTTTTTTGACACACGAAGGTCACAAAAAAAAGGGTCGCGATAAAAATAATCGCGACCCTTACCAGGAGTATAACAAAATCAATAGGACATCACCGAACAGGCCCAATGCTCTTTGAGATGCCCTGTGAAAAACTAAACCTAAACCAGATAACATTATCCCGGAACGCCTTCTGCATTTCCTCACCGCCCGGCGGCATGCCATCCGGAGGACCGCCGCCATCAGGAGGAGAACCGCCACCCCCGCCGGGAGGAGGACCATTCTCACCACCACCTGGACCACCTCCGCCCTCTCCGGGCATCCCTCCGTCATTTAAGCCCGGCAGCAACCCCTTTTCAATAATGCCAATGCTAATAGTTTTATCCGGTGGAAGGGCTTTGGCAAATACAGTAAAAGGGATCTCGGCATCGTAGATTAAAGTGTCATTCTTAAAATGAAGGACGACCTGGAAACCATCCCGCAGATGAGCAGGCTGCGTTCCGTTCACCTCCTTCACAAATCCCGTTACCGTCATTTCCTTTTTCCGCGCCAGTATAGGTTCTATCGCTTTCCTTACAGAAAGCTTTTCCGCCGGATCACTTCCTTTGTCCCCGGGCGGAGTAAAAGCCCTCTCTTTGTCAGGCAACGGGAAGGCGATACCCGTTTTCTTATTCTTCTTCCCCTTCACATCAATCCATAGCTCAAGGCCATTCTGTACGATCTTTCGCTGCTGCGCCGGATCAGTGATCTCCAGATGCACATAAAAGGATTGTCCGGTATTGTAAGCAGCATAAGCCGTCTTCGTATCCTCGTCATAAGACATCTCCGGTACCGGTCTTTGCATCCGGGAGGAGTCGCCGGCAGGCATGACCTTCTCCATCGGGTTCGACACCTGACAGCTACCGGGTAAATAAGGACCCGTAACCAGGAATGCCGTCAGCGCTAAAGAGAACGACACAGCCGGAAACAGGCATTTTCGTGATTTTCTCGGTGACATAGTAATAAATTTATCAGGGTAAATTAGATCGCCGGCCCTTATGTAACAAAGATTAGAGATGAACAAGGGAAATGTTGCGGCGAATCCCTTTCACCGTATATAATTGCTTATTTTTATTAACTAATTTTTACACTATCATGAAAATATCCACCGGGACCTTGGTGTTGCTTTCGGGTATGATCCTGCTGACTTCTTTTAATCATACCGGTAAACCGTCTGATGCTCCGCACCCCAAAGAGGTTCTCCCCGCTCAAAAAGAAGTCCTCGTAGCCGCTGCAGCCGATCTGAAATTCGCCATGGACTCTCTCATAACGGTCTTTTCCAAAGAATCCCCCGCTATAACCGTAAAAGCAGTATACGGCTCATCCGGTAATTTTTTCGAACAGATAACGAACGGCGCCCCCTTCGACCTGTTCTTCTCCGCCGACCTGGACTATCCCCGGAAATTGCAGGAGCAGAACAAAACCCTGGGTGCCCCACAGCTCTATGGCACCGGGCAGATCGTCCTCTGGAGCAAAAAGATCGATCCGGCACCCGCTAAAATGAACTCGCTCCTTCAGCCCGGCATCGTCAAAATAGCTATCGCCAACCCCGCACATGCACCCTATGGAAAAAGAGCAGAGGAGAGCCTTCAATATTATAAACTATACGACCAGGTGAAAGACAAGCTGGTATTTGGCGAGAATATCTCACAGACAGCCCAGTTCGTGAAGAGCGGCGCGGCAGACATCGGCATCATCGCCCTCTCCCTGGCCCTGTCGCCCGCCCTACAACAGGAAGGAGGCAAATATTGGCTGATCCCCGCCGAAACACACCAGCCCCTGCAACAGGCATACGTACTCTTGCAACATGCCAAAGACAATAGCGGCGGGGAAAAATTCGCCGCCTTTATCGCCTCGGCAAAAGCGCTGGCGGTTTTGTCATACTTTGGCTTCAAAAATAAATAGACCGCCTTCCCAAATTAGTGGACGGCCTCAAAAAAATTTATGAACGTTCTATCCGGTCATATAATAGAGATCACCACCGAAGAGGAGATCTCTCTGGTAAAAGTCGACGCAGCAAAGAACATTTTCACCGCTATCGTCATCGACACTCCGGAGAAATCCGCTTATCTCAAACCCGGACATCCTGTCCGGCTCCTGTTCAAAGAGACCGAGGTGATCATCACCACCACGTCCCCCCTGGCCATCAGCGTGCAGAACAGGATCGCATGCCTTATCAAAAAGATTCATACCGGTAAGCTGCTCTGTGAGCTGACCCTGGGCCTGGAAGGCAGCGATAAGGAAATCCGGTCTATCATTACCCGCAATGCCTGTGAGCAACTGTCCCTGCAAACCGGCCATAAAGTAACCGCATTGATAAAAACGAATGAAGTAAGCCTGTCCGCCCATGATTGACCTGCAACCTTTATGGCTCAGCCTCCGGCTATCCCTGGTCACAACAGGCCTACTGCTCCTGCTTGCCCTGCCCCTGGCCTACTGGCTCGCCTATAGCCGCTATCGGGGGAAGGTAATAGTAGAGGCGATCGTAAGCCTTCCCATGGTATTACCCCCCACCGTGCTGGGCTTCTATCTTTTACTGGCTTTCAGTCCTTCCCACGGCTTTGGAAAATTCCTGGATCAATACCTGGACATCCGCCTCGTCTTTACTTTTCCAGGGCTGGTCATCGCCTCCCTGTTCTATAGCCTGCCCTTTATGGTCAATCCCATCCTCTCCGGGTTCAAAAGTCTCTCCCCCTCCTTAAAAGAGGCTTCACATACGTTGGGCAAATCGGCTTTCACCACCCTGATAAAAATCCTCCTCCCTAATATACGCCCCTCCCTGCTCACCGGTATCGTACTGAGCTTCGCCCATACCATCGGCGAATTCGGAGTCGTGCTGATGATCGGCGGTAACATACCCGGACAAACAAGGGTGGCCTCTATGGCTATCTACGATGAAATGCAGTTTAACCCCCGGGGAGCTAACCTGTACTCCCTGATCCTGCTGATCCTCTCTTTCAGCATCCTCCTGCTGGTATACCTCATCAACCATCATTTCAGTAAGGCCAACCCATTGCCATGACCAACTACACGCACCCTCATACGACCGATCCGCCCGAAAAGGATATCCTCCGGTTCAAAGCCGCCAAAGTGCTGAACACCGCTCATGGTAAGTCGACGCTGGATATCTCCTTCGAACTGGCCCGGGGCAGGCTCCTTACTATCTATGGGCCTTCCGGGGCGGGAAAGACGACCATCCTGCGGATCCTGGCAGGCCTGACGGATATAGACGAAGGATTTATAGAAGCAGACGGGGAAGTATGGGTCGATACAACGCAAAAAATAAACTGGCCCGCCCGCAAAAGATCGGTCGGATTCGTATTCCAGGACTTTGCCCTCTTCCCCCACCTCACGGTAAAGGAGAACCTGGAATACGCGATACCAAAGGGAGGCAGCGCCAAAATAGTACCTGAATTAATAGAATGGATGGAACTGACGGCTCTCCGGGATCAACGCCCGAATCAACTATCCGGAGGACAGCAGCAAAGAGTAGCCCTTGCCCGCGCCATTGCCCGAAAACCCAGGATCCTGCTCCTGGACGAGCCCCTATCCGCCCTTGACGACAACATGCGATGGAAGCTGCAGGACACCATCATCAAGGCCCATCGGGATTATAACCTGACGACCATCCTGGTCAGCCATCACCTGCCGGAGATCTTTCGGCTATCCGATGAAGTGATCTGCCTCGACAAAGGCCGCATAGAGCGGCGCGGCAAACCTTCGGATATTTTCCTGGAAGAAAAAATAAGCAGCAAATTCAAGGTCACCGGGGAGATCATCGACATCGTAAAAAGCGATATCGTATTTATCGTAAGCGTGCTGTGCGCCAACACCGTCGTCAAAGTCATAGCGACCACCGAAGAAGCAGCCGGACTGCGCACAGGTCAGAAAGTGATGGTGGCGTCCAAAGCCTTCAATCCGATAATACTTAGAATGGAATAGCGTATCGCCCTATTTTTCTTCTTATCGGCTCTTCTCATGGGCTTCTTATCGGCGAACCGGCCAGGTCAATTCCAGAACCCCTGCGCCCTTATCTGGCTCCCCTCATATCCTCTTTGCTTCAATAGCTTCCGCAACCGGGCCACGGCAGGCGTATAACCAGCCAGATAAAAGATCGTATCGGACGCATCTGCTGCCGTAAGCCCCGACACCCAATCTTCCAGGGCACGGTAGTCGCCGGAGACACCTTTATCCAAAGGGATAAGCCCCAGCCGGGAAAAATACTCGGCAAACTCATCCCGGTGATGCTTCTCGGCAATAGCTACAGCACCGCAAATAGCAGTGTGCTTATCCGCCAGCTGCTGCAAAGCGAAGAAATGACCGATGGCCGTCTCATCCCCCAATAATACCAGGCGTTTATTGGCAACAGGCTGCTGATGGGACGAGGCGATCCCCAGATAAGCCAGGCTGTCTCCCGGTTTGAGCGACTTCACCCACCGGCTGCCCGGGCCATCGTGCGCCGCATCGATAAATAAGGTACAGGTTTGGGTTTCCGCATCCCAGCCGGAAGGAGTATAATCGCGGTAAGTAAGAGGCCCTACTTTACATTTCATGTGTTGCGCCTGATTCCATTTACGCATATCACAACCAGGCATATGCAGGTCGATCTCCCGGAAAGTGGCCGGCTCCCATACCCGCACAGCCAATACAGTGGCCATTTTCACCAATTTATTCTCCAATAAAGCAATTGCTTTTTGTGTTATCGTATTCATACGCAAATCAACGACAACATTTCCGGCCGACCAATAGATAAAGAACGGTAAAGATTGGACTATTCACGGTGCCGTTGCAGAAACGACCCGGGCATGAATAAGTTATTCGCGGTAACGCCGGCGGAACTCCCCCGGTGTCAAAGAGACCGTTTTCTTAAAAAGCCGGGAGAAATACGTGTGATCCTCATAGCCCAGCTCATGGGCGATCTCCTTCACGCTGCAGTCACTGTAATACAGCAGGCGCTTGGCCTCCAATACTATTTCCTGCTGTATCCAATAGCTGACGGGGAAGCCCGTCGTAGCTTTTACCACTTCATTCAGGTAGGACAGCGAGAGATTGAGCGCCGCCGCATACTCCGCCGGGTTCTTGCAGGTTTTATACCGGAGGCTTAGCGACTTGCGAAAAGACTGGGTGATCGCCAGCGACCGGGGAACTTTCTCCCAGAGGTCTTTAGACCGATCTTCGGACGGACATCCCGATTGTTGGGTATAGACGGCCGCCACCAAAGCGACAAAGGAGGTCAATAGGCCATGGACGATCTGCCTGGAATAAGGAAGAGCAGGCTGCTGACGGGTAATTCCATAGATCAGCCGGAGACATTGCAGCAAAGGCTCCAGCGTAGAGACATCAGGGGAAAGCGGCTTTTTGGATAATAAGGGGTCTCCCAGGGTCGACCGGAACGGCTCCGGCACCAGCCCGGCATCCAGCGCAACAAACCAGCCCTCCATAGCTTTGTCCGAATCGATATACCGATGCACCTGGCCCGGCAGGACAAATAACAGCGTATTCTTTTGCAGGGTAAAAACCTGGAAGTCCACCATGCACTTACTTCGGCCCCTCTCCTGTAACAGGAAAATGTAATGATCGTCCCGATGGGCCCCCATCAGCTTAGCGTCATTCGTGGCCTCATTGGAACTATCTACCTTTTCTATCTGAAAGCCCTGATCCGTGCTCTCTTCCAGCTTATGTATCGGTATGGTCTTTCTCGTCGCCGGCATCCCGCAAAAATAGATATTTAAGCCAAGGGATTGTACCCGGATATTTCTTAATTTTCCGGCATGTCAACGACGCCCTTGTCAGTTTTGTCAGTCTGGGAAAGAGAAAGTTTTTTTGCACCCGCCGATATCGTCATCGCAGGCAGCGGTTTTGTAGGTTTATGGAGCGCTTACTACCTGAAAAAGTCAGCCCCCCACTTGTCGGTTACCATCGTCGACCGGGGTATCATCCCCACGGGAGCCAGCACCCGCAATGCCGGCTTTGCCTGCTTCGGCAGCCTTACCGAACTGGTCGCGGATTCCCAAAAAATGGGCGAAGAGGCCATGCTCGAACTGGTGGAAATGCGCTATAAAGGACTCAAAAGGATCGCCAAACTCTTTTCGGATAAAGACACCGGCTTCGAACGCCACGGAGGTTATGAGCTGATCGCCGAAAGTCAGTCTTCCGCCGAAGCCCCCTCCGGCAGCCAACCCAGCCCGTTCACCGATGTAAACGAGCTCCGCAGCAATATCGACTGGCTCAACCGTAAGCTGAAAAAGATCGTCAAACAACAGAAAGTCTTCCAGCTCCAGAATGATAAAATACCGGAATTCGGATTCGCCGGTGTTCAGCATCTTATCGCCAACAAAGCGGAAGCCCAGCTGCATTCCGGGAAACTATGCCAGGCCCTCTTAAGACTGGTCCAATCCATGGGTGTCAACGTACTGAATAATATAGAAATAACAGGGTTTGAGAAAATGAACGGGCATCTCGTCCTGCATACCGATCAACCCTTTACCCTGATGACCTCCCAGCTGTTGGTTTGTACCAACGCCTTTGCACGGCAGCTCTTGCCCCAGCTGGACATAGAGCCGGCACGAGGCCAGATCCTGGTTACCTCGCCGATCGAACAACTTCCCTTCAAAGGCACTTTTCATTTCGAGGAAGGCTATTATTATTTCCGGGACCTGGGAGACCGCGTACTCCTGGGTGGAGCCCGTAACAAGGACTTTGCCGCCGAACAGACAGATGAGATGACCGTGACGGACACGATCCAGTCAGCGCTCGAACGCTTCCTCCGGGAAGTGATCCTGCCCGGCCGCGACTATCATATCGAACATCGCTGGAGCGGCATCATGGGACTGGGCGGCGACAAACAACCCATCATCCGCCCCATTAACGACCATGTCTTCTGCGCCGTCCGCATGGGCGGCATGGGCGTGGCCCTCGCCCCCATGATCGGAGAAAAGATAGCCGCCCTCATGACCGGCGGCGCCAGCGAATTCACAGACTCTCAATAGCAAAAGCGCAATCGACTGATTATAACCCATTTAATAAAAGAAAATCATCCATTGCTTAGTAAACAATGATAAAACACCCTATTGAAATTTTGTTATCTTTGTACAGCAATGCAGAAAAGCACTACTATAGCAATTACAGAAAACTCCAAAGGAGCTTCTATCTTTAAGAAAATGCTTGAGGATAAGAAGGCTATCCATGATCATATCTGCAAGGGAGGAAAAATTGAGGATTTAAAAGAAAAATTCAATTTTGTCAAGCCCATATCCACTTCAGGAAAATGATGCATACTCTTATGAGTTTATAACTGATCAGGGAATAAAATATGCAATTTATTTCTTAGACTATAGTTACATGTTTTCCGACTACCCCAATATTGCTCAAAATGTTTTCACTTTCAATATTGACGTAATCTCAGGTATTCCAGATGAAACGATTGCGGATGATAAAATTGGTTATACGGTTTTTAATGTCTTCAGGCTTTTCTTCGGGAGGATAGATAATGTAGCGGTATATGTTTGTGATACGCTTGATGAAAGGCACCTGGCAAGAAAAAGAAAATTTGATATCTGGTTCTGGAAATTTAATGATGGATCCTTATTAAAGGAGGATGGCATCGCAGTTATTGAAGGAACTCCCATTTACAATTCCTTGCTGGTTCATAAGTCAAATAAACATTGGCCGGAAATTGTACTCGCCTACAATGAATTAAACGAAAGGGCAGGAGAAAAATAACTCCCCCTCACTCCACACACCGAAACCCCACATGCTCCATCCCACTATCCTCCGTACTCTTCATCCTTCGCGCAACCCGGTACCCCGTGCAATAACTCTCATTACATAAGAACGACCCTCCGCGGATCACCCGCTTACGCGCATACGGCTCATCGGGATCGTAAGCCTTCGCCGGCCCCTTCGGATCCCGCACGCCGCCAGGCCGGTCCGTCTCTTTATAATAAGTATTGTTATAATAATCCGCACACCACTCCCATACATTCCCGGCCATATTATACAACCCATACCCATTCGGAGAAAAAGACCGCACAGGCGCCGCATAAAAAAAATGATCCGCTTCCGTATTCTTATCCGGGAAATGCCCTTCCCAGAAATTGCCTTTCGTCTTCCCGGTATTCACCCCCTCATTCCCCCATGGATAAATATTCCCCTCCAGCCCGCCCCTCGCCGCAAATTCCCATTCCGCTTCCGTCGGAAGCCGCTTGCCGGCCCATTTGCAATAAGCCTGGGCGTCATACCAGGAAACATGCACTACCGGATAATCATCCTTCCCCTTGATAGTACTGCCCGGTCCATGCGGATGTTTCCAGCTGGCGCCCTTCTGCCAGGCCCACCACTGGGAATAATCCAACAATGAAACAGCATGATCCGGCTGGGAAAATACCAACGATGCCGGCGCTAACAGACTTTCATCAGGCTTCGCCGTGCCGGGAGGAAGCTGTTTCTTCAACTCCTCCCAATCAGGCTTGCGCTCCGCCGTCGTCACATAACCCGTCGCTTTTACAAATGCAGCAAACTGCCTGTTGCTGACCTCGGTAACATCGATCCAGAATCCACTCACTGTTACCGTATGTTTAGGATATTCATCTTCCGAACCCTGTTTATTATCGGCCCCCATTCCAAAAGTGCCCCCCTTTACCCATACCATCCCCGGATGTGCCGCCCGCTCCGCAGCAGTCGGCCCCGACACAGCCCCGCCCCCCTTTCCACCCGGCATCTTCAACGCCGCATAAGCCGGCGCCGCCACAGCCGCTGACGCCCATCGGGACGGAAGATTCGACTCGCAGGAAATCGCTTTTTTCTTAGCGGCTACAACCGTAGGCGCCGGATTCACAGCCGGCACGGCTTCTCCCCCATCCTTCGCCCCGGGACCTTTACAGGCGGCTACCCCCACGAACAGACTGGCGCCGAACACCAGCGCCCGCCAGTAACTGCCCACCGGCCAAAACCTGAATATTTTCATTCTTATTTGCATGGTAGCTCTTTAATTTATCTGGCCTTTGCCAATTCCGCCTCGATATCTTCTTTGGTAAAGCTAAGCCCCGTCCTTTCCCAGACAGGCTTCCCATCCTTATATAAAATGACAGTCGGCACCGCCCGGATCTCTTTAAGATCGGCTACCAACTGAGTATTTTTATATAATTCCAATTCGACGATATCGTAAGAAAGATCATTCTTCCTTTTCAGTGAATCAACCAGCTCTTTTACTTTTACGCAGAGACCGCAATAGCGCGTGCCAATGTCTACCAATACAAGCCTGTTGGCGGTAATTATCTTTTTATAAGCGGCCGGCGTCAATTCGCTGCTTACCGTCGTATAATAAGGATAACCAGCTCCGATCCAACTGGCAATACCGGCCTGCAGCTCATACACTTCTTTATACCCCTTCTCCCGTAGCTGTTTAGCCAGTATATCAGGCCTGCTGTGCTGTATGCATAAAGGGAAAACGGCT
>Ga0179596_10000059_pt1 | contig 119722 bp, 94 predicted proteins | sample CZODoug1_1_08_16_FD_155494 | JGI IMG/M metagenome (GOLD analysis project Ga0179596, IMG submission 155494) | Vadose zone soil fungal communities from Angelo Coast Range Reserve, California, USA - CZODoug1_1_08_16fungal (Illumina Assembly) | ecosystem: Environmental > Terrestrial > Soil >... | reverse complement strand
GCTGGGCATCTTCGCCAAGCCTTATTCCGATGGACAGGCATCGACGAACCTGGGCATTCCCCTGGTCCTGCTGCCCACTTATGTATATGATTCCACCAAGAACAAACCTGCCAGGGCAACGGTTGCACAGGTCTATGCCCAGATCATCGCCGACCTGCAGGATGCTATCGGCAAGCTGCCTTCCACGAATGTCAATTACAGAGCCGATCTATACAGCGCCAAAGCGATCCTGTCGAGGGTATACCTGAACATGCAGGATTACGCCGATGCGGCTACCCAGGCCGATGATATTATCCAATCCGGCAAATTCAAGCTAACCGCCTCCTATAATCTGGCCTTCAACAATAACAGCAATTCTTCGGAAGATATTTTTGCCATTCAGCAAACCGCACAGAGCAATGCGGGAACCAGCAACCAGGGAATCTCCACCTTTTATGCACCGTATGGAGGACAGCCGGCCGGTCAGATTTCAGGCCGTGGCGATGCACAGATAAACACGGATTATTATAATATCTTCGAATCCGCAGATTTCAGAGGAACTTTTGTTACGTCCGGGTACAGTATTTCAGGCATCACCGGCGATTACCCCAATAAATGGTCTCTGTTCTATAAAGCCATCCCGGTAGTCAGACTGGCGGAAATATACCTCACCAGAGGCGAAGCAAACCTGGTGGCAGGCACCTCCGTAGGAGCCAATCCTTTGGATGATATCAATATCGTAAGAGAACGCGCCGGAGCCAGTGACCTGACCAGCGTAGGCAGCAGCGACTTCGTGGACGAACGTTTCCGTGAACTGGGTTTCGAAGGCGACAGGATGTGGACGCTCAAAAGACTGAAGCTGGATGTAGATGGTCTTGGTTATGATGATGACCTGCTGATCATGCCGCTGCCGCAAACCGAGATCGATGTCAATAAAAATCTCGTACAGAATACCGGTTATTGATCAATCAGCAATGCTATAAGCCGGCAGAGAGGCGAAGTAAAATAAGCTATGAAACAAATCCTTGCATTTATATGCGTAAGCCTGGCCTGGAGCCAGGCTTACGCGCAAATAGGGGTGACCACGCCGGCCACAAGCGGAAGCGGCAGACGACCGGTGAGCAGCGGGCAGATGGCGAGTGATGGGAAGCGCCCCTTGCGTCCTTCCGATATCTACCGCATGAAGACGATCGGCGACTGCCAGGTGTCTCCCGAAGGGAACTGGATCGCCTACACGCTTTCCACCATCGACTCTGCAAAAGACAAAACCATCTCCCATATCTGGATGAGCAGCTGGGACGGACAATCCCATTTGCAGATCACCAATGGCAAGGAAGGGGACGAATCCCCCCGCTGGAGCCCCGATGGAAAATATCTTTCCTTTATTTCAGACCGGGGCGGTGACGATGACAAAGATGACGACGCTAAAAGCCCCGGGACCGGCAAATTCTGGCTGCTGGACCGCCGCGGGGGAGAAGCCCTGAAACTGCTGGAAGTAAAAGGCAAACTGCAGGAATACGCCTGGAGTCCCGATGCGAAAAAAATCGTCTTCGTCATCAAGGACCCCAACTATGCGGACACGGCCAAATCAAAGACCCGCAAGCCCTTTGTCATGGATAAATACCATTTCAAACAGGATGTCGAGGGCTATCTCGAAGGCAGGAGCGCCCATCTGTATCTCTATGACCTGGCTTCCAAAAAATGGGATACCCTTACCCGTGGGAAATATGAGGAGGGCTCTCCGGCCTGGAGTCCCGACGGCAAACAAATAGCTTTCGTCAGCAACCGCACCATGGATCCCGATAAAAACGAGAATCAGGATATCTGGCTCATCAGGGCCGCCTGCGGCCAGCCCGTTCAGCTCACTACCTGGAAAGGATCCGATACCCATCCCGTCTGGAGTCCCGACGGTCGCTACATTGCCTACCTGCAATCCAATACCGAAGATTCTTTTGCCATCTATAACCAGTCGATGCTGGCGATGATCCCGTCGTCAGGCGGCGAGCCCCGGATCTTCACCCGGGAGCTGGACAGACCGGTAAGCGATCCCAAATGGTCCAGAGATGGCAGCGCCATCGCAGTCATTGTAGCCGATGACCGTCAGGCCTATCCTGCCGCTTTTGCGTTGAAAGACGGTTCCATGGAACGATGGGGCTCGGGAGACGGCAGCTACAGCCAGCTGGAATGCCGGAAGGGCGCGGCCGAATGGGCCGCTCTCCTGAGTACGCCTGCGCTGCCTTTTGAATTATATGTTTTGCAGGGGTCGAATGTCCGTCGCATCACTCATTGGCAGGACGACTACCTGGCGCCCCTGCAGCTGGCCACGGTAAAAGGGTTTCAGTCCACGAGCAGCGATGGGACCAAGGTGTCGGGGATACTCTATACGCCGGCCGCTTCGGGCAGACCAGGATCAACGCTGCCTCCCGCCGCGAAGGGGCCGCTCCCCCTGATCCTTTTCATCCACGGAGGTCCTTCCGCCCAGGATGATTATGAATTTGACCTGGAACGTCAGACGCTGGCGGCAGCCGGTTTTGCCGTAGCCGCCATCAACTACCGGGGCAGCAACGGAAGAGGCGCCAGTTACTGCAGCACGATCCGCGCGGACTGGGGAAACAAGGAAGTAAAAGATATTCTCGGCGCCGCCAATTACCTTATTTCAACGGGCATTGCCGACTCTGCCCGGATGGGCATTGCCGGCTGGAGCTATGGCGGGATCCTGACGGACTATGTCATAGCTACCGATCCCCGCTTCCGAGCAGCTTCCAGCGGCGCCGGCAGCGCCCTGCAGCTTAGCATGTATGGGGTCGATGAATATGTCAATCAATACAACAATGAGCTGGGGGCGCCCTGGACCAACCTGGATAAATGGCTGGCCCTCTCCTATCCGTTCTTAAAGGCCGACCGGATCCGGACGCCCACCCTCTTCATGGCCAGCCAGAGCGATTTCAATGTGCCTGCCGCAGGCGCCGAACAAATGTACCAGGCCCTGCGCACCCTGGGGATCCCCACGCAGCTGGTGATCTATCCCGGGCAGTTCCATGAGATCACCGTTCCGAGCTACCAGGTGGATCGCCTGCAGCGATGGATAGATTGGTTTAAGAAATATTTGAAGTGAACGGCGGAGCTTCATCGGGTGGCGGGTGGCCTGATCACCCCTCCCGCCACAGCGGACGGGTCAGGCAGGTAGGGCCGCCGCCGCCTTTGACGCTGATCTCGGCGCCTACATATGTGTGCACGATACAGCCCGCTGCTTCCAGCGCCGCCCGGGTCTGCGGATTGCCGGCCACCATCAGGCATTCACGGGGAGCCAGCGCCAGCACATTACAACCCATCGTATCCCACTCCTCCTCCGGTACTTCTACCAGGCCATATCCTTTATCCAGCAGCCAATTGCGGAAGACGATGGGCATCAGGGGTGAGTAGACGACGGCAAGGTCCTTATCCACCGGGCTCAAAATAGACATCAGGTGAAAGACATCCCCCGGTCCCTTATAATGCGGCAGATGCACCGGAAGGACCGTCACTCCCCATGGCTCCACGAGGGCCGTTAGTTGCCGGATACCTTCCAGATTCGTACGGTAGGTATGGCCGACAGCCAGCGTATGTTCATCCAGCCAGGCCACATCCCCTCCTTCTACCGTACCCGGCGCCTTGATCGTTCCCAGGATATTAATCCCGGCTGCTTTGAAAATTTTTCCCTGGGCCGCCGGCTCACCGGCCCGGGCAGGCTTGCCCATATTGCAAAGGATGATCCCATGGTCCGTAGCGATAGCCGCATCCCGGCAGTAAAGAGAATCCATGCTCAGCGCCGGGTCCTGCGGAAAAGTATGAATTTCCGTACCCCCGGCCTTCAGCAGGGATTCAAAGACCTCATACTCCTGCATGGCATTAGCCAACACGGGTTTGTCCAGAAAATTCAAGGACTCCCATTGCTCCCGCAGGGTTTCTTCATCGAGGAAGGCATCTGTCGCCCGCTTGATATAAACGGTTTTGATCCTTCCCGTCTCCGATTGACAAGTATAGCTCATAAAGGTTGTTTAAATCGTCAGCGATCTTATTGGTCTGGTATCCGGCTGATAAGCAGGGTCTATGATTGCGGCGTTCCGCTGAGCCGGCGTTTCCAGATATTCCAGACATAAAAAGGAGTTCCCCCCAACAATAATACCAAACCCCAGAAAGCGATCTCCTGTCCCGCCCCGATAATGGCCAGCAGAGAAAAGATAAAAGCCAGGCAGGCGAGCGTCAGTACCCCGGCCCAGCCCCGCCTCGTCAAAGGCTTGCCCTGCTCCAGCACGATGATCACATACGCCGCACTGACGAATAAATAAGGGATTAAACAAGTAAGCGTGGCTAACAGGATCATGAATTTAAACTGTTCCACCAGCCCCCTGGTAAAGTTCATGGCCATGATAACAGAGACCAGGACACTCCCAAAAACGATCCCCAGCGCAGGTACTCCTTTCCTGTTTTCCCTGGCAAAGAAGGCAGGAAATAGTTTATCCTTTGCGATCGCATAAGGGACCTGCCCCTGTATCAGGATCCATCCGTTCAACGCGCCGAAAGCCGCCACGGCCACCCCCGCAGAGATCCAGTAACGGGCAGGCTCTCCCCAGATCTTCGCAGCAGCATCGGCAAAGGGTGTGACGGAATGCTGCAGGTCCTTTGCCGGAATAACGCCCATGACACTCATCGTGGCCAATATATAGATCAATATCGTAATACCAGTGCCCATCATCGTGGCCCGCGGAATCGTCTTCTCTGGTTCGGCAATGCTGCCTGCCGGTATGGTAGCGCATTCAATGCCCAGAAAAGCAAAAAGGGTGAGCGAGGCGCTGCCCCCGATCGCCTGAATAAAGGAGCCTCCGGCCAGATTAAATGGAACAAAATAATCCCAGCGGATAAAAAAAATACCTACCACCGAGATCGCCGCCAGCGGGATCAATTTTAAGATGGTCGTGATCAGCTGTACCTCACCGGTAGCTTTGATGCCGGCCGTGTTCACCCAGGTCAGCAGCCAGATGGCGCTGAGTCCCGTGAAGATAGCCAGTACGGAGTTGGTAGCCAGAGAGGGGATAAAGGTGCTGAGAGCGCTGACCAGCGATACGGCAATGGCGGCATTGGCGCACCACACCGAGATCCAATAGCCCCAGGCTACCAGGAACCCGGCAAAATCACCGAAACCTCTGCGCGTATATGCATAAGGCCCCCCATCCAATTGCGGCAATAGCTTACTGATCTCACTGAATACCTTGGCAATGGACAAGGCCCCGATCGCGGATAGTACCCAGCCCAATAAGCTAATGCTCCCATAGGAAGCCAGCGCCGCCGGCAAGAGAAAAACGCCTGCTCCTACCATATTGCCAATCACCAGGGATGTAGCTGTCCATAAGCCGAGTTTGGTTTTCAAGCGTCTTTATTTTTACTAAATATATACCTTCTCGTTCCTGCGTTGGGAAAATTTTGTCCAGCCTTGGGATTAAAATAAGATTAAGCTGAAAAACGGCTGAAAAAGCTGGAGACGTCAGACTACATAAACGACTGATTATTAATTTAATATAAAAGAAATTCTGAAATGATTCCACAACCGTTTTCCCGGCACAGGGATTGTTATATCCTATTCGGTTTTTCATAGGATATTGGATTTAAAAACGGGGCTGAATTTCTATTCTGGCCCTTTTTTATTTTACAGAGGATCCGTGAACCGGAGGATCGGGCGGCGGCCCGCGACCGGATGGAGGGAGACCGGAAGGATCGGGCGGCGCGCTGCCCAGTTTATTTCCGGGTGAAGATCTTCACCTCATTATTGATAGGTTTCACCGTCTTCAGATAACCATAAATAGCCGCGAGGTCTTTTTCCCGCATCCTGGAATAAGCGAGCCAGGGCATCGGAGTATTGAAATCATCGGGGTTTACCTTTTTAAGCTGGTAGCTGCTGTCGGAATATTGCCGGAATTTCCGGATGAATACGGACCGGTCCCAGTTACCTATACCCGTCTGTTTATCGGGGGTGATATTCGCAGAAGTAGCGACGGTGCCGTTTGGAAAATCGAAGGTCCGCCCCCCGCCATATTCAGAGCCTTCCACCCGCGAGCCTTTGTTCACTTTACTGTGGCACTCCACGCAATCGGCCATGGTCGTGAGATAACGGCCATATTCCATGATATTGTTCGAGTCCGGTATCTTCTCCGGGTTAGCCCTGGAGGGAAAGGTATTGACGAGCAGGTTCAGGGGAAAATCCAGTTGCCGGGTGGGGATCTCGCTTTTCACGGCAGGTATGGTCCGGATATAGGCGATGATGCTCATGATGTCTTCCGGATCCATCCGGCCATAGCTGTGATAATCCATGAGCGGGAACAGCGCCTTGCCGTCCTTGTTCACGCCAGTCGTGATTGCCCGGAATAATTCCCCGTCTGTCCAGCTGCCGATAGCGGCAGGCGTAATATTGCGGGAGTACATAGTGCCGGGGAACCCGATCTCTTTTCCGAACTTCTCGCCGCCCGCCCCGAAGGTAGCCGGTTTCAGCGGTCCTCCATAGATGCTCCAATCCCGCTCGCTATGGCAGTCCATACAGGCCGCCACCTGGTTAGCCAGGTATTGGCCACGGGCGATACGTCCGGGACTGCGTTGGATAGACAGGTCCTGCGGAGAACCTACGCGCGGAAGGGCTGCTTTGACATAGAGGATGGCTCCCCCGGCCAGAACAATGATCGCCAGTAAGATCACCAGGATCACACGAAATGTTTTTCTCATAATTTATTTTTCAGAAGTTAGAGGTACAAATATTAAACAAAGATCCCGCCTGGACAAGCGGGATCTGCAACCATCGAACTTTATATACAACTTTATTATTTTGCGATCAGCCCGGCGGGAATTTTGCCAACAGCCGAAGGAAAAGGAAGCCCCAGTATGCTGGCAACAGCAGGCGCTATATCCCTCAGGTTCATCATGGAGATCTCTCCGCCCTTTCGGATCCCCGGGCCAAAGGCTATGAAACCTGTCCGGATTTCTCTAAAGTCCGGGAAGTACCCATGCGTACCTCCATGCCCGGGCTTGACGGCCTCGCCTGTCATCGCATTGCCGAAAGAGGCGCCATTCTCCCCGCTAAGGGCAAAGGCTACTTCCGGATTACCTCCGATGGCCTTGAGCTGTGCCGGAGTGATGATCCGGAATAGTTTTTTCTCTTCCTCCGGTAGCTGACCGAGCATCTCTTTCACCTGCTTCAATGTCTTTTTGTCATTCCGGTCTTTCAGGTACAGGTAGCTGGCGCCTCCCACGGAAAAGAACTGTGCTTTCCAATCGTCCTTTTTTACATCCGTAGTAAGACCCGCCTTCACCAGCCAGACATTCGGGCTCACGCTGGTCTTTACATCCAGGAAGCCATGATCACCCGTAACGATAATGACTGTCTTATCCCAGATCCCCGCCTGCTTAAGGCCGTCTATAATGATACCGATCGCACTGTCGGCACCGGCTACCGCCGCCCGCACATGGTCCCCATCCCGGCCCTGCTCATGCTCATTATGGTCTACGGAGAACAGATGAATGGTCATCAGATTGGGCTGGTCTTTTTTGATCACGTAAGCGGCTATCCGTCCCACATTCACGTCCCGGCCATAGTTGATGTGATCGGTCCCTTCGAATACCTGCTGTTTCAGCTCCGCGATCAGGCCGGCGGGTTTGGAATACTGCTCCCGTACCGCCTCTCCCATACTTCCGATATCCGGGATATCATATAGGACAGGCGCTTCCGCCGAGACAGGCCAGAGCAGGGCGGCTACTTTCAGGCCCTTTTGCTGTGCAGCGCCCCAGATGGTAGGCACTTTTATCGAGCTGTCATTCCAATACATCTTCCCTGTCGGACCATTGGGCTCGAACATATTATTGAAATAGACACCGTGCTTTGCCGGTTGGACTCCTGTTACGATCGTAGTATGCGAGGGATAGGTCATAGAGGGGAATACGCTGTTGACTCCATCCGCATAAGTACCCCCTTTCATCAGTTGCCGCATATTGACCGTATTCCAGGATGAATCCAGGTAAAAATCCGGACGAAATCCGTCCACCGTGATCAGCACGACGTGCTCCGCCTGTGGGGTGCCGCCGGTTCCCTGTGTTTGCTGGGCCTGGCCGCTGAAGAATCCTACAGACAGGATTGACGCCATCAAAAGTTTTTTCATCGTATGCTATTTGGTTGTGCGTTTAATGGAAAAAAAGGGTGCTTATTGCCATCCCGGATTCTGCCCCAAATTAGGATTCAGCAGCAGGTCTGAATAAGGAATAGGGTATAAATATTGGTAATCGTTCCAGGTCCTGGTCACATTATCCAGCCAATGGATTTCTCCGGATACACCATTGGACAAAATCTGGGGGTTAGCCGTCACATTGATGTACGTTACTCCGCTGACTACCGGGGAAGGGGCCGTATTCTGATAGAAGCAAACATCATAGACTCCGTCTCCGTTCAGATCCATCAGTTGGTTGAGGGCGGGGACATACATTCCGTTCCAGGGTTTGGTCAGCAGTTCGCCGTGTTTCCAGCGGGTCAGATCGGCAAAGCGGAACCCTTCCAGGCTGAGCTCTATGCCACGCTCTCTTCGGATCTCCAGCAATACCGGGTCGGTAATATCCGGAAAATAATTTGCCTGCAGGTAAGGATCGGCCGTCACGGGCAGCGAAAGGTTACCTGTAATACCTGCCCTTGCGCGCAGGGCCCCGATCGTCTTTGTCCAGTCGGCGGGAGACAGCAAACCCAGCTCTTCCTGCGCCTCGGCATAGTTGAGCAGCATCTCTGCGTAGCGCATCAGGCAGATGGAATTGATGTTGGTCGCGCCGTTGTCATAATAGGTGTCGTCGAGACACCATTTGATCGGCTGGTAGCCGGTATAGGTATTGGAGAAGACCGGGGGGGCCGCGATGGTCTTTCCGCTGCTGATGCGGGTATAGTTCCCCAGGCGGATGGTCTGCGAAAGACGAAGGTCTCTTCCTGCCGTCTCCTTTACAAAAGGCAGGGTATCGTGTCCGGGGATATCCGTAAACGGAGTGCCGTCGATATTCAGGAAGGTATTGATGAAGGTGCGGGTGAAGCTGGATCGGGGTCCGTAGGTGGCGCTGGTAAAATACCAGTTGGCATCGTTCATTACGGCCAGAGAGGTGCTGCTGACAACGGACAACATCACTTCCGTAGTCACGGGGCTGGTGCTGATAAAGAGGTTCCGGTAAGCCAGGCTGGTCCCGCCGCTGGTATTGAGGGCATACCCGCTGCTGTCCATCACGGCTTTGGCCGCGCTGGCGGCATTCTGTAACCAGGTGGCAGCGGTGCTCTGTAAATTGTAGGAGCCCTGGTATTTACGGAAGGTGCCTTCGAACAGACAGATCCTCGACTTAAGACCGTAGGCCACCCATTTGGTGATCTGGCTGGAGGTAGGGTCCGTGGTCAGGGCCATATGCCCGATGGCATAATTGATGTCGGCGAGCACCGAGTCCATTACCAGCGTGCGGGGATCCCGGGCGCTATACAGGGCTGAATCGTTTACGTCCAGCGGTTTGCCGATCCAGGGTACATTCCCGAACTTCTGCACCATGCCAAAGTAAAACCAGGCGCGGAAGAAACGGGCAAGGCCGTTGAAATTTGCGCGAACCGACGGGTCGACAGCCGGGTTGGTATTATTGGCTATAAAAAAATTGATATTCCGCAAGGTAGTCCAGGTCCATCCGATGGCCTGCCGGCTGCTAAAAGATCCGGTCACCAGGTAGGCGGGAGCCGAGTTCAGTGCGAGATAATCCGATCCTGCGTTGCCGGCATCCACTTTGTAGATATCGTTGATGCCGGGCAGTCCATCATAAAAAGAGTTGGCATAGAGCTGCAGTCCCTGCACACTGCCGAAAACAGCGGTGCTGGTAGCCGTCGCCTTGGGTGTCTGGTCCAGGTTCTTGCTGCAGCTGGTGAACAAAGCCACCGCCCCCAGCAGAACAGCGACCAGGTATTGACTAATATATTTTATCCGGTTCATACAGGTATTTTAAAAAATAAATAAAAAATTAAAGGGTGACGGACAGGCCTATGGTGACGCTTTTTAAAATAGGATAGTTGTTGCCGTTACCGTTATTGGTGGTGCCGGTGAGAATGACATCCGACTTACCCAGGCTTTCGGGGTCCAGGTCACGGGTCAGCTTATACATGGGGCTCCATGACCAGAGATTTTCTCCCGAGACATAGATCTTCGCGGCAGACAAGTGCGATCTTTGCATCAGGCCAGCCGGCAGATTATAGCCCAGCTGTACATTCTTCATCCTTATATAAGCCGCATTCTGCAGGTATTTGGTCTGTGGGTTGTAAAGTTCCCCTGCTCCATTCTGCGCCACATAGCCGCGATAGCGGGGGAAATAGGTATTCGGGTTGGAAGCGGACCAGATCTTGCCAAGCTGGTATTTCATCATATTGTTATAAGGGCGGTTGTATTGTCCCCAGAATACATCTGATTCGGATCCGGGCCACCAGTCCCTTTTAAGGATACCCTGGAAGAAGCCGCCGATAAAGAAGTTATTCCAGTCGGCGCTCAGGTTGAAGCCGAATGCGTAGCGTGGCGTCGAATTCCCGATGATCCGCATGGATCCCGGATTGGTAGCCGTGTTGTCGCCGTTATTAACCACTCCATTCGTTATCCCCTGGGCCAGGTCGGCTTTATTAAGGTCCTTGAACTTGATATCGCCGGGTAACCATTGCCCGCTGGTGGAAGCATGGAAAATAGACTGGGTCTGGTAAGCACCTCCCGGAGTGGTAGCCGTACCCACATTGGCGGCCGTCCAGAATCCATCGTTGTGATAACCCCAGATCTCGCCGAGCTTCTCGCCGACATAGTAGTCAGTGAGGCTTTTGGTGGTATTGTTATACCGGGTGACGGTCGTCTGATAGTCGGACATCCAGACGCTGCCCGAATAATGGAAGGGTTTGGATGCTACCCGGAACTGATCCCGCCAGGTCACGGATGCTTCCCATCCGTCGGTATGCATATCGGCGTAGTTGCCCTTGGGCACACCGGTACCGAATACGGCTGGTAAGGTCTTGCCTACCGTGAACATATTGGTGGAAAGGCGGCGATAGATATCCCCTGTGAACTGCAGGCGGTTGTTCAAGGCCGACAGGTCCAGTCCCAGATCCCTGGTCGTCGCCTTCTCCCAGGTGAGGCCATCCGGTAATACGGTAGGCTGCGAGGTTTCCTGTGAACGAACGCCGTTGATCACTCTTCCGGACTGAGCAATAGCAAATGCCTGCTGGAAAGCATAGGAATTGATGCTGCCATTTCCGAGAGAACCGTAAGAGCCCCGGATCTTCAGGTCCGAGATCAGTTTCGGATCGACATTCCAGAACGACTCTTTGGCTATTCTCCATCCCGCCGATGCCGAAGGAAAGAAGGCATAGCGCTCGCTGGAAGGAAATTTGGAGCTGCCGTCATAGCGGCCGTCCAGTTCCAGCAGGTAGCGGTCCTTAAATGCATAGTTCAGGCGGGAGAAGCCTCCCAGGATAGCCCATTTGTCATAACCGCCTGCCGTTGAGATATTCTGACCCAGGGCCAGGCTAAGATCGGTGGCGTCGCTGAAGGCGATCCCGTTGCGTTGTATGCTCAGGGCATTCAGCGTGGATTGTTCATAGTTATATCCGACCAACGCCTTGAAATAATGGTCTTTGTGGAAGCTGTTCTCATATTCCGCATAGATATTGGTTGCCAGATATTGGGTCTGGTTGTACTGCATCTGGATATCGTTGGTAGCGGTGCCGACATAAGCGATCACGCCGGGTGTCACGCTGTAAGGCACCTGTACGCGGATCTGCTTCTGGTTGGAATCCGTATTCTGGAAGGTGAAATCACCTTTGAGCCGCAACCTGTTATTAAAGAATTTAGCTGTGAACCCGGTGGTATTCCGGATCACCTGGCTTTTCAGGTCGATACCGTTCTTTCCATAATTAAAATCACCTACCGTGGAAGCGGAGGAATAGGTGTAGGTGCCGTCGGGGTTTTTCAGCATGGAGGAGGGATGGCCTTCGTCGGCAATATTACGCCAGATGCCCCCGCTCTCTTCGACGTTCAGGGGGTTGTGATAGCCTCTGCTGGAGAATTGCGTGGTGTTATCTATCTGCAGCCAGGGCAACAGTTCGAGGCTCCCCTTGGCCATGAAATTATACATGTGATAATTGTCCGAATTATAGCGGAAAAGCCCGTCCTGTCCGTAATAACGGCCTGTGATATAATAACTGGCCTTGCCGCTGCCGCCGGAGATGGAAAGGTTCTGGTCGATCGCCCCATTGTGTTTCTTATACAGGAGATCGTACCAGTTGGTATTCCCGTAGTACACATAGTTGCCATTCGCTCCGACCTCGGCTTTCGGCAAGGAAGGATCGGCGTTACGACGGGCGTATTCCGTTATATAAGCCTGTGAAAAGGGCTGGGTCTTATTGATGTTCTGCGGGGTCTGGGAATAGTCATTCCAGGCCGTCCAGGCTGAATCGAAACCCAGGGCATATTGATACCCGTTGGATACTACATCGGGTACGGTCGTGGGGCTTTTCATCGAGTAATTGGAAGACCAGGTGACGGTGGTCCTGCCTTTCATAGGTTGTTTGGTCGTGATCAATACGACGCCGAAGGCCGCGCGGGCGCCATAGATAGCGGAGGAAGCCGCGTCTTTCAGCACGGTGACCGAAGCCACGTCATTCGGGTTGAGCAGGCTGGGGTCCGCCTGGATCCCGTCGATCAGGACCAGCGCATTGCCGCCCTGTCCGATGGAGGTAGCGCCCCGGATATTATAAGCGGCCGAAGTGATGGGTTTGCCATCCGCCGGCACCAGGTTCAGGTTGGGGATCACTCCTTCCAGGCCCTGCGTAATGTTGGAGATGGAGCGACGGTCGAGTACGTCGCCGCTGACCTGGGAGACGGCTCCGGTCAGGTTAGCCCTTTTCTGTGTGCCATAACCGACGACGACCACTTCGTTCAATGAATTGACCTGGTCTTTCAGCTTCACTAGGATAGAAGTAGCGGCATCGGCTTTGAGGCTGTACCCGGAAAGCAGTTGCTGCTGAAAGCCGATGCCGCTGAAAGCAAAGCTGTAACGGCCGTTGACAGGTAATTTAGAAAACCGGAACAGGCCGGCCGAATCGGTCGTCGTGCCGGCGGAAAACCCGGTCGATAAGTTATGGGCGATGACCGATACGCCGGTCACGGCATTTCCCTGCTCGTTGCGTACGATCCCACTAATGCCGCCCGTTGTAGGTTCCTGGGCCCGGGCGGAAAAAGCTGTCATGCAAAATAACAGCACTCCGAAAAATAGCATTTGCCTTTTGTTGTCAGCAAATTGTCTGATGCTCATGTGTAGTGTAGTTTTTTCGTTTTGAAAAAAAAGAATTCCCTTACGCTGCCGGGCAGCGTTGGCTGATGCTGATGAATGTTGGGGCTATGGCTTGCGTTGTTTCCCGATAATGTACCTTCCGTTCTGAAGGGTAACCGATAAATGGTTTAGCAGGGCAATATCACGGATGATCTTACTGAGAGAATCCTTCTTTTCTAATCTTCCGATAAAATATTTTTTATTGAGGTCTTCTCTGGAATATTGGATTTCTACATTGTAGATGGCCGACAGCTGATCGAACACTTCCGCAAGCCCCTGGTTGTTGAACATATACCAGCTGGTCAGGCTATCCATTTTAGCCGGCACATATTTTACCCGGTTGGAAGCGTAAGCGCCGCTATGCCTGCCTGCATCACGGATCGCCACATCCCGGCTCCCTTTGTCGAATAACAATTCCTGTCCGGGTGATAAATAATAATTCGCTGGCGCATCTTTATTGGCAAGGGCGCCCAGCCCCACCATGACCTTACCTTCCAATAATTTTATCCGGATCGAGGAACCGTTGAGGCTGTCCGTCACCTGGAAAATAGTTCCCAGGACCGTCGTGCTGATCCCCTCGCTGTATACGATAAAAGGCATTTGTGTATTCTTTACTACCTCGAAGACTGCTTCTCCCTCCACCTTTACCTCTCTCTTCTCATAGCTGCCATAATCTTTCCGGTAACGGATCGTAGCGCCGGGTGACAACTGAACGGTCGACTGGTCCGGCAATTGCAACCCGATCTTTTTGTGATCGGCATTATGCCGCCCGATCCAGGACGGCGCTTGCGCCAGGGCCGGGCTCTTCTTGTGTTCTTGCCCCGGGTGCAGAAGGTACCAACCGGTGAAGGCCAGGAGAATACAGGCTGCAGCGGCCCATTTCCAGATTGCCCGTAGGCGGGCCGGTCGTTCCGCGATGGACTTTTCTTCTTCGATGACCGGATCCCCGGTCATGATGCCTCCGTCCGCGATGGCTGTCCCTTCCGTTACCGACACGATAGCCTGCAGCATCTCTTCCCGGTAGCCGGCCGGCAGGGGAGTCTGCCCATCTGCCTCTTCGTATTCCTGTAGTAGCTTCTTTGCCAGTTCATCGTTTATTTTCTGCATGCAGTAGTGTCTATAAAAGTATTTCGATAATATATACAGTTGAAGGGAGTCTTTACCCCTGCTAACAAATAAGAGTTAACATTGGGATAATATTGGGTCCTTGCCCTTCAGTAAAAATAAAGCAGGAGAATGATGAAGACGACGACTTCGCGGATATGGCGAAAAGCCTTGGTGACATGGTCTTCTACCGTCTTAACCGAGATGCTCATTTGTGCGGCGATCTCTTTATTGGTAAAGCCCTGGAAGGCCTTGAGGAGGATGACTTTTTTTCGTACGGGGGGCAGGGTGTCGATAGCGGCGGTCAGTTCGCCGGACATTTCAAAAAGGCTTTCGGAGGCCGGCAGCTGCACTTCTTTTTCCGTTTGTTGAATATGGATCGCTCTTAATCTTTTCTGTGTGGACTCTTTCTTGAGATGATTGATCAGCAGGCTGCGGGCAATAATATAGACTTGTTTTTCCAGCGGATGCTCCTCCGATAAGGTATGCCTGAATTGCCAGAGGCGGATAAAACATTGCTGGGTCAGGTCCTTTACCGTATCGTGCAGACCAATTCTTTTTTGAAAAAAACGGAATATTTTAATGTGCAGCACATTATATATCTCTACAAATGCGTCATGATGGCCGTTCTTCAACGCGATCAGTGTTGGTGTGGACAGCATTTCCAATGAATTTCCCATAATTGGCCGCAAATTGCATAAAATCATTCGGCAGGTCGCGCGTGTTGATGAAAGTTAACTGAAAGATAAAATTCCGGTTTCTGCTATTCGATTTTAGCAGGAAGGCCGAAAATAATCTTCGGAAAAGTCGTCCTTCAAATACATTGATGTATTTGAATAAATTAATGTATATTTGTGCTCCATGAAGAAGTCTATCTATATTATGGCGCTGGGCGCCTTTGGCATTATCACTACCGAATTTGGCGTGATCGGCATCCTGCCGGCGATTGCCCGGCAATTCAATATTTCCATTGACACGGCAGGCTGGCTGTTAAGCGGCTTCGCCCTTACTATCGCGCTCACCGGCCCCTTTACCGTACTATTAACGGCCAGGATCAACCGCAAACTAATGATGTGCCTGGTCTTATTCACCTTCATCCTCTCCAATCTTCTTTCCGCCGTCGCGCCCAGTTTCACGGTGCTCATGATCGCCCGTATCTTACCGGCCTTCCTCCATCCCGTGTTCTGGGCGGTAGCGACCGTAGCCGCAGCCAAACAGGTGGATCCGGAAGATGCCCCCAAAGCGGTATCGGTAGTACTGGGCGGGCTGAGCGTGGCCACTGTGCTGGGGGTACCCATTACGACCTATATGTCGGAATTGTTCAACTGGCAGGCATCCTTTCTGCTGTCCGGCTTTATCAACCTGGTAGCGTTCCTGGGGCTGGTATTTTTTGTGCCTTCGATGCCGGCGGAAAAAGCAAGTTCTTACAAGACACAGCTGATCATCTTCAGGAACGGTCAGTTATGGGTCAACCTGCTGGCCACCCTGGTGATGATCGCGGGGATGTTTGCCAGCTATGGCTACCTGGCGGCGTACCTGGATAAGATCACCCATATGAACGGGGCACAGGTAAGTATCATGTTGCTCCTGTTCGGCGGCGCGGGCATCGCCGGCAACTGGCTCGCCGGCATTGCACTGAGCAGGAATCCCATGCTTACCCTGAGGGTATTCCTGTTTTCCCTGATCCTCATCCATATCCTGGCTTATACCTTTGGTGGTTCCTTCTTTCTTATGGCCGGGATTATCAGTCTCTGGGGATTTGTACATACAGCGGGTTTCCTGATCGGACAGACCCGCTCCACTTCGGAAGCGCCGGAGGCGCCTGAGTTAGCGGCCAGCCTCATGGTATCCTTCGGCAATGCCGGTGTGACGGCGGGTACGCTGCTGGGAGGCTTCGTCATCACTCATTACGGGATACAGCATATTACCTGGATGAGCATCGCCTTGTTTACGGCAGCCCTGGGTATCAGCTCCATTGTCGTGAAACGACGAGCCGGCCAGGTGGCGGTTGTGCTGGAAGATGACCGGCTCTCTGAAGCTATTTGATCATAAAAAAAGGATCTTCCTTAAAGGCCTTCCAATCCTGTTCCAGCTGCTTCCGTATCAGGAAGAACAGTTGCCGGTCGAAGTCCCCGAATTGCAGGGTTCGCTCCCCGAACGGCCGGCTTTCCTCCTGCTGCAGAATCCTTTCCAGAACGAGGCTGTACTCCAGCATCTTAGCGCAGGTAGTGAACTGTCCGCAAGCCACCACTTTGTCCATTCGGTCGCTGTCGGCATCATCCTGATCGTACCACAGGGTGGTGCCCATCGTACGGGCCGCCTCGGCAACGGAGTTTAGCTGTGCACAGTTCTTTAACAAGAGGTCTTCACAGTTCTTGCTCCAGCTGTCAGCCGGCGGGGGAACCGGTAAGCTGTAATCATCCGATTCGAATTTATTGCGGATGGTACTTTCCCGGCTGGAGATATTGAAGAGGCTTAATTCATAGATGACGTTGAATACCCGTCGGTTACCCCAGACATCCTTGCCATAGAAATTCCCAAAGAAGGTATCGAAGATCAGCCGGCGGGTCTGCTTCAGATTGATATCCAGCAATAGGCTCAGCATGGAGCCGACCCGGGCATTCCCCATTTGTTCCAGTACGCCGAACCGGGCCCCTTTCAGGTATTTGACCATCGAACCCAGGGCCTTGTCGGAGAAATTGGCTACGGCCGGCACTCCCTCTTTTAAGGAAGAGACGAGCTGCTTATCCGACCCATTGATCAGACCGGTCAGCTTCCTGATCAGGGGGCTGCCCATCTTCTTTGCCACGATGAGCCCTACAAAAAGCAAGAGTCCTATGATGCCGGGTGATAAGAGGAAGAAGCCGAGGTTCTGCCAACCGCCCGGTTCTGCAAAAAGAAGCAAACCGATAGCTCCGGCTAGCAGGACCACGGATACTATACCGGTTATGGTCAGGAATCGATTTAGTTTTGAGATGATGCTGCCGCTACTTTTCAGCAGGTCTGCCAGGCTCTTTTTGCGCAGGCCACCTTTCTCCACCGGCGCCGGAGGAACATAAGGGTCCATGAAATAGCTGGCGACATCGGACACGATCATCAGATCAAATCCCTTTTCGGCATTAGCTATCCTCCGCCTTTTATCGGCCAGCATGGCGCTATATACGCCCTGGTTATCATCGACACCTCCGTCCATCAGCCCGATGGAAGTGTCCAGCGCCCGGGGGCGATTATTATAGTCGGTGATGATCATCGCCTGCTGCAGGGTATTGCTGCTGAGTCCTTTGTTATTTTTGGGATCGCACCGTTTGGGATAACTGAAGTCGCGGGGATAGATAATGGGTTCGAACCCGGCAGGAAAACAGGACGAAGATGCCATAATATCTCCCAGCTTGATTTGCTTCAGGGTGTCCAGGTTCATCTTACTGTTCTTATCGAAATAGATGTACTGGTTGCCGGTCTTTCCTTCTACAAAGGAACTGCCGGCGGATGGCGCGGAGAGGGAGCCACCGGTCTGCCAGCGAAAAGAAAGTCCCCGATAAAATTCCGTCGCATTAAAACATACTTCAATGTCCCGGGGCTGGCCGTCCGCTTTCTTCTGGGCAGCCGCGACTGGTTGCGCTGCCATGCCGATCCCTTCCCCCCAGAACACGCCAAAGGTTTCGCCATTGAATAAATGCTGGTCATAGATCTTTGCAAAAGCATTGATGAAATTCCTGCTTTTATCATCGTTCTCCCATTGGCTGTCTTCATTCATCAGCGCCAATACTGCTTCCAATAGTCCTTCCCCTTTCATGAAGGTCAGCATGTCCTTATATACTTTCCCGAATGGGATTCCTTTTTTCGTATAGGCGGCATACAACATGCCGGGGAAAGTTCCCCCGGAGGCCGAAGAAATAAACTCCACATTATCCAGCAGATTACGTTCTTCGCCCTTGTTATCCGTATACCGGAGATGATGGAGATAACTCATGGTCCCGATACTGAAGGAAGCGGCCCGGAATCCTCCCCCCGACAGGGCCAGGGCTATTTTGGCAAAGGGGGTCTTCAAGGGGGTGGGATGCAACTGTCGTTTATCCGTTTGCTCTGCGGTGTGGTCGCTTCCCGGGATCCGGGGACCTGCCTGAGCCGGCACTGGCTGATCATTCATAAAAAAGGTTTAAGCGTTATTTGGGTAGCCAATATATTGATTTTTTATCATGCAAAAAAAGCTATGGCCCGAAATCCATTCAAAACGTTAAGAATTAAACAACTATTTCCATGAAAAGTCGTTATATGACCTTTATTACCTACCTTTTCCCCCTATGCTTAAACACGCCGCAGACCTGAAAACGATCTTTTATCTTTTGCTTACTACCGCCCTCTTTTTTGTTCAGTGGCATATCGGTTTTTATTGGCCGGTATATATTGTATCCCTGTATTTTGCCATCACGGTCGCGGTGATCGCCCATAACCACAACCATGTCCCGATGTGGAAGTCTTCTTTCCTGAATAATTTCTTCGATAACTGGATCACCTTACTCTATGGGTTTCCTGCTTTTGCCTGGACGCCTACACATAATAAGAATCATCACAAATTCAATAACAAAGAAGGAGATTATACGATCACGTACCGTATCAGCGAGCGGAACAACCTGTTCACCCTGCTTACCTACCCTTCCATCAGCAGTTATTTTCAACAAAGTCCCGTCATGGGCCATCTCCGGGGTCTGTATGCCACCAAAAGGGATAAATTCTACCTGGCGATCTTACAATATGTCACGCTGGGACTCTTCATCGGTATTACCCTATGGCTGGACTGGCGCAAATCCCTGCTCTATGTCGTGATTCCTCAGCAGGTCGCTTTATTCACCGTCATGATCTTTAATTATATCCAGCATGTGCATGCGGATGAAGAATCCAAATACGATCATTCCCGCAACTTCGTCAGCCGGTTCACTAATTTCATGATGTTCAACAATGGCTACCATACCGCTCACCACAACAAGGCCAGCACTCACTGGAGCCAGCTTCCCGAAGCCCATGCTAAAATCGCCCATCTCATCGCACCGCACCTGAATCAACAGGTCATTCTGATCTATCTTTTCAAGACTTACGTCATCGCTCCCTTTGGATTCGCCTATAAAAAGACGAGCTCCATGCGGCTGCTCCGCAAGTCGAAGGAGAAGGAGGGGGTGCTTACCGCCGCGGCGTCGGTGGAGTAGCACACACCTAAAACCTGACAGTTTGCGAAAAAGTATTAATTTTAATTAAAATGTGGTAAATTTGTATTGATTAAACTAATTTTTTTAGCAACTCAATTTGAAGATATCTTCATAATTTTAGTTTTAAATGTCAGTATCAAATAAAAATAAAGGGTTTACAAGAGATCAAATAAATAAGATTGGCAATGCCATTATTTATTTATCGGAGAATGTTCCAGATCTGAATAAAACAAAAATTTTAAAAATTTTGTTCCTTATTGAAGAAGCGTCTATAAAAAAATATGGTCATCCTTTTTTTGGAATAAACTTTCAACTTTGGAAACTTGGGCCTGTTGTGAAAGATATTTTCATTGATTTATCTGATGAAATGCCTGTCCTTTTAAAGGACTTTATAGAACGTGACTCAAAAAATTCATTCAATTTCAAGTCTAAAAGCAAATTTTGTGATGATGAATTTAGTGATAATGACATTGAGTTAATGAAATTAGTTGTTGATTTTGCTAAAACAAAGACTGCTTCTTATTTAGTACAACATACGCATGGTCCAAACTCTTTATGGCGAAAATCAGCATTAAAATTTGGTGTTCTGGAAGTGCTGGAAAAAGAACTGATCAATAGCACCGAATTTGAAATTGATTTTGATTTGCTATTTGCTGATCGTCCTCATATGAAAGAAAGATTTGAAGAAGTAAGGGAAAACATGGAATTTGTGCGTCAATTAAAAAATTGACAGTGTTTTCCCCAAGACAAATCATTTATTTCAATGAGTTTTTTTCAAAAATGGTAACACCTCAAAGCCAAAGTATTTTATCATTTTAGCAAATGTCGGGGGAAAAACGATAATTGCCACACTACCTACCAGCAGAAATTTAGCTCCATTATTTACAGACAAAATATCTCACGGATGTATTAATCATGATGATCATGTTTATAATTGCTATTGTATTGAGCAAGATAAAATAATAGGTGAAACGGGATTTTCTTTCCCTCTTCCTACGTATATCTATGGAGATCAAGTAGACGATTATGAGGTTGCTCTGTTAGAGGATGTGTACAAAATCGAGGGGGTAGATTATGAAATTGTAGACCTTTTAAAAATCGATGAATACAAGGCTATATTAACGTGCTTGCTTGATAGCAGAAGCGTGAAAAGAAAAATAAAAAAAATGCTCCAGGGCGTCTAAAAATAATAGCCCACTAATAAAACACAAAGGGGCCCGGGTCTTCCCGATTCGCCTTACATTTAAGCATTCAAAACCAATCGTCCATCGATATGAATGCGAAAATACGTTTCCCCCTCCTGTTATCAGGCATCCTGCTGCTGACGGCATTTACAGGCTCCGCACAAAAGATCCTGCGGGTAGCGGTGGCCGGTCTCACCCACGACCATGTGCACAATATCATGCACCAGTTCAAAAGAGGCGAAGTGATCATAGCGGGCATTGCCGAAGCAGATGAACAGCTGGTTGCCCGTTATAAAAAGACCTACCAGCTTCCGGACTCCCTGTTTTACAAGAGCCTGCCGGCCCTGCTGGAACATATAAAACCCGATGCCGTCCTGGCCTACAATGCCATTTCCGAACACCTGGGAGTCGTGGAGATCTGCGCCCCCAAAGGGATCTCCGTTATGGTAGAAAAGCCCCTGGCCACTACGGTAAAAGATGCCGGGCGCATCGCCGCGCTGGCAGGGCAATATCATATCCGGGTACTCACCAATTATGAAACCACCTGGTATAATACCAATCAGCAGATCAATGAGATGGTCAATACGCAAAACGCCATCGGCGCTGTGCGGAAGATGATCGTACACGATGGGCACCAGGGTCCGAAAGAGATCGGCTGCAGTCCGGATTTCCTAAACTGGTTGACAGACCCGGTGAAGAATGGAGGCGGGGCCCTGCGGGACTTTGGCTGTTACGGAGCCAACCTGATGACCTGGCTGATGAAGGGCAAAGCGCCCATTTCCGTCACCGCGATCACCCATCATATCAAACCTTCCATCTATCCCAAGGTGGACGATGACGCCACTATCGTGCTGGAATATGCCGATGCCACAGGCATTATCGAAGCCTCCTGGAACTGGCCCTTCAGCATCAAGGACTGGGAAGTATTCGGCGTATCCGGCTATCTGCATGCACTCAATGACAAGCAGCTGGAACAAAGAATGAAAAAATCCTATGACAGCCTCACCGTGAAACCAGCCGCTTACCAGGACAATATTCCTTACCTGGCAGACGTGCTGAGTGGAAAGACCGACCCCGCGGGGGATCTATCCTCCCTAGAGAACAACCTGATCGTGGTACGGATCCTGGCCGCAGCCAGTCAATCCGCGATCGTTGGGAAGAAGGTCGTGTTGTGACAGCCATGGCGGCCTCCTTAAAATCAATATTTATTCTTACTGGTCATACACTCGTTTAATACCCAGCTTTTTCATCTTGGAGCTAAGCGTAGTGGGAGGAACATTGAGTAATTCGGCGGCGCCCCCGGCCCCCCAGATCTTGCCATTGCATTTTCTTAGTACCGTTATAATATGATCCCGTTCATTTTCATGAATGGTCTTGATCCGGCCTTCTTCCGGTTCGGCGGATACCTCTCTCCGTTGAGCCAGAGGTAAAGAAATATCCTCGATCAGGGATCCTTTGGTGAGTAATACCGATCTCTCTATCAGATGTTCCAGCTCCCGGATATTACCGGGCCAGTTATAGGCCATCAGGCTCCTCAATACTTTTTCCGATACGCCGGTGATCTTCTTCCCTGCCTTCCGGTTATAACAGTTAATAAAATGGTCGAGCAAAAGGGGAATGTCTTCTTTTCGCTCCCGCAACGGGGGCATCACAATAGGAAAAACATTCAACCGATAATACAGGTCCAGCCGAAATCTGCCCGCGGCCACTTCTTTTTCCAGGTTGCGGTTGGTGGCGGCAATAATGCGCACATTCACCCGGGTGGGTTTCACGGACCCGATCCGCTCTATTTCTTTTTCCTGTAATACCCGCAACAGCTTCACCTGTAATTCGACGGGCATTTCCCCGATCTCATCTAAAAAGATAGTGCCTTCCGCAGCCTGTTCGAACTTGCCGATCCTCCGGTCGGTTGCTCCCGTGAAAGCACCTTTTTCATGGCCGAACAATTCAGACTCGATCAGGGTCGCAGGCAAGGTCGCACAGTTGACCGTCACGAAGGCTCGTCCTTTACGGGGTGAAAGCCGGTGGATACAGTCCGCAATCCGTTCTTTTCCCGTACCGCTCTCTCCCAATATCAACGCCGAAGTATCCGAGCAGGCTACCTGCGTGATCTGATCGAATACATTCAATAGTAAGTGGCTGCTGCCGATGATCCCTTCAAAAGCCGGGGCTGCGGACGAAACGGGGGCGGTGCGGACGACGGATGATGCAGGTGCGGTAGAGACACCGGGGGTCATGGGATCGCCGCCTCCGGAAGGGTCGCGGGTAACCCGGGAGATGCTCTCCGGGAAGGAAGGTCGTAAGCGGCCGAACAGGGCAGCATGATCGGCATTATACGCATCGGGACGGCGGCTGTAAAAGTAAAAATAGCAGGTCCCTCCCTTGGGCAAAGGCAGCGGCTGCGCAAAATGCGATCTCATTTCGAAGGTATCGGCAATGAGTTTCTGGACCGAAGGACGGCGGCAGATCTTTTTGAAAGCCGGTTCATCATACCAGGCGGCTTCCCCATCCGCAGGAATACCGGCATACAATGCGTCAAGCTCATGCATTTTCAGGTTGGTGATGATCATCAACTCATTGGCCCCGATCACCTGGTATTCATCAAAACCGATCCGCAGAAACCCCAGTGCATTGACAGGGGACGGGGGCTCTCCGACTGTAGAAAATCCCAGCTCCATATATTCAAAGGGAATGTAAGGCTGCAGCGCCTTGCCCATCTTCAACCATTTTTGTTCCCCGCTGATAGGCTCCGCCATTATCCGGAGGATCTGCTTTTGCAAAAGAGCTTCCCGCCGAAACTTGGATTCCAGGCTATGTTCATGCCGGTATCGGGCGATCTCCAGAGCCACCAGCACATCTTTTTCCCGAAAAGGTTTTACCAAAAACCCATAGGGTTCCGTCGCCTTGGCGGCAGCCAGTATATCCTCATTGGAATTGGCGGAGATATAAACGAAGGCGATATTCTCCTCTCTCAGGTGCCTGGCCAGATCGATGCCGGTGAGCTTACCTTTCAGGAAAATATCCAGTAATACCAGTCCCGGCTTTTCTTCTTTCAGGATCTCCAGTGCTTTAGGCACTGACCGGGCAATGCCACAAACAGCATAACCTGCCTTCTCCAATATCATCCGAAGGTCGTTGGCTTCTACAAACTGGTCTTCGACTATAAGGATCTTTTCTTTACTTCGGGCTTCCCCGTTCAGTGAGTGGCTTCGCAAGTTCATAATGGTAAAGTTTCGGTTGTATGCCCGGGTTGGATGATGGATAATTTTTGTTTCAGCGGCTGATCATATATAAACCTGATCTTTATTTTCGTCCCGGGGGCAGCTTCGACGGCTCCTTCGTTTATTCCATCCTTTTTCTCATCGCTCCCCGCATTGCTTTCGACGGTAAAACTTCCATCCAGATCTTCGGCCAACCCCTTCATCAGGCTCATGCCCAGGGAGCCGGGCCGCTGACTATCAAAATGAGGGGGCAAACCGCCCCCATTGTCCGCGATCACCAACAGGTACCCGTCTCCCGATTGCCGTTGCAAGGTGATCGTAATAAGACCTTCCCTTTTACCGGGGAAGGCGTACTTGAGCGCATTGGTAATCGCCTCATTCAGGATCAAACCGAGGGGTATGGCCTGGGATACATCCAGCTCGACCGGCTCTATCTGCAATTCAAACCGGATGCGTTGTCCCGCGCCCAGAGAATCCCGCAAATACTCCACCAATTCCCGGATATATGCCGGCATCCCGATGACCGCAACATTTTCTGACTGGTATAATTTCTGGTGAATAAGGGACATGGCCTGTACCCGGTGCTGGCTGTCCCGGATCGCTACCCGGGCTTGCTCGTTCTCCAGGTAAGCTGATTGGGAATTCAACAGGCTCATCACCATGTGCAGGTTGTTCTTCACCCGGTGATGGATCTCTTTCAGCAACCACTCTTTTTCATCCAGCAAGCCATCTTTTTCGCTGACCAGCTCTTGTAGTTTTCGATTGCTGCGCAGTTTGAGACGATACCGGCTATACAACAACCCGACGATGATCAGCAGCAGGGCAGTGCCGCCCAGAGTCAGGTTGAATCGGTTGCGTTCGAGACGGCTTTCATTCTGCAATAAATTCAGCTCTTCCTGCTTCTTAGCCGTCTCATATTGGATCTGCAATTCTTCGATCTGCCGGTTGCGGGCAATATTAAAAATAGAATCGCTGAGCGCCTTGTGTAACCGGAAATGCTCCATAGCCGGCAAATACCTGCCCGCAGCGGAATCCACCTGGAACAACATCAGGTGAATATCCTTTATCCTGGAAAGAATATTTGTGCCGGATGGAGCAGCCAGCGCCTTACTAAGATACAAACCTGCTTTTTCGTATTGATGCTGCGTACAATAAAATTTGCCGATATCATACTCTGCTATACAAACAATTTCATCATAGGGCCCTCTACCGCCATATAGCCGGATCATATCCAGGTAATACTTTTCTGCCAGCTTAGGCTCCCGCAGCGCCTCATAACAATATCCCAGGATCTGGGACAAACTTGCTTTTTCAATAGAGGCATGGGGAGAGTGCTTTTGGGCTATCTGCAGGATCAGGGCCAGGGCCTCTTTTTCTTTTTTTCCCGCAATAAGTTGCTGAACAAGGAATCCGGCGGTTCTATAATAGACGATGGGAGGCTGGCCATTTCTTTCCACTATTTCCAGCGTTTTCCGATACCACTCAATACTTTTTTCCGTCTGCTCCAATTCCTGGTATATCAGGGCCAATTCTCCATAAAAAGCAGCAGCCTTAGCCGTGTCCCCTGTTTCTTCCATCGTTTTTGCCGCCTTCATAGCATACAAGAGCCCTTTGTTAAAATTTCCTTTGTACCGGTTGATCCGGGCCAGGAGTAAATAGGTATGGTGCAGGTTGCGAAAGCCGATGGACTGATAGTTCTCCAATACCTGGAGCGCTTCTTTTTCACCCAGGTCCAGTCTACCTTCCGCCGCATGCATCCCAGCCATATCACGGAGCGCCCCGATCTCTTTTTCCCTTTCATTGAGTTCCCGGTAAAGGGCCATCGCCTGTTCATAGCAGTATTGTATTACAGGAAAACTATCGTACACCCAACCTATGCTCCCCCCCCGCTTCATCCAGGCAGCCGCTTCCCGCTCCTTCTCTCCCGCAGACGAGTCCTGCCCCGCAGTCAATTCCCCCAGGACAAGCCAAACCACCGCCAGTAAGATCTTCCTCATCCCGTTCGTTTTAGAAATTAAAATTAGACTTAATCCTCCACTTTATATCGTTGTTTCGGAAGTGTCATTACGATATATCGTAGTGATTTTCGCGTCTTATTTATGCAAAAAACTGGCAGTCAGATAGTTGCTTTCGTGGCACTTCATTTGGCTAATTAAAGTGGGTAAAATCTCCCTGAATAAAAACCGACCTCATCATGAAAAGTAATTCTTCGAAAACGATGGTATTCATCACCGGGGCTTTTGTCAGCAGCAGCTGTTGGGACGAATGGAAAAAATTCTTTGAAAGCAACCATTATAAGACCCTGGCGCCCTGCTGGCCGCATAAAGATGCCCCTGCCGAGGTACTGCGCAACAGGCATCCGGATGCCGAGGTGGCCTCCCTGCGATTAGCGGCGCTGGTGGATTATTATGCGGACATTGTAGCGCGGCTGCCGGAGAAACCTATTTTGATCGGTCATTCTTTAGGCGGATTGATCGTCCAACTCTTATTACAAAGAGGGCTTGCCGTAGCAGGGATTGCTATTCATTCCGTACCGCCCCAGGGAGTCATCACGCTGAAATTCTCTTTTCTGAAAGCCGGATGGGGGGCGCTGGGTTTTTTCACTTCTCTGCGGAAGACCTATCTGATGTCTTTTTCAGCCTGGCAATATGCGTTTACCAATGGCATGAGCCTGGCAGATCAAAAAGCCGGGTATTACAAATTCGTGATCCCTGAGTCCAAAAGGGTCGTGCGGGACACCCTGACCAAGGCAGCCAAAGTTGATTTTAAAAAGCCACGTGCTCCATTGCTCCTGGTTTCCGGCAGCGAAGACCACCTCATCCCTGCTTCGCTCAACTATTCCAACTATAAAAAATACCGTACCCCCGGCTCTGTTACGGATTATAAGGAATTCAGGGGACGCAACCATTTTGTGCTGGGACAGCCTACCTGGAGAGAAGAGGCTGACTATATACTGGAGTGGATCGAACGACAATGAAACAACGACTTATATACTCAATTAAACAAAATCTCATGCGACAACTAAGACCCCTCTCTTTTTCTTTCCTCCTATCCCTTTGCTGCCTGGCGCTGCTGGGACAGCCCGCCAACCCTCCGGCCAACTTCAAACATCAGATAGCCGAAGTCAATGGGATAAAGATCCATTACGTCATCGGCGGGGAAGGAGAACCGCTGGTACTGGTGCATGGTTTCGGGCAGAACTGGTATATGTGGAACCGGCTCCTGCCGGAGCTTTCCAAACATTTTACCGTCATCGCGCCCGATCTGAGAGGTGTGGGCGAATCTGATAAGCCCGAAGGCGGTTATGATAAAAAGACCATGGCCTCCGACATCCACGAGCTGGTAAAGAAACTGGGCTATAAAAGTATCAAGCTGGCTGGTCATGATATCGGTCTGATGGTGGCCTATGCCTATGCCGCACAATATGGGAGCGAAGTAAAGAAGATCGCTTTAATGGATGCCTTGTTACCCGGCGTTGAACCCGTCTGGAGCCAGGTACGGGCAGTTGCCTGGTGGTTTGGTTTCTTTAACTGGCCTGCATCCGGAGAGTTGGTAGCAGGAAAGGAAAGATTGTTCCTTACCAATTTCTGGCCGGTAGTAGGGCATGTCAGGGATGCCTTCACCAAAGAAGAGGTCGATGAATTCGTAAGAGCTTATTCCCAGCCGGGCGCTACGACCGGGGCCTTCCATTGGTTTGCCGCTTTTGAACAGGATGCGAAAGACAATCAGGAACTGATGAAAAACAAACTGAAAATGCCCTTGCTTGCCATGGGCGGAGAATATCAGTCCGCGGCCTTCCTTGCCGACCATTCGAGGCTGGTAGCCTCAACGGTGAAAGAATCCAGGATCAAAGGCGCAGGGCACTGGCTGGTGCAGGAGAATACGGCTGACGTTCAGCAAGGCCTGCTGGATTTTTTCTTAGATAAATAATATGCAAGGAGAATGCATTCCTTATCCGATCTTTGGGTATGCAATTGACCAAAAAAGTCATTGGGGAAGAGCTCCTTCTTTTCGAGCAACATTTTAAAGATACCATCAAAAGTCATGTTCCCCTGCTGGACAGGATCATGACGTATATCGTGTCACGTAAGGGCAAGCAAATGCGTCCCATGTTCGTATTGCTGAGCTCCCGCCTGGGCGGAGCGATCAACGACAGAAGTTATCGGGCGGCCTTGTTTGTGGAAATATTACACACTTCCTCCCTGGTGCACGATGACCTGGTTGACGATAGCGCCGAAAGAAGGGGCGATTTTTCCGTCAATGCCTTATGGAAGAACCGGACAGCCGTTTTTGTGGGGGACAATCTCTTTACCAAAAGCGTCCTTCTCTTATTATCCCATGAGGACCATCGGATCCTAAAGATCTATTCGGATGCCATCGGAAAAGTCATTGAAGGGGAATTGCTGCAGATGGAGAAATCCAATAAGCTGAATTTAAAGGAAGAAGTCTATTACGATATTATAAAAGGCAAAACCGCCACTTTATTAGCAGCCTGCTGTGCAGCCGGAGCCGCCTCCACTTTTGAAGACTCAGCGTCCATCCAAAAGATGTATCGTTTCGGTGAGACGGTAGGTATTGCTTTTCAGATCAAGGACGATCTGCTGGATTATGGCAATGCCGCCATCGGCAAACCGACAGGCAACGATATTAAAGAGAAGAAGATCACCCTTCCTCTTATTTACACCTTGAATAACTGTGATGCCGCTCTCCGGAAAAAGATGCTTAACATCATAAGACACCACAATACCGATAAGGAAATGGTGGATACTATCGTGGCAGAAGTCGTTAAAGCCGGTGGAATCAAGTATGCGGAAGAGAAGATGCTGTTCTATAGGGATGAGGCGCTGAAATTATTATATGAATTCCCGTCCTCCGATGTTCGTTCCGCTTTGGAAGAGCTGGTGCTTTATACTACGGACAGAAGTTATTAATTCAGAGTGGCTTTATTAAGAACCATATATTCCTTCAGCGTGATCTTTCCACTCATCAACTGAATGTACAATACTTCAGACGTTACATTTTGTTCTTTAATCTGTCTTACCAGTTCCTTGTCAAATGCGAGGTTTTTGAGGATAGCTTTCATAATTTTTAGTTTTAAGAAAGGATTCTTTGAGGTGCGCCATCGGCGCCTTTTTGTTTCTTTCTGTTGTAAAATTACAACGGGAATTCCGTCCCTGCCAGACAACTTAGAGGCCTTCCTATTATCCCAAACCCGTTAAAAAAACAATAAAACCTTTGCCAGCTGGGCTCTTCAGGCTTTTTCTCCTATGAACGCCAATCTCATTTCGCCTGACCGGATTGGAACACCACACGTATCAAAAACGAACAGTTGAGCACCCGAACGGCAACATAACAGGCTGACTAACAATAATATATAGTTTCGGCACATTATTAGACCCGGAACAGACACACCATCACGTCCTTTAAGAATACCTCCTATGCTTAAAAATTATTTCAAGGTCGCCTACCGCAACCTTATCAGGAACAAAGCACAGTCCTTTATCAATATAGCGGGATTATCTACCGGTATGACCATCGCCATGCTGATCGGTCTGTGGATCGCAGATGAGTGGTCGGTCGATAAGAACTTTGAAAACTATCATCATATCGCTACCGTCTGGCAAAACAGTCACGACAACGGGACCATCAATACGGGCACGAATGTTCCTTTCGCCCTGGGAGCCGAGCTCCGCAGTAATTATGGAAGTGACTTCCGTTATGTCGCCATGTCCAGCTTCTATCAAACACATGTGCTGGCCATAGGAGATAAACGGCTTAGCCCGGTCGGTCGGTATTTAGAACCGGATATCACCCAAATATTCTCCCTGAACATGCTGAAGGGCGCCCGTGATGGATTGAAAAATCCGAACTCCATTTTACTATCCGCCTCCCTGGCCAGGGCCTGCTTCGGAGAAGCAGATCCCATGCACAGGATCCTGAAGATGGACAATGGCTCCGTCCTTACGGTGACAGGCGTCTACCAGGATATGCCTTACAATTCCTATTTCGCCGACCTCGCCTTTATACTGCCCTGGCAGGACTATGTGCGCGGCGCGGGACTGGATAAGCTCGACAATCCCTGGGCAGGTAATTCCTTCCAGGTGTTCGTACAGACCGCGGACAATACTTCTATGGCAGCATTGTCGGAGAAGATCAGGGATGTCAGGCTGAAACATCTGGCCGGAAACGACCTGGCTCATCCCCAGCTGTTCCTCCATCCGATGTCTAACTGGCATCTATATTCGGAATTTAAGAATGGGCTGAATGCCGGTGGCCGGATCCAGTATATCTGGTTATTTGGCATCAGCGGGGCTTTTGTCTTATTGCTGGCCTGCATCAATTTTATGAACCTGAGCACGGCCCGGTCAGAGCGACGGGCCAAAGAAGTAGGCATCCGCAAAGCGATCGGTTCGCAGCGCAGGCAGCTGATCTATCAGTTCTTTAGCGAATCCGTGCTGATGGCGATGCTGGCCCTGGGGTTCTCCCTGATCCTGGTGGAGCTGCTGCTGCCTTTTTTCAACCAGGTGGCGGGCAAACAGATCTCTATTTTATGGACGAGTCCGCTGTTCTGGCTGAGCTGTATCAGCTTCAGTTTTGTCACCGGGTTGATTGCCGGCAGTTATCCCGCCTTGTATCTGTCCTCCTTCCATCCGGTGAAGGTATTGAAGGGAACTTTCCGGGTAGGTCCCTGGGCGGCTGCACCAAGAAAGGTGCTGGTCGTCTTCCAGTTCAGCGTTTCCATTATCCTGATCATCGGCACTATCGTCGTCTTCCGGCAAATACAATTTGCAGAAGATCGCCCCATCGGATACGATCGCAATGGCCTGATCATGGTACCTATGTATATGCGCGATATCCACAGCCATTATGATATTGTCCGGGATGAATTGAAGAAGACGGGCGCAGCCACGGAGATGGCGGAGTCCTGGAACCCGGTCACGGCCGTCTGGTCTACGTCCACCGGATTCAACTGGCAATGTAAAGATCCGGGCATTTCCGTCGATTTTCCGATGGACTGGGTATCTTATGAGTATGGCAGGACAGTAGGCTGGCAGTTTACGGCAGGGCGGGATTTCTCCCGGTCATTCAGGACCGATAGTCTCTCGTTTGTCGTCAATGAAGCGGCCGTTCGTTTCATGCATTTAAAAGATCCGGTTGGTAAGGCCATCAGCTGGGATGGACATGCTTATACCATTATCGGGGTCATAAAGGATATGTTGTCGGAATCGCCCTACGACCCGGTTCGTCCTGCCGTCTTCCATCTGTCCACGGAGCCCGGTACCCGCATGCTTGTGAAAATAAACCCTGCCGTCAGCACTTCCGCGGCGCTGGAAAAGATCGGCGCCGTCTTTAAAAAATATAGCCCCGAGCAGCCTTTTAATTATGAATTCGCCGACCAGGAATATGCGAAGAAATTCGGGGATGAGCAGCGTATCGCCAGGATCGCCGGCGTGTTCGCCGTTCTCGCCATCTTTATCAGCTGCCTCGGGTTATTTGGAATGGCCTCTTTCATGGCCGAACAGCGGACCAAAGAGATCGGGGTAAGGAAGGTGCTGGGCGCCACGTTGTTCAACCTCTGGGGGTTGCTGTCCAAAGATTTTGTAAAGCTGGTGCTCCTCTCCCTGGTCATCGCCTTTCCCCTGGCCTGGTATTTCATGGAGAACTGGCTGCAGCATTATGCCTATCATTCTACCATCACCTGGTGGATCTTTGTGGCGGCAGGCTTCGGCGCCCTGCTGATCACCCTGCTCACCGTCAGCTTCCAGGCTATCAGGGCCGCCCTGGTAAACCCGGCCAGGAGTTTAAAATCGGAATAATTCACCTTTGATAAAATAAAACATATGCGAAAGCACCTCATCATTTCATTTCTTTTCCTTGTTTTTTCCACGCTCAGCGGCGAAGCACAATTTTGGGAAGATAGTTCCCCTTTCCTGGTTAAATCATTTGCCAGGGGGGCTGTTCAACTGGTGCGGGCGGAAACATCGGGCGGCAGCATCCGCGTTTCAGGCGCGGATACTTCCGATATAAAGGTGGAAGTATATATCCAATCAAATAATGGCAGGGGCATCGGTCTGTCGAAAGAAGAAATTCAGAAAAGACTGGATGAAGATTATGAGCTGACCATTTCTTTAGCTGACAACAAGCTCACCGCGACCTGTAAAGCAAAAGACGGGTTCATGGATTGGAAAAGATCCTTGTCTGTCTCTTTTAGAATAGTTGTTCCTCAAAATGTCTCCACGAATCTTGCTACCAGTGGGGGCAGCATCCACTTAGCCAATTTATCCGGCACCCAGGACTTCCGGACCAGTGGCGGAAGCCTGCATATTGACCAGTTGAGCGGAAAGATCAAGGGCCGGACATCGGGAGGGAGTATCCACGTCCTTCATTCAAAAGATGACATCGATCTTTCTACCAGCGGGGGCAGCATCGAAGCAGCCGATTGTCATGGAAAGATCAAACTGGCGACCTCAGGTGGTTCCTTACACCTTAATGCCTTACAAGGTGACATCACTGCCAGCACCAGTGGCGGCAGCGTTCATGGAGATGATATAGAAGGTGAGCTGGTCACGCATACTTCAGGGGGCAGTATTACCCTTGGGGGGCTCTCCTGCAGTCTTGAAGCATCCACCAGCGGCGGCAATATTAATGTGGACATCAAAGAACTGGGGAAATATGTTAAACTCGAAAATTCCGGAGGTCATATAGATCTGCAAATTCCCAAGGACAAGGGGCTTGACCTGAAATTATATGGAGAGGGTATCAAAGGAACGGTTTTGACTAATTTTAGCGGCTCCATTGATAAAAACAAGATCGAGGGTACTTTGAATGGCGGAGGAATACCAGTTATTGTAGATGCGCATGGCGGCAAACTCTATCTTTCGTTCAAATAAGGACGGGTCTACTTATTTGAGGTATCTGATTCTAATTGAATAAAAACATAACCATGTTTAAGAATTATTTCAAAATCGCCTGGCGTAATCTTGTCCGGAATAAAGTCGCCTCCTTTATCAATATAGGCGGCTTAGCGGTAGGCATGGCCGTAGCGATCCTGATCGGCTTCTGGATCTGGGATGAATTGTCCTTCGACAAATACAATTCCCATTACGACCGTATCGCCGAAGTGATGCAGCACGCCAACATCAACGGGGATAAATTCACCGGCAATACTGTCCCATATCCAATGGGAGCCGCTCTCCGAAAAGAGTTTGGAGAAGATTTCAGGCAGGTCCTGATGGCCACCTTTAACGCAAATCATCTTTTATCCTATGGCGATAAAAGGCTGAATGTAACCGGCAGCTTTTTCGAACCGGGCGTTACCGACATGCTCGATCTCGACATGGTGAAGGGCAGCCGGGGCGGGCTGAAGGATCCCGCTTCGATCTTACTTTCCGTCTCGCAGGCCCGGGCCTGGTTTGGAGAGGCCGATCCGCTGAATAAGGTCATGACCATCGACAATGACAAGCGGCTGAGCGTAAAGGTGACGGGGGTGTATGAAGATTTTCCGCGGAATTCCGGTTTTGCGGGCATGTCATTTATCGCCCCCTGGGAGCTGTTTGCCAGCAACTCGGACTGGATCAAAGGGATGAAGGATACCTGGAGATGCAATTGCTTTTTGTCCTATGTCCAGGTAGCGGATCACGCGGATATGGACAAAGTGTCCCATGAGATCAAAGATATAAAACTGGATAAGGTCAATAAAAGCGAACTGAAAGGGAAACCCGAGGTATTCCTGCATCCGATGAGCAAATGGCATTTATTTTCGGATTTCAAAAATGGAGTGAATACAGGAGGCCGCATACAATATGTCTGGTTATTTGGCATCATCGGGGCCTTTGTGCTGCTGCTGGCCTGTATCAATTTTATGAACCTGAGCACGGCGCGATCGGAGCGGCGGGCTAAAGAAGTGGGGATCCGCAAGACCATCGGTTCCCTGCGGCGACAGCTGATCTACCAGTTTTTTTGCGAATCGATGCTAGTGGCAGTTTTTGCCTTTATATTGTCCTTGTTGCTGGTGCAGCTCAGCCTGCCTTTCTTCAACGAGGTAGCCGATAAGCAGCTCTCTATTTTATGGAACCGTCCTTTGTTCTGGGTGCTGGGGATCGGCTTTACCGCATTCACGGGCCTGATCGCCGGCAGTTACCCCGCGCTGTATCTATCCTCGTTCCAACCCATTAAGGTACTGAAGGGTTCGTTCCGGGTCGGCGCCCTGGCAGCGATGCCAAGAAAGATACTGGTAGTCCTTCAGTTCACTGTTTCCGTTATATTGATCATCGGGACGATCGTCGTTTTCCGCCAGATCCAATTTGCCAAGAGCCGGCCGGTGGGATATAACAGGGAGGGGCTCGTGGCATTGCCGATGGGCACTCCGGAGATCCATAATCATTTCGCCGCGGTGCAGGATCAGTTACTGAAAGCCGGGGCCATCACCCGCCTGGCGGAAGCCGGTAATCCGGGCACTTATGTCAGCAGCACCAATGCCGGGTTTAACTGGAAAGGCAAGGACCCGGGCCTGTCCGTTGATTTTCCGAATCTGGAAGTCTCCTCGGAATATGGCAGGACGGTTGGCTGGCAGTTCAAAGAAGGGCGGGATTTTTCGAAAGATTTTGCGACCGATAGCCTGGCTTTTGTCCTCAACGAGTCGGCGGCAAAATACATGGGGTTGAAAAATCCTGTAGGCGAGATCATCACCTGGGATTCCGTCCCCTATACAGTGATCGGGGTCATTAAGGATATGGTCATGGAGTCGCCCTTTGAACCGGTAAGGCCCTCTTTGTTTCACCTGTCGAAAGATGCGCAGGACTTCGTGATCGCGAAGATCGATCCGCATAGCAGCGCCAGCAATGCGTTAGAGAAGATCCGAAAGGTCTTTACGGCGACCAATCCGGCCCAACCCTTCGAATACCAGTTCGTGGATGCCGAATATGCGAAGAAATTCGGCTATGAGGAACGCATCGGCAAACTGGCCAGCGCCTTCGCCGGCCTCGCCATCTTCATCAGCTGTCTGGGACTTTTCGGCATGGCTTCCTTTATGGCCGAGCAGCGTATCAAAGAGGTAGGCGTAAGAAAAGTATTAGGCGCGTCTGTGTTCAATCTCTGGCGCCTGTTGTCAACGGATTTCGTCGTGCTGGTCATCATTTCCCTGCTGATCGCTACGCCTTTGGCTTATTTCTTTATGCATAACTGGCTGCAAAATTATCAATACCGCGCTGAGATTTCCTGGTGGATTTTCGTGGCGGCAGGGGTCGGCGCCCTGCTCATCACCTTGGTAACGGTCAGCTATCAATCTATCAGGGCAGCGACGAGCAATCCGGTGAAAAGCTTACGATCGGAATAAAACTTTTGTATCTTTCCCCGGCCCGGGTCTGACCGGGCAGCCTAATTTTATTACCATGCTTAGCCAGTTTTCAACATTGCCCGCTTTTTCGAAATTACTTGCCAAAGGAAGCCTGTTCTTTTTTTGCTGCCCCCTGTTGCCAGGCAGTCTTTTTGCGCAGAAAGCGCATGAATCCTCACCGGCCGATCCGGGGGTCGTCTCGTATACCTACCGGAAATATTTCGAGAAGGATATTCCTTCCACCCTGGATCTTATTAAAGGCAATGGCATTACCGATATCGAGTTCTCCAATCTTTTTGGTAAGAGTGCCGTTGAATTACGAAAGCTGATCGATGAAAAAGGGATTTACTGTTCCTCTTTCGGGGTGAGCTATGACGATCTTGTCAATAAGACGGCGGAGGTCGCGCAAAATGCCAAGGCGTTGGGTGCCAGCTATGTCCGGGTGGCGGGGATACCCCATAAGACGCCACAGGCGTCCGGGTCGCAAACAGAAGGCAGGTTCACCCTGGAAGAAGCACAGAAGGCCATCGAAGATTTCAACCGTGTAGGGAAGATCCTCAAAGAGGAATATGGATTGGGCTTCATCTATCACAATCATGGTTTCGAGTTCCAGCCTTACCTGGACGGTACGCTATACGATCTTATCGTTACGAAGACAGATCCCAAGTATGTCAGTTTTGAGATGGATATCCTCTGGGCCTTTTTCCCGGGTCAGGATCCCGCCGGGCTCCTCCGGAAATATGGCACCCGGTATAAGGCCCTGCACATGAAAGACCTGCGTAAAGGGGTAAAAGGAAATTACTCCGGAGGGACGTCGGCCGAGAACGATGTCGCGCTCGGCACTGGTCAGATCGACCTGCCGGCCGTCTTAAAAGCCGCCCAGGCAGCCGGTATCCGGCATTATTATATCGAGGATGAGAGCAATGCGGTCATGACCCAGGTGCCGCAAAGCATCGCTTATCTGAAGAGTTTTAAATAGCGGGGCGGGAGTTCTCTGGCGAAATATGTGTGATCGGGTTTCCCTACCCAGCCCATGGCTTCTTAAACCCCGGCGCCACTCTTTTTGCCCCCGCCTGCTCAAAACCATAAGCCAGGCTCAGCAGGGGCCCTTCCTGGTAAGCGCCGGCTATAAAAGAGAAGCCTACGGGCAGGCCCATCACCGCTCCCATCGGGACCGTGATATGGGGATACCCTGCCATGGCCGCCGGGGATGAGAAGGAGAAGCCGGTATCATAATCCCCATCGATCAAGTCGATGCAGCAGGCTACTCCGTTGGTGACAGCACTAATAGCATCCAGCTTGTATTGCGCCATCAGGTCGTCGATGACCTTACGCGCCCCGGTGGTCTTTTTCAAGGCATCCTTGTATTCTTTACTGTCCAGTCCGGATTTTTTGTCGCTGCTTTCCAGGGTCTCCTGTTTGAAAAAAGGCATGGCTTTCGCTTCGTTGCGTTTATTGAAAGCAATGATATCCATCAGGGATTTGGGAGTCGCACCGGCCGCGGCCAGGTATCGGTTAAGCCCATCCCTGAATTCATATTGCAATACGAGGAACTCGTCTTTTCCCAGCTTGTTAATATGTTTCATCAGTTCTACTTCGATCACTTCGGCGCCCTGCTTCTTCAATAGCGCAATCGCCTGCTCATATAATCCGACTACGCCTTCATGCCCTTTCAGGAACGCCTTCTCGATACCGATACGTTTCCCTTTTAAGCCATTCGGGTCCAGGAAACGGGTATAGTCCGTGAACGAATGACCGGCGCTCTGCCGGGTGACCGGGTCTTTCTCATCGACACCGGTAAGAGCGCCCAATAAGAGGGCGGCGTCTTTCACCGTCCGCGCCATCGGCCCTGCCGTATCCTGGGTGGCGGAGATGGGAATGATGCCGCTACGGCTGAGCAAGCCTACCGTAGGTTTGATTCCGACCAATCCATTTACGGAAGAGGGAGATACGACCGAGCCATCTGTTTCCGTACCGATGGCCACCACGCAAAGGTTGGCAGCGACGGCTGAACCCGACCCCGCACTGGAGCCGGAAGGATTACGGTCGAGGATATACGGGCATTTGGTCTGGCCGCCCCGGCTGCTCCAGCCGCTGGTGGAGCGGGAGGATCTGAAATTAGCCCATTCGCTGAGGTTTGTTTTTCCCAGCAGCACGGCCCCCGCCTCTCTTAATTTTTTTATGATATGCGCGTCCTGCGCCGCTTTGTTCCCGACCAATGCCAGTGAGCCTGCCGTGGTCATCATCTTGTCGCCTGTATCGATATTATCTTTGACCAGGACGGGTATCCCATGCAGCGGTCCCCGGAGCTTACCGGCTTTTCTTTCCTTGTCCAGGTCGTCGGCGATCGTGAGCGCATCGGGGTTTACTTCGATGACAGCATGAAGGGCCGGACCTTTTTTATCGACGTCTTCGATTCGACGCAGGTATAATTCAGTGAGAGAGCGGGCTGTATATTCCCCTTTCTGCATCTTTTGCTGCAGGCTGTCGATGGTCGCTTCATTCAAGGTAAATTCCGACGGACCTTCACCGAAGTCAGTTGCCACTCCCGATGAATCGGCGGCATTACCCGGCTTGCCGTCGGCGGAGGAATGGCAGGAAGCGGCTGCCAGCGCGGTGACCGACAATCCCGCCAAAGAGGTGTTTCGCAGAAATTTCCTTCTGTCCATGCTAGTTAGTTTAAGGTTGGGTTAAGATACGTCAAATCCGATTGGTGCGGCAACCTGCGGAAAAACTTAGTAACCGGCCCCGAGCGGGTCCGGCCGATGGTGATCGCAGGTGGAGCCTGGCAGGCCGGCGGGGGATGGCGCAGGATCCGGGACAGGGGGTGCGGCTGCGCGAGCTCCTACAAAGTCTTATCCCATTCCGCCTTATCCTTCAGCAACCGCTCACGCAGCAGCCGGATGGGAGGCATCCCATTGTCCAGGAGCCGGTCATGAAATTTCTGCAGGGAGAAATCAGCCCCTTCCTGCTTGCGGTAATCTTCCCGGAGCTTTAAGATCTCCAGCTTGCCGACGGTATAGAACAGGTATCCCGGATCGAAGGTTCCCCGCAGGGCCTCCTGCCGGCAAGGCTTCTCGCCCTGGTACCAGTTATCCATAAAAAATTGCGTAGCATCGTCGACGCTCATATTATGACAATGTGTTTTGATGGATACGCAGAGACGGCAGAGGCGCAGCAAAGCATCGCCCGACTGTGCAATGCGGAACTTGGCCGCCCGGATGGAGTCCCCGTTATTTCCATAGCCTTCGTCGATCACCATCTTCTCCGTATAGTGCGCCCAGCCTTCGATGAAAGCATAGCTGCCATAGATCTTTTCCAGCGGGGTCGCATCCGATGCGTTGAGGTGGAGGAACTGTACATAATGACCAGGATAGGCTTCGTGAATGCTGACGACATCGGTCGTATAGAAATTAAACTGCGCCAGCCAGTCCTCTTTTTGCTTCGCCGTCCAGGTAGGTTCTACGGGCGTAATATAATAATAAGCCTCGGTAGCCTTCTTCTCAAATGGGCCGGGGATATCCATCGAGGCCGTGCTGGTCGCCCTTGCAAACTCAGGAGTCTCTTTCAGGATCGCCCTTACCTCCGAAGGGATCGTGATGATCTTTTTGTCTACGAGGAACTGCCGGATCCCTTCCAGGGTTTTCTTTGCATCGGGGATCAGGCTCTCCGCAGTAGGATGCTCGCTCTGCGTTTGATGATAGACATCCACCGGTTTTTTGGTGGGGTCGATGATCTTCGCGGCGGCATTGAAAGAGGCCTGTTCCTTTTCCAATTCTTTCAGACCGATCTCCAGGATCTCGTCCGGGGATAAAGTGATACATTCCTGGTACAGCAGCATCTTTTTATATTTTTCTACGCCGATAGCATAGTGGTGGTGGCCCTTGGGGAGCCGGTCCTTTTGAAGGTAACCGATGAAGCCATTGATCTGGTCGATAGCTGTTTTGTTGGCGGCTTTGAAGGCCGTCATCAGCGAGTCGTTCTTCACTTCTTTCAGCGCTATGACAAGATCTTTCCCAAGGAAAGAAGCGGAGCCTTTGGCTACCTCGATGGCCGTTTCGATATAAGGCATGGCGAGGGAATCAGCCAGGTTAGCCCTGGCGGCGGCAAATACGGCCGGTGCGCCGTTCTCGATACTGATGATGGACCGCAATCTGTCTTCCAGGGGGCCAAAATTCCTTTTCACATAAATACTGGGGTCGATGGCGCCCGCATAAGTCATGGGGTTCTGCGTATAAGACTCCTTGCCTTCGAAATTGAAGATCGAATTGAGGATGCCGGCACGCAGGATTCGGTAGTCATAGAAAGCCTTGGGGCTCAGCGCGGCGGAATCCAGCGCCCCCAGTTGCCGGTCATAGGCTTTTAGCCGGACGAGCTCGCTGTCCAGGGAAGCCTTGCTATAGTCGGTGAGTTTTCCATCGTATTGATGAAAGCCCAGGGCCACGGCGGATTCAGGGCTCCAGGCCAGCTCACGGGCTATGATTTCTTCTGATATCTTAAAAAAAGCGCTGTCTCCGGAAGGGGTGGCGGCAACTGTGCCTGGCGTTGTATTGCTGTTGCAGCCTGCAAGGATCGCGAATATCATAAAGGCAACAAAAAGGTGCTTTCCCATGAAGTAAGTATGTTGATTGATAAAAGACCTGTCGGAGGGACAGTGTAACTAAAGATATTATTAAATTGTAAACCATTCCAATATACAGCCCAAAAACCTGAAATTCGTGGGATGCTCCACCGAATTCACCTTTTACCGATGTTGCTGCTACTCACATTTGGCGTAGTAGCCCAAAAAAGCTATCCGGTACTTACGATCCCCGCCACGGCGGACTACACGCATATCGATCTGAACGGCAGGAGCGTGCTTCCCAGCGGGCGCACCGTCACCCCTGCGGGGAAGACTATCCAAATCACCCATGACCCTTTTGGCATGGCGGTTTCGCCCGATGGTACAACGATCGTTACGTTGCACAACGGGGTCTTTACTATCATCAACAGGGCCACGCTTGACAATATCCGGGTGCCCAGTTATGACAAACAGATTCCCTCTCCCCTATCTCATGGGTCTTTCCTGGGAGTCGCGTTTGGTTCCGATAACCGGACGATCTACCTGAGCGGGGGTGACAATGGCGCCGTCATCGTTTACGATATTACCGACCGCAGGCGTACCGGTCTGATCTCTCTAAACGGTCTGTTCGATTCTGTCGACTACCAGGACAGTTTCACCTCCGATCTGTTGTACAATGAGCCCGGGCATGAATTGCTGGTGCTGGACAGAGGGAATTTCCGATTGGTACGGATCGATCTGGCCACCCAAAAAATAACGGCATCGATCAAGACCGGCCGGCAGCCTTTTGGTCTTGCGATCAGTCCGGACCATGCGACGGCCTTCGAAGCGAATGTGGGGATGTATGATTATCCGTTGTTGCCAGACCTTACCCCGAAAAACTTCGACAGTCTCTTACTGCCTTTTCATCCATATGGGGACAATACCAAAGAGTCCAGGGAAGGCTATACCTGGAAGGGAAGGAAAATTCCCGGTGTGGGAGATCCTCTTGCCCCGGAAGCGATGAGTGTATATTCCATCGATCTGCGGACGAATGCGGTGATCGACCGGTACAAGCCGGGACACCAGATCGGGCAGATGGTGGAAGGAGCGGAAGTGGTGGGAGGGGCGAGTCCAAATTCTCTGGCCATCGGCAGCCGGTATGCTTATGTCAGCAATGCGAGCAATGACAATATTTCCGTGATCGACTATCGTCAGCATAGGATCGTTGCGCATATCCCTATCCGGGTTGACAGCCTGATCGATGGCTATCGCGGTCTCCTTCCTTTCGGGCTGGCGTTGAGCAAGGATGAAAAAACGCTGTATGCGGCGCTGCTGGGATTTAATGCCATTGCCGTAATAGACCTGGACCGGCAGGTCACCCGCGGACTGATACCTACGGGCTGGGGGCCGGCCAGGGTGCAATTAAGCCAGGACGAAAAAGAGCTATATGTGATCACCTGCCGCGGCTATGGGGCCGGCCCTAATGGGGGCAGGAATTTCGTCCCACCGGTGCAGGGAACTTATATCGGAGATATTCAGCTGGGAAGTTTTCAAAAGATCGACCTGCCCGATGAAAGGCAATTGGCTGCGTATACGCAGCAGGCCCTCCGCAATACATTCATTCGGACGGAGGTGGCGGACGATGGGAAAAACCCTCTTCCTCCGTTGCAGAACGTTCGCAAAAGCCCGATCAAATACATCGTCTATATCACCAAGGAGAACCGGTCTTATGACGAGGTGCTCGGGCAGTTGGATTCGGGCAGGGGGGATTCCTCCCTGGCGCGTTATGGGGTGAATGTGAATATCATCGAAAAGGACAAGACGCTGCTGCATGTGAATGTGGCGCCCAATCATCTGAAGCTGGCGCGGGAATTCGCTTTTGACGATAATTACTATTGCGATAGCGATGCTTCCATTCACGGCCATCACTGGATGATGGGGGTCATTCCGAATGAATGGGTAGAGGCCAATTCCAGCGTCGACAGAACGGCGAAGTTATTCTCGAAGGCATCCGGGCGCAGGTTCCCCGGCTCTACCGGCAGCATGGACCCGGAAGACTATGCGGAGCGGGGCGGTCTGTGGGAGGCGATGGAGCGGGGTCATGTTTCTTTTTACAATTTTGGCGAGGCGAATGAGACGGCGCATGTGCGGGAAGAGTGGATGGATACGGCGACGGGAGCTTCCCATGCCGTGATGGTGCCTATGCAAAAAGCGTTGTGGCCCAGGACGAGTCATAATTATGCAGGTTTTAATACCAATATTCCGGACCAGTTTCGCATGGAGCAGTTTGAAGGGGAGTTCACGAAAATGTGGCTGAAGGGGAAGGAGAAGATGCCCTCCTTAATTACAATGCAGGTGCCCAACGACCATACAGCCGATCCCAGGCCCCGGGATGGCTATCCCTATCATCATTCCTATGTGGCGGATAATGATCTGGCAGTCGGCCGGATCCTTCATTTTCTTTCCCGTACCCCGTACTGGAAAAATATGCTGGTTATCATCACGGAAGATGATCCGCAGGGAGGAGTGGATCATATCGACGCCCACCGAAGCATACTCCTACTGGCAGGACCTTATGTTCGAAGAGGATATACTTCCCACACGCATGCTAATTTTGGGTCCATTCTAAAGACGATCTACACGATCCTGGATGTCCCCTATGTCAACCAGTACGATGCCACGGCTTCGCTGTTACAGGACTTTTTTACGGACAAGCCCGATTACCGGCCTTATAATCTTGTCCACCCTTCTGTTTCCGTATTCGATCCGCAGGTGGCGATGAAACGGTATAACAAAAATATCGATTGGCGTAAGGTCGAGAAGGGGCCGGATATGGATGACGAGGAGGAGGAGAGAAAAAAGCATTACGGGACGGGGGCGCGGTGATCCCGCAGGACGGGCACAAAGATCCCGCGATCTTCGACAAAAAGGCCCTGCCGGACGGTAACCCAATGCGGGGAAATTAAAGATATGTATATTTGCTCCCAACAAAAAAAGGAGCTTGTCTATGACTATCCGCATATTTGTAACCGGCGGCACTTTTGACAAAGAATATAACGAGCTCACCGGAGAGCTTTTTTTTAAGGAGACCCACCTTCCCGAAATGCTCAATCGCAGTCGTAGTACCCTGGACGTTACCGTTAGGACGCTGATGATGATCGACAGCCTGAATATGTCGGATGAGGATCGGGAGCTGATAGCACACCAATGCCGCGCCGCCGGAGACGACAAGATCATCATTACACATGGTACGGATACCATGTCCGTCACGGCCCGTGTACTGGCGGAGAAAGTACCGGGAAAGACGATCGTGCTTACCGGCGCCATGATCCCCTATAAATTCGGCAGCTCCGACGGATTCTTCAACCTGGGCAGTGCCCTGGCCTTTGCCCAGATCCTTCCCCCTGGCGTTTATGTCGCTATGAACGGGCGCTATTTCACCTGGGATAATGTACGCAAGAACCGGCAGACAGGGCAGTTCGAGGAGCTCTAAAACACCGGAGGTGTTTTGATAATTAAGTATTCGTTAGATTTCAGGAAAACCCGTTAAATTGTAATCCAGTTTAAACAGGCCCCATATGAATGATCATCGCAATACCAGGAAAACACTATTCACTATTGTATTACTTGCCACCGTCCTGGCCCTCCAGGCTCAGCGTGTGGGCTCCTCGCCGGAGTATATTAAGGCATTGACGGCAGAGTGGAAAGGCGAACGCTTCCCGGACGGGCGCCCCAAAGTACCCGACGTCCTCCTCGAACGTCTGAAAAAGATCTCCATGGAAGAAGCCTGGGGCGTTCTCCGGAACAAAGGATATCAGAACCAGTATGAAGGAGAATGGCATGTCATCCAGCCGGACAGCGTAATGACCGGCCGCGTCGTGACAGCCCAGTACATGCCCTCCAGGCCGGACCTGATCGATGTCGTAAAAGAACAGGGGAAGGCGGAAGGGCGCAACCCGCAGGGAGGCACCAATTCCTGGCCTATCGATGTATTGGTCGACGGCGACGTCTATGTTGCTGATGGCTACCTGAAAATGGCAGACGGCACCCTGATCGGGGACAACCTGGGCAATGCCATTTATGCCCGTTCGCACAGGGGCGTCATCTTCTACGGATCGGTCCGGGACGAAGCCGGACTCAGCGAGATCAAGGGGTTTAACGGATGGGTGAAAGGAGTCGACCCTTCCTATATCCAGCAGATGATGCTCACTTCGATCAATGCCCCTATCCGCGTAGGGCGCGCCGTTGTATTGCCAGGAGATGTCGTGCTGGCTAATAAATACGGCGTCGTCTTTATTCCCGCCTACCTGACGGAAGAGCTGGTGCTTACCTCCGAAGTCACGGAGTTAAGAGATGAATTCGGGCACCAGCGCCTTAACGAGAAAAAATACCTGGCCGGACAGATCGACAGCAAATGGTCCGAAGAGATCAAAAAAGATTTTCTCGACTGGCTGAACCGCTACCCCGGCAAGCTGCCCATGAGCAAGAAAGAATTGGACGATTATCTGAAAGAAAGGAATTATTAATTTTAACAGACCGCGCCCCAGGGGCGGTTTTTTTATTTAACGCTTGAATGTTATTCACTTGAAGAAGCTATCTTTTTATACCATAACGCTGGCCCTGTCCCTGCTATGTCTTTTGGCCGTCGTCCTTTTCCTTGCCACAGCGCATATCGAAAAGGCGGGGCCCCTGTGCATCGCTTTCTTTATCACCCTGGCAATCGGGTGCAGGGGGTACGCCCACCTGAAAGGCTTTGCCTATACGATCACCATCTTTGCCGCCGTGACGACGGCTCTGTATTATCCGTTTTATTTCCTGCAATGGAACGGATTCAAGCTCTCGACGCTCATCACCCCGTTGATCCAGCTGATCATGTTCGGAATGGGGACTTCCATGGGGCTGAAAGATTTTGCCGGTGTGATCCGAACTCCCAAAGGAGTCTTCATAGGAGTCTTCAGCCATTTCATCATCATGCCCCTGATCGGTTTCACCCTGGCCAAACTCAGCGGCCTGCCTCCAGAAATAGCAGCAGGCATTATCCTGATCGGATGTTCGCCCAATGGAATGGCCTCCAATGTCATCTCCTATCTGGCCAAAGCCAACTTAGCGTTGTCCATCACCATCACAGCCGTCTCTACCATGCTGGCGCCCTTCGTGACGCCTTTTTTAATGAAGGGGCTGGCAGGCGCCTTCGTTAAGATCAATGCCCTGAACATGATGTGGGATATTTTCAAGATGGTGATCATTCCCATCGGAGCGGGCATCCTCGTCAACAAGCTGCTCAGCGGCAGGGCCAAATGGCTGGATAAGGTGATGCCGTTGGTGTCTATGTTCGGGATCGCTTTTATCATCGTGATCATCACGGCGGCAGGAAGGGATAGCCTGTTGACGATCGGCCCCCTCCTGGTCCTCTTCGTACTGATCCATAACCTGTCTGGTTATACCCTGGGCTATTGGACCGGCCGTCTCTTCAAAATGGATGAACGGGACTGTCGCACCATGGCAATCGAAGTGGGTATGCAGAATGGAGGATTGGCTTCCGGACTCGCCAAGGAGATGGGTAAGATGGCTACCGTAGGCCTGGCTCCGGCCATCTTCGGGCCGCTGATGAATGTGACGGGCTCCATCTTAGCATCCTGGTGGCATCGCAAGCCGCCCAGAGAGGAGCCTCCCGCCCCTACCGCTGATCCCATTTTTTCTTAGTCGGGCAGGAAAAAATTAATTTGTATTCCCTAAACCGGCTAAAACCACACTTATGATCAAAATCAGCGGCGTCTTATCGACCCTGGCTCTCCTGGCGGGCGCCCATTTATCTGTTTTCGCACAGCCCTCTCCCGTACCGGATTCTGCATCGTCTGCCAAACCATTTATTTCCATAACCAGGCATTCCGTTAAGATAGAAGGCAAATTGATCGGTTATACCGCTACCGCGGGCACCCTCGTTTTGAAAAATGAGAAAGACGAATCTATCGCCCTCTTCGGGTTTACCGCTTATACAAAGGACGGGGAGACAGATGCGTCGAAAAGACCGCTGACCTTTGCCTACAATGGCGGTCCGGGATCTTCGTCTATGTGGTTGCACTTAGGGGCGCTGGGCCCCCGCCGCATACCGATCACCGATCCGGGTCTAACTCCTCCGCCTCCTTATAAAATGGAAGACAACGAGCATTCTGTCATCGATGTGACCGACCTCGTGATGATCGACCCGATCGGCACCGGCCTGAGCCATCCTATCGGGAAAGCAACAGGGAAAGACTTCTGGGGGGTAGACCAGGATATCAAATCGATCGCCCGGTTCATCAAACAATATATCACGGATAACGACCGGTGGAATTCTCCCAAATTCCTACTGGGCGAAAGCTATGGCACCATGCGCTCCGCCGGCCTTGTCAGCTACCTGCTGGATAACCTGGGCATACAGATCAACGGCGTGGTCCTGGTATCTTCTGTCCTCGACCTTCATTCCCTGACTTTCCAGGACGATATTTCGTACATAGACTACCTGCCTACTTATGCGGCTACGGCCTGGTATCATAATAAAGTCCCGAACAAACCGGCCAGCCTGGAGACCTTCCTGAAAGAGGTAAGGGCTTTCTCCCTCGGCGAATATGCCAATGCACTCGTCAAAGGAGATCAGCTCAGCGATGCGGATAAAGATCAGATCATCACGAAGCTGGCCGGTTATACCGGCCTGAGCAAAGATTATTGGAGCAAGGCTAATCTGCGGGTAACCGAACCGGCTTTCACCCAGGAGCTATTACGGGAAAGTCATGAGACGATCGGGCGTCTGGACGCCCGCTTCAAAGGGATCAACCAGGACCCGCTGAGCCAGTATTCCAACGATGATCCCCAAAGCACACAGATCAGCCCCCCCTATATCGCTTCCTTCATGAGCTACTACTATACGGAGCTGAAAGTAAGCAAGACGCTCGACTATCATGTATCGGCTTACAACGCGGAAGGTTTCAAGTGGGACTGGGCGCATAGCTCGAACGGAGGCCCCGGCTTCCCCGTAACGCCCAATACCGGTGTCGACCTGGCCAATGCCATGAGCAAGAACCCCAACCTGAAAATACTGGTACTCAATGGTTATTATGATCTGGCAACACCCTTCTATGGCACGGAGCTTACTTTCGATCACTTAGGACTGGAAAAGAAAGTGAAGGGCAATGTTACCTTTAAATATTATGAGGCAGGGCATATGATGTATATCCATCCGGCCTCCCTCGCCGCCTTTAAGAAAGATGTGGCGGAATTCATACTGGGTACGAAGTAAAGAGACGGCTGTTAAGCAAAAGGTAACCGGGAGCTGTTATTGGTATGTATATGGTATATTCTTAAATACTCCGTTGGTGATGTTCACCTTTGTCAAGGTCGTATCGATCCTGGTGGAATCCAGCGAGACCATCATGGCGGTAAAGTTAAAAGAGCCGGATACTTTCTTCCTGATCCCGTCACTGGCCGAAAGGATCGTATACCCTCTTGACGCAACCCCTCCTTGCTGCCATGTATTATTAGTCAGGCTGTTACTCGTCCTGGAAAAATATTGAAACTCTCCGTTCCATGACAAGCTATCCGCAGCATACGTCGCCAGACTCATCGTACTGTCGTTTGAACGGGCAATAGCAGTATCACTGCACTCTATAATTATTTTTTTTGTGCCCGAGTAACCGGTAATTATCAAGAACTTCAATTTATCCTGGTAATCCAATGCGTCCAATAAGGCGGATACGGAATCAGCCTTCCAATTGGTCCCGTCAATGGTCGCAGTAAAAACGGCGGAAGAGTCGGCCGTTCCGGTGCTTGTACTCCCATCGTTCGATTTACTGCAAGAGGATACTATGAATAGTAAAATTCCAGCTGAACCTCCCAAGAACAATGATTTAATCGTTTTCATACTCTTTAATTTTTTATTTATAATTAATTATCGTCAAAGGATACGTGTCATTTCATGGCAGAGTTGTTTTTAAACACGATCAATGCCTGGATAATCCCCTGACAAATCTGTAAACAGCTAACATTTACCGGTGAAAGCAGATTATCCAAACAACTTTTTCACATCGTCAAGGTAAGTCACCCCGACAGGGATCACCGTATTTCCCAGGAAAATCTGACTCCGATTATACCCGTTAATTCTTTCAATCGGGACGATGAAAGAACGATGTACCCTGATAAATCGGGAAGCAGGCAGTTGCGTCAGGATTTCTTTCAGAGATAGCATTGACAGAACAGCCTTTCCCTTAGCGGTAACGATTTTGATATAATCGTTCAATCCTTCGATGTATTCTATATCATCTAATAGTATTTTTACCAATTTGTACCCGGAACGGATAAAAATAGAGGGGGACGAATTCCCGGTAGATTGCAGGTTCATCCGGAAAATCCCATGGGCTTTCGTAACAGCTTTCAGGAACCGCTCGAATCCAAAAGGCTTTATCAGGTAATCTACAACATCGACGGCAAAACCTTCCACAGCATATTCGTGGCTGGCTGTCGCAAAGATCACCAAAGGCCTGTGCTCTAAAGATTTTAAAAAACTCATTCCATTCAACTCCGGCATCCGTATATCCAGGAAAATAAGATCTATAGGATATTTGTCCAGGTAGGTTTTCGCCTGTGCAGAACTGATAAAAGTCTTTAATAATGTAATAAATTCCACATGGCCGGCATATTCTTTAATCAGTTCCAGAGCAAGAGGTTCGTCGTCTATTGCGATACATCGTAGCATTGGAGGAGCTATTGTAATGCCGGGTTTTTCACTTCTTGTTTTGCGCCGCGGGAAAACAGTTTGTTTACCTTGACTCTGAGACCTTCGATTACTACATACACGGAGGGAACGAGGACCAACGTAAAAATGAGTGAGCTTGTCAATCCGCCGATGATGACCCAGGCCATGGCATTTTTAGTTTCAGCGCCGGCCCCCGAGGCGAGGGCCATGGGCAACATCCCGAATACCATCGCCAGGGTGGTCATTAATATGGGTCGCAGGCGTTCTCTGCCGGCTTCTACAAGAGCATCTTTAACAGAAGCCCCCTTCTCTTTTTGGTGATTGGTGAAATCCACTATAAGAATAGCGTTTTTAGCTACCAGCCCCAGCAGCATGATCATACCCAGCAGGGAGAATATATTCAGGGAGTTTAATGTCAGGGCCAAGGCCAGGACAGCGCCAATAATAGCCACCGGCAGAGAGAAAAGCACTACGAACGGATACACAATGCTCTCATATAGGGCTACCATAACGAGATACATCAATAGAATGCCTACACCAAGCGCCAAAAACAGGCTACCGAATGCATCTCCCTGGTTTTTCGACATGCCTTCTACAGATACGATAATACCTTCAGGCAGTTTGGTCGTGGTCAGTTTTTGCTGTATCTCTGCCATGACAGTACCCGCAGCGCGGCCGATAACGGCGGCATTGACCTGGATCGAGTTGAGCCTGTCCGTTCTTTCCAATACGGATTGGCTTATATTTTCGCGGATATCGGCCACTTCACTGAGTGGTATGCTTGCGCCACGGCTGTTGTAGATACTCAGTTTCCGTACGTTTTCAATGGTCCGGCGATCCCCCTTGTCCAGTTCCATGTTGATATTGTATTCTTCACCCTTGTCACGAAATTTGGTATCGTCATTGCCTTTAAAGGCGTATTGCACGGCTATTCCCACATCGCTTACGGATACGCCCAGCTTTGCCATTTTATCCCGGTTAAGCGTAATGGATATCTGCGTCTTAGCCTCTTTTGTACTATACTGCACATAATCCGAGCCAGGTGTGGCAGTTACGATTTGTTTTACAATGGCGGCGGCCCTGGTAAGGGAATCCATATTGGTCCCCTTTATCGCCAATTGTAAGTCAAAAGAGGCGTTGCCGGTGATACCTACCAGTTTGATAGTGGGTTTGATACCGGGGATTATGCCAATTTCATTTCTGATTATTTTGCCAAAATCCTCTGTTGAAATACTTCTTTTCTTTTTATCTACCAGCATTACGGATATTTCAGCGAGGTTGCTGTTATTGGATCCGGATGCCCCTAAAGATGCCCCCTGCTGGGTGCCTACATTGGAGAAGACATTTTCCGCCTCCGGATGGGACATCACGATTTTTTCGACCTTGGCAACCGCCTGATTAGTTTCTTTTAGCGGGGTCTCCGATGCCATGTCCAATTGTATATTCAGTTCGCCGCGATCGGACGTGGGGATAAAGGTGGAGCCCACAAATCCCGCCGGAATCAGCGCAATGGAGCCCATGATCAATAAGATCACGAGGAGGAAAACATATCGTTTATGGCCCAATGACCATTTGAGGATCCTGGTATAGAACTCCCGGAGATTGTCGATAATGGATTCAAACCAACTATTGATGCGACCCCACCAATTGGTTTTGGTCAGGTGGGCAAGTTTACCCCAGCGGGATGCGAGCAGCGGCGTAAGAGTAAAGGCCACGAACAAGCTCATCAGTGTGGAAAAAACCACCACCAGGGCATATTCTTTCAGGATATTGCCGATAAGCCCCCCTGCCAGGGAAAGAGGGAGGAACACCACTACGTCCACGAGGGTTATGGCAATGGCGGTAAAGCCGATCTCCTTCCGACCTTCCAGCGCAGCCGTGCGTTTGTCCTTGCCCATTTCCAGGTGGCGGTAAATATTCTCCAGCACCACGATACTGTCGTCTACCAATATACCGACTACCAGTGACAGGCCCATCAGTGTCATGAGGTTAAGGGAAAATCCGAAATACCACATTCCGATAAAGGTGGGTATCATCGCCGATGGGATGGCCAGCATCACAAAAGAAGCACTGCGCAGGCTATGCAAAAAGAACAGCATAACACATGCCACAATCAGAACGGCAATGAACAGATCGTCTATTACTGCGTCAGCAGAAGCCAGGGTATAAATAGATTGGTCGGAAGCAATATGATAATTGAAATCTTTCGATACGAAGGTCGTTTTGATCTCTGCCAGCCTGGCTTTTACCAACTTGCTCACGTTCACGGCGTTGGCATCGGTCTGTTTTTTTATTTCGAGACCGATAGCGGGTGCTCCGTTGATCCGGTTAAGGGTGGTATTCTCTTTCTGCGCATCGGTAATATAGGCTACATCCCGCAAGAGCACACGGCTCCCATCGCTATTTTGCCGTACGATAACGTTTCGCAGATCTTCGACGGTCTTTACCTTGGCATTGAGATCGATGGAATAACGCGTAGTATTTCCTGTAACAAAACCTGCCGGATAAGATGCCCCGCTAAAGGACACGGCCTGGTTTACGTCAGTGGATGAGATTCTGAAGGATTGCAGCTTGTCATTGTCCAGCAATACGCTGATCTGTCTTTGGGTGCCGCCGGTAATGTCTACTTCGGCAACGCCCTGTATGTTGGTGAGCAGCGGCTTTACCTGCAGATCGATGAAGTCGTATAGTTCGGTGCCGGAGATAGATGAGGTGATGCTTATTTTCATGATAGCCTCGTCATCGCTGCTGAAACGGCTTACCACGGGGTCTTTTACCGCGGCAGGCAGGTCGGCTTTCATTTGGTCGATCTTGCGTTCAGCATCCAGTTGGGCGTCTTTCACGTTTGTACCTGATTTAAGGGTTACGGTTACGGCTGAAACGCCTTCCTGCGAGGAAGAGGTGATCTGATCCACCCCTTCAATGGCAGCCACGGCATCCTCAACAGGCTTGGTAACACTGGTTTGCACCTCTTCGGGAGAAGCACCTGTATAGGTCGTGCTTATGGAAATACTATTGGATTCGAATTTTGGTAAGAGATTGTAGTTAAGCGTCTTGTAAGACAGGTATCCGAAGAGTATGAGTGTGGCGAATATTACTGTAATCAGTAATGGACGCCTGATGGATAATTCCGTTATCGACATATATCTATATTTTTACGATTGGCGGGTACGATCTATAGCTTGATAAGACTGCCATTGACAATATTAATCTGACCTTCGGTGACGATTTGCTCTCCTTCCTTCAGTCCACTCATCACTTCAACGTTTTCGCCGGTTTCTTTTCCTAATACAATCTTCCTTTCTGCAGCTTTGCCATTCTCAACGACGTATACGTATGGATTTTTCATGCCGTCCGCTAAAGCTGTTTTAGGTATCTGCAATGCCTTGTGAGTGCCGCCGGTTTCGAATCCGGCCAGGACATACACACCTGCCCTGAGGCGGGAAGCCTTGTTATTTTGTACCGACAGTTCCACCAGGTAATTGTGGTTATCATCCCCTTTGGGACTGATGTAAGTGATGGTCCCGTTAAAGGTTTCCCCCGGATATACTTCAGTGGTAATGGCTGCTTTTTGCCCGGTCCTTAACCGGAATACGTTGTTTTCAGCCACATAAACCCTGGCTTTGAGGGTACTGACATCAACGGCAACGGCAATGACGGAACCAAGGTTGGCATATTCGCCCGCCACCATTTTCTTTTCCGTTATAATGCCGTTGACGGGTGAAACGATATTGCCATCCGAAATTTGTTTTTTAAGCTGTTCGGCCTCTAATTTTTTGCTATCCAGGTCATATTTGCTGTCTTTTACGGCGTTGGCATTGGTGGCATTGCCCGAAACGAGTATTTTGTTGCGCTCGTAATCCCGGTTAAGCTTCTCGATGGACAATTCCGCGGATTGAAGCTTGATTTCATTCTCTTTCAAATCCAGCCTGCCTATGACCTGTCCTTTGCCGACAACGCTTCCGAGTTCTATATTGAGGTCGACAATGTGGCCGGAGGCCGTTGCTGAGATATTAGCCTCCTCCTTTGCGGAAAGAGTGGCAGGTACGGTAAACCCTCCGCCCATTTCCTGCATTCTTACCCGTTGCATGGCAACAGCAACGGGTACTTGTGAACGGTCGACCGTCTTATTTTTTGAGTCAATTGTTTTTTTGTTGCGGGCCAACAAAAAAACAATGACCATCACGATGCCGATAACACCGACAATAGTTAATATCCTTTTCATTCTTTTCCTATTTAAGATTGCTTACATAATTGGTTAAAGTACCCTTGGCCTTTTCGAACGAAAGCCGGGAATTGAGGAAGTCCAGCAGCGAGGTGATATAGTTGCTCTGTGCTTCTTTATAACTATAGTCATCATCCAGGAAAGTCGAAAGCGTGGAGCCACCTTCCTTATATTCCAAACCGGTTGCTTGCAGCACTTCCCGGGCCAGGCTCAGGTTTTCTTTATTTTTAAGGAGGCTCGTGTAGGAACTAAACAGCTGTGAACCGGAATTCTCGTAATCGAGCTTATAACTATCGTTATTCAACCTGGCTGTTAATCGTTGATTCCGGGCATCCAGCTTACTTTGCTCCAGCTGGCTGCTTTTTTTAAATCCGCTGAATATAGGAACGGTCAATTTTATGCCGATTGCCGAGTAGTCGAACCAATTATTGAACGCATTGGACAATTGGGAACCGTAAGCATTGACACCGTATTTTGCGTAGGCTGACAGTGTCGGGACAAACGCGGCTTTTTTCTTCTGCACATCAATGTCCTTGAGCAAGATGTTTTGCTCGTCAATTCTATAAGATACAAGGTCCCGTGTGTTAAACCCGGCGGCTTCCGGCATGGCTACCTGTGCTGAATAATCGATACTGTCGCTGATGTTGATCAGGGTTGACAGGTGTATACCCATGGCATTTTTCAGTTTGTTGATGGCAAGCTGGTAGTTATTTTCGTTAAGGGCAAGTTCTGCCTGTATATTATTCAGGTTGACACGGGTGCGGTCGTATTCGGATTTCTTTACCACCCCTTGTTCATAACGAAGTTTAAGAATAGACAGCAATTGTTTGTATTGGTTTTCGTTTTCGCGCAGGAGCTTCCCTTTTTCACCGTAGGTAAGTACCTGGTAGTAAGCCGAGGCAGTATTGTAGATGAGCGATTCATTTTCTTTCAATACGTTCAGATCCGATATGTCCTTGTCAACTTTTGCGGATCGGATAGCCAGGCTGGAGGATTTGTCCAGGATGGCCTGGTCTGCTTCCAGGTAGCCGCCCGTACTGAATTTGTTGCCGATCTGCAATTTGGTTTCTGTGGGACTTAAGGTCCCGGCCGGGATAATGGAGGTCTGTAACTTGATGTTGTAATCGAAGCTGGCATTGCCGCTAACGGTTGGCAGGAAGGCCGATTTATTTTCGCGTACTTTCTGCTGCGCCAGCAACACGTCGTTCCTATAAATGGTGCTATTAACATTTCGTTCCAGCGTAACCCGGATGCATTTGGTCAGCGACAGCGTATCCTGTGCAGTTGCATCCATGGCATTAAAAAGACTTAACAGCCATATCATGCCTGATGCGGCAGAGCGGCGCCTCCAATAATTTCTGATTATAATCCTCATCTTGTTGTGTTGTGTCTCCGATATTGATGGGCGAAGTTACCCGGGTCTTTTCCCGGTCCGGGGGGAATTATAGGAACCTTACTAATTGTTATACAAACAGGGTGGAGGCTTATAGAAGTGCCCGAAAACCATAACTTTGTCTATTCCGGCAGCGGCATATATATAATATACGGTCGCTTTCGTATAAAATACCAAAATTCAGGCAACACCCCTGTGTACTTTTATGCGGAGAACCCTCATTCTATATTATGACTGAATACAACGATACAAAAACAGTAGTAACCGCCAGCGCCCTGCCATTCCTGATTCGTCCAAAATTCAGGGTTTACAGGCACTTACTGGCGCTGATATCGATAGGAGCCATGCTATATAGCAATGGTGATATCAGCAGAGTGTTTAATGCATCCTATGTAAAGTCTGTCCTTTTCGTCACGTTGATTTTTATTTTCTATACCAATATGTATTGGCTGGTGCCCAAATACTTATTCCGGAATAAATACCCCCAATACGCGCTGGGCATAGCTGCTTATATCGGGCTTATTTATTTGTCCGGTACTATCCTGCAGAATATAAATCACGTCAAAGCCCCCGATAATGGCTTGTTTTTCGTTTTTTTTATAATTGTAATACATGTGGCTGCATCTACAGCCATCAAATTATTTCAGCGGTGGGCAATAGACACACAACGCATCATCGAACTGGAGAAGGCAACCATGCAATCGGAATTGGAGCAGTTGAAAAACCAGATCAATCCGCATTTCCTTTTAAATATGCTTAACAATGCCAATGTGCTTACACAAAAAGACCCTGAGAAGGCATCGCAGGTCCTGATAAAACTAAGCGACCTTTTGCGCTATCAACTGTACGATAGTGCAAGGCCAAAGGTGCTGCTGACGGCTGAAATTCATTTTGTCACGGATCTACTGAACCTGGAAAAGACAAGGCGTGATAATTTTCAGTTTGCCCTGTCCCGGGAAGGCGACATAAGCGGCGTACAGGTAGCGCCGCTTTTATTTGCAGCCTTTGTTGAGAATGCGGTGAAGCATAGCCTGGATGCGGAGGGCAGTTCCTACATAAACCTGCATTTCGATGTGCAAAATGACGTATTACATTTTAAATGTATCAACTCCCGGCCGCCTGTGACAATAATGAAAAACGACAGGGGCGGATTAGGGCTGGCGAATGTGAAACGCAGGCTGGAATTGTTATATCCCGGCCGGCACACCCTTACTATTGATGACAAGGGAGCATCATACGCTGTTACTTTAACTATCAACTTATGGACCGCACCATTGCAAACGACGAACCTTTCAATTGCCTTCAATCGCTGGCGGTCGTGATTTGATCCTTCCAAATAAGTAAAATATGCTCATCTGTACCACGCTGTTCTTGATGCTACCATTCTGAACGGGGGCTTCGGACATTTTACTGCTATTGGTATTGCTAAAATTACTTAGTCCCAGGTTATAGCGAATATCGAAACCCAGGTTGATGGGAGAGACATAGCCCCCTCCCAATACCCAGCCAAAATCTGTGGATTTGTAGCTGTCTTTGACATGATAATGAATAGTGTTGGTTACTCCCACGATGTCCTCATTGATTTTGGCGCTGAGAAGCAGTCCCAATTGCGGTCCTGTTTCGATGAAAAAGCCCATCGGTAGCTTGTATTGCAAAAGGAGCGGAACGTTAAGAAAATTGAGCTTGTATGACTCGGTGGCGTTGATGGTATACCCGCTGGAGGGTTTGCCTGTAGCGCCCTGGTTGGAGTAAATCAATTCAGGCTGCAAGCTGAGTTTTGCCGACAAGGGGACGGACAGAAAAATACCGCCGTTATATCCTGTTTTCGGAAAATTACGTATGGATTGCGGTGAGCCGCTGATAATAGCTGTCTGATGGTCACTGGTCAGGATTTCGGATATGTTCAACCCGTTTCTTATCCCAAATTTTACTTGCGCATAGCCGGCTGAAGCAAATACACCAGCCGTCAAAAGCAGTAAGCCAAGTTTTTTTAATTGTGGCAAAGTCATTTTTTTTGATGATTTAAAAATTGATAGTTCTCTAATCTATTAATTGCGGATGGGTCTGTTTCCAATCTTTGGAAAAGGATTCCCCCCACTCTTTGATGTAATGATAGAATTCATAATCCGTCGTGCAGCCTTGTATAAACTCATAGCTGGGACGATATTGCACCATAAATGAATCCAGCACGGGTGGCTGCAGCCCTGTCACTCTTTTTACAATAGCCTTTGTAAAGCGACGATCTACATATTTGCCGTGTTCTTCTTCAAGGAGCCTTTTTTGCAGGGCTTCCATCCTCCGGGCCTTTTTCATATCGAATAACATATTCAGATCGATGCCGACTCCGCCTATCCCACCCCTCGGGCTCAATCGTAAATTCGGCAGGGAGTTGGGCCTCTTATAATCGAATACCTTCGCGTATTCTTTCCGGTTTTCTATGGAATCCGTCCTGTAATCTCTGGGATGCACAAATACCGTCGGTAATGAGTCTGTGTTCACTTGCAGGCTCATATCGAAAGGCTGCCCCGATGGGATTTCAGCAACCAGATACCGGGCAGTCGATTTGCCCAGGTAGGAAAAATAAATGGAGTCCCCGGCAGCCAGCATAATATGGTATCGTCCCAGTGAATCGGTGACCGTACCGGCTCCCGAAGTCCCCATCACACTAACTCCACGCATGGTGTACATAGACTTGTCATAAACCGTTCCCGTTATCAGCGCCTGCCCGATGGCTTCCCGGCAGCATACAGATAATATCAGGATCATCCATGTTCGGGTTTTCATTGCGTGTCCAGGGTCTTTTATTTGCCAGGTCAACAAAACTATCCTTACCACCCTTTGATGTATCTTCTATTATACCAATCCTGTTCCTTTTTATAGTAAAATGGCTTCCTGTTATACCAAGCAATTCCCGGAGTAACGGCGTGCAGGCAGCCCCGCTATTATTTGTTACCTTTGTTGAAAATGCCGTCAAGCATAAACGGAGAGACATACGCTGTTATTTTAACTATCGACTTATGAACTGCATAATCGTAGATGACGAGCCTTTGGCCAGGGAGGGCATTGAACTTTTGGTTAATAAGACGGAAGGGCTCAGGCTTATCGGCAACTTCAGTAATGCTACCGCTGCCTCAAAATTTTTGGAGGACGAAATGGTAGATCTGATATTCCTTGATATTCAAATGCCCGGTATCACCGGTATTGAATTCGCCAAATCCATTCCTCCCAAAACATTGGTGATCTTTACTACTGCGTTTAGCGAGTATGCGTTGGACAGTTACGAGGTGGAGGCGATCGATTATCTGATAAAGCCGGTAAAGCTCGATCGCTTTCAAAAAGCCGTTCACAAGGCGTCTTCTTACCTGACTTTGCTCAAGGCCGACAATTCCAGGAGCAATATCGAATCGGTAAAGGAGGACTATTTTTTTGTAAAGGCCGACCGCAAAGTTTTTAAAGTCTATTTTAAAGACATCCTGTTTATTGAAGGATTGAAAGACTATGTGATCCTGCAGATGGAGGAGCAGAAGATAATGACGGCCATGAATATCAAAACCATTTATGACCAGTTGCCCCAACAGGTCTTTGTCCGTGTCAGCAAATCGTATGTTATCAATGTGCAGCAGATAGTCTCCTTTGACAATAATTCGGTTTTTATCGGTAAGCATGAAATCCCTATTGGGAATGCCTACAGGAACTATTTCTTCGATGAATTTGTTACCAAAAGGATGTTGGGAAGGTGATTCCCGGAGCATTATTTACCCCTGTTATCGTTAAAGAAAACAAAAAATTAATACATTAACTTTAAAGAAACTATATCCCGATAAAAGGATATGTATATTGTCGGTTTTTAATCCGATTGCGAAAAAATAGTACCTTCAGATAATCTTTTTTTAATGTTAAAGTCTAAAAATATGAAAGTCAGCCTTGTGGGCTTATTCCTGCTCTTTTCCGCATCCATCTTCGCACAGGCAACGGTGACCGAAAAATTTCAAAAGATAGGTACCGTTCAGGAAGCACAGCAATTCATCGATGCCAATCCGGCGCTCAAACCAGCCTTGCTCAATCTGTCCTACGCAAAAGACTCGACCGTCATTGCCAAGCGGTTACTGCGGCAGAAGAAAGGGGATATCTTTTCTGTCGGCTATGTCACCTATAAGGTCCTCGAGTCAACGGAAACCCTCGCCTACCGGGCAAACTATATCTTTTTGGATGGTTCGACCTTATCCCAGTCCGAAGTCGACAGCCTCCGGAAGATTATCGTGAAGAAGGCTTCCGAGGGCGCTGTCTGGGATCAGCTCTCCGATCAATATACCATGGATGGCAATACCACCCACGGCGATACCGGCTGGTTCTTCGGAGAGGAAATGATGCCTAAAGAATTCCAGGAAGCAGTCAAAAGCCATAAGACCGGCGACATCTTCTCCGTGGATGTATCGGAACGGCAATGGCATTATATCGTCAAAAAGACCTTCGAGGATTCGGATAAGAAAGAGATAACCGTTCTGCGGGCAAACGGCAGGTAAGGCCGCCGTTGAGGCTTCTGTAGATTTCCCGATCCTTACCAGTTCGGCCACAAAACTGCTGGGATTCGCCAAACCAGACGAGGCCATCGCCTGTATCGGCCTGTTTGCCCTGGTGGCATTTATGATCAGGCAACGAACGAAGGAGATAGGCGTAAGAAAAGTGTTAGGCGCCGGCATGCAGGACGTCCTCATCCTCCTTACAAAGGACTTTATAAAGCTGGTCCTGATAGCCAACCTGGTTGCCTGGCCGGTTGGATGGTTCCTCATGAATCACTGGCTGAAAGACTTTGCCAATCGCATCCAGATCCATTGGCTGGTTTTTGTGACAGCCGGGCTGACAACACTACTGACAGCCATGATCACGATCAGTTTCCAGGCTGTTAAAGCGGCTTTGACCAACCCGGTGAAAAGCCTGAGAACCGAATAACAAATTTTTTTGGAAAAAATTTGTCAGGAAACTTATCTTTAATATGTTTCCGGCCCGCCATGGGAATTTTCACCTGTATTGACCGTCATTTACTTCTTCATTTATTTTAAAAGATTCGCATGAAAACACGTAAAATGATTTTGCTGGCATTGCTGGCTTCCGTAAGTATTTTCTCTGTCCGGGCGCAATCCCTGGATGAAATTATCGACAAGTACCTGGTAGCCCTGGGTGGAAAAGATAAGTTATTGGCGCTGAATACGGCCGTGCTCGAAGGTGCCATGAGTATTAACGGGCAGAATATCCAGGTTAAAATAACGCAGGCCAACAATAAAGCCCAGCGGGTCGATATCACCTTTGGGGGTATCTCCGGTTATATTATCCAAACGCGGGATTCCGGATGGCAGTACCTGCCCTTTCAGGGACAGCAAAAAGCAGAAGCGATGCCGGAAGCGGTGGTCAAAGAGACTGCCGATGCATTGGATATACAAAGTCCCTTGCTGAATTATAAAGAAAAGGGACATACCGTGGAATTGCTGGGAAAAGAAGATGTGGACGGCACCGAATGTTTTAAAATAAAACTGGTTTCAAAATCCGGGCTGGAACAGACAATTTTTATAGATCCCTCCAATTATTATATTATCAAAACAACTACTAAAAGCAAGGCCAGCGGCAAGGAAGTGGTACAGAGCCAGACCTTTAGCAATTACAAAAAACTGGACAGCGGCTATATATTCCCTTTTTCTGCATCGGGTTTTGGCCCGGGGGAAGTGACCTTTACCAAAATAGAAGTGAATAAGTCATTGGATCCCGCCCTCTTCAAACCCACTAATTAAACCGCTGTGAGAAAAATCCATCTGTTCGCCATTAGCCTGCTTGTGTGCGCGGCTTCCTTTGCCCAGACCAGGGTCAGTTCGTCCACTTTCGGTATGATGGAGGCCCGATGGCTGGGCCCCGGTACGATGAGTGGCCGCATTACGGCCATTGAAGGAGTGAATGCAGACGGAAAAACCATTTATGTGGGCAGCGCCGGAGGCGGTGTCTGGAAGACGACGAATGCAGGCGCTTCCTTCACGCCGATATTCGATAAGTATTGTCAATCCATCGGCTCGATCGCCATCGATCAGCAAAACCCGAATGTGGTGTATGTCGGCACCGGTGAAAGCAATATGCGCAATTCGGTCTCCGTCGGGGATGGTCTGTATAAGAGTAAGGATGGAGGAGACAACTGGACCAGGATCGGGCTGGACAGCACTGAACATATTGCCAAAGTGATTGTCGATCCCAAAAATTCCAATACCGTTTATGTGGCGGCTCCGGGGCCTTTGTGGAGCGACAGCAAACACCGTGGTTTATACAAGTCTGCGGATGGAGGCAAGACCTGGGAAAAAATTCTTTATATCAATGAGAAAGCGGGGTGCGCGGATGTGGCGCTGGACCCTTCGAACCCTTCGATCGTCTATGCCACTACCTGGGAATTCCGGCGTTTGCCTTATTTATTTAACTCCGGGGGCCAGGGGAGCGGCGTCTACAAAAGCCTCGATGGGGGAAAATCCTGGAAAGAGCTGACCAGTGGATTGCCGCCAAAGCCATTCGGCCGGGTAGCCTTCGCATTGGCTCCCAGCGCTCCCAATAATCTGCTGGCAATCGTGGAATCCAGGGAAACAGGTCTCTTTATCAGCCAGGACGGGGGAGAGCACTGGAAACAGCAAAGCGCTCCGGCCAATATTGTCGCCCGCCCCTTTTATTTCAGTGTGATCAAAGTAGATCCTTTCGACGCCAAAAGAGTTTACCGGCCGGCTTTTAACTTTGGTTATTCGGATGATGGCGGATTTTCTTTTTCGGAAGCCAGTAATGACGGAGGCTGGTTGCACAGCGATCATCATGCTCTTTGGATAAATCCTAAAAACACCAGTCAGCTATACCTGGGAACGGATGGAGGGGTTTATCTGAGCCTGGACCGCGGGGGTACCTGGCTATTCCTGCAAAATCTGCCGGTAGGGCAATTTTATCATGTAGCAGTGGATAATCTTAGCCCCTATCGCATCTATGGGGGATTGCAGGATAATGGCACCTGGACGGCGCCTTCTTCGGCGCCGGGAGGTCTCAGTAATGGCCATTGGCAGGCCATTTATGGAGGAGATGGTTTTTGGGCCCAGCCGGACCCCGCCGATCCGGATATCGCCTATGCAGAATCGCAGGGAGGCAGCGCCGGAAGGGTCAACCTGAAAACGCTGAAGACCGTCAATATTCAGCCCCAGGCTGGTCCGGGCGATGAAAAGCTTCGGTGGAACTGGAACACGCCGCTGGTAACCGGGATGTATAATAAAGGCAATCTGTATATCGGCGCACAATACCTGTACCGGTCCCGGGATCAGGGCAGCAACTGGACAAAGATTTCCCCCGATCTGACTACCAATGATAAAAAGAAGCAGGAGCAGGAAAATTCAGGGGGGTTGAGCGCAGACAATACTTCAGCGGAGAACCATTGCACCATCTTTACGATCGCCGAGTCTCCCCTGGACGAGAATACGATCTGGGTCGGCACTGATGACGGCAACCTGCAATTGACGACCAATGGCGGCAAGGATTGGACGAATTTGTCGGCTAATTATGCAAAGACAGGCATCCCGGCGCAGACCTGGATCAGCAGTATCGAACCCAGCCTGTTTGATAGCAATACCGTATACATCACTTTGGACAACCATATGTATGGGGACCATAAGACCTACCTCGCCAAATCCGCGGACAAAGGCAGGACCTGGTCCCGGCTCAGCAGTCCGGAATTTACAGGTTTTGCCCATAAAATAAAAGAGGACCTGGTCAGCAAAGATCTCTTGTTCCTGGGAACGGAAATGGGGCTGTTCGCCACAGTGGATGGGGGTAATAACTGGTTCCGTATGAAAAATCATATTCCCGATTACAGCCTGGTCAGGGATATTAAGATCCAGCCGGTCACCAATGACCTGGTGTTAGCCACCCATGGCCGTGGCATCATCGTGGTGGATGATATATCGCCTATGCGTCATCTCAGTCAGGATATTATTGAAAAGCCCGTCTATCTTTTTGAAAGTAATCCCATTGTCCTGACCAGCGGCAAATATGGCGATGCCGGATTCCCCGGTACCGGCGCCTGGAATGGGGGAAATCCCCCCTCCGTGCAATCGATCGAGTATTATCTGAAAGACCGGGTCAGCACTGAGGAGATGAAAATAGAGATCTATGACGAGTCCGGTAAGCTGATAAAGACCGTGCCCGCCACCAAGCGCAAGGGGATCAATAAAGTATATTGGGATTTGCGAATGGCGGCGCCTAAAATCGCCAGCGGGGGGTCTAAGGCGGATTTTGCCGCACTGGTGGCTCCGATGGTCCTGCCCGGCCCTTATACCATCAAGTTAAAGCTGGGTAATGCGGAATATACACAGGCTATAAAGCTTGTTCATGACAGCACGAACAGGCATTTTACGCTGAAGGACCGCCAGGTCCAGTATGCGACAGCCATGGAACTCTATCATTTGCATGAGCGCCTGGCAGGCACGGTAGACGATATCTCCGGCAATCAAAAAATACTGGCGGATAATATGGGGAAGGTAAAAGGCGCCCGGGCCAGAAAACTACTGGAAGAATATAATGGCAAGCTGGAAGCATTGAGAGGCAGCTTGCTGGCCACCAGGCAAAAATCAATATTCGCCGACGAGCAACGTCTGCGGGAGCGTATCAGCGACGTATACCTGGCCGTGTGCACGCAGGAGGCTCCGCCGTCCAACCTCCAGCTGGAGCGGGTGGCGGTGCTGAAGCAGGAATGGCAGAAGGCAGACGAGCGCAACAGTCTTTTGAAGAGCCAGTATGAACAAAAAGTAAAAAAAGAATTAATCAAGGAAGGACTGATCAAGGAAAACCAGTCCTCCCTGCAGTCCGACAAAGGGAATTGATGAATTCCTGCAAAGAATCGGGAAAAATGTAATTCTTTGCAGGAACATGTCCGCGGCTTATTCGTTCGCCTTAAAGGCCGTCTTATTCTTAGACTTCCCGAACAGATAGAATATTCCGAACTGCACTACGCTATTCTTAATGGTACCATTCTGTACAGGAGCGCTTTGCATGCCGCTCGCCGTAGCATTGCTGATATTGCTCAAACCCCGGTTATAGCGTATATCGAAGCCCAGGTCGATGGGCGCCAGATAACCAGCCCCCAGCGCCCAGCTGAAATCCGTGGATTTGAACTGGTCTTTAACATGGTAGTGATTGTCGTTGACATCCCCTATGATCGTCTCGTCGATCCTGGCGCTGACCAGCAGTCCCACCTGGGGACCTGTCTCCACAAAAAAGCCCAAAGGCAGTTGATATTTCAGCAGGAGGGGCACATTGACGTAATTCAACTGATACTTTTCGTCGGCGCTTACTAAATATCCGCCGGCCGGCCGGCCGCTGGCGCCCTGATTGGAATAAACGACTTCCGGCTGAAAGCTGAATTTTTTCGCCAGGGGAACCGATAAAAGCAGGCCGACATTAAAGACCGTTCTTGGATAATTACGGATAGCCATGGGGTCACCGTGTACCGTTACCTGCTGATTATCGCTGGTCAGGAGTTCGGCCAGGTTGAACCCACCTTTTACACCAAGCTGGATTTGTGCATTCGCCGTCCCGATCAGGGCAACGGTCACCAATAACAATAAGCTTACTTTTTTGGATGTCGACAACGTCATAAAAAACGAGTTAGTTTATATTTTAGCGTTCTTTTCAAGAACGTCAAAAATAACTCGTGGGGATAAGGCATCATGTAAAGCCTTTGTTAATGGTTCAAATTCTAATTCGGTTTTCATCTCTGGTCAATGTTGACCGATAAATTCGGCGTCTCTACCGACTTTGTCAATAAAATTACATCCTCTGATAAAGCGTCTCTTATTTACACCAGCACTGCCCCGCCATCGATAACCATATTCTGGCCGGTGCCAAATTGCTGTTTCATCAGGTAGAGAAAGGCCTGGGCTATATCTTCAGCCTCGCCGACCCTGCGTACCAGCAAAGAATCTCCCACCGACTTATAGAGATTGTCCCGGTCCGCCTCCGACAGGCTATTCCATAAATTGGTCCTTACCACACCAGGCACAACACTGTTCACCCGTATCGGAGCCAGCTCCACCGCAGCAGCCCTGACAAATCCTTCCATAGCGCCGCAGATACTTGAGGCCAATGCCCAGCCCTTACCAGGCCGCGTGCTTGCGATCCCGCTGGTCAGGTTAATGGATCCTCCCGGCTTAATATGTGAGGCCCCGTATTTCACAGCGGCTACGGCTCCCCAATAACGCAGGGTGAAAAATTCACGGGCTTTGTCGAGCTCCATTTCATGGATAGCCGACAGGCTTAGATTCTCTGCAGCGGTATACACCAGGTGATCGAACCCGCCCATCGTTTCGAAAAAGGCAGCGATATTCTTTTCTTTACTGAGGTCTGCCGCATATCCTTCGCTGCCTTCCGGAAGCGCCTGGTCGATCCGCTGCTGATTGCCGGATACGATGATCACCTTTGCCCCCTCTGCGGCGGCGGCCTTAGCAGTAGCCAGTCCCAGTCCCGAGCTGCCCCCCAGTATAATTATTTTCTTACCGGATAATGTGCTGATTTGATTTGCCATGATTACTTATTTTAATCATGCAAATTTCGCGCGTCCCGACCGGTATGGACTTACCATAAGGTAAAAAGTAAAACTCTTTATCGGATGTTCTTCCGGATCCGGCTGAGCGATTGGGGCGTGATTCCCAGGTAGGAGGCAATATCTTTCAAAGGAACGCGCGACGCAATATCGGGTTCCTGCATCATAAATAGTTTATACCGGCTGGCAGAATCCTCTCCCAGGTAGGCATTGCGGGTCTGTATTTTGGCCAGGAGCCGCTGCTGGGTGATCAGGTCGATCAGTTCTTTCATATAGGGCAGCTGCCTGTACAGATCGAGCAGTTTGCTCCTGGTGATCGCCAGCACTTCTGCATCACAGGCGGCCTGAATACTTTCATTCGCCGGTACCTGGTTATTAAAGCTATGCAGGATCGTACACAATTGATTTTCCTTTATAAAGAAATGGGTAACATCGATGCCTCTTTCATTCGTCACTATAATGCGCAATACCCCGTTACAGATAAAGAATAATTCCTGGCAGATCTTTCCTCCCCGGAAGAGCGTATCTCCTTCTTTAAAAGCCCGGGGTTCAAAATAGGAAGCAATCAGCGCCTGGTCTTCGGCTGTGATCGGCCTGTAAAGCTGCAGAAAAGTGATAAGCGGGCTAACCATGCCGCAAAGATAGTTGAAACGGGAAAATTCGTTACCGGCATGCGTCGATCTTTCTCTCCAATACTTCCCTGGTCGCCGTCGATTTGGTCAGGCTCTTTGCCTGCTTAAAATACCCGATGGCCTCCGGCTTTTGTCCGGCCTGGGCATAATACTCCCCCAAAGAAGCGTAGAAAAGATAATAGCTTTCCAGCAGCTTCCCTTTTTCCAGTTCATGCAGCGCAGTGATGGCGGCCCGGGGCCCGTCTTTTTTCCCGGTAATGATCGCCAGGTTCAGTTTTATGACGGAGGATGGTTTTAATCTTTCCAGGGCCGTATAATAATCATGGATCTTCGGCCAGTTGGTTTCGTGGAAACTGGCGGCCAGGCAGTGCTCAGCGGCAATAGCCGCTTCCAGGTGATAAGCCGTCGCCATGGTGCCGGAGGCGGACCGCAACAGGAATTTCACTCCCTGGGTGATCAACTCCCGGTTCCACAAATTCCGGTCCTGGTCTTCCAGGATGATCAGGCAGTCGTTATTGTCGATGCGGGCATCGAAACGGGCAGAATGAAAACACATCAAGGCCAGCAGCGCATAGATCTGAGGATATTCGTTTGTAATAGGCTTCTCCGTCAGCAGCATGGCCAGCCGCATCGCTTCCAGGCACATGTCCTTCCGGATCGCCGGGTTGTCACCGGTAGCATTGTATCCTTCATTGAATAATAAATAGATCACCAGCAGGACGGCGTCCAGCCTGGCGAAAATATCCCGGCGGGAAGGCACGGAAAAATCGATCTGTTCCTGGCGTATTTTCTCTTTGGCCCGGTACAGTCTTTTATTGATATTGGATTCGGTTGTCAGCAGGGCGGAGGCGATCTCATAAATGCTGAACCCGCAAAGCGTCTTTAAGGTAAGAGCTATTTGTGCCTCCGCCGGCAGGGCAGGATGACAGCAGGTGAAGATCATCCGGAGCTGGCTGTCTTTGATTTCATCTTCCAGAAAGATATGATCCACGGTATAGGTGGTCGTCCATTCCGACTTGAGCAGATGATCCATATCGGCGGCAAAATTGCGCAGGTATTTTTCCCGGCGGATGATATTGATGGCCTTGCGTTTGGCGACCACCATCAGCCAGCCGGCCGGGTTATCCGGAATGCCCCCCAGGCTCCAATCCTTCAGCGCCTGGTGAAGGGTATCCTGCAGGACGTCCTCTGCCAGTTCGAGGTTGTGGATCCCGAACAGCCTGGTTAAAATGGCGACCATCCTCCCCGCCTCGTGACGGAAAAGATGGTCGACCAATGCTACTGGATTTTGGGAAGACATGAGATTTATGCCATGGGTTTCAGCTTGCGTACCTCCAGCTGGAACTTGCCCAGAAGGGGATTTTCCTTAGCGAGGGTGACGGCTTCCTCCATATCATTCGCGGTAATGATCATATAACCGGAGATCATTTCTTTCGATTCCATAAAGGGACCGTCGGTGACCATTTCTGTTTTGCTCTTCAACAGACGGGCATCCGCTTCTTCCAGGGGCGCCCCGGTGACATAACGGCCTTTCAGCACATTCTGGACCCATTCCCCATAAAGGGTCATGCGTTGTTGCATTTCCTCGGGGGATGATACGGCATGATCACTACCTCTTACAATGATCAGAAACTGGTTCATAGCAATGTTTTTTAGTAAATAATGATAGCTTGTCAATCGGCAAACCAAAATTAGGACAGGTCAGGGGAGATTTTTTTATAATAACTATTGGAGGACAAAGCCGGCTTTAAAGGTAATCCTCTTTTCTACATTCAAAATTGAAAATGGAAGCTCCCGAATATTCCGAAATTATTAATGGAGCTTGACCCATTCACAAAAGTTCTTTGTGCAGGGGCAAAACGCCAGACCAGGTCTACCCGGAAATATTGGAAGATATTATCGATGCCTGTCCCGGCCTCAACATAGGCATTGCCCCGCAGGGATCTGAGCCGGTAGTTGGGAAAATCCTGCAGATTCAGCTTCTTATTGTCTCTCGAAAGATCCCCCCAGACAGCTTTTACATTCCAGAACTGGCGCATATTCGTTGTGCGTAAAAAAGGAAGGAGGTTGAGCAGTTTTTTCTCAAAATTATGTTCTATGCTCAATCCTGCATACCGATCGCTGATATATTCAAACCGGTTCATCAGATTAAAAGTATTTTTATTATAGTAATAGATTTCGTTGCCCGGATGCACCTCCAGCAGCATAAAAGGCAGGGGTTCGCCAAATACCCTTCCCCCATAGATCTGGTAATGGACCTTCCCCCAACGGGGGATGCGGAAATCCTGGCTGACAGCCATATTCACTTTTTGATACCGGTAGCCGTATTCCAGAAGGTTCGGAACGCCTGCATAAAATCCAGCTTCCAGAACAGGGCTTTCTCCGTTTAAACGGATCTCCTTCCGGCGGGTGCGTATAGCCCGTCCACCGGGGGAATAACGCAATTTAAGCCCCAATTCGCTCGTAACGATTGTATGATCTTCATTGTTGGAAAAAAACTCTTTGGGCGGCAGGGGAGCAAATGTCCGGTAATCAGTCCTGGAAAAGGACAACTGCGCAGAAAAAACACTCCCCCATTCCTTTTTTACCCAGACTTTCGTCTCTTTTTCCAGCAGGAATTTCTGCCTGACACCCGGTCTGCGTATCAACTGGCTGAAAAGGTTATCCGTTGTAATATCTCCATCATCATTATTATGCGTACTTCCATTATTCAGATCCTGGGTGTAGGAGGCATGCATACTATAGCCCTGGTTTCCGGGAAATCGGTAGGTAAATTCAGCCTTACCTTTAAAAGCATGATCCCTAAACCCATAGGCGAGATAAGCGTGTAACCAGCACTTATCGCTGAATAATTTGGTGGTAGCGACATCAAACCGGAGTCTTAGCCTTTCCAATTGATTGCCACTGACCCATTTGTACCAGGGGCCGATCTCCATCTTTCCTAACGGCTTTCTGCCATCCACGACGAATTCGACAAAGTCTGTGTATTTTTTAAAAAGCGGCATTTTTTGCAGGGTGTCAATCATTTTATAGACATGCTCTTCATTTACGCTTAAGGGCTCTGCCCGGTGGGATCGCCAGTATCCCGTGTCCTGCAGTAGGGCCCCTTCCCTGATTACAACCTTTTCATTGCCTTTATTCAACTTCAGCGCTTCTTCAATAAAAGGCTGATTGATCTGTATATTTTTATACAGGCTTGTTTTCCTGCCTATGAAGGCTAGTTTGCCCTTTTTCAAGGGAGATAGTTCCACTACAAATTTATCTCTGGTAAATACCCATGCGCTGTCGTTGCGCCGTGTGAACTCCTGGATAATGCTCAGCCTGTGGACGAAATTGATACCGGCAGTAGATGATATATTGAGCGTGATCTTTCCGATGCCCCAACTTGCCTGGTGGATCCAGCAATCACCTGAAAAAGTATTTTCGCCCTCCCTTTTAGGAGTAAAAAAAAGATGGAGATAGCGTTGCCCTGAAATGTATTGGGTATCCAGCCCCCTGTACTTGTAATAATTATCGCCAACAGTACTTAAGGGGCTGATAAATTCTTTCCCGAACAAGGTCATGTAATTTTCATAGGAATTTATACGCTGGTTAATCCCACCCAGGTACTGCATAATGGATTCATTCTTAATTCCATTGGTCTTTATGGCCTTTATTTCCTCTCTTTCCCGCAGCGGGTTGGTCGCAAAATAGCAATCCGAGATCGACTCGGTGATAAATACCGGCAGGAAAGGCTTATCCTCGGATATACTGTCTATATTATCCAGGATGAACCCAAACGGCTTAACCCATTTATTCTGTTCAAATTTTTTGCGATTGAAATTATCAATATCAATTTCTAATTTATTGTATAATTCATAGGAGTAGCCTGCCGATTTGTAGGGATTATTTAAATGCTTGTTGGCCACGATCTTCTTCCACCAGAGAAGCCCTTTATTATATTTGGATTGGACAATTACCTCTCCGGCATCCTTTGCATTTTCAAGGAATAAGGTCAGGACTGTCGTATCCCGGGAGAGAGTGACAGGCAAGGCCAGTGTTTCAAACCCAACGGAACTTACCAGCAGCGTATCGGCGGCATGACCATTGGCGATGATCCTGAAATTGCCGGCGCTGTCGGAAACGACACCGTGACCCGCTTTCTTCCAGGCAATGCTGGCAAAAGGAATTCTTTCTTTGGTGAAGCGGTTAGTGACTGTTCCCCGGACAATAGTACGCTGTGCCTGTATTTTTATTCCCGCGTAACTGGTAAAAGCAAGCAGGATCAGTAAGAATTTCACTATTTCTTTTCTATTTATTCCATTTAGTGGAAGATAAGAAATTTTAAGTCAAATTCCTAGTTGAGGGAGAAAAGGCCTTTTGTGAAATGTGGCCTTTTCCCCCTCAACAGCTAATTTCAGGCACTTCGTGCCAGGAGAACTCCGTTCTCCTAATAGGTCCTACTGTTTTACGACCTTCTTCGCAACACTTACTACGCCGTTGCTGATCACCATAATATAAGTCCCGCGGGATATTGCACTGCAATTAAGTATATATAACACACCCGTTACCGGTGTTCTGATCACTATCCTGCCTGTAGCATCATACAGGGTAATAGTAGCCCCTTTCTGAAACTCATTCGCGAGCTTAACCGTAAGCTGATCTTGTACGGGATTCGGATAAATGGTAATGCCCCCTAAAGAAGCAGAAGCGGTATCGGCAATGGATGCCCCTGTCAGGGTCATATTGTCAAAGGTGCTGTTGTTCAGCGCTCCAGTAGTGCTGCCCGAGCAGGCAGCCAGTCCGACATAATAGCTACTATCCATCGTTACCGTGCTGGCTCCTATGCTGAACCAGGTTACACCGTCAGAGGACTGGAACCCCGTGAACGAGTTACCGGAACGTTGTACTTTGAGCCACACGGGTACCCAGGTGAATTGATCACCGGACACCCAGGTCATGGAACCTCCGGTGGTGGCCCTGGTCCCGAAATGAGCCTCCCGAAAGCCAACATCACCCAGCTTCATCACCTGGGTCTTCGCACCCGGGTCCAGGGATTCACGGAATACAATCCCCGATTTCCATAAAGTTCCCGACACATTCGATAGCCTTGTGGTAAGTATAACATCACCGGTTACTTTCCTATAGGTATAATTGTAGGAATCGGAACTCCCGCCGATGTCGCTCCCTGCACCATTCACCAAAAAGGTATTGTTGCCCGCGCCGGCATAGCTGGCGCTTCCGGCCGCAGACACATTACCGATATCCTGGTTCGACCATCCCGCCGGCAGCGCTCCGGAGGCAACAGATTTGGCGCCCGCTTGCGCGGAGTAACTGCTCATACCGGACTGGTTGGTTGCCGCTACAACATAGTAGTAGGTCGTACCGTTGGTTACAGTGGCATCAATATATTCTGTTGCGGTATTGGCGTTCAAGGAAGTTAGGGTGGTGTAGGGGCCTCCGCTGGTGGTGGAACGTTGCACGGTATAGCCCTGGGCCACGTCTCCGGCAGGCGCCGTCCAGCTCAACGATAACTGGGAGACGCCCGCTGTTGCCGTCAGACCGGTAGGTGTGGCGGGTGCCGGCAAGGGAGGATACGGGGAAGCCGCAGCATCCAGGGTGAACGTCAAGGTCCCATAGCCAAAGTGATCGCCATTACCGCCTTCGGGTCGCATCAGTTGGGCCGTAGCCTTGGTATTGGGGGCGCTGATTCCCTGCAAAACGGCATAGTGATTGTACACCATCTCATAAACAGGGCGGTCCAGGCGACCGCGGCCATTAGTGGCGACGTAGAGCCAGTCATCGTTCACACAATTGTTATAGGGTGTATAAGGAACGGGGTGCCAAAGGTTGTATTGGGCTATATATTCGAATCCCGCCAAAAGACGGTTGTTGGCATAGCCGTATAGATCCACGCCCTGGTTCCAGGCCGACTGGCAAACCTCTGCCAGATTGGCTATCCCCAGTATGGCATGTTCCTGGTCGCGGCCCATTTCCGCTACCTGCCCCAGGTTGCCGGCTTGCGAAGCCCAGACGGCATTCGTAATGTTGCCATTGCCGATGCCGTTTTTATAATACGTGACCGCTTCGTTAAACTTGGCCGTGTCATCACAAAGTATCCCGATGTTCATGACCGATCCCATTGCAGGGGCATCCCAACTGGCAGTCAGATAACTGGCACAGGTACCCAGGTGATTCAACAGGAAATCATGACAGGGCGGGTAAAAATAAGTGAGCATCATGTTCTGGAACCGGGCGAAATCTGCCGGGGCCCAGCCACTGTATACCCGCAACAACTCTCCCACCTTGGTAAAATCATAGATCGGGAGTTGGAACAATTGCCCCCCGGGAATGACGTTCACAGCCGAGGACCAGGCGTTGCAGATCCGGACAGCACAGTCGGCATAACTGGCATCGCCGGAAATATACCATCGTATGGTATTGAGGTACGCGGCATGGGCATCTCTCGAAGCCTGTTGGCGGTTGGCGCTTATATCTGCCTGTGCAGTTGCCCCATACGTGTTCTGTGCCTGCCAATCGGTGATCAGAACATTCCAGTCATCTATCCAGGGGTGAGCGCCTGCGGCCACTTTAGTTTTCATACGGTCCAGGTCGGCCTGGGTATGCAGACCACCGGGATGCACGAAGGTTTGCGCCCCTGCCTGCAGCGGGGAGACATGGGATAACAACAATAATGCAATAGCCGGATTTGCGAGGGAAACAATTCTTTTAAACAGAGATGTAGAGGGTACATTTTTCTTCATGAATACAGGATTAAAAAATTAGGGTTACACAGATGAATTACGCTCTCATTCGATTAGCCGTCTCCGAATGAATCAATGTCGCAACATTGTACAATAACGGTGCCATTGTCATGTAATTATATTTATATATATTTTTTCTTATCGTAGATAAGACAAAGGGCATAATAGTTATCTTTAGCTTAGCATAAAGCCATCTGAAAATGAAAAAAAGGACCTTCCTGAAATTATCCTCCACTTTAGTGGCGGGTACCGTAATTTCGCCTATGACCAGTTGGGAACAAGATGAAAAGCTAAGAAATTGGGCAGGCAATATTGAATACAGCACCGGCAAATTGTATTCCCCCGCCTCCCTGGAGCAAGTCAGCGAACTTGTCAAAAAATACGATCGTTTAAAAGTGCTCGGGACACGCCACTGCTTCAACCGCATTGCCGACAGTACCGACCAATTCATTTCCCTCAGACAGCTCGATCAGATGGAGCTCGACCCCGTAGCTCATACCGTAACGGTAGGCGCGGGAGTCACTTATGGGCAACTGGGCCCCTGGCTGGATAATAAGGGATTTGCACTCCACAACCTGGCCTCCCTGCCCCATATTTCCGTAGCGGGGGCTGTTACTACCGGCACCCACGGCTCGGGCGTGAAGAATGGCAGTCTGTCCACCGCTGTGGCTGCCCTGGAATTTGTTACCGCCGATGGCGAAGTCCGGACACTCTCCCGGGCCCGGGATGGGGAGCAATTTACCGCTGCCGTCATTGGCCTTGGCGGGATCGGCGTGTTGACCAAAGTGACCCTGGACATTCAGCCCACCTATAAAATGCAGCAGGACGTTTATGAGAAGCTGCCCCTGGACCAGATAAAAGATCACTTTGACGAGATCGTAGCCGCCGGCTACAGCGTCAGCCTGTTCACCGACTGGGCAAATGACTATTTTAACGAAGTCTGGATAAAGAGCCGCATTAAGCAAGGCGAAACGCCGGAGCTGAGACCCTGGTTCTATGGAGCCACCCGCGCCACTAAAAACCTGCATCCCATTGCCGAGCTCTCTGCCGAAAATTGTACGGAGCAAATGGGAGTTCCCGGCCCCTGGTATGAAAGGTTGCCGCATTTCCGGATGGGCTTTACTCCCAGCAGCGGCAAGGAACTGCAATCGGAATATTTCGTGCCACACTATCATGCCGTGGAAGCGATCCGGACCATTGCCCGCATGGGTAAACAGATCAGCCCCCACCTGCTGATCTCGGAGATACGCACCATCGCGGCAGACGATTTCTGGATGAGTCCCTGTTACCGGCAAAATTCCGTGACCATCCATTTTACCTGGCAGCCCGACTGGCCCGCCGTGAGTAAATTATTACCGGTGATCGAAAAAGAGCTGGCCCCTTTTAACGCCCGGCCGCACTGGGGAAAGCTGTTTACCATGCCGCCTTCCCGGCTGAAAGAATTGTATAAGAAATTGCCGGATTTTCAGCAGATGCTTACTCATTATGATCCCAAGGGAAAATTCCGGAATAAATTCCTGGATACGAATATATTTGGGAGTTAGGGGCATTGAGCACTTTGCCGGCACGTACTATTTATGAGCGTTTCTCACCGACCGAATGCCATTCATGTTTTATCTGGCTCATCAAAAGGGCATTGTCAAATTGAACGGAGCCCTTGGGGAAAATAGTCTCCTCTTCGAAAAAGCTGGATTGCACCGATCCTACCTGCAAAGGTTCTACTCTCCATTGCAATGTTTTTAGCTCAAGTCCCTCGTATCGGGTGCCATTGGGAGAGTATCCCACTGCGCCGCCTTCAAAAAACCGGGAGGCATTGTCCAGGTTCTGAAAAATAGACTCCGGATTAAAATTTTCCGTTTTGTCGGCATCAATGGAAATAGAAGTCCCATCAGCGCTTTTAAAGGCAATATGATAATGGCCGCCCCCTTCTTTCACGTCGAATCGGGCATGCACATGCCGCCCAGGAAACACCCGCCCGCCAACAATCGTATTGAATAAGGAAGAAGTATCCCGCCGGGGAATGAAAACCCCTTCCCTGGTCTGTCCGTCCTCCGTCCATTCAACGGCAATCCGGTGAGCACCGTTTTCAGACCCCAGGCCCAGCACACCTGGGAATCCCTTTGGCCGGACGCCCTTTAGCCGGATCAGGCAAATTCCTACAATCGCTTTTTCCCGGTAAACTTTGGGGCGGAAGGGGGGAGGTATGATTTTTTGAATGATTGCAGGGTCAACAGTAAAATTGATCAGGATTCGACGGTCGATCGTGCCTTCTATGATGGGAATTTTCATGAATGGTCGGTTTTAATTGTCTCACAAGTTGTGAGATTTTTTTCAAAAATTGCTTTTTTAGATGATTTTCCTTAATTATGCCACAACTTGCCTCCATTTATAATGAAAAAGAGCCTTCCGATTATATATATGTTGTTGATCCTCTCCTGCGTAGCCTCCTGCCAGGGGACTGGCGGCGGCAGGCACAAAGAGCTGACCGTAGGCGATACCATGCCTGCATTCACCCTCCCTGATCAGGACGGCCATCTCTTCAACAGCGGGGACTATGTTGGCGCGAAACATTCCGGGGATTCCGGCAGCCACAGCCTGGTGATCTTCTTCTACCCCAAGGACGAAAGCATGGTCTGTACAAAGGAAGCCTGCAGTTTCCGCGACCGGTACGGCGACCTCGTCAAGGCAGGGGCGGTCGTCATCGGCATCAACGGCGGTTCCGTCGGGAGCCACAAAAAATTCCAGACCAATGACCGGCTCCCCTATCCTCTGCTCAGCGATTCGGGCAACAGGGTGCTCAACGCCTTTGGCGTCCCCAAACAATTCTTTATGACCGGACGCAAGACATTCGTCGCAGACAAGACAGGTAAAATTGTGTTTACGTATAATTCTTCGCTGAAAGGCAGCCGGCATGCCGAGGAGGCGCTGGCATACCTGCAGGCACATCCCTGAACGTCTCCTTTCATCCACTCTCTTGGCAAAATCAGCCGCTTATGTATTTTTCCGGTCGGAAATGGGCTTTTTATTAATACTTTCATTAATTCGCGCTGGTCCGGACTCACCAAAACTTACGACACATGAGACAATGCATCTCTCTATTAAGAGACTTCTTATTAATGGGCATCCTTTTTCTCATTCCGGGTCTTACCCACGCGCAGACGCAACCTATTCCCAGCCCCAAAGAACATTTTGGATTCTCTATCGGAGATAACTATCAGTTAGCCAATTTCACCCAGACAGAAGCATACTTCAAAAAGCTGGCCGCCGCCTCCGACCGCGCCAAACTCATCGAGATCGGCAAGACGGAAGAAGGCCGCAGCCAGTTCATGATGATCGTCACTTCTCCCGAAAACCTGCAGAAACTGGATCATTATAAAGATATTTCCCGGCAGCTCGCGCATGCCGAAGGCCTCACCGATGAACAGGCCCATACCCTGGCCCTCGAAGGCAAGGCCGTCGTATGGATCGACGGCGGTCTCCATGCCACGGAAGTAGTAGCCACCCACCAGCTCATCGAGACTGCTTATCAGCTGCTCAGCCGCAAAGACCCGGAGACATTGCGCATACTCGACAACGTGATTATCCTGCTTACCCATGTCAACCCGGACGGACAGGAGCTGGTATCCAACTGGTATATGCGCGAACCGAAGCCGGAGAAGCGCAGCCTGGAAGGCGTGCCGGTCCTCTACGAAAAATATGCCGGGCATGACAATAACCGCGATTTCTTCATGCTCAACCTGAAAGAAACACAGAATATCGGCCGCCAGCTCTTCGTCGAATGGATCCCCCAGATCATGTACAATCACCACCAGGCAGGTCCCGCCGGCTCCATATTAGCAGGCCCTCCCTACCGGGATCCTTTTAACTACGTCTTCGATCCACTGATCATTACCAGTATCGACGCGGTAGGCGCCGCCATGAACAACCGTCTCAATATCGAAGGCAAACCCGGCTACACCCAACGCTCGGGATCCAGCTTCTCCACCTGGTACAATGGAGGATTACGGACCACCACCTACTTTCACAATATGATCGGACTGCTGACCGAGATCGTCGGCGGCCCCAATCCATCCGAAGTGCCCCTGATTCCCCAGCGCCTGATCCCTAATGGGGCCACCCCTAATCCGGTCATACCGCAGAAATGGTTATTCCGGCAATCCATCGACTACTCCGTTTCCCTCAACTATGCCGTACTCGATTATGCCGTCCGCTACCGCGACGAGCTGCTGTATAATATCTACAAGATGGGCCGCAATTCCATCGAGCGCGGCAGCCGCGACACCTGGACGCTCTCTCCCAAACGGATCGCAGAGATGAGCCAGCTCTACGCAGAGGCGCCGAAACCTAAAAAAGACTCCTCCAAGATCCGCCCCGACTCATCGGAGACCGCCTCCGGCGAACGTCCCGACCCGAATGCCATCCCCACAAAATATTTCGATAGCGTCATGCGCAATCCGGCCCTGCGCGATCCCCGGGGCTATATCATCCCCTCCGATCAACCCGACTTTCCCACGGCTGTCCGCTTCCTCAACGCACTGATCCGCACGGGTATCCTCGTGCATAAAGCGAGTGCGTCTTTCACCGTAGCAGGTAAGACCTATTCCAAAGGCTCCTACATCGTCCGGACAGACCAGGCTTTCCGCCCCCATGTACTGGATATGTTCGAGCCCCAGGACCATCCGAATGATTTCCTCTATCCCGGAGGTCCTCCGGTAGCTCCTTATGACGCCGCAGGATGGACCCTGGCCTTCCAGATGGGCGTACAATTCGACCGCATCCTGGATGCATTCGAAGGCCCCTTTGACCGGGTGCCCTATGGCGAACTGCAATCCGCTCCCGGTGGGTTCGACGGCGCCGGCGGCAAGGGTTATGTGCTGGATGCCCATGCCAATCAATCCTATGCGGTCGTAAACGACCTGCTGAAAGAGGGCATCGACGTGTTCCGGGATGCCGCCGCGTCCGGCTCCTTCTACGTCCCCGCCAGCGCCAAGACCCAAAAAACCCTGGAAAAACAAGCCGGCGAGCGGGGCATTACCGTATATAAGATATCGAAACGTCCTGTGGAGCTCCGAAAGATCAGCCCGGCCCGCATCGCCCTCTGGGACAGTTACGGCGGATCCATTCCCTCCGGCTGGGAAAGATGGATCATGGAGCAATATCACTTCCCCATAACGGTCCTTTACCCGAAAGATATCGACGCAGGCAACCTTCGCTCCAAATATGATGTTCTTATCTTCGTAACGGGCGCGATTCCGTCTGTCGTCACTGAAACCGGAGGAAGAGCCTTCAGGGGAAGGGGCGAGCCCAAGCCCGAAGAGATACCCGCAGAATACCGGCCAAGGCTGGGACGCATCACCCCGGAGAAATCCATACCCGAATTAAAGAAATTCCTGGAAGCAGGCGGCCATATCGTAACGATCGGGTCCAGCTGTAACCTGGCCTTTCAGCTGGGGCTGCCCGTCCGCGACGCCCTTATGGAATTGAGCAACGGGAAAGAGAAAAAACTACCTGGCGAGAAGTTCTATATCCCCGGCAGCCTCCTGCGGGTAAGCGTAGACTCCAGCAGCCAGCCGGGATGGGGAATGAATGGGAACGCAGACGTCTACTTCGACGAAAGCCCCGTCTTCAACATCAATCCGGAAGCCTATTCGAAAGGAGTAGTAAAGCCCATCGCCTGGTTTGCCAATAACAAACCGCTGCGCAGCGGCTGGGCCTGGGGACAGGCTTACTTACAGGATGGGGTAGCCGCCTTTGTAGCATCGGTGGGAAAAGGGAAATTATACGCCTTCGGTCCGGAAATCACTTTCCGCGCCCAGACGCATGGAACCTTTAAATTTCTGTTCAATCAACTATATTTGACACCGGATAAATAAGGGTCCACATCTTTCACTGTCAACATAAGGGTCGCCCCTATCACTTCCCGGGATCTGTCCCGGGATTTTTTTTCGTCCAATACCAATAAAAAGGAATACCCGTGGCGATCAGACCCAATCCCGACAGGGCTTCCCTGGGTTGGTCGACAAGCGTCACCCCAATCAACAGCAAACAAAACAGGCAGAACAGGAAAGGTAGCCACGGATAGCCGATCACCTTATATACCCGTGGCAGCGAGGGCGCCCTTTTTCGCATAATGAATACGGCGAGCGCCGATGCCCCGTAAAAAATAAAGGCGGAAAAGATCAGCATATCCGTCAGCTGGTCAAAAGTTCCAGACCAGACCAATATCACGGACCAGAAAGCCTGCAAGCCTATCGACACGGAAGGGGTTTGATAAACAGGATGCACCGTAGCGGCTTGCCGGAAAAACAGTTTGTCCCGCGCCATGGCATAGAATACCCTGGCAGAGGTTAGGATGGTAGCATTGGTGGCATTGCAGGTCGTGACCAGTATCAACAGCGAAATAAAAAGCGCGCCCGGCTTACCCCAGATGACCTTCATCACTTCTACCGCTGCAATCTGATTGTGGGTCGCACTTACTTTTATCAGGGCGTCGATCGGTAAAACATACAGATACACGATATTGAGCAACAGATACACCAGGATGATCACCAGGGTGCCGATGCCCAGGGCCAGCGGCAGGTTCTTTTTCGGATTCTTCATTTCCTCTCCTATGAAACCGACACAGTTCCACCCTTCATAAGCCCAGAAGGCGCCCAGGCTGGCAATGGTAATGGCTTTGATCAGGGTCCAGCCTTTCATGCCCCCGCCGGCATGGAGGGCCGGCGTAGTCAGATGGGCCAGGGTTCCCGAAGAAGAGCTCAGCCCTGCGATCACGATGACGGCAGCCGCGGATAACATCAGCACGGTCATGAAATTACCCAGCTTTTCAGCGTGTCTGATTCCCCTGTAATTGATATAGCTCAGGACGATAATCAGGGAAGAAGCAAGCAGTTTCACCGCGATATTATCGATCCCTGGTACTCCCCCTTTGCCGGGAAGCAGCGACCATTCCGGAAGCGGCACGATACTGTTGAATGACTCCGCGAAAATATAGGCCAGCGCGGCTATCGAGGCAGTTTTTACTACCGCGAAATTTGCCCAGCCGTAGATATAAGCGAAAAAACGATTGTACACTTTCTGAAAATAAAAATACTCTCCCCCGGAGCTCGGGAACAGGCTGCACATTTCGGCGGTACAGAGGGCGCCCGCCAGGCTGACCAGGCCAGCCAATACCCAGCAGACCAGCACCCAGCCGGGCGACTGCAGGGTCGCCGACATCATCGCTACTTTTTTAAATACACCGGAGCCGAGAATCGAGCCGATCACCAAAAAGATGGCGGAACGCAATACGATCGAAGGGGGAAGTTTTTGCAAAATGCTTATTTTAAATACATGAAAATTTAGTTGGCCGGCCGGATGCGATTGTGCCAATGATCAGCCGGCGATTTTTTTTACACCGAGCCCCGGCAATCCGTTCGGATGCATATACCCATCCTTCAGCAAAAATCCTCCCTCCACCAGGTCCCTATTCAGATCAAAGCTTCCGTCGAGATCGAGATAACGGGTGTTGGAACAGGAGTAGGCGGCATGCACAGCCGCCGCAATACTGACAATGCTCTCATCATTACATCCCCAGAACAGCTCTATCCCCGCATGCCTGGCAATGACGGCAATTTCTCTCGCCCCCCTGATACCTCCCGACTTCATCAATTTGATATTGTATACTCCATAGGGCTGCGGCGGGTTGGACAGCTTCCAGGCAGAGCCGGCATCCAGCAGCGATTCGTCAGCCACCAGCAATTTTCTGTCTGAAAGCTCCAGTCCGGTCAAAAGCCTCTCCTGCCCCACTCTGACCGGCTGCTCGATCAATTCAAGGCCGGATTGCTTTGTACCGGTTATAAATTTTTTCAGGTCATCGGGGGAATATCCCTGGTTAGCATCCACCCTGATAGTCATCTTGTCCCTGAACCTTTCCGCTAATTTCAATACCCGCTCGATATCCTGGTCCGGATCGAGGCCTGTCTTGATCTTCAGGATCCGAAAGCCAAGCTGGTGGTAACCATCCGCCTCTTCCAGCATCTCCCCGGTATCCTTAATGCCAATAGTGGCGGAGGTGGCCAGCGGCCCTGTTTGACGACCATAAAAATCCAGCACGCTCACTCCGAGGAACTGTCCGAAAAGATCATGCAGGGCGATGTCTATAGCAGCCAATGTTCCGGGAAGCCTGGGAAAACGAAGGGCTGCTTCATCAATCAACCGGTTGTAATGACGGATATCCTGCCCTACGAGTTCATCGAGCCAGCCTGATTGCAGATGCGCCAATGTCTGCTCCGGTGTTTCCCCTACCACGTCGGCAAAGGGATTGGCGGCTCCGATACCTGTCAGGCCATTTTCCAGGGTAATTTCCAGGAAAACAATAGCGGTATCCGCGATGGTCTTATAGGCGATGGTATAAGGTTTGGTGAGCGGCAATTTTTGCAGATAGGAATGAAAGGATTGGATCTTCATAATTTGGGACGATTTATAAGATGGGTTATGACGGGGACTACACCGGCGACTCCTTCCTGTAAAGGCAGCAATACCGGGATCTGCAGCTCCCGCTCATAATGATCCCGGAATTCCACGGCTTCTTCCGGAGAACAATGTTCCGTATTCAGCGCCAGCGCGATCACCGCAGCACCATACATACGGATCAGCGCTATCTCCGATTGAACGGAGGGCAGCGGTCCCCAGGCCGGATCATCTTCATAATATTTGCGTTTGGGAGCGGCGATCAGGATAACGTGCCTGGCATTACCCGAGACGAGCAATTCCGATCCGCAGGGTCCGCTCGGATTACGCAAAGCGGACTGTCCTTCCAAAAGAATGATATCGGGCCGGGTCGCTTCCCAGCAGGATATGATGGCATGTTCCAGCTCTCCGGAAATAAAATCATTCAGTGTCGAGTCGAAGATGAACCCGAACCGACCGCCCTGCAGCCAACCTGTCTGACCCGTATAGATCATCTGTGCGTTGAGACCGGCTGCCTCGCAGGCCTGGCGCACCATCCGGCAGGTAGTCCTTTTCCCCATCGCACAGTCCATGCCGATCACCGCTATCACCGGCGCCGTCACCGAGAATATTTTTCCCGACCAGAAATGGAGATCCGCCTTTCGTTTGGGTTTACGGACATCGATCAGCTCCACGGCATTTGCCGCAGCCAATGCGACCATCTCCGGCCGCTCTGTCAGGAACTCATGCAACCCATTGACGATCGAGATACCCTGGCGTATACAGGACTCGACGATCCCGGGAAAATGAGCCGGGAAGGCACCGCCGATAGTAGCCACCCCGATGATACAATAATCGATCTTCTCAAAATGAGCGACAGCCGCTTCCACGGTCGCCAGAATGGGAATATTCCGGTGAGTCCCATCCAATAGTTCACCCGCATCTTTACCGGCATGTCTGGAGTCAATAATGGCAATGATTTCGAACCTTTCTGTTCCCCGGATCAGCCCATGGGCCGTTTTTGCGTCCGGTTCGGTTAACAGGCCATCGGTCAGCACGATGGCCGTAGGTTTTTTACCTTGCTGGCTTACCTTTTCTTTCATTTTTTTATTTTCTCACGTGAATGATTGTTACTGTTGGCGGGGTCATCGGCTCAGGAACATTCCCGGATATTCCCGGGTTGCCTCCTGATGTTCGTAGACACATACCCCATTTACCCATACCTTTTCGATGCCGCTGGAAAGGGCTTTGGGGCTTTGTATAGTGGCATGATCCCTGACGGTTTCCGGGTCCAGCAATACCAGGTCGGCAAAATAGCCCGGGGCAATGATGCCCCTGCCTTTCAGGCCCGTATGCTCCGCAGTGAGCCCCGTCATTTTACGGATCGCCGCTTCCAGGCTCATGATCTTTCTTTCCCTGACGTAATATCCCAACACACGGGTGAAGGAACCGTACCCCCGCGGATGCCCTCCATTAGCGCCGTCCGAACAAATATTGGTATTGGCCCATGACAGAAAGTTCACCACATCCTCGTCCGCCATGGATTTCCCATCGATGGATTCTACCTCGTCGATATCCGGGTGTTGTTTTGCAAATGAGTCGGCTGCCGCGATAAGCCCCATCAATGTCCGGGCCGGGGTCTCCTGCCGCAATCCGGCGATCTCCGTGAGTGTCTTCCCTGCATAAGCGGGATTCGCGGCAAACTTATCCACTACGGACCCTGCCGGGTCAAAGGTATGATTCACGGCAAATTCGGCGCTGACCGGGTTGGTATAATCCGTTTTGGGAAAGAGTACTTTTAGTGTACTATGCCAATACTCATAGGGATAACAGTCTGCGGTAATATCGATCCCCTGTCTGCGTGCCGTCTCCAGTTGAGCAAGGATGCCGGGGGAATTGTCCCAGTCATCCTTAAGCGCTATTTTAATATGGGAGATCTGCACGGGCAATTTTGCCTCCCGGCCGATGGTGATGATCTCATCCAGGGCATTGGCAAAGTCGAAATCCTCGCTGCGAAGATGACTGATATACCGGCCGTTTGCGGCAGCGCTGACCTTTGCCATTTGCAGCACTTCGTCGCGATTGGAAAAATAAGCCGGTTCATATTCCAGGCCGGTGGACAATCCTAATGACCCTTTTTGCATTTCAGCTTTTAGCAGCGCTGCCATTTTTCCCAGCTCCCCGCCGGTGGCGGGCCTGTTTAATTGCCGGGCGCCCATTACCTGTGCCCGCAGGGTCGAATGTCCCGTATAGGTAGCCACGTTGATGGCAATGGGTCTGCGTGCGATACCTGCTTTTATGCTATCGATATCGCTACTGAAGCCATCTTGTCCGGTAACGATAGTGGTTACCCCCTGGTTGAGCGTTGCGATCGCTTCCGGATATTCCTGCAGAGAGCCTTCGACGTGACTGTGGCTGTCGATAAAGCCCGGGGCCAGCACTTTACCGCCCCCGTCAATGATCTCCTCTCCCGGCAAAGACTTCAGTGTTCCTACTTCGGTGATTGTATTCCCCACGATCCGCACCGCGGCCTCCCTGCGGGGGGCGCCTGTTCCATCGATCACCTGGACATGGGTGATCAGCCGGGAGGAAGGGATTGGATAGTCCTTTCCCTCGAATAGGGCTTTTGCGAATGAACGTCCGGCCGTTTCCTCGCCGCTGCTCAGTATGATCAGCGTGCGATGGCGCTGGACATCCCTGTAAATAAGGTTTTTAAATCCCTGCCAGCTGCCGGTATGCCAGTATAATTCATGCTCTTTGGCTATGAACCAGCCGAATCCATAAGGATAAGTACTCCCATCCGCCAGCTTGACCGGCTGGAAAGCCAGGGCCAGGGTTTCCTTTTTTACGAGTTTTTCGCCATACAGGCTTTGTTCCCATTTATACAAGTCTTCCACGGAAGAATAGCAATTACCGTCTCCCGTCACACCGTCCATATTGGTGAGGTCAAATAACTTTGCCTGCCCGTTGTCTTCCCGGAAACCGATCACATGATTGGCGGGGATGGAAGGCATCAGAACATTGTATATATATGAGTCCTTCAAACCCAGCGGAATAGCAATCTGCCGGCGAAAGAAATCCCGTAAAGGCTGTCCGGACACCCGTTCGATGATACTGGCCAGCAGGACATAATTGGTATTGCAATACTGCCAGGCAGTACCTGTTTTGAAATCCAGAGGCGGATGATACCGGGCGAACAGGCGGATCATGGATTCATTGTCCAGTGTGTCCAGGGTCCCCTTGTATCGCGTGAACAGATCGAAATATTCAGGGATCCCCGAAGTATGGGTCATTAAATGACGGAGCGTTATGTCTTCATAGGGAAGTTCAGGAATGTATTTTTTAACCGGCTCGTCCAGCTGCAGCTTGCCCTGTTCATATAATTGCAGGATCCCCATGTCCACAAACTGTTTGGTTATCGACGCCAGGTTAAAGGAGGAAGACGTTTGCAAAGGCTGGCCGGAGCGGAAGTCGGTAAAACCAAAAGCCTTTTTATACAATACTTTTCCGTTCTCTGCGTATAGGACGGTCCCATTAAACTGATGGCGCCCGTTCAATTGCGTCAATACAGCATCCAGCTTTTTTATAGTGACTGCGGCGGGTTGGGAGAAAGCCATTACGAAGGACAGTAGTCCTCCTAAAAAGACAGTTAGTTTTGGCATATAAAAAAATCGCAATTGGTATTATTTGAATATACTATTATTTCCCCCATTCCCGTCCAATATTCTTTGCCCGCAGTCGTTAAATAACTAAACCAATACCTGTTTTTAGCCTATGAACGCACTGCGCCCCCTCTTAACCGCCTGCCTCCTGCTCACCCTGTCGGGCCTGTATGCCCAGACAAGGGCCCTGTATAATTACCAGGAGCTCTCCCACCTGTATTATGAAAAACAGCGGGATTCCCTGAAGAAGGTCTGGGTCTGCCCTACTATCTATAAGGACAAGGCCACCCAGAAAAAATATAAGGAATTCTGGGACGACCGGACCGGCTTTATCACAGAGGCCATCGCACACGACAATTATATCCATGAGAAAGAAGTAGCAGGCTATATAGAAGACATTATCAATCAGCTGACACAGGCCAATAAGTCACTGTTGCCGGTACGCCCTTTTTTATTGATCGACCGGAGTCCCTCGGTAAATGCATATTCTACCGGGCAGAACGTTATCGCCGTTAATCTGGGCCTGATCTCTTTTGCCCAAACCCGGGAAGAGCTGGCCCTGGTCATTGCGCATGAATTATCGCACAATATTCTCGAACATACCGACAACGCCATGAAGCAAAAAGCAGAATGGCTCAGTTCAGACGAATACAAACAATCCCTCAATGCCGTACTCGACTCTAAATACGAGCGGCTATCGCGTCTGAAAAAAGTCCTGGAAGGATACTCTTTTAGCCGGGGCAGGCACCAGCGCTACCACGAAAGCGAAGCCGACTCCCTGGCCATCGTCTTATTAAAGAAAAGCAATATCCCTTTTAATGCGGCTTACTTTCTCCGGCTGGACAGTTCGGATATCCAATACCGTCAACCTCTGAAGAACCCGGTCAAAAATTATTTCACCGCCTACCAGCTCCCTTTCGAGGATGCCTGGACCAAACAACGTTCCAAGGGGCTTTCCACCAGGGCCTATAATTTCAAGGACACGACCAGCATCGCCGATTCCCTGAAGACCCACCCCGATTGCGTGGACCGTTATGCCCGTACCCGCAACCGGACGACACCCAACGCAAAATACACGCCCATCCCCGCATCCATCCGGGACAAAGCGACCAAAATGCTGATCTGGAACATGTACTATAATATGAGCCTCACCCCCTGCCTCTATCGCATCCTCCTGGAAAAAGACAAGGGCAACACCGATGAGTGGTACGATTTTATGGTGAACAATATATTTGCCGCCCTGTATTATTCTGACAGGGAATTACACCGTTTTAACGCGATCGGCGTTACCCCTAAAGAATATATCTCACAAAACTATTTCGAGCTGCAGACCATGTTCCTGCAGATCCCCCGGGAAAATCTCGAACAGTATTGCAAGACTTTCCAAAACGAAGCATTCTGGAAAGACATGACCCCGGCTGAAAAAGCATTAAAAAACCTCATGTATACCCTGGCGCTCGACCCGGATAATTCAGACAAGAACAAGGCCAGAGCCGCCAAAGAATTCAAGGCGAACAATTCAGCGAGTATGTACTGCGAGTTCGCCGATGATTTCGAAAAGAAATAGACAGGCCGGTCCCGGATCGAACCGATACCGGGATCAGCCGATAACCCATAAAATCCTAACAATCCAATATCAATGAAAAAGCTCCTCGTAGCCCTGCTCCTGTTCCTGACAGTCACACAATACGCCCAGGCCCAAACAAAAGTTTTTAAAGAGGTGGGCGAAGAAATCTCCTCCCAGGTAAAAGCCATCGTACAGGACAACGCCCTGGTCGGCTACCTGGTCTTCACACAGCTGGAGAAGGCCAGTGAGGACTCCTTCAATTATAAGATCACCATCATGGACGAGAACCTGAACGATATCGGAGCCATCAATTTCCGGGAGCAAAAGCTCATTCTCCAGGGGGTGTCGCTCGAACAGGACGTCCTCTGCCTGGCCTATCTGAAAAGCAATGTCTACGGCAATGAATTCCAGACCAAAAAAAAGGTCCGTGCCGCCATTATCGATCCGAAAGATTTTGTCTTTACGCAGTTCCTCAGCCTGAACGGCAAGATCCTTAACACCAATTCCATCAAGGTAGAAATCAAGTATACGGTCGATCCGTTTGGCAGGAAAAATATTTGGACGGCGGATGGCAAGCTGCAGCACAATATACAGATCAAAAACATACCCGGGCGCGGATTTGCCTGTTTCTATGGAGATGAAAGAAAGAACAACCTGGTGATCTTTAACCCGGACGGAAGGCTTGGATGGCAGCGGCCCATAAAAGAAGATGCCAAGGCCTTTGGCCTGATGAGCTCCGGCCAGGATGTCTACCTGCTCATGAAACAGAAAGACAAAATGCTGGAGGGTGGTTATGAACTGCTGGGCTTCAATATTAAAGACACGGCGGTCTATCCCAAATATGTCTTAAAGGACAAGCAGGGCAATTCCCTGAAAGTGATCACCTTTGCCAATGACCCCGTTACGGGCAAGCCCTATATTTCCGGTACGATCCTCAATCCCCGTAAAACGAATGACTATGAGACGGGCAAGCAATTGACGAAGGGGACTTATTTGGGTGTTTTTACTGTCAGCCTGGAGAGCCATAAAAAAGGGGGCTTCATTGAAAACTACTCTTATTGGGCTGATGGCGCCGCAGCGGGCATTTCTAAAAAGGGGCTTTTTATGGAGGATGGCACGTATGGCCGGTATGATCTCTCGTTCAAAGATTACCAGGGAAATACCTATTTCATCGGGTCAGGGGTTCACAAGCAAGTGAAATGGGGCGCCATCATCTCCTCTGTGCTGACAGCGCCGTTCATTATACCGCCGATGATTTTGTTGGGACTCGGGACGCAAAAATGCAAGGTGAAGGACGCCGTATTGCTCAAGCAGGGGCCCAAGGGAGCATTGGCCCTGGAAGGCACTATTCCCGCTGACAAAACGCATTTCGTTCCGGCGAAGGTACTGCTGGATGCCTATGATAACAGGGTCTATTACAACGTCACCAATGCCGATACCAAATCAGACTATGTCGTGATGGGAGATATAAAGAATTTCGTCATCTATAATGTCACCCAGAAGAAAGTGCAACGTACCATTCCCCATAAGGACGGGAATATCTTCACCACTATTTTTCCTGCCAAGGAAGGGCATGTGATGGTGTCGGAATACAATAAGAAAGAAAGGTATACCCGGGTATCGATCGAAGCGCTGTAGCGCCTGGCCGGCAGATTGCCGGAGCGGCGATGATCCTTTAACGGATCTCGATCCAGGGAGTCCCCTGGCCTTCCATTGGCTCCAACCGGCCAAAAGGGATACAGTGCTCAGGGGGCAGACCGTTTTCCTGCAGGATTTTTTCGAAGGCAGCCGTATGCCGGGCATCCACGGCCACCAATAATCCTCCGCTGGTCTGCGGATCGGCGAGGATCTGTCGCTGCCTTTCGGTAATAGACCCGACCTTATGCCGGTAGCTGTCCCAGTTACGGTCCGTCCCGCCGGGGATCGATCCCTGGTACAGATATTCATCGAGCATGTCGAGTTTAGGTATTTTACTGAACTCGACAACGGCCTTCACCTGGCTGCCTTCGCACATCTCCGACAGGTGTCCCAATAATCCGAAACCGGTGACATCCGTCATTGCCTTTACATACTCCAGTTTGCCGAAGACCTCCCCCATCTTATTTAAACGGGCCATGAGGGCAGGAGCGATGGTTGCATGCTCCGGCTTTAAAAGACCCTTTTTCTGTGCCGTGGTCAGAATGCCGACTCCCAATGGTTTCGTCAGGTATAGCTTACAACCGGCTGTAGCCGTTGAATTTTGTTTGAGATCCTTAATAGCCACGATGCCATTCACCGCCAGTCCGAATACCGGTTCCGGACAGTCGATGCTGTGACCGCCGGCAAGCGTGATGCCTGCTTCCGCACAAATAGCCCGGGCTCCTTCCAGCACCTGCTGCGCCGCTTCCGGGGGCAACTTGTTGATCGGCCAGCCCAGGATGGCAATCGCCAATACCGGCCGGCCTCCCATTGCATATACATCACTGATAGCGTTGGCGGAGGCGATCCTGCCGAAATCATAGGCATCGTCCACGATCGGCATAAAAAAATCCGTGGTAGCGATGAGCGCCATACCATTGCCCATATCATACGCTGCCGCATCGTCCCGGGTATCATTGCCCACCAGCAAATGACTGTCTGCCGGATACCTGACGGAGCTATGCAGGATCTTATCCAATACGGCCGGGGCTATTTTACAGCCGCAGCCTGCCCCGTGGGAATATTGCGTGAGTTTAATCGCTTCCATGGACTATATTTTGTGGGGGAATGCTATTTGGTTGATGGGTGATATTTTGAGAATGGACGATGTTTTGCCGAGGGGCGATGCTTTGCTGAGGGACGATATTTTGCTGATGACAAAAATTGAGGAGTGCCCGGGCGTTCCTAACCGGATCGATACGGCCCAGGGCAAGCGGATGAATGGTGGAAGGCTGTCGATTGTCCAGGCAATGCCGATAGGCCTTATCATAATAGATCAATACATGTGCGATGAAATCCGCCATCCGGCCTTCTTCAATGGCGTCTATAGCCAGCCGCACCCGCAGGGATCCCAGCCGCCGGCTGATCCTGCCTACGGACTCCTTTAAGAAATCCTTATCCAGACTGCCGTATTCCTCCGTCAAAAAGCCCAATCGCTCCTGCAGCGGAATATCCAGGCGGATCAGCGGCGCCTTTATCAGCTGGGCAAATATATTTTTGGGGATGGCCCTTTTCCCGATCGTTACGCTCTCGTCTTCTATCCAGATCCTTTTACCGGGATCCATCTTTTCCAGTTCCGCGGCAAGCAGGTTCTCAAACTGCTCCTGGCTGGGCTGCTTCATTTTCCCCAGCGACCCGAAGGCTGAGCCCCGGTGTTGCGCCAACTCCTCCAGATCGATCGCCTGTTCCCCGCTGCGGAGGAGCTCCTGCAGCACACCGGTCTTGCCTGTGCCCGTATAACCGCTCAGGACCACAAAAGGATAGTCTCTGGCAAGGGCCTCGATCCCGGCCCTCCTGTAGGCTTTATAGCCGTTCCTCAAGGTAGCTACGGTAAACCCATACAGATCCAATGCCCAGGCCATGGCCCCGCTGCGCATCCCTCCCCGCCAGCAATGGACAAGGATTTTTTTGTCCGGGGCGATCCGTTCCGCCTCACGGATAAAATCCGCCCATTTCGGCCCGGTCAGCTCAAATCCCAGTAAGATAGCAGCTTGTTTACCAACCTGTGTATAGGTGGTCCCGACCTTCACTCTTTCTTCATTGGAGAAAATGGGAATATTACAGGCGCCGATGATATGCCCCTGTTCGAATTCCGCCGGCGTACGCACGTCGACGACAGGCGTATTTTTTGCAGCCGTCAGAAATTCGGAAAGTGTTAATTGCTGGATCATGAATAGGGGGGCAATATACGAATAATGAGGCCCGCAATGCCCATAATGGATAGAATAATACCCAATAAGCGATTTTATATCTGTCTGTTTTTCACTTAGTTATCGCTTAAAAACCGCCCTCCCGGCCCATGGCATGATAATAGCCCCTATTTCTTTAATTCTTTCATTTAAATATACTAACTATGAAAAAGCTACTATTCATATTACTCGGAGGGACCCTTACCTCTCTTGGTTTTGCACAAACCACTCCAAAGAAAGTAGAGGAAAAGGAACTACGCCATGACATTCGTGAGAAACGGGAAGAAAAGCATGAGGTAGGCAAGGATTTGGCCCATCTGAACATTAAAAAGGCAAGAGCCGATCATAAGGATGTGGTAACTGAAAAAAAAGCTGAGCACCGGCATGCCGCACAATTGAAAAGACAGGGCGTGAAGCATCCTGTAAGCAGGGCCAAACACCAGATCCATGCACAGGACGAAGCAAAAAAATATCAATAGAATTGAAAAACCCGGCCGTCGGCGATTATCACTGACGACCGGGCTTTCCTATGAGAGCAGTCAGGTTTATTACCGGCCCGGACCGCCGCATTCGATTTATCGCCGCTGATTTATTGCCGTGTTCGATTTATAATTTAACGGCGCATCCTTTATAGTATTGATTCTTATACCAGATATTCATCCGGTATTCATATAAGTGATCTCCGATCCCATCATTGCAGAATCCCGGGGCGATGGAGATCTTCAGGGGATTCCCTCCTTCCGTTGTAATGGAATAAACGATACTATCTTTTGTGACCGAAGGTTTCTCGATAGGCACGATCAACGGCTTCGCGGCCGCAGCTAATTTGAAAAGGATAAATTTCTCATTGTCGATCTCCACGCTCCAGAAGGGATCGCTGCCGATTCCGACAATGTCGACGCCTTGCGTCTTCTTTTGCTTCCACGCTGGATTGTCCGGCGCCGTATTCTTTTTAAACAGTACATATTGCCGGGATAAGGAATCCGAAATACGGGTGCCGTTATTTTCAAAATTGATGAGGGTGTCTTTGGTCAACCGGTACTGAGCGAATACCTTATCATTCAGATACAAAAGGAACCTTCCGTTCTCCTTGGCCCAGGTTCCTTCGATTCTTTTTGCCGGAACATTCTTTCCCAGTTCCAGTTCTTCCATCTTAAAGTGCTCGTCATTCGCAAAGAGGATCGTACGCTGTACCCCCTCACAATTTTTACAAGGCAACATTCCCTGGTAAAAGCCCGACAGGGTGGTATCATAATGACCTGCATTGATAATGGAATCTTTAACGATCACCATGGTATCCGTAACGACTTTGCTTTCGGGAACGGCAGGTTTATCACCAAATTGATCACAGGAAGCGAATCCGAAAAAGAACAACGCTAAGAGCAGAAATGGAGGGGTTTTCATATGCTACTAAACGGAATTAGTTGCCGGATATTGCGCTATCGCGCCCGGATCGCCCCTGAACCGGGGCTATACGTTCAGCCGGATCGCCCCTAAACTACCAGGTCCTTTTTTTCATGTATTCGTCTAACTGAGCGCGTGTAATGGGGGTAGCTCCCGGCTTTTTGTCGAGCCAGGAGAGAAAATCTTCCTTGATGGCGTCTGTCCACTGACTGTCGATCTGCCCGGGCGTATAGCGGCCTGCTTTTAACCGGCTGATGCCGAATTCATCCCTTAATTCAATAAACTCTGCGGTTCCAATCACTTTCTCTGCCAGGTGCGCAGGTATGAACAATACCCCTTCTTTCCGGGCCAGCACCAGATCTCCCGGCAATACGACGGCATGTCCTATGCGGATAGGCGTATTCAGCCCGATCAGGACTTCATCTTTCAGGTAAGAAGGATCGAAGTCCCTGACAAAAGCATTGAACCCCTTGATTTCCGACAGTCCATCCAGGTCCCGCGCCGAAGCATCGAATACGACGCCATTCCCGGACCTGGCATAAATGGCATTTCCCAGGTTATCCCCGATCAGCGTCCCCGCAGTGATCTTTCCAAAGCCATCCGCTACATAGACATCTCCTTTCGAGAGCATATCGATGGGCCAGGAATTGGTATTGCCGATCCGCCCTTCTTTCTTTCCCCTTTCTTTGATGTTCTTCTCCAGGTCCGGCCGGCTGGGAATAAAAGAGGCGGTAAGTGCCCGTCCCACGACAGGCGTATCGGGATGGACCATTTTCCAGTTTCCTTCAAACTGGCAGTTGTATCCCTCATTGCTTAAAATGGACCAGGCCTCTTCGATACCGATGTTCCGGGCCCTCTTTATCAGCTCGTCCGGGATTTTGGGACGCCCGTCGGCAAACCTTTCGCCTTTCCATTCTCCTGTCAGAAAGACCAATTCCTCCCTGGTAATAGCCTGCGCCTGCAGCAAACAGGGGATATTACCAAGAAGGAAAAGGATTGTCACGGTGATCAATAACCGTTTATGGATGTTCATGTGTAGTAATTTATTTTGGGAATTAATGTTCTCTCGACCTTTGCGGCCTGGGTAACTGTACGGGATTGGCGATACCATCCAGGTCGTATACGATCTTTCCTCCCTTGATCGTCATCTCACATTCCAGCTTATGGGGGGCCGTTATCTTATAGCCGGTATAATCATAGAATCCGAATTTCCCTTCCCGCAGCCCCAGTATGGCCACATCGGCGATCCCTCCTACGGAAAGATTCCCCAGTTCCTCCCGTTTGATCTCCCGGGCGGGGTTCCAGGTGACTGATTTTATCACCGAATCCAGGGGCATGTCCATCGCCAGGAATTTAGACATGATACTCAGCAGGTCCTTCATAGCCCGGTTCACGCTATTTACGTGCATGTCCGTGCTCAGGGAATTGGGATAAAATCCGCTTTTCAATGCCGGCAGGGCCTGCGAGAAAGCAAAGCTGATGTCTCCATATCCGACGTCGAAAAAAATGCCCTTCTTCTGAGCGGCCCAGACAAAGGGTTTGACCTTCTTCGTGAGTGTGTCCACGATAAATTCCCGGGTGGTCAGCTGGCCAAAGCAATGCGTAAAAATATCGCCGGGCCGCAGGTGCTTCATGAACAACTCCTCGATTGACAAGGGAGGGGTACTGCCGCCGAAATCGATCATGACGGGAATATTGGCGATCGTGCCGGCCTTTTCTGCCTCCTCTACCGGCGTCCATTCGGGGCCTTCGTAGTGCGCGACCTTCACGCCCACCACGTAATCCCGGAATTGCCTCGCAACGAGCGCCGTCATCTTCCCGTCCATATCTCTAGTATTCTGTTCATAGGGGCTGCCCCGCATGCCTTCTCCGACGATATTCAGCAGGGCCAGTACCCTGGTTTGAGAATTGTCGATCACCTGTCTTTTAAAAAGGGGGAAGTTGCGCCAGCCGGCGCATCCGGCATCCACCACGGTAGTTACGCCCGTTCGAAAGGTAAACCCGTCGGGGACAATCGATGCCATGCCATTGCTATAGGCGTGGTCCGGCTCGGTCCCATAAAAGACATGCACATGGATATCGATCAGCCCCGGCGTCACATAGAGCCCGCTGGCATCGACGACCTGTATCGCCTCCCTGCCATCGATGTTTTTGGCGATGCCGGCGATCTTGCCGTCATTGATAGCAATATCCATTACCTCATCGATATTATTCTTCGGGTCGATCACATGTCCTCCCTTGATGACGATAGCATATTGCTGTGCGCGGGCCAGCTGCAGTGCGCACAGCAAAGAGCAAAGAATGGTTAGTTTACGCATAAGCTATACAATCCATCTCCACTAAAGAATTTCCGGGCACTCCGCCCTTTGCAACGGCCACGGTAGTACGCACCGGCGGCTTTTTCCCAAAGCGTCCCTTGTAGATTTCGTTCATGCCATTGTAATCGGCAATATCATTGAGGAATACAGTAACTTTTAGCACTTTCTCCATAGAAGAACCCGCCAGGATCAACTCCTTTTCCAGCTCCTTCAACACATGATCCGTATGAGATTTGATATCTCCCTCGAAATGCGCGCCCTTACCGGCGATAAAGATTAACCCATTATACTTGGTATTGCCGGCGAATAGCGGCACCTCCTGGTCTGGCACGGCATCGGGGGAAGGATTGGCGGGGGCGGCGCGGGAAAGGAGTTCGGCGCCGTGACCGTTACCGGCGACATTCGCGGGTGTCTCCGCCGCCTTGACCAGGAAAGGGGCTGCAACCAGACCGGTCAGGGCAGCCAATAGCTTTTTTAAAGCGCTTCTGCGTTGTGTTTCCATAATATGCAATTAATTTGCACCAATGTAGGCAATTTTTAAAAACGATGCCTTTATTTCTGCAAAAAAATTGCAATTGTTAGTGGACCGGGCGCTCCAGCGTCTCTTCCAGCAACTCGCAAACACTAATATCCAGTAAGGCAGCCACCTGCACCAGCCGGTCGAGATGAATAGGCGTCTTGCCCGACTCCAGTTTGCTATAGGCATTTTGGGAAATGCCTATAGCATCGGCCATAAACTGCTGGGAATAGTCTTTGTTCCGCCTCAACTGTCTGATCCTTTCGGCGATGATCCGGGAAATAAGGAGTGGCTCGGTCTTCATGGCAAGGGATTTAATGTTAAGCCTGGTTCAGCTATCAGTTGATCATCACCCCCTGATGATGACTCCATAGTTTTGCATACAAAGCATTATGCTCCAGTAATTGCGGATGGGTTCCCACTCCTGCCAGCCGTCCCTCCTGCAAGACCATAATCGTATCCGCATTCATTATAGTGCTCAGGCGATGGGCGATCACGATAATCGTGCGGCCGGCCTCCCTGAATTGGCGGATCGCCTGCTGTACGTATAGTTCCGAGACGGGGTCCAGGGATGAAGTAGCCTCATCCAGGATCAGGATCTCCGGATTACGGTAGAGTGCCCTCGCGATAGCCAGCCGTTGCCGTTGTCCTCCGGAAAGGTTGACCCCATGTTCGCCCAGCATCGTCCCAAATCCGGCCGGCAGCTTCTCGATAAACTCAATGATCCCCAATTGCTGTGCAATAGCCAGGATCCGGTGTACGTCGGGCTCGTATTCGCCAATAGCGATATTTTCTATGATGGTACCCGCAAAAAGATCGATATGCTGGGGCACTACGCTGACCATTTTCCGAAGGCTCTCCGTTTCCATATATTTGATATCGATTCCGCCGATAGAGATCCCTCCTTCGTCCAAGGGATACAAATTCTGTAACAAGGACATCAGTGTCGACTTGCCGGACCCGCTCTCTCCGACGATCGCCGTAATTTTGCCTTTTTGCACCTGCATAGTAAAGCCCGAAAACACACTGGCCCTGCTGCCATAACGGAACGAGACATTATTGAATACGATATCCCCCATTCCTTCCCGCTGTACGACCAGTTTATCTTTGTTCTCTTCCTGTTCCAGGTCCATTATTTCAAACAGGCGGTCGGCGGCGATCAGGGCATCCTGCATGCTTTTATTCGCCCCGATCACGCTCATGGCCGGACCGGTAAAATAACCCGCCAACGCATAAAAAGACAATAGCTCTCCGGGGCTCAGCTGTTGGTCGATGACGAAGGATGCCCCGGCCCATAACAGGACGATGATAATAGCATTCGTAACATAAGAGGCATAATTTCCCAAATAAATATTCGCCCGGCCGGAATGATAGATTGTTTTTAGCAGGCGTACGAATTTTGTCTCGGTCTTTGTATTGGCATAGGCTTCGAGGGAGAAGCGCTTGATGGTGATCACCGAATTCAGGGACTCCACCAACTGCGCGCCCAGCTCCGCATTATTCTCCATGAGGCGTCGCTGGTATTTTTTATTGATGCGGTTGCTGATCACATAGAGCAAAACATAAGCCGGGATAATGGTGAGCATCACGAGTGCCAGTTTCCAGTAATAGGTGAACATGAGGCCGAACGAAAAAAGTACGACGAACACATTCACCACCAGTCCGATAGCAATATCATTGATAAATAACCGGATCTTGACGGCATCGTTGATCCGGGATGTGATCTCTCCCACCCGCATTGTATCGAAGAAGGGTTGCGGTAATTTCAGCAGGTGCTTATAATAACCTAATATCAGCCGGGCATCTATCTGCTGTCCGATCTTCAGGGCAAAGATATTTTTCAGGTTGCCGATGAAGAGCTGGAGGGTGAGGATCAGCAACATCACGATACTCAGCATATTCAGGAGGTTCCGGTTGCCTTCTACCAATACATTGTCGACAATCTTCTGTACATAGATGGAGGTGGCCAGTCCCAGAATGGTATAGACCATGGCGCCAAACAAAGCCTGCCCGCTGACGGACCGGTGTGGTTTCAGCAGGGTCCAGAACCGGGCAAAATGCGAGCTTTTGGCATTCCCTGCCGCAAATCCTTCGTCGGGTGTCAGTAAGACCAGCACTCCGCTCCATTCCTTTTTAAATTCCTCATGGGTCTTGCGTTGATATTCTCCTTCCGCGGGATCCATGACGAGGATATATTGGCGGGTCGTGCGGACCAATACCACATAATGATGCCATTGCCCTCTTACGATATGGGCGATAGCGGGCTGTGGCGTCTCGAACAGGGCTTCAAAGGGGCCCCGGACGCCCTTGGCCTGAAAGCCCAGTTTCTCCGCCGCCCTGATCAATCCCAGGACGTTCGTTCCCTTATTATCCGTATGGGCATACTGGCGTATACGCGCCACCGGAAGCTGCAACCCATACCAGGCCGCTACCGAAGCCAGGCAGGCCGCACCGCAATCCGTTATATCGCGCTGCTTTACTTTCGCTTGTTTTTTGCGGCCTGTTACAGGAAACTCGATTTTCAGATGGGGTCGTTTAATTTTCATGCGGGGAATTCAACTCGGGATTAATCCAGTCATCGGTCCGGTCGAATAATAATTGAAACAGGCTCCGTCGGGTGAGGATAAAGCGGGCCCGGAGGCTCATCCCTTTTTTCAGCTGGCCCTTCACTCCATTTTTCAATTTCAGGGTGGTATTGTCCAGGCGGCACTTTACCTTGAATACAGGCTGATTGCCGGAAAGCGTGAAGTCATTGTCGATGGAGATCACCTTGCCATCCAGCAGCCCCCACTCGTTGTAGTTGAAGGCGTCGACCTGGAACTTTACCGGCATCCCGATCTTTATATAGCCGATATCCCTGGGGGAAAGATAACATTCGGCTACCAGGCTGGCATCCGGGGAGATAACCCCTACCAGCTCTCCGGGCTGCAGGGTACCTCCGGCATATTTACCATTAAACTGCTGCAGGGTGCCACTGACAGGCGCCCTGATAAGGTTCCATTCCTTCTCCTTCTCGAATTGGCGGCTATCGGTGCTCAGGCGACCGCTCTCCACCTGGTACCGGCTGAGATCATCCTCCCAGCTGCTGCGCTGCTGCTCCACGACCGCCCGATAGGCGGCCGCCGCCTTCTCATAGTCATATTTCCGATCCAGGAATTCTTTCTGTGAAATGACTTTCCCGTCAAAAAGCTGTTTGTTCATGTCATAATTGGTCTTCGCCCGTTCGAGGGTGGTCTGCTGGTCGGAAAGGGACTGTTGATACCGGCTATATTGCTGTCTGTATAATGGGGAATGAAGCTGTCCCGCGGAAAGATGCCTGCTGAGTCCGCCTTGTAATGAGGAGCCGCCCGGCCGGTTATAGGCCGTCAACAGCATAAGGTCCCGGATATATTCTTTTCGCTGCCCGAGTTCAAAAGCTGTCTGGGATAATTTGTTATTGCTGAGGTCCTGTTGAAGACGGATGAGCAGCTGTCCTTTCTCCACATGCTGCCCTTCCGTTACCAGGATCTCTTCGATGGTGCCGGACACCAGGTTATGCAGTTCGTTCTTCTCGGCTACCGGTCTTACCAGACCGGAGCCGTTGGCGGAGACATCGATCCTGATAAAAGGCAGCGCGACAAATGACGCTACCAGGGCGACCAGCGATGCGGTATAAATAAGCTGGGTTTTTACCTTCACCTTCGGCAGCCATGTATAAGTAGAATCCTGAAGCGTCTCTGATGGAAAAAGATATGACATGCCCTGGCGCTTTTGTTTTCAGTAATAAGCACAATAAGGCTACAGGGTTGTTTGAGATTATCTACGAAAAACGGCGGCGAATGGATTTACAAAGGAAAAATAAATCCGCTTACAACCTATGACTATAAATTATAGCCATAGGTTGTTGTAAAAAAAAAGCCCTCTTTGTAAGTTTATGCCCTCAATAGCGGAAGCCGAAAAGCTATAATCAGAGTAGGCAAAATCTTTTAAAAAGAAACTATGAAAAATTTAGAAACGGCAGGATTCGCCCCGTTATCAACAGAAGAACTTACCAATCTTGATGGTGGTGGTCTGGTAACCAGTTTGCTGGGCACTGTTGAAGGGATCCTAAATCCCCTCGCTGCACTGATAGATTCTCTTATCGGTTCGCTGCCTCTCCCGGGATTACCCACACTTCCCGGACTGTAAGCCGGATCTGCGTCCTGTATCTTCAGTACCAGGACCGATTCCCGATCGGGATTTCATTCTTACTATTATGCAGCCGGTCTATCCGGCTGCTTTTTTTTAAATTCGTAGTGCTACCGGTATATCTTCTTTGCCTTGTTCACCAGTTCTACGTATTCTTTATCCCGCGCATCCGATCCGGCAAAGTATTTTTTAGTCATTTTCTCCAGCGTTGCCCAGGAGAGTTGAGCGACTTCTTTCGATTCCCGTAATTTCATTCCGAAGAGGGCGACACAAGCTGCCCGTTGCAGACGGCTGCGAGCCCGCTCAAAAGGCATCAAATGGCCCGGACAGTGAGAGTGGATTACTCCTTCTCCTTTTTTATCGGGAAGACCATAATGCAGCTCCATATTGGCTATCTCGGCCTCGGGAATAGCTGCAGCCGCCCTCCCACTACTATCGTCTGTCGGTACCAGTTCAAAAAGGGCCAATAAGGATTGTCCCGAGCCCATCGGCCCTCCTTCGGGGGCGATACTGGTGTCTTCCCGGGCGGCCTCTTTGTTTTCAAAACCGATCAGCCGGTAGGATTTTACCAGCGCCGGATTAAAAGCGGCCGAGATGCAGATATGGTCCGCGACGTCGGAGAGGGAGGGCGACAGTTGCCGGGACAGCAATTTTTCCGCATCCTGTTCATCGGTGGCGACCGCAAAATCACCTTGTCCACTACTGGCCAGGGTGAGCAATTGCGAATTTTCTGTATTTCCGAGCCCGACGCCCAGGCAGCTGAGTGAAATACCATGCTGGCTTTGTTGACGGACCCATTCTTCCAGCTGTCTTTGCCCGGCAGCGCCGCTATTGATATCTCCATCGGTCACGAGGATGACTCGGTTCTTCCCTCCGGGTATGAATTGCTGACCGGCGATGGTATAAGCAAGGCGCATACCGTCTGCTCCCGGAGTGGAACCATCCGGCTCTATGGCGTCGATGGCATAGAGTATCCGTGCTTTTGCCGATCCGGGTACTCCCTGCAAGAGGGTCCGGACCTGCAAGCCGAAAGTGACGACTGAAATTGTATCCTCGCGCCTCAGGTTCTGGATGAGCAAACGAATGCCTGCTTTGAAAATAGGCATCTTATTGGGCAGGTCCATCGAGCCCGAAGCATCGATCAGGAAAACAAAGTTGCAGGGAGGCATATCCGCGACATTGATCCGGGGGGCCTGCACATGCCAAAACAATACTTCATGCCGGGCGTTCCATGGGCAGGTCAGCAGGTCTGAACTACAATCAAAGCTTTTCTCTTTTTCCGGATCTTCTTCTGCGGTTTGATCAAAATAGTTCAGTATTTCCTCGATCTGCACCGCTTCCGGCGGTACGCGGCCCCCCATATTCATGAGTTTGCGGATCATGGGGTAAGAGGACAGGCTGACGGGCCCCGCAAATGACACGGAGGTTGGCTTACAAACCGACCGTAACCTGTTTTTCTTTGAGGGGGCGGACGGATCGGCCTTTTCCAGGATGACGGAGAGAGACGATTTGGCGCTGACGGCGGTTACGAGAGGTTTATAGCCGTCAAATACCAGCAGCAGCGAGTCCTCTTCCAGGGCAGACCGGATCTGGAATTCACCATAAGCCCCCGTTTTGTAGACTGCCTGAGTAGATTGAACAATGATCACCCCGTTTTGTAACTTGTCCCCGTGTGGATCTTTTACCTCACCGGTAAAATAATACTGGGCCGACAGGGATGCCGATGCAAGACAACAAATTAGCAGGATGCAGGTTATGTTCAAGGGGGCGTTTTGTAGCTACTATAAATGCAAATAGAATACCCGATTAATACCTTAAATTAAGGAATTTATTAATATCGAAAATGGATTAGTCCAAAACAATCCTGAATTCGGTCACTCCCGGGGAGAGCGTCCGGAGCGAGAATTCGAAATGATGGTTGAGCAGGATCTCTTTGATGACGGTAAGCCCCACTCCCTGTCCATCTTTTTTAGTACTGTAGAAGGGAGAAAAGAGGTGTTCTTCCATTTCCGGTATAATGCCTTTGCCGGTATCGCGGATGAGGAGATGCTTAGGATAGGCCCTGTGGAGAATAATGGAGATCTGGCCCTCTCCGTCAATGGCTTCCATGGCATTCTTGATGATATTGATCAGCACCTGCTCCATCTGTTGAGGATCCGCATGGATCAGGAAGGGGGCGTGCGGCCGGTCAGAATCGACCAATCCTACGATATTTTCTTTTCCTGCAGGGCCGGGATCTCCAATCCGGAAGACGATCTTCCTCTCCCCTGCCCGCAACTGCATCAGATCCGTCACGTTCTTTACCAGGCGGGCCAGGTCGATTGTCTTCCGCTCCGGTGCGGGGATCCGCACCAGGTCCGCAAAATTGCGCATGAAAAGCTCCAGGTTATTATTCCGTTCCATGGCTACCCGCAGGGCATTGGTCAGCATCTCGCTATGCAGCTGCGACTGCAGGGTCGATTGCAGAATGGAATTGACCGGGCCGATGGTATTATTGACCTCATGCGCCATCATGCGGATCACCTTGCCATAGGTCTTCTTTTCCGCCAGCAGGATCTCCGCCGTCAGCTCTTCGATCATCACGAAGTGCCGGGGAAAGCCCCGGTCGATAAAATGCGATTTTTGCAGCTTATATGTCGCAGGGCCATTAAAGGTCACCGTTTTTGACTGCCCCGATTGCAGCAGCCTTATCGCCTGCAGGACCGGATGCGTGATACCATCCAGCGATCTTCCCCGTACGGCTTCTTCTTCCAGCCCCAATAGCTGCAAGGCTTTGGGGTTCACCTGCTGGATGCTGTCATCATAATCCAGGATGAGAATGCCCGTAGGAGAATTAAACACGAGCTTCTCCAGGAACAGGTGCTGCTGCTCCTGCCGGGTACGTTCTGTTCTCAGTTCGTCGATCATGTGATTATAGACTTCGATCAGCTTATCCATTTCATATTTGCCCGTGGCTCGGAATTTCACGTTAAAATCCTGGTCCTTGATTGCCTCCGTGCCCCGCATCAATAACTTCAGAGGCCGGATCATCTCCGTATATAGTTGCCAGGATAATACCACGCTGCCAAGGATCACCGCTTCGGAAACGATGAAGAGGATCTTATTCTCCGCAAAAATAAAATAGGACATGACCAGGGCAACAAGGTGCAGGATCCCGACGAATAAAATGTATTTAGTCCGCAGCTTCATCGTAGGGGATATTATATTTCTGCAGGCGGCGGTACAAGGCGCTTCGGGTGATTCCCAATGATTTGGCCACCCGGGTGATCCGGTTCCGGTGAAAATCCATGGCCCTGCTGATCATCTGGATCTCCATCTCCTCCAGGGTGAGGCTGCCGGGTTCGGGCAGGGAGGCGGGAATTTTTCTCCTGCCTGCCGTCTCCAGCTGCGACAGGAAATCGCCGGCATCGAGATGATCCTTTTTGGTCACGAGTATGGTACGCTCCACCAGGTTCTTCAACTGGCGGATATTGCCGGGTAAGGGCAGCTGCTGCAGCCAGCGCATCGCGTCGCGGCTCACTGTCAAATAAGGCCGGTTATAAATTTCTTTAAGATTGTCCACGAAAAAATTCACCAGCAAAGGAATATCGCCCGCTCTCTCCCGCAACGGAGGCAGCCGGATCGTGATCAGGTTGATCCGGTACAGCAGGTCCTCCCGGAAAACACCCTGTTCCACGGCTTCGTTCAGGTCGCGGTTGGTCGCGCAAAGGACCCGCAGATCCACCGTTTTCGTCCGGCTGCTGCCCAGGACCTCATAGGTCCTGTCCTGCAGCACCCGCAATAGCTTTACCTGGCTGCCCGGGTCGAGGTCTCCGATCTCATCCAAAAAGATACTGCCTTTATTGGCCATTTCGAAGCGGCCCACCCGGTCCGTCTTCGCATCCGTAAAAGCTCCCCGTACATGGCCGAACATCTCGCTTTCGAACAGCGTAGTCGAAATGCCGCCCAGATTCACTTTCACAAAGGGCTTGTTTTTGCGAAGACTGTTCTGATGGATGGCCTCCGCCACGAGCTCCTTACCGGTGCCGCTCTCTCCGATGATCAGTACAGAGGCGTCCGTAGCCGCCACATGGCCGATAGTCTTTAAAATCTCCAGCATGCCCCGGTCTTCCCCGATGATATTCTGAAAATGGTAGCGATCATCCAGTTTTACCCGGCTCAGCCGCTCCGTCTTTTTTTCCTGCAAGCTCAGCAAGGTATGGATGGATTGCAGCAGATGGTCGTTATTCCAGGGTTTGTTGACGAAATCGTTGGCGCCGGCCTTCATGCCCCTCACCGCCAGATCGATCGTAGCCCAGCCCGTGATCAGGATCACCGGAACGGCGGGATGCAGCTGACGGATCTGCTGCAGCAACCGGATCCCCTCCTCCCCTGAAGTCCCCATCGAGAAATTCAGGTCCAGGATGATCAGGGAGGGGGTATTATGATGCAGGAAGGCCAGGGCCTCATTCGGAGAGGGGGTATCCCTGGTCGCATGACCCTCCCCCTGCAGCAATAACAGCAGAGAGGTCCTTACGGCGATATCGTCATCGATTATCAGTATCATAGCATGGACGGCAATTTACCATTTTTATTCTTCATGGGCGGACGGGCTCATTCGCCGCCGGCGGGCGGTCACCGCCCGTCGCCGCCGGACCTAATCTTCGTGCAGCGCCACTGCCGGATAAATGGCCGCTGCCTGTTTGCCGGGATACAAAGAGCAGATCAGCACCAGCCCATAAATAAACAATAGGGATAAAATGATCCCCGATATATAGACGCCCGCGGGGAGATCAAATACATTCAGCAGGGGGAACTGTACGGCAAAGAAGACCCCAATGATTAAAGATAAGGTGGCGATGATCAGGGATTCGCTGACCAGCTGGGCCGACACAGCATTCCCGGTGGCGCCGACAGCCCTGCGCAGTCCGATCTCTCCTCTCCGCTTATTGATATTGTACCAGAGTACACCGAATAGACCCAGGGCTACATTGATGATCAGGAAACAGGCGACGATCAGCAGCACGATCATCGGCACGAGCGTAAAGTAGTTGATATTTTTCCGTTTGTTTGTCAGGTGCTCGATCTCGATATTCGACGTCTTCATATAACCGGCCAGGGTCTTGTACAGGTGGCCTTCGAAGGTAGCATCCGCCTCCGGCGCGACTTTGATCAGCATCCGGCCCAGGCTCTGATAATAGCCGGTATCGATCTGGTTATACATCCCCAATCCCGCCACCGCGTAATCGCCTTTAACTTTTACATCCTCCACCACGCCGATGATCTTTCTGTCACCGGGCCCGTCGCCGGTAGATCGACCCACCGCCGGCCCCGCACCGAACAGTTTCTCCTTCAGGCTGCGATTGATAACGACCGGTGCATTCTTTGCCACCGCATCGGCCTTGGTGAACCATCTCCCCTCCAGGAGCTGCATGTTCAGGGTAGCGGCATAGCTATCGCTCACCGTGTACCAGTTGACGGAGCGGATCTCTTTACCCTTGAAAGTGATTCCGCCCTGGCTGGTATTACTGGATAAAGGGACATTATCGCTGCTAAAACTTGCCTCTTGTACAAGCGGCATCGATTTCAAGGTTCCCCGCAGCATCTCATAGAACTGCGCCAGAGAGTCGGCATTATGGGTTTGCAAGGGGTTACTGAAATTGACTACCCAGACATTTTCGAAATCCATGCCCATGGGCTTTTTATAATTCCGGTAATAATAGACCAGGGAACTAAATACGGCAAACATGACCAGGAAGGAGAGCAGGATCTCGGAGATCAATAAGGCATTTTGCTTTTTCTTGTTCCAGATCAGGGTAAATAAATGCTGTAGCATGGTCGGTTAATTATATTGATGAGAAATTTTATTTACGCTTTTAAGGCATTGACCACGTTGAGCCTCGACATGCGCCAGGCGGGATATACACCGGACAGCAGTCCAAAGACCAGGCAGATCAGCAGGGCGATACCCAGGACCGTAAAGTTCAGCGACAAAACAAGGTTCGGAATCAGGTCGGCGCTATTGATAATCTGCAGCGCCACCACCGATAAGAGCACCCCGATCGCCCCTCCCAGGATTGTCAGGATCAGGTTCTCCACGAGGAACTGGTAGACCAGGGTCCTGGAAGAAGCTCCGAATGCCTTGCGTACGCCGATCTCGGAGGAACGCTCCATAATCCGGGTGAGGTTGATATTGACCAGGTTCAGGGTAGGGAGCAGCATCACGAACAAGACAAAAATGCCGAGGGCCGTCAGGGCAATGACGACTCCCGATTTTTCTTCATTGCCCGTACGGACATACCCGGTGATAAAGGAATCGGCATGGCTATAGATATGATCGTACATCTTATCGGGCATGGGCAGGCGGCTGACCATATCCTCGTATTCTTTTTTCATTTTGGGAAGGTCCGACTCATTCGCAGCCAGCAGGATCCCTGTATATCCGCCCATATATCCCTTGTTCGAGTTATAATCCGTTTTGGAGACGGTATAAGGCAGGTAGATATCGCTATAGAGCATGTAGAGGGTGATGGGGACATTCCTGACCACGCCGCTGATCCGGTACTGTACATTATCGGCCTCGATGTATTTGCCTACGACGGAGGGGATATTTCCGAAGTACTGCTGCTTTGTTTGTTCCGTTATGACGGTGACATGTTCGCCGTTGGCAATTTGCTGCGGGGTGAATGCCTTGCCTTCCAGGAAATCGAAATCCGTCACCTCCCAGAAGTCGGCATTGGTGTATTTGTAATTAATGGCGATCTTCTTGTTGTTGACATAGGTATTGGTCCCGTTGACCCCGGAGGAGATTGCTATTTTAACGGGTGTTTTTAAACTGCCCGCATAATGGGTTAAAAAATAAAAGGACAATGCGTTTCCGTTCATGTTGCCATTTCCTCTTAATTCGATCCCGTTGATATATAAGGACCGGTCTCTTTTCCGGTCGGGATAGTCATCGTTGACCACTTTATCTACGAAGGCGGTCATGACCATCAGGATGGTCAGGGTAAAGCTGATCCCGAAGAGGCTGATGAAAGTGAAGAACTTTCTTCTCTTCAGGACGGCGATCGCTATTTTGAAATAATTTGTAAGCATGGTGTTGAGTTATGATATTGTTATGAAGCGCTGCCCGCCGGATTCTATCAGGAGCCTGGAGGACCTGTGCGGGCCCTTATTGCACCTGCGATCCATCGAATAACCGGACCAGGCGGTGCGTCTTTCTGGCCATCTGCTCATCGTGCGTGACCATGACGATGGTAGCCCCATCCACCTTGTTCAGCTGCAAAAGGATATCCATGATCTCATTACCCATCGAGCTGTCCAGGTTACCGGTCGGTTCGTCGGCAAGAATGATCTCCGGCCGGCCGACGATGGCCCTGGCGATGGCTACCCGCTGCTTCTGGCCGCCGGAAAGCTGCGTAGGGAAATGTTTGACCCGGTTGCTCAATCCAACCTTTTCCAGGGCAGCCGATGCCAGCTGCTTCCTCTCTTTGGCCGAACCGCTGCGATAGAGCAGGGGCAGCTCCACATTGTCCAGGACCTTCAGGTCATTGATCAGGTGATAACTTTGAAAAATGAACCCCAGCTTCTGATTCCTGAATTGGGCCAGTTGCTTGTCGGAAAGATGCTCCGTCGTCTTTTCATCGATCCTGATCTTTCCTCCCGTCGGCGCGTCCAGCAGGCCCATAATGTTTAACAGGGTGCTCTTGCCGCAACCCGAAGGGCCCATGACGGACAGGAATTCCCCCTTCCCGATGTCCAGGCTGATACTGCTGAGGGCCAGGGTTTCGATGGAGTCGGTACGATATACTTTTTGTATGTCCTGCAAATGGATCATGCTGTATTGTTTTAAAGTTGATAAGATAATATTTATAGCTGTGATTGGGTTCTATTTATAAGCGATCTTTTCATTCTTTTCGAAATCGTACAGGCTCAGGTACCGCAGTTGATAATAAGCGCCCCAGAAATCCCGCAATGCGGAAATATAATCCCTCTTTGCCTGGTCCTTGTCCTGGAAGGCGATACTCAGGTCGGTAATGCTGAGGTTGCCCAATACATACCGGTCTTTGGCGATCTGGTATTTCTCGCTGGCAATGCTGTCTGCTTCCGCCGTAAGCCCTACCTGGTCCCGCATCATATCGAAGAGGGTCACCTGCGTAACGATCTGCTGGGTAAATACCTGCTTGTCCTGTTCCACCGTATAGGCGGTGAGCTGCATATTGGCTTCCGCCGTCCGTGTCCGGGCCTTGGACCGGCCCCAGTCCAGTACGGGAATGACAAAGTTCAGCTGTAACAATTGCTGGTCCTGCGGGTTCTGGTAGACCTGGGCTACCGTCGCCGCGCTCTTGGAATAGCCCAGGTTGGCGGTCAGGCTGGCATTCAGTCCATTGTCTCCCCGGGCCTTGGCGATATCTCTTTTAGCTTCGGCCATTCTCCGGATAAAGGCGATGGCGTCGGAGCGGTTGGCATAGGCTTCCGACAGCACCTTATCTGTGGCAACCTTCATGTCGATGGTGGCAGGCGGCAGTATCAGCGCGATATTATCCACGACGGACAGACCTGTATAAGCCCGCAGGTTCAGGGTAGCGATCTGCATATCGCGCCGGGCTGTGCCTACGGCCTTTTGCGCCTTGAGCTGCTCCAGCTTCAGCTGCAGGATCTCGTTTTTTGAGATTTTCCCCAGCTCCAGCTTTGCGTTGGCGATCCGCTGAATGTTCTGCGTGTTTTCCAGGTTGGTCTCCGATACCTGCAGGTTCACCTGCGCCAGCAGCAGGTCGAAGAAATAGCCAGTAACTGTAATAGACACCTGTTCCATGGACTCGATATAAGCCTGTTTGCTTTCATTGTACTTTAGCGGCTCGATTCTTTTATCCCACTTGAGGGAATTGAATTGCCACAGCGGCTGGTTATAGCCGATGCCATAGGGCACCCCATTGTATAAAATATTCTTCCGGTCGAAATCATCGAAACGCTGCATCTGGGTGGTTCCATAGATTGTCCCTCCGGTGGCGGCGATGCTCTGACTGAAAGACAGGTTGAGGGAGGAGTTGTCATTATGGACGGGCTGGAACTGGATCGTGCCGTTGGGCTGGATGACCTCGGTAAAGGTTTTGGTATAAGCCGGCAGGGTGCCGCTGAGGGATAGCTGCGGCTGGTAATTCGATTTAAAGGTCCGCCACTGCCAGTATTTGGTTTCTTTCACGGTGGCGGCCTGCCGGGATGCAATGGATTTTTCTTTGGCCATGGCTACCACTTGGGTCAGGGAAAGCCGGATTGTATCGGCCGGGGAGAGCCGGGGGTCGGCTTCCGGCGCCTGGCAGTGCCCGGTGTATGCGCCGAATAACAGGCTGGCAAAGACCGGGAGTATGCGGGCCAGGGAGACCCGAGCAAAGGCCGGTGAGACCCGAAGAATCATAAAAGCCGGGAGGACCCGATTCAATACCTGCATCCGATTAATTATTAATGATGATCTCTTTGGCATTCCTGTATTCGCTCATGTCGGAAGTGATAATGCTGTCGCCGGGCTGTACATTATCCCGGATCTCTGCATAGTCGAAGTTCGTCATGCCGATATGTACCGTCCTGCGGGTCGCCTTGCCCTTATTCACGACAAAAATATCCTGCAGCGGCGGTCCCTTGAAGGCCGGTCCGTTCGTCACCCGCAATACATCATTCTTCATGGCGGTAACAAGAAAGACATCCACTTTCATATTGGGTCGGAACAATTTGTTATTCCGTTCGTCCAGCTGTATGTCGAAGGAGACGATGCTATTCTGCACCGAAGGATAGACATTCATCACTTTTCCCCGGATCTGGGTTTCGTTGATACGGATGATGGCCGTCATGCCGCTATGCAGCTGGTCGATATAGCTGTCGGCAATGCTGCCGACGACCTTGAAGCTTCCCAGATCGGCGATACGGGCCAGCGATTCGCCTTCTTTGATGGCGGAACCGATATTCTTATTCACCCAGGTGACGACACCGGCCCGGCTGGTCACGATATTGGCCAGGCGCAGCTTACGCTCCAGGTCACTCAGGTCATTCTGTTGTATTGCGGCGTCGATCTCCGACTCCTTCATCTCCACCCGCATGGTCTGCTGCTTGCTGGTGATCTCATTTTCCAGTTGTTTTTTCTCCAGGAGGGCCACTTTCAGGTTCAGCTCGGCCTGTTCGATATCTTCCCGGGTGCCGCCTCCGGCTTTGAACAGGCGTTTGGCATTTTCCACGGAAGCCTGCAGGCTATTGATGCGGAGCTGCTTGATATCGTTATTGGATTGCAGGTCATAGAAGCTTTTGTCTAATTCGAGCTTTAGCTTTTGTATACTATTGCGTTTGGATTCCAGCTGGAACTTCAATTTCTCGCAGGCGATCTCTGAGGCCGCCTTGTCCAGGGTCAGAATGGACTGACCGGCTTTTACCTCGCTGCCGGCATCCAGGCCTACCTTTTGGATAGAGGCATTGATAGGGCTCGTAAGTATCTCTTCAAATTCGGGGAGGACTTCGCCTGTGGCATTGATGGTATTCTCGATATTGCCTTTTTCGACGACGGCAATGGTGATGATGGATTTTTTCAGGGAGGTCTTCAGCGCGGCACGCAGCAGGCCGGCGAGCAGGACGAGGAGGAGAACAGAGATCCCGATGAAGAGGATGGTCTTATTTTTCTTTTTTATTCTTACCTGGTCCGGAAGATCCCTGTCCATGCGTGAAAGTTTGCATAGGAAGGATCAAGGAGAATGCCAGAGGCAAAGTCTTGATGGTCAGCGGGTTGATGAAATTTTGGGAGAGACCGATGTTCGGAATCGAACGCTTTGTGCGGAATAATGCAAAATAATTATTTACTGGTAGAAACCGGTGTTGGTCTTACTTCGCGCACCTCCACCGATCCGCCTACATCAAGCGTAGGGGATTGCTTTGCAAGTTCAAGCGCCTGGTCCATGTTTTCGGCCTTTATTTGCATTACAGCCAGCACAATCTGTCCGTTGTTGTTAATCGGTGCATGGCTTATGGCGCGGCCCTTACCAGAAAACAAGGTCCCTTCGTTCGCAATTACTAAGTTATCTACTAAATGACCTTGGGCTATCCATTGCGGAATTAGCACAGCCCACTTAGGCAAAACCTGTGCTTCGACTTCAGGCGTTATTGCTTCCAGCCGCATAATAAATACATAATCTTTCATCTTAGTGTGTTTTACATTGTGGGTATACAGCATCCCGGCAAATCCAAGCATTATGATTATCTTTTTCATATTTAATGTACCATTTATTTGAACGAATACCCTGGTTATAACCATTCGCCCCAACCCACTGGTAATATTAATGATCAGGCCAGATCGATGCGCCGCATAGACGGCAGCACTGCAAGTATATTCCGCACGGTTCCCCAAAGGTTCACTTCAAAAATATATTTCATTTGTTCAATGGTTGTTGCTTCGATAGCAGCATTTACCCTGTGTCCTTTTTTGGCGAGGTCCAAAGCCATCAGCTTTCCGAATCCGGAACTGGTTCCGGTTATTAAAATCGTCTTTGACATTATTTTTTTTGTTTAATTCTGAATTATAAGATTCTACACAAAGGTCATGAGAACAGTACATCCGGAACAAGGACATTTGAGACAAAATACTTGTGACTTTTATCACAGGTATTTTTTAGAAATGGGAAAAAAGGCGATTTTCGATATATTTGTTCTACTCAGATTCATCTATGTTTGAAGCCTTCGAAATATACTTAAAGGTAAAAGCAGACCTAACAGCGGACGAACTGGACGCTGTGCGTGCTGTCTGCGTTGAAAAAAAGATAAGGAAAAGACAATATCTCCTTCAGGAAGGTGACGTTTGCCATTACAACTGCTTTATCGTAAAAGGCTGTCTTCGCTACTACAGAGTCGGCGAAGACGGGACGGAATACATACTTCGTTTTGCCGTTGAAAATTGGTGGATCAGTGACACCGAAAGTTATAATACCGGCAATCCGTCAAAAAGCAACATAGATGCGCTGGAAAACTCTGAAGTTATCCTGATAGACAAGCCGGATTTCGTTAATTTAATGATGACTATACCCAAGCTCAAGAACTTTATAGATAGGCTCAAGGCGAGGAGCTTTGATGCCAGCCAAAACAGGATAATGAGCAATATCAGTTATACTACTGAAGAAAAATATAAGCATTTTATGACATCTTTCCCTGATATTTTTTATCGCGTTCCCTTGGGCATGATCGCTTCCTACCTGGGCGTATCAAGGGAAACCTTAAGCCGGGTCAGAAACCAGTTCTCTCATAAATAATACGTCAAATTTGTTTGATAGCGTGATAAATATCACGGGTATTTTGCGTCAAATGTCCTTGTTCTGATTAGCAGCTGATCCCAACTTTAATGTATCAAAAAAGGACACGGAATTGCAACAATTTCGAAAAAACCCTTCCATTTCAAGGCTATGGAAAACGACAAATTCATCATTGACTTAATTTTAAAACAATGGGAAAGCAAAATTAAGGAAACCACCAGGCTTTTTGAGTCATTGGGTGAATCTTCAGCGATGGATCCTGTTGCACAGGGACGAAACCGGGTGATTTATTTGCTTGGCCATCTCGTAGCCGTGCACGACCGGCTGTCCAATAAACTGAAAGAAATGGATACCAAAAGCTGGCTTGAAAAACATCATTACGTCAGTGAGGCAGATTTTCTGTTGAGGCCCGAAAGAAACAAGTTAAACGTTTTGCTAAGCAGATTAAGCCATCTGTTTCATCATTACGGCCAGTTGGTCCTGGTGCGAAGGTTTTAATTTTCTTTCGAACCTCCTAATAGTTGGAACCTAAGCCATTAGCAAAGAGTGAAAAAGGGACAAAAACCTTCGAAAAAATTATGCCAAAATATAAATTCATCCCGCCCCCAAACAACGCCGATAAAGTTGTTAAGAGTTGTAGCATTCGTCAATTCAGGTCTTCCACACAGCAATTGCATTAGCTATTATCTTTTCCTCGAGGATTTAGCTTTCTTATTGAACTCCAAAGCAAGGTTGATCCAGTACTCAAAATCCTTTTGAGTTTTCATACCACTCTCATCGATCATAACATAACCGCTCATTGGTCTTTTGGTAAAATCCATCGTTCTACAACCTCTCTTTGAAAGGGCAATCTCATGAAGAAACGGGTCAATGCGGCACATTAACTCATCTTTGATAATACCCACGCACATTTTATCATTATACATAAAAGTAAGGCCGCCCATCATCTCCTTTTCCTCTATATTGGAAAGTGTTATGAGTCGCTCTCGAACTCTTTTTGCTAATTCCTCATTGTATGCCATTTAAAAACCAACTTTTTAGCAGATTAAAGTTAATCATGCTATGTTACCAAAACAAATAAAAGAGGCTGTTGTCTGTGTTTGAGGCAACTCCTTCTTTATCATACGACTCTGAACAAGATCCGTTTCAAAACCAGCCGACCCGGATATGAGACGGTTTCGTCTTACCTTTTAGAAAAGGGGGTAAGAACTACCCACCAGAGCCTGGTGCCTCCATCTGCCTTCGCAGTTTTTCATTGACAGACGAAACTTCGGCCGGAGATTTGGTTTTTTTGGTGGTATTAAGTATTGCGAAATTCGATGGGGGACAGTCCGGTTTTTGCTTTAAAGGCATGACTGAAATGGTAGACGCTCATACAGGCTTTGGCAGCCGCTTGCTCTGTGGCCTGGTCAAAGGTACGGATCGTGGTCCCATAACGGTTGTTGGCCTTGCTCATGTCCTGGCTTCGCTGGTCGCGGCTCGGACAGATCCAGATGTCCTGGGCGGCGTGGAATGCGGTGAGACTTGCGATCATTTCCATGGCTGTTTTTTGATGCAAGTTTAGATTATCGGTCGGGCATGTGTTTGCGAAATCTTGCTATTTAGAGCGGTGGCCGTCCGGCGACGAACCGCAAAAGACGACGTTCTTCTGGCCGAAGCGCCCATGAAATTACCACAAGACTGGCTATTGCGATAGGAACGATAACCATGATTACACTATCCCCCAAAGCTGAACGGGAAAATGCAGCTCCGGTCAAATCGAAGATCATTCCAGCATAGGCCCACTCTTTGAGGCGAGACACTCCAGGAAGGACGATGGCTACCGCGCCGAGAATCTTCCATGTACCCAGGATGTTGAGGAAATACCGTGGATATCCCAGATGCGACATATCCTGAGCGATATGCGCTATTGGTGCGAGATTTCCAACACCGGTTACAAAGAATGCCATTGCAACAAATACCGTCGTAGCCCAATAAGTAATCTTTCTGACCCTGAGTGCGTTATAACTTAAATTCATTATGTCTTAGTTTTTAATATTCCTTCATTTTAATTTTTGCATTTAAACAATTCCATTGTTCTTTTTCAGAATCTTTCCTGTCATCTCTCTTGATAAGGCCCTGGGTATTAATGCGTTCATAATCCGGTATTTGAAACCCGGCAGGATAGTAATGCGGTTAGCGCTTAATGCCAAAAGCGCTTCTTTGACACATTGTTCAGCCGATATGGGCTTCGTGTGAAGACTTTTTCCTAAACTTTGTATATATCCCTTAGTTCCTGCTTCATTCGCCATATATGGGACTCCGTCAGTGGCTCCCATTGCTCCCGTCAAAAGCACTCCGCCCTTTCCACGTTGTGCCATTCTCTTACCATAATAGTGCGTCAGGCTTAGATGTGATATTGCGTTTAGTTGCAAAATATATTTTAGTTCCTTTTCTTCGAAGGATAAAAATCTTCCCGGTCTCCCTGTTCCTGCGTTGGAGATTAGCAAACCTATGTCGAGATTCAAAGTGGCTTTAGTGATTTTTTCAATAGAGGCTTCGACAGCCAAGTCGGCTTCTATCGTCGCGTACTGAATACCAAATTCTTTTACAAGGTGTTTTCCAACATCTTCAAGCAATGCGAGGCGCCTGGCAACAAGCACCAGATTAAGCCCGCCTGCGGCAAGCTGCCGTGCGAATTCTTTACCGATGCCGGATGATGCTCCCGTAATAATAGCCCAGGGGCCAAACTTATCTTTATCAATTATATTTTTCATCTAAAACAGCGTTGTCGTATAGATTCATTACCTTCTTTAAAGGACAAATATCGAGGGTAATTCCCCCTTGATTTTGTCTAAAAAAGTCAGATTTTTGAATAATTCCGTCAAGACTCCGTTTAGGATTTTCTCATGGATAACCGGTATGCAGAAGGAGAGCACCGGTGAACGGCCTTAAAGGATCTGGAAAAATGGGCTACATCATTAAAACAGGTCTGAAAGGCGATTTCACTGACCGTTAATGAACTCATGGCAAGCAGGTCCTTTGCCCGTTCCAGCCGTTTCATTTTGATGTAATTGGCCGGTGTATCATTAAACAAGGTTTGAAAAGTGCGGTTAAAAGTAGATACACTTAAATTGGTTAAGCTGGCCAGATCTTCTATGGATAAATCAGTAAAAAGATGATTATTAACTACTTCTTTTATATTTATATGCCGGGGAGTGAACAAATCGGCAAATAAACTCATTATAGGTACTGCATTCTCAGTTTGAACTAGCAATAATACAAGTTCCTTTACCTTGAGTTCCAGAAGCTCATCACTAACCAACTCAGGATTATCGAAATAGAAAAGAAGGCCCTCAATAAATTTTTTGACGAAACCATGGGTACCTACTTTATGGATCAATGACTTGTTTTCGGAATGCTTAACGAAAGAGGGAACATCCTGCTTATATATTTTTCGAAGAATACCCGGATAAAGGTGTACAACAAGGATCTCATATTTATCGGCAGTACTGTATTTCACCAGATCGGCAAAATAACTGCCGCATTTCAACAATACTGCTTCTTCTGGTCCAATCCTGATCTGCTCATAAGGCGAATTGATTTTAGCCTTACCTTCTAAAAAAAAGATGAAACAAGCTTCGTCGTGAAAGTGAACTGAGTATCGAAAGGGTGGTTGTATGACAACTTTTTCGATCAGGCATTTATCTCCAAAATAAAACTTTTGATGGTTTAGTACCATATTGCTATTTATGGAGCGAAATTAGTTTATAAGAGTGTTTTTAAGTTTATCCTGCCTAACGCATCGGATCCTGACGGCAAAAACGCACATCCGTTGTAACGTTTTCGTTACAATATCGGCAGGTTTTAGTTTGTAAAATATTTATTATCAATGCATTACTCATTTGGCACGGGATTTAACTATTATCTTGGGAGTTAATACGACGTCGCTTAAAGAAATATATGAATTCGTATTATCAGAGCTGTAAATGTCAACCAGAAAGAAAACAATTACTTACTAAACGGAATAGACGTGTTAAAAACTTATTTTAAACTAGCTTATAGAAATATAACAAAGGACAAAGCCTATTCCATCATCAACATAACCGGTTTGGCGATTGGCCTGGCCTCCAGTATCCTTATTTTGCTTTGGGTACAAAATGAATTAAGCTACGACAAGTTCCATAAAAATGCCGGCCAGATCTATCGCATAACCAGCGATTTTGGGGATTCAAAAAGTGCGGCAAACTCGGCAGGCATGCCAGCTGGGTTGAAAGCAGAAATGCCGGTCATTAAAAATACTGTTCGTTTAGGCCAGGGACAAAGCGCTACTACCTTGTTTGAAACAGGTAATAAAAAAATTGAAGAAGAACGTGTGGTTTATGCAGACCCGGGTTTTATGGATATATTTTCATTTCCGTTGGTGAAGGGTGACCGTGCTACGGCATTAAAGCAGATAGATGGTGTTTTAATAACGCAGGATATGGCAACAAAATACTTCGGAAATGAAAACCCTATTGGTAAAGTAATACGAAAAGATAATCAGGAAAATGTCATAGTAACAGGCGTTTTGGCCAATATTCCTGCTAACTCAGACCTGCAATTTGACTTCATCCTTCCAATGGCCTCCTTAGCCAGAACGAATGACGATTTGAAAAATAATATATGGGACAACTTCAATTTTTTCGACTATGTTCAATTAGATAAAAGTTTTGACCCCTCTGCACCCAATTTATTAAGGCTGGAAAAGCAAATTGACCAAATCTTTCAGAAACATAGTCCAGGAACCAAGGCCTTGTTCCAATTGCAGCCCTTAACCAAAATCCATCTGGCACCTGAAAGACTGGGGGATTTGCCAGGGCACGGGAATGCACAATATGTAAGCATCTTCTTTATTATTGCTATTTTGATACTTGTGGTTGCCTGTATCAATTTTATGAACCTGGCTACTGCACGTTCGGCCCGCAGGGCCAAGGAAATTGGCTTACGTAAAGTAGCAGGTGCCGTAAGAGGGCAGTTAATCCTCCAATTTTTAAGCGAATCCGTATTCATTTCCTTTCTATCCTTATTGCTTGCGCTCGGGATCGTCTGTTTATTCCTGCCGGTATTCAATGAACTGACCGATAGAAAACTCGCGATCGATGTATCAGATGCGAAGCTTTGGTTAAGCCTTTTTGGCATTGCATTGTTAACCGGACTGATCTCCGGCAGCTATCCGGCCTTATTTCTTTCCGGCTTCAACCCGGTTAAAGTACTCAAGGGGAATGTAAAATCAATGGGCGGCAACCTACTTTTCCGCAATGCGTTGGTCGTAATCCAATTCATGGTCTCCATCGTATTACTGGTAGGCACAGTGGTTATCTACAATCAGCTTAAATTCATCAAAGAACGGAACCCCGGCTTTGAGAAGGCTAATCTTTTGTATGTTCCGATGACAGGAGATATCTGGAACAAGCAGCCGGCTTTTCAAAATGAGTTAAAAGGGAACCCGCTTACCAGCGATTTTACCATTACTTCAGACCTGCCCACCAACCTGGGGGCGTGGACTCTTAACGTAAACTGGGATGGCAAAGATCCCCGCTCACAAATAGTTGTCCCGGTAATGGCTGTCAATGAGGATTTTATCCATGCATTCAGGATGAAGTTATTGGCAGGCCGGAGTTTTTCAAGAGCATTTAAAACTGATTCTAATAATTACATGGTTAACGAAAGAATGCTGAGCGTTATGGGTTTAAATGCTGGTACCGCAGTAGGTAAAACATTAACGCTTTGGGGTAACAAGGGGACTATCATTGGCGTTGTAAAAGACTTCAATTTTAAACCGGTTCAGCAGGCCATAGAACCATTGGTTTTGCCCTTTAATAAGTTGGGTGGTTTTGTAGTGATAAGAACATTGCCAGGTAAAACGAACCAGACCATACAGGCATTAGCCAAAATAAGCCAGGAGCTCAATCCAGCTTATCCCTTCAAATTTGATTTCCTTGATCAGGATCTGGCTAATCTTTATAAAGGAGAACAACAGATGGGCAACATTTTTAATCTTTTTGCAGCTCTCGGTATTTTTATATCCTGCCTGGGTTTATATGGTTTATCTGCGTTTATGGCTGAACAGCGTACCAAAGAAATCGGTGTACGCAAAGTATTAGGGGCGTCCGTGTTCAACCTCGTCTATTTATTATCTGCCGGTATTACGAAGCTTATTCTTATAGCTATAATTATCGCCATACCGCTTTCGTATTTTGCCGTAAATAGCTGGTTGGCCGGCTTTGCGTACCATATCAATGTTAGCTGGTTGGTATTTTTCACAGCATCCCTTGCAGCTCTGAGCATAGCATGGCTTACGGTTAGTTATGAATCTATAAAAGCAGCGATTGTTAATCCGATAAAGAGTTTGAGAACAGATTGATTTTATGCAATAATAACTACTACTTTCTTATTGACTTAAAGCAGCTTGCAAACATAGCGGTTTGATAACCATATGTTTGTAGGCTGCTTTTCTATTATACATACCTGATTATTTTTTTCTTTTTCCGAAAGATCGCAAGATTCGGATTTCTTTCGGCCTGCAGTCATCCGATCTTTGATCCGTCAATGGGAATTGAAAATTTCAAAGTTAGCGACCGTTACAAGCGAACAATAAAGAACCCAGAGACGCTAAACATATTAAAATAATTAAGAAAATGAAAAACATTTTAGTAACAGGAGCCACAGGATCATTAGGCATGGGTGTGATCACCACCTTGTTGAGCAAGACAAGTGCAAAGAACGTTTACGCTTTAGCACGGAGTGAAGAAAAAGCCGCTCCCCTGAAAGAATCAGGAGTAAACGTTAGAATCGGCGATTATGATGATTATGATTCATTGCTGAACGCCTTTAAAGGAATTGAAACATTATACATGGTTTCAAACACGGATGTTTCAAAACGCATCACGCAGCAGGATAACGTAGTTAAAGCTGCGTTGAAAGCAGGCGTCAATCACATTGTTTATACAAGCTACCAGCGTAAAACTGAATCTCCTGATTCACCGATTAGACAGGTTGCCGCAGGACATTTAAATACCGAAGCGAAATTAAAAGAATCGGGAATTACCTATACCATTCTTAAGCACGGTACGTATGCTGAAATGATACCGGTTTTCGCAGGAAATAATGTTTTGAACAAACATCTTATTTATGTTCCGGCAGGTGGCGGCAAAACTTCTTTTGTACTTCGCAATGAGCTGGCCGAGGCCGGAGCGATTATTTTGCTCGATGAAACAGGTAAATACGACAATCAAAGCCTGGAACTGACCGGCCCGAAAGCATTGTCATGGGGCGACATCGCGGATATTATTGGTTCGATTACTAACCTGCCGATAAAGTATGTTTCTCCATCGGAAGATGAATATAAGAAGGTAGCTGCCGAGGCCGGTGTTCCTGCGGGATATGTTAACTTATTTGCAAATTTCAGCAAAGTAATAAAGGCCGGTGAATGTGATAAAACTACCGGGACGCTTGAGGAAGTGCTTGGCCATAAAGTTGCCGCTGTTGAAACTTCCTTGAAAGAGATTTACGGTAACAAATAATAATCAATTTAAAAAAAACAATTATGAAACCTTATTTGCTTATTTTTTTGACCATTTTCTTAGCAAGCACTTCTTTTGGACAAAATTCGCAAGATGAGCAGTTGGTGAAAAATGTAGTTTTAGCTTATCAGGACGACTATAACGATGGAGGATTTAAAAATGTTGAATCTTATACGACAAAAGATTGGGAACACATTAATCCAATTGGAGGAATTACGAAAGGACGAGACGAAGTTATGAAAGAGCTGCGGCCTTTATGTCAAACAATTCTAAAAGGTGTTTCGTTGACAGTAGAAAACATTACAATCCGGTTTTTGAGCCCAACCGTTGCGATTGCTAATGTTGTTCATAAATGTAGCGACTATGAATTCCCCCCAGGAGTAAAACACCAAAATGAGCGACACATGAAAACTTATATAATTGTAAAAAAACAAAATAAGTGGTTACTTACACTTGATCAAAATACGATTATTAAACAATAATAACAAAATGAAAAAAATAATGGAAACACTAACTGCCGGCAAACGGGAAAATTGAGATTTAGATATTATTAAGGTTTTAACCGGTACGGCAATGAGATTGCCGTACCGGTTTTTTGAATTAATCAAATTTAGCAAATCCTGGATCTTTCCATCCCCTCATTTTATATTTAAAAGTAATGGAAACGCAACAAGAACTGGATTATAAGCGGGTGGCATCAGCGATCAGCTTTTTCAAGGAAAATTATAAATTACAACCCAAGCTGGAGGATGTAGCGGAACACGTAAATCTGAGTCCTTTTCATTTTCAAAGAATGTTCCAGAATTGGGCCGGTGTTACACCGAAACAGTTTTTACAATACCTGAGTGTCGAACATGCAAAGGATATACTAAAAAATACCGGTGCAAGCATATTTGATACCGCGTATGAAACCGGGTTGTCCGGCACGAGCCGCCTGCACGACCTGTTTGTAAAAGTTGAGGGTATGACCCCCGGCGAATTTAAAAATGGTGGTGAATCACTAAAAATCAATTACACATACGCTGATTCGCCGTTTGGGAAAATGCTGGCAGCTTCGACTTCAAAGGGTATTTGCCACATGACATTCGTTGACGAAGACGAAGAAAAGACATTACAGAACCTGGTCCGGACGTTTCCAAACGCAACGTATAGCAGGACGTTAGACATGGTCCAGCAAAATGCGCTGCGTGTATTCTCGCAGGACTGGAGGAAGCTGGATGTAATTAAACTGCATCTGAAAGGTACCGAGTTCCAGATTAAGGTATGGGAAACCTTGTTAAAGGTTCCGGCAGGCGGATTGACCACTTACGGTGAGCTTGCTCACAGTTCAGGCTATAAAGGCGCTTCAAGTTCCGTGAGAACAGCCCTCCTCAGTAATCCTGTAGCGTTCCTGATACCATGTCACCGCGTCATTAAATCAAACGGTGAAATCGGGCAGTACATTCGTAAAAATGCCATCATTGGCTGGGAAGCCGCGCTTCAGGCGACCGGACAATGTAAATGATAACCCGCAAAAATCATTAAAAAAGCATCCTGCATGATGGATGATCAGGACGCAATAGGGTATAGCTATTGCAGGACGAGACCACCTGTATAGCTATTTCTGTACAACTAACTTTTAAGTTGTTAGTAATGAGGTTCTTGTAAATAAATTTTTAAGTTCATCCATATTTAGCTGAAGAGCCCCTATACGTTTCTCAATGTGGCGTAATTGAACAGTTTTCT
>Ga0179596_10000058_pt1 | contig 120423 bp, 116 predicted proteins | sample CZODoug1_1_08_16_FD_155494 | JGI IMG/M metagenome (GOLD analysis project Ga0179596, IMG submission 155494) | Vadose zone soil fungal communities from Angelo Coast Range Reserve, California, USA - CZODoug1_1_08_16fungal (Illumina Assembly) | ecosystem: Environmental > Terrestrial > Soil >... | reverse complement strand
TATTTCAATGACGCGAGATGGTCAAGCAGCGAACGTGCCGCTACGGACAATGTCGCCAGTTGCTTGAAACACATTACGAAACGCCGTTGCGCCCAGCCGTCGGAAAGAGGAATGAAGCACGGCCCCCCTGGGCCAATGTATTGCTCGACGATTTCTCTCGGCGCCACCGCAAGTCCGAGGTCGGACCGAGCTACCCGAATCGCTGCGTCAAACGTACTAACGACGACACGATAATTAATTTGCCGCCCCGACGCCGAAGCTTCACGATCGACAGCAGCTTGGAACGCACTCGATGGCGGCATCCCGATGTGCTCATACGAGCGCGTCTCTTCAAATCGGATCTCCGACCGACTGGCAAGCGGATGATTCTGAGCCACAGCGATGCCGAGTTGATCAGTTGCATAAAACCTGGTCTCCAGCCCCGTGAGATCGACCACGTCCCAGCAAATACCGATTGTGGCAGCACCGCTACGTACTTCAGCGACGACCTCGTGGCTCACCCGCTCCTCAATTTCAATACGAACGGAACGATGAAGAGGATCGCGCAGAAAACTGGCAATGGCATCTGGCAGCGATTCCGCAATCGCCGTCGCGGCTGTAACAAGCTTAACGTTTCCTTCAATCGCTTGCGTATGGGATGCCATATCGCGCTCGATTTCCGCGGCGGTGGCGAGCATTGTTTTCGCATGTTTAAGCAAGATCTCTCCGGCCGCCGTTGGCGCGATTCCGCTCCGTTTCCGGACAAGCAACGTCGTTCCGACTACTTCTTCCAGTTGGGCGAGACGTTTGCTGATGGCTGACCCGACGATGTGCTCGCTACGCGCGGCCTTAGTAATCTGTTGCGCTTCGCAAACTGCGACGAATAGTCTGAGCGAATTTAAATCGAGATTTCTCATAAGTCTGTGCCGTGTGCGTGCGTGGCCGCGACACTACCCGAGGGGCCGCTCCGTGAAGCATGTCTAGCGTACGACGTTAGCATCACACCGACCGGGTCGCCATTGGCATCCCATGGACGATGCCGCTCACATGTGTTCCAAAACGGAAAACAACGCGTTCCGAGATATCGCGGAACAAGAAAATCAAACCACACTAAGCTTGATTTCGAAAGGTAGTCGTGCAAGCGCAAGCTTGCCGGTAAAGCCCGCCATCTGAGGTCAATTATGAAAAGCACCTACGAAATCGCGGTAATGCCCGGCGACGGAATCGGGCCGGAAGTAACCGACGCGGCAATGAAAGTGCTTCGTGCGGGAGCCGACGCGTGTGGCTTCGCTCTGAGTTATACGCTCTACGATTTTGGCGCCGAAGCTTATCAGCGTACGGGTAAGTTTATTACCCCCGCCGATATGGATGTCATTGGCAAATCGGATGCCATTTTGTTTGGCGCCATGGGACTTCCCGACGTCCGCACTCCAGACGGTCGTGAATGGGGCGCTCAGGTCGAAATGCGCGCTTACTATGGACTGTTCGCGAGTCTGCGCCCCGCGAAGCTGTTCGAGGGTGTGCTCACCAACATCCGCTCTTCAGACGTAGACATGCTTGTTATCCGTGAGTCCACGGAGGGCATGTTCGCCGGCCTGAAAGACCCGCAGGCAGAAAGCGATGAGCAGATGAGCGACCGGATGACGATCACGCGCGCAACAAGCGAAAAGCTGTTTCGCGTTGCATTCGAGCAGGCCCGTGCCCGCCGGCGTCTCTATGGTACGCGGGGCCATGTCACCCTTCTAGACAAGTCCAATGCACTACGCAGCAATGTCCTGTTTCGTAGAGTCTTCCTCGAGGTCGCCAAGCACTATCCCGACATTCAGACTGACTGCTTTTATGTCGATGCTGGTGCAATGTACATGGTAACCAACCCAGAGCGCTATGACGTCGTCGTCACCGAAAATATCTTTGGTGACATTATCTCAGAGATTGCCGCAGGAGTGGTGGGCGGACTGGGCGTCGCGCCTTCTGCAGATATCGGCGACAACCAGGGAGTTTTCCAGCCGTCGCACGGCAGTGCGCCTGACATCGCTGGAAAGGGGCTTGCCAATCCCGTCGCGTCTATCCTATCCGCCGCGATGATGCTTGAGTGGTTAGCGGAAAAGCATGATGACCATCGGTGCGCCATGGCATGCGTCGCGATCCGCAATGCTGTCTCCAGTTCTCTCCTGAATGGTCCACGAACGGTTGATCTCGGGGGAAGTGGCGACACATCAGCAGTGGCTACCGCAATTGCGCGAGACTTGGCTTTACACCTCCCCAAAGAAGCTCATGCAGTCGCGTAACCTCTGACACACCAGAGAAGCGCAAACCGACACCTGTTGTCAGAGCCCTTAGGGATGGATGAAGTTGAACCAAAAAACACCCGCCCCTTGACTGCGTCAAGGCCGCTCACTCGAAACAAATATCAGAGTCAATACAATAGAGAATGTCTGCATAACTGCCGTCTGGTGACAAAATAGCAGTTTGGCTTCGTCAAGGTGCGCTCTCGTCGAGCGTTTCTTCTGTAACCTCAAAGGATACAGGGCAATCGCAACACGCTATGGCAAATTCTCCAGCACTTTCCTCGCTGCCGTCCAACTCGCCTCCATCCTATTCTGGCTCAACTGACGATACGCCCTAACACCTACTTGTTCCACCAAGAGCCGCCGGTCATTGCCGAGCGGACATGAGTCGCGCAGCCGCCAAGGGCTGCCTTTGGAGGATTCGATGTCGCAAGCGGACACGCAGGCCGGAATGCCTGCGGAACGACGCACCCACTTCCGATGGGTCGTCCTCGCCCTTATATTCCTGATCTATACGATAGTTTCGGCCGACCGCGCCAACATCGGCATCGTGATCCCCTTTATGAAGACCGAGTTTGGGTTGACCAACACGGAGGTTGGCGCCATCGTCAGCGCGTTCTCGCTGACCTACGGCATCTTCCAGATTCCATCGGCCTACCTCGTCCAGAGATGGGGCGTGCGGATCGTAATGGCCATCTTCATTTTCCTGACCTCGATCTGCACGGCGACCCTCGGGGCCGCGACCTCGGCGTCGATGCTTCAGCTCAACCGTTTGGCGCTTGGCGTCGCAGAGGCGCCGATCGCCAACTGCCTGATCACGACCGTCAACAACTGGTTCGCCCCACATGAGAAGGGGCAGGCGGCCGGCATCTTCATATCCGCCGCGAAGTTCGGACCCGTGCTCGTACCACCGCTCGGGGCGGTCATCATCCTTCATTTCGGTTGGCGATACGTTTTCTATCTTTGCGCCGCGCCGGGGCTCATATTGTGGTTTTTTTGGTTCTTCTTCGTTCCCGACAGCCCTGCTCAGAGCCGTCTCGTTTCAAAATCCGAGGCGGATCACATCGCGGCAGTGCCCAGGTCGGATGACGGCGGCGGACGTTCGGCGGTGGCGCGCCCTGGCCGCTCTCTCGGTTTGCTCGACCGGCTAATCCGAACGCGCACGGTCGTTCCGCTCGCAACGACCCGCGACCTTCTCCGCTCCTGGACGATATGGGGCGTCGGCCTCGGCTACTTTCTCTTCCAGGGGATTGTCGGCGTGATCCTTGCCTGGCTCCCGCTTTATCTCACGACAGTGAAGAAGTTCTCCATTTTGAACGTTGGGTTCGTCGCGGCGGCGCCTTTCGTCGGCGCGGTCACCGGTAACATCGTCGGCGGCTGGCTGTCGGATCGGGCTTTCGGAAAGCGCCGCAAGCCCACGATGATGATCTCCGCCATCGCGACGATCGTGATGATGTACTCTCTTATCCACGCGCCAAACGACCCGGTGGAACTCGGGCTCCTTCTGTTCGCGACGGGGCTGCTGCTCAGCATTGGCTACTCGGCTTTCGGCATCTTCCCGTCCGGCATGACCACGAAGGCGATCTTCCCCGTAGGAACCGCGCTTGTGAACACGTGTGGGCAGCTTGGCGGTGCGGCGATCCCCTTCGTAGTCGGAATCCTGCTCGACCGTGCGAGTTGGAATGCCGTTTTCTTGTTCCTCTCCGTCTGCTCCTTTCTAACGCTACTGCTTCTCACAACAATCATCGAGCCACATGCCCCTGAGAAGCTCGAACCGTAATGTCGCTGCTTGGATGGGATGTCAATTGGCAGTCAATCTTGACCCCAGCGAGCGCCGCGGCTGTTTGCAGACCTGGCCACGGCCCGCAGCGAGGGCCGTCTGCCGAAACCCATGGCCGCGATCGAACGCACCCGTCTGCTGATCATCGACGACTGCGGCCCCGAACCTCTGACGCCTGAGCAGCGTCGCGATCTTCTGGAGATCGCCGACGATCGCTGCGACAAGGGCTCTCTGCTCCCGATGCATAGGATACGAACCGATGTGCGAGGCTTGCGCCCTTGAGTTCCCCCGGCGACAACGCGGTAGTGGGCTCGGATATTTACCGAGAAGGTTGTCTTTTCCGGAAATCGCCGTTCTCGACACCACCTCTCTAAGCCCCGCGGAGCACACCAGTTCGGCCGAAGCCATAGCTGAAGCCCAACCTCGAAGAATGTCATGGCGCATGGCCGGGGTAATCGCGTGCCCTCTCTGAGTTGTTTAGACTGTGCATAATCCAGCCTCATATTTCGGATATAAAATATCGTCGAAACCCTCAGTCTACATTGACATTTTGTCTGCCACCCGCGCGAACATCAACCGCGCCGCGCCATAGCGCCGCTCCTCCAGCGTCTCGAAGCCCGCCGGCAATTCCAGCACTTCCTTGGCCGCGACTTCGACGATGATCAGCGTGGCTGCCCCGATCCATCCGGCTTTGACCAGTGCCACGAGCGCCGGTACGGCCAACCCCTTGCCGTAAGGCGGATCGAGGAATGCCACGTCGGCGGGGGCCGCGGCGCGGGGTGGTTTGCGGGCGTCGGCGTGGATGATGGCGGCGCGGTCGGTCTCGCCCAGTTTTTTGATGTTGCCCGCGAGGATGGGCAAGACCACCTGATGCGCTTCGATGAAGGTCGCTTGGACGGCGCCCCGGGAGAGGGCTTCGAGGCCGATGGCGCCGGTGCCGGCGAAGGCGTCGAGCACGCGGGCGCCGGTCACGACCGAGCCGCCGCCCGGTTTGTAGCTGCCATGCTCCAGGATGTTGAACAGGGCCTCGCGGGCGCGGTCGCTGGTCGGCCGGATCGTCTCGTCCGGTGGCGGCGCCAGCGCGCGCCCTTTCAGCCTACCGCCGACGATCCGCATCGCGGTTTCGCGTGGAGGGTGGGGCCGACGACCGGCTTTTGGGTTTGGCTTTGCCCGTCGAATGATCCGGCAAGGCGGCTCTGGGCGTGGTCGGCCGCTTCGCCACGGGTTTTGCCTTGGCATGGGTCGGCGCCTTGTCGCCGAGCTGTTCGGCGAGCACCTTGCGCGGCACTTCCTCGACCGTGCCGACCGCCAGGCTGCCCAGTTGGAACGGGCCATAGCTCAGCCGGATCAGCCGGTTGACGGCATAGCCCAGATGCTCGAACACCCGGCGGATCTCGCGGTTCTTGCCCTCGGTGAGGCTGACCGTCAGCCAGGCATTGGCCCCCTGCTGGCGTTCCAGCTCGACCTTGATCGGCCCGTATTTGATGCCCTCGATGGTCGGTCCGCGCTCCAGCGGCAGCAGTTTCACCGGATCGACATAGCCGTTGACGCGCACCTTGTAGCGCCGGATCCAGCCCATCGCCGGCAGCTCCAGCCGGCGTGCCAGGGCGCCGTCATTGGTCAGCAGCAACAGCCCTTCGGATGTGAGATCCAGCCTGCCGACCGAGATCACCCGGCCGAGCTCCGCCGGTAAGGTCTCGAACAGGGTGGCGCGGCCCTTTTCGTCACGGTGGCTGGTCACCAGCCCGGCCGGCTTGTGATAGCGCCAGAGCCGGGTCGGGGCGGCGTCGGGCAGGGGTTTGCCGTCGACCATGACGATCGAGCCCTCGTCGACATTGAACGCCGGGCTGGTCAGCACCACGCCGTCGACCGCGACACGGCCCTCGGCGATCCAGCGTTCCGCGTCGCGGCGCGAGCACAGCCCGGCGCGCGCCAGCCGCTTGGCGATGCGCTCGCCTTTGGGGGGGGCCTCCGCCCCGTCACCTGTCGTGTCCGTCATCAGATGCGCCGTGCCGCCTCGACGAACGCCTCGAAGATCCTGGGATCGCCCGGGCTGATCGCGTATTCCGGATGCCACTGCACGCCCAGGCAGAACCGACGATCCGGCGCCTCGATGCCCTCGATCACGCCATCGGGGGCGACCGCGTCGACCACCAGGCCGGGGGCGGCGGCCTTGACCGCCTGATGATGCGCGGAATTGACCGGCAACTCGGTCATGCCGGTTACCCGGTGCAGCAGGGAGCCCGGCGTCACCGCGACCATATGGCCCGGCTCGGTGCGCGGGTTCGGTTGTTCGTGGGCGAGGGCGGAAGGCACCTCGTCGGGGATATGCTGGATCAGCGTGCCGCCCAGCGCCACGTTCAGCAATTGCTGGCCGCCGCAGATGCCCAGGATCGGCTTGTCGGCGGCCAGCGCCGCGCGGGTCATGCCCAGTTCGAACTGCGTCCGGCGGTCCTTGGTGATCACGGTCGCATGGCGGTCGGACGCGCCGAACAGCGCCGGATCGACATCGAAGGCGCCGCCGGTCACGATCAGCCCGTCGATGCCCGACAGATACTGCTCGACCTGCTCCGGCTCATGGGGCAACAGCACGGGCAAACCGCCGGCCGCGATCACCGCCGCGCAATAGTTTTGCCTGAGCGCATACCATGGCAGACTGGAATAACCGCCGGGCTCCTCTGAATCCAGCGTGAGGCCGATGACGGGACGGGACATGCGACACTTTCAAGATGATGAAGCGGCGACCTTAGGGCCGAGGCCGATTCATCGCAACCATGTGGCGTCCGATCGATGACCTTGTCGCCGATGGATATCGCTTTCGCCGAGGCGGAAGCGGCGGCGCTGGCCGGCGAGGTGCCGGTCGGCGCGGTCGTGGTCGACGCGGCCACCGGCCAGGTGGTGGCGCGGGCCCGCAACCGGATCGAGGAGTTGAACGACCCGACCGCCCATGCGGAGATGCTGGCGATCCGAGCCGCCACGGCGGCGCTGGGCAGCCCCCGGATCGGTGGCTGCGACCTCTATGTGACCTTGGAGCCATGCCCGATGTGCGCCGCGGCGATCGGCTTCGCCCGGCTGCGCCGGCTCTATTACGGCGCCTATGATCCGAAGGGCGGCGGTGTCGATCACGGGCCTAAGTTGTACCAGCAGCCGACCTGTCACCACCGGCCCGAAATCTATGGCGGCATCGGTGAAACCCGCGCCGCCGGCCTGCTCAGGGAGTTCTTCGCCGCCCGCCGGTCTTGAGCGTGTGGCTTCAGCCCGCCAAGCGCGCCCTCGCGATCTCGCGCCAGCCGATATCCCGGCGGCAAAAGCCTTCGGGCCAGTCGATCCGGTCGACGGCTTCATACGCGGTGGTCTGCGCCTCGGCGATCGAACGGCCGAGGGATGTCACCGCCAGGACGCGGCCGCCATCCGCCAGGATGCGGCCGCCTTCAGCGCGGGTCGCGGCGTGGAATACCTCCACGCCCGGCACCGTGGCGGCGGCGTCGAGGCCATGGATCTCGGTGCCGCGCCGGGGCGTGCCGGGATACCCCTCGGCCGCCAGGATGACGCAGAGCGCGGTGTCGTCGGCCCAGCGCAGGGTCAGCCGATCGAGCACGCCGTCGCGGGTCGCCAGCAGGGCCGGCAGCAGATCGGAACGCAGCCGGCGCATCAGCACCTCGCATTCCGGATCGCCGAACCGCACGTTGAACTCGATCAATTGCGGCCCGGTCGATGTCAGCATCAGGCCGGCGAACAGCACGCCGCGGAACGGATTTCCCTCCGCCGCCATGCCGGCGACCGTCGGCTGGATGATCTCGGCCATGACCCGCGCTTCGAGAGCCGGGGTCAGCACGCCCGCCGGGGAATAGGCACCCATGCCGCCGGTATTGGGTCCGGTATCGCCCTCGCCGACCGCCTTGTGATCCTGCGCCGAGGCGAGTGGCAGGACATGCGTGCCATCGACCAGCGCGAAGAAGCTGACCTCCTCGCCGGCCAGGAAATCCTCGATGACGATCTCCGTCCCGGCCGTGCCGAACAACCGGTCGAGCATGATCGCGTCGACGGCACCCAGCGCCTCCTCGACCGTGGTGGCGACGGTCACGCCCTTGCCGGCGGCGAGGCCATCCGCCTTGACGACGATCGGGGCACCGCGTCGCCGGATATCGGCCTTGGCCGCCTCCGGGTCGCTGAACCGGCCATAAGCCGCGGTCGGAATGGTGTGCCGGGCGCAGAAATCCTTGGTGAAGCCTTTGGAGCCTTCCAGTGCCGCCGCCGCCTGGCTGGGGCCGAAGCATCGGATGCCCGCTTCCTCCAGCACGTCGACCAGACCGGCGACCAATGGCGCTTCCGGTCCGACCACGACGAAGTCGATGCGCTGCTCCCGGCAGGCGGCGAGCAGCCCGGCATGGTCGTCGACACCGACCGGCAGCAGGCTCGCCACCGCGGCGATGCCCGGGTTGCCCGGTGCCGCGAACAGCGCATCGCACAGCGGCGAGGCCGCGATCGCCCAGCACAGCGCATGTTCCCGTCCGCCCGAACCGACCACCAATATCCGCATGCAACGTCCCTCGCCTCTGACGGTCTCGGTTCCCATTTCCGATCCGGCGCTTGTATCATAGGCCATGATCAGCGACAGCCTCGACCAGACTCCATCGCCCGCTGCGACACCGGGCAGCAACATGCCGGTCTATACGGTGGGGGAGCTGTCGGGGGCGCTGAAGCGCACCATCGAGAGTGCCTATGGGGCGGTTCGGGTGCGCGGCGAGCTGTCCGGCGTCAAGCGGCATGGCTCGGGCCATATCTATCTGGCGCTGAAGGATGCCGACGCGGTGATCGACGGGGTGTGCTGGCGCGGCACCGTGTCGCGCCTGGCCCTGCAGCCGGAAGACGGCATGGAGGTGATCTGCACCGGGCGCCTGACGACCTTCCCCGGCCGCTCGAAATACCAGCTGGTGATCGAGCGCATGGAGCTTGCCGGCGAGGGCGCGCTGCTCAAGCTGCTGGAGGACCGCAAGCGCCGGTTGGCCGCCGAGGGCCTGTTCGCCGAGGAGCGCAAGCGCCCATTGCCCTATCTGCCGGAGGTCATCGGCGTGGTGACCTCGCCGACCGGGGCGGTGATCCGCGACATCCTGCACCGGCTCCGCGACCGGTTCCCGCGCCATGTGCTGCTCTGGCCGGTCGCGGTTCAGGGCGAGGGGGCGGCGGCCCAGATCGCCGCCGCGATCGCCGGCTTCAACGCGCTTCCCGCGTCCGCTGGGGGTGTGCCGCGCCCCGACCTGCTGATCGTCGCTCGGGGTGGCGGCAGTCTTGAGGATCTGATGGCGTTCAACGAGGAGATCGTGGTGCGCGCCGCCGCCGCCAGCGGCATCCCGCTGATCTCCGCGGTCGGCCACGAGACCGATACGACGCTGATCGACTACGCGAGCGACCGGCGCGCGCCGACGCCGACCGCGGCGGCCGAGATGGCGGTGCCGGTGCGGCTCGACCTGCTGGCCGATCTCCTCCAACTCGGCGGCCGGCTGGGCGGGGCGACGGCGCGGCTGGTCGGTGAACGGGGTTTGCGCGTCGAGGGGCTGGCGCGCGGCTTGCCCAACCCGATCGGCGTGATCGAGGTGGCGGCACAGCGGCTCGACGACCGGGCCGAGCGGCTCGACAATGCCTGGGCCGGCGTGCTGCGCGAGCGCATGGGGCGGATCGCCGCCGCCGCCGCCCTGCTGAAGCATCCGCGCATCCAGCTCGCCGATCACGCCCGGCAGCTCGACCAGGCCGCCTGCCGCTTGGCACCGGCGGTGGCGCGCGGCGTCGACCTCGCGGCGGACCGGCTGGGGAGCCTCGCCGACCGGCTGGCATCCGTGCCGATCGCCGATACGATCGAGCTGCGTCGGGCGGCTCTGGCCGATCTCGGCTTCCGACTGGGTGCCGCGAGCACCCGCCGCGTCGCCGATCTGGGCGAACGGACCCTCCGATTGGGGCAGATGCTCGACAGCCTGTCGCCGACTAAGGTGCTGGAGCGCGGCTACGCGGTGGTCATGGATCGCGCCGGCCACGCGCTGACATCCGCCGGGCAGGTCGCCCCTGGCGATGCCTTGTCGCTCCGCTTTCATGACGGCGCGATCGCCGCCCGGGCGGAGGCTGGCGGCACATCCGATCCGGCACCGCCGCGCAAGCGCTCGGCACCGGCATCGGCCGATGCCCCGAAGCAAGGCTCGTTGCTGTAAAGCGCGGCGGTTCAGCCCAGCTTGGTTCAGCCCAGCTTGGTTCAGCCGCCCAGCAGGCGACCGATGCTGTCCAGCACGATGGCGCGGTCGGCCGGGCCCTGCCAGACGAGTTCGACGGGTACCACCCGAATGAGATCGCGGCAGGTGGGGGGCAGCCGCACCCAGTCCTTCGTTGTGGTCACGGCCACGGCGTTCAGCGCCGCCGCCTGGTCGATCAGATTGGCGGTCTCGATGGCGCCATAGCGGTGATGATCGGGAAACGCCTTGGTCGCGACGATATCGGCGTCCAGCATGCGCAGGGTCTCGAAGAATTTCTCCGGCCGGCCGATGCCGGCGAAGCCCAGCACGCGGGTCCCGGCGAGCGATCGCGCGGTCGGCACCGGCTGTAGCCGGGCGCGGGCCAGCGGCAAGCCGGCCAGACGCTCCGCCGTGCCGTGGCGGTCCTCGCCGATCAGGATGGCGGCCTGAACCCGGCCCAGCCCCGGCGCCAGCGCCTCGCGCAGCGGGCCGGCCGGCATCACCCTGCCATTGCCGAAGCCATAGCCGCCATCGATCACCAGCAAGGCGAGATCGCGCCGCAAGGTGGGGTTCTGCAGCCCGTCATCCATCAGAATGACGTCGCATTCCGCCGCCGCGACGGCGGCTCCGGCGGCGCGATCGGCGGCGATCCAGGTCGGCGCCGCTTGGGCCAGCAGCAAGGCCTCATCGCCGACCATATCGGCATCATGGATGGCGGGATCGACCCGTAGCGGCCCGCGTTCGCGACCGCCATAGCCGCGCGTCAGCAGATGCGGCCGAAGCCCCTGGGCGGTGAGCTCCGCGGCAAGGGCGAGGGTGAGCGGCGTCTTGCCGGCGCCGCCGACCACTAGGTTGCCGATGCAAACGACCGGCACCGCCGCTTGATAAGGCCGGGTCAAATGGCGGCGCAACCGTCCGGCGCCGTTGAAGGCCGCCGCCGCCGGGGCGAGGACCGTCGGCAGCCAGCCATCGCCTCGCCAGAAGTCAGGCGAGCGCATGGCGGGGCGTTCCCGTATCGGCCGCGGCGCCCGCGATGCCGGGCGGCAGCAGCGGGTCCAGCCGGGCGAGCACGCGGTCGATGACGCCGCGTTCGGCCGCCGCCACGGCCACGGCCACTTCACCCCGCCGGGTCGCCAGATCCGGATCATCGAGCAGGGCCTCGACCGCCGCCGCCAAGCTCCGTGCGTCGTCGACCTCGACCGCCGCGCCGGCCGCATCGAGGGCGGCGGTGGTGGCGGCGCAGCTGAGCATGTCCGGGCCGTGCAGGATGGCGCAGCCCAGCACGGCCGCTTCGAGCGGGTTATGGCCGCCGACCGTGCCGGGCGGATGCAGGGAGCCGCCGACCAGCACGATCGGCGCCAGGCGATAATAGAGGCCGAGTTCGCCCAGCGTATCGACCAGGAGGATGTCGGTGTGCCGCTCGATCGGCTCGCCGGTCGAGCGGCGTGCCACCGTGAGACCGGCGGCGGCGAGTTCGGCCGCGACGCTGGCGGCCCGTTTCGGATGGCGCGGCGCCAGCACGGTCAGCAGCCCCGGATGGCTGGCGGCGAGCAGGCGGTGCGCCTCGATGACGATCGCCTCCTCCCCGCTATGGGTCGACGCGGCGAGCCAGGCCGGCCGGTCGCCGAGGGCTACGCGCGCCTCGGCCAGGGCCGCGGCGTCGACCGGGAGGGGCGCCGCCGCCGCCTTGAGATCGCCGACCGTATCCGCCCCTCCAGCCCCGAGATCCCGTAGACGGCCGGCCTGCACCGCATCCTGCGCCAGGACCACGTCGAAACTGCCGAGCACCGGCCGGATCAGGCCGGGCCAGCGCCGCCAGTTCTCATAGGAGCGGCTCGACAGGCGCGCGTTGATCAAGGCCATGGGCGTGCCGCGCCGACGGGTCTCGATGATCAAGTTGGGCCACAGCTCGGATTCGACCCAGAGCGCCAGATCGGGCCGCCAATGGTCGAGGAAGCGCCGAACGGCGCTCGGCGCGTCCACGGGAAGGAACTGGTGCCACACGCGCGGCCGATCGGCGAGCCGCGTCGCGATCAGCCGGGCGGAGGTCAGCGTGCCGGTGGTCACCAGCACGCCGAGACCGGCGTCGCGCTCGATCAGCCGGTCGATCAGCGGCAGCAGCGACAGGGATTCGCCGACGCTGGCGCCGTGCATCCAGACAAGCCGGCCGGTTGGCCGAGGCAAGGCCGCGACACCGAACCGCTCGCCCAGCCGCGCCGGGTCTTCCTTGCCCAGCTGGACGCGCCGGCGCAGGTAACGGCGGACCAGCGGGGTCGCCAGACCGGTCGCCAGGCGATAGAGGCCGACCAAACTCACGATTTGGCTCTCATGACGCAGTACTCATGACGCAGCCGGGCGGAGGATCGAGGGTTGCGCTGGCGCCGGCTCGACCGGTTGCCGGCCGCACCAGCGATCGGCCTCGGCGGTCAGCGCGTTCAGCCGCTGTTCCAACGTCGAGCGGGCGGCTTCCTGGGCGGTGGCATCCGCGTCGGCCGGCACGACCAGCGGCTCGCCCCACAGGAAGATGCCGCGGCTGAACGGCAGCGCCAGATGAAACCGGTCCCAACTGCGCAGGATCCGCCGCCGGCTGGTGGCGAAGCTGACCGGGACGATCGGCACCTTGGCGAGCCGCGCCACGCCGATGATCCCGGCACTCGCGCGCATCGCCGGCCCGCGCGGACCATCCGGCGTCACCCCTACGCAGTCCCCGGCCGCCAGCGCCCGAACCATGAGACGAAGAGCGGCCAGCCCGCCCTTGGAGCGTGATCCGACGATGGTGCCGAGGCCGAAATGGCGGATCGCCTCGGCGATGATCCGGCCGTCGCTATGGCCCGAGATCAGCATGTTCATCGGCCGGTCCGTCACCCAGCATTTCGGTGCCATAAGCAGCCTGCCATGCCAGAACGCCAGGATGAACGGCCGACCATCCCGCCACAATGCCTCGGGGATCGACCGGTCGCGGGTCTCCCAGCGTGAGGTCGCCCAGACCAGCCGGATATACACCGCGACCAGCCAGCACAGCGCCGCGCGCGTCCTGGGGGCCCGGGCGATGCGCCGGACGAGGCTCATTAGATTTGTCGGGCGATGCGCAGGGCCGGCACGCGATCCTCGGCACCTGGTTCCGTTGCTGCCTCCGAGGCCGCTTCTTCGTCCGGTGTTGCCTGCTGCGCGAACTGCATGGCCCAGAGCCGGGCATAGATGCCGTGTCGCTGGAGCAATTCCGCATGCCGGCCGGCCTCCACGATGCGGCCGTGATCGACCACGTAGATGAGGTCGGCATCGACCACGGTCGACAGGCGATGGGCGATGACCACCGTGGTCCGGCCGCGCATCAGCGCCTTCAGCGCCGCCTGCACCTGGCGCTCGGACTGAGTGTCGAGCGCCGAGGTCGCCTCGTCGAGCAGCAGGATCGGCGCGTTCTTCAGCATGGCGCGGGCGATCGACAGGCGCTGCCGCTGGCCGCCCGACAGGCGGATGCCGTGTTCGCCGACCAGCGTGTCGTAGCCATCCGCCAGGCCGATAATGAAATCATGTGCCGCCGCCCCTTTGGCGGCCGCGATGATGTCCTGCTCGTCGGCATCCGGCCGGCCATAGGCGATATTGGCGCGCACCGTGTCGTCGAACAGGCTGACTTCCTGGCTGACCAGCGCGATGTTGGCGCGCAGCGACGCCAGCGTCACGTCGCGCAGATCGGTGCCGTCGATCGTGACGCTGCCCTCGGTCACGTCATAGAAGCGCGGGATCAGGTTGAGGATGGTCGACTTGCCGGCGCCTGACGGGCCGACCAGCGCCACGGTGTGCCCGGCCGGCACCTCCAGATCGGCGCCGTCCAGCGCCGTCGTGCGCTCGTCATAGGCGAAGCGGACATGGTTGAAGCGGATGCCGCCGCCGGTCACCACCAAATTGCCGGCACCCGGCCGATCGCGGATCTCCGGTTCGAGGTCGAGCACCTCGAAGATCCGTTCGGCGGCGGCAAGCCCTTCCTGCAGGCCGGTATTGAAGCTCGCCAGACTCTTCATCGGCTGATAGGCGAGCAGCAAGGCGGTGATGAACGAGAAGAACGTCCCCGGCGTGCGCGCGCCATGGATCACCTCCCACCCGCCATACAGGATGACCACGGCGATGGCGACGCCACCCAGCGTCTCCATCATCGGCGAGGCGGCGGCGCGGATGCGCGAGGCCCGTTCGACCAGCCGGAAGATCCGATCGGTAAGCTCGGTCGCCCGCGCCGTCTCATAGGCCTCCATGCCGTAGGCCTTGACGTGCCGCGCCCCTTGGAAGGTCTGGCTCAGCAGGGTGTTCAACTGGCCCATTTCCAGCTGGAAATCGATCGACACCCGGCGCATCCGCTTGCCGATCAACTGGATCGGCCGGATTGCTATGGGAAACACGAAGAACGACACCAGCGCCAGCAACCAGTCCTGGTAGAACATCATGACGACGAGGCAGATGACGGTGAGCGCGTCCTTGCCCATGCCGGTCAGCGCCTGGGCGGCGGCACCCCGCAGCACCTGCGCGTCGTTGGTGAAGCGGGAGATCAGCGCACCGGTCGGCGTCTTGTGGAAATACGCGAGGTCGGCGCGCATCAGCCGGCTGAACAGCTTGATCTGCACATCGGCGATGACCCGCTGGCCGACGGTGGTCATCAGGACGGATTGCCCGTAGGTCGCCAGACCTTTGACCACCGCCAGCAGCAGGACGCTGCCCGCGACGACGAACAGCAGATCCACGTTGTGGCCGACGAAGATCTTGTCGAGCACCGGCTCCATCAGCCAGGCATTGGCGGCGGTGGTGCCCGCGACCAGGCCCATGCACAGGATCGAGAACACGATGCGGACCAGATGCGGGCGCAGAAATTCCCGCCCGAGCCGCATCAGCAACCCACGGCTCGACAGGATGGCGGGCAGCGGGCGGTTCGGCGGGGTGGGCTCGGTCGGGGGAATAGGGGTCGCGACTGCGACGGTCAAAGGGCACGCCTTTCCAGCAAGCGATGATGCTGCAGTCTAACACGACACCGCGCACCACTGGTGCAAGCCATCGGCGGGGTGTCCGCGCCGACGGAATATCGGCCGCGCGCTTGTACCGCCGCCGGGGCGTCGAAAGCAATCAGGCTTAGGGGTTTGAGCGGGAACGGGGGATCTGGCGTGGCCTTGGGACGGGTCAGCGGACCGGATGCAGATTGTCCAGGAACTGCAGGGCGGAACTGGTCCAACTGAAGTCGAGCGCCCGGCGCCGGCAGGCGGCGGGATCGATTTTCAGGGCCGCCAGGGCGGCTTTTCCCAGATCTTCGTCCAGGGCGCCGACATCATAGCCGTCGACCAGGTCGAGCGGCCCTGCAACCGGGTAGGCGGCGATCGGTAGGCCAGAGGCCATCGCTTCGAGCAGGACAAGGCCAAAGGTATCGGTCCGGCTGGGGAACACGAAGACGTCGCTCATGGCGTAGAAATGCGCGAGGTCGGCCCCTTCATGACGGCCGACGAAATGGACCTTGGGATAGCGGCGTTCGAGCTCGGCGCGCTGCGGGCCGTCGCCGACGATGAGCTTGCTGCCGGGCAGGTCGAGATCGAGGAAGGCGGGCAGGTTCTTTTCGATGGCGACCCGTCCGACCGACAGGAAGATCGGCCGAGGCAGGTCGGTCGCGGGCTTGGCCATCGGCTGGAAGGCGGTCATGTCGACCCCGCGCGACCAGCGCGACAATTGGGTGAAGCCATGGGCCGCGAGTTCCCGCCGCACGGATTCCGTGGCGACCATGACCGTCGCCGCCGGCGCGTGGAACCGACGCAGCACTTCATAGGTCCAGCTCGGCGGGATGCCGAAACGGGCTTCGATATAGTCGGGAAACTTGGTGTGGAACGAGGTGGTGAAGACCAGTTTGTGGCGCCGGCAATAGCGCCGCGCCGCGAGGCCCAGGGGGCCTTCCGTGGCGATGTGGATGGCGTCCGCATCGGCGTTGCCCAGCAACCGCTCGATCGGCCAGCTGGCGCCCAGCGCCAGGCGGATCTCGCTATAGGTCGGGCAGGGAATGGTCAGGAACAGCTCGGGCGTGATCAGCACGATCTCGTGGCCGAGCGCTTCCAGCTCCCGCTTCAGCGAACTCAAGGTGCGGACGACGCCATTGACCTGCGGCAGCCAGGCATCGGTGACCAGGGCTATTCTCATGGGCTGAGCGCCGGCGCGGCGATGGTCAGGCCTCGACCAATTGCCGGGTCAGCGGATCGAAGTGCCGCACTTCCATCCATTTGACGATCTCCAGACGACCGTCGAAATGCTCGACCAAGGCCGAACAGCTTTCCACCCAATCGCCGTCATTGCAATACAACACGCCGTCGATCGTCCGCATCTCGGCCTTGTGAATATGGCCGCAGACGATGCCGTCGACACCCCGCCGGCGGGCTTCCTCGGCGACCGCGACCTCGTAATTGCCAACATATTCGACGGCGTTCTTGACCTTGCCCTTGAGGTATTGCGACAGCGACCAATAGGGATAGCCCATCCGCCGCCGCACCCGGTTGAACACCAGGTTCAACGCGATGGTCAGCGAATAGGCGCCGTCGCCCAGATAGGCCAGCCATTTGGCGTATTTCACGACGCCGTCGAAGCTGTCGCCATGCATCACCAGCAGGCGCCGGCCATCGGCGGTGATGTGGATCGCCTCGTCCATGAGATCGATGCCGCCGAATTGCAGCGCGGTGAAGTCGCGCAGGCATTCGTCGTGGTTGCCCGGGATATAGATGACCTTGGTGCCCTTGCGCGACTTGCGCAGCAGCTTTTGGACGACGTCATTATGGCTTTGCGCCCAAAACCAGGATTTCTTCAGACGCCAGCCATCGAAGATGTCGCCGACCAAGTACAAATATTCGGATTCGTTGTACTTGAGGAAATCCAACAGGAATTCCGCCTGGCAGCCGCGCGTGCCGAGATGGACATCGGAGATCCAAATCGCCCGGTAATGTTGGTCTGTCGACATATGGGTCATCGCTAGCCCCGATCACCGGTGGGGAGTGTACAAATTTCCCGCAGGATAGTGATTCAAGATATTGTGTCAAGAAAATCGTTATTAGAATTTCTTGTAATTATTTAGTTTTGAAGTTGTCATTAAACTGTAAGAAAGTATTCGTATGGACCGCCATTTTTCCACTATTTTGGCCAAGCGAGCCTGTTTTATAGGCAGGGCGCGGCCCTGGGCGACGACAGCCGGCGCACCGCGCCCGCGCCGGCGGCACAACCGGTCGATGTCGAGTCGAGACTCGAAGCCAGATCGGGGGACGGTTCAGGGGGGCGTCGACGCCCCCCGCTGGTCAGCTGCCGGCGATGGTCATGCCGTCGACGCGCAGCGTCGGCGCGTCGACGCCGGACTTGAACACCAGATCATTGGCGGCGGACAGCTCGGCGAACATCTGGTTCAGGTTGCCGGCGATGGTGATTTCGCTCACCGGATAGGTGATCACACCGTTCTCGATCCAAAAGCCACTGGCGCCGCGGCTGTAATCGCCGGTGACGCCGTTGATGCCTTGGCCCATCAGCTCGGTGACGTAGAGCCCCTCCTTGATGTCGGCGATCAGCTCGGCCGGGGTCACCGCTCCGGCCTCCAGATAGACATTGGTCGGCGAGGGCGAGGGCGGGCTGGACGTGCCGCGCGAGGCATGGCCGGTCGAGCGCAACCCGAGCTGCCGCGCCGAGGCGAGGTCCAATAGCCAGGTCGTCAGCACGCCATCCTCGATCAGCGCCTGGCGCCGGTTGGCGATGCCCTCGCCATCGAACGGCTTGGAGCGCAACCCGCGCCGGCGATGCGGATCGTCGATGATGCGGATCGCCGCCGGGAAGATGCGCTGGCCCAGTTTTTCCTTGAGGAAGCTGGTCTTGCGGGTGATCGACGGACCGCTGATGGCACCCAGCAGATGGCGCACCAGACCGGATGAGACGCGCGGATCATAGACCACCGGCACGCGGCAGGTCGCGACCTTGCGGGAATTCAGCCGGCGCACCGCTTTTTCGCCCGCCTGCCGGCCGAGCAGTTCCGACGGTTCCAAATCCTCGGCATAGACCGCCGACGAGAAATCATAGTCGCGTTCCATGCCGGTGCCGGTGCCGGCCAGCACCGAGACGCTGACGCTATGGCCCGATCCGCCGTAATTTCCGGCGAAACCGTTCGAGGCGACGATGGCGACACGGCTCGATCCCCAGCCGGCCTCCGCCCCTTCGGAATTGGTCACGCCGGGCACCGCGCGGGCCGCTTCCTCGGCGATGCGCGCCCGTTCGATCAACACCTCGGCGGTCGGCTCGACCGGATCCTCGCTGTCCAGCGTCGGAAATTCGCGGGCGATGTCCGCCGGGTCGGCGAGGCCGCAATACGGGTCCTCCGGGACGGCCCGGGCCATGTCGAGCGCGCGCTCGACCAAGCCGGTGAGCGCCGCGGGCGAGCGGTCGTTGGAAGAGACGATCGCTTGCTTGCGGCCGATCAGCACGCGCAGGCCCAGATCATACCCCTCCGACCGTTCCAGCTTTTCGATCTGGCCCAGACGCTGGGCGTGGGAGATCGAGATGCCTTCGACCAGCACCCCATCCGCCGCGTCCGCTCCGGCCTTGCGGGCACGGGCGATCAGGTCTGACAACAGGTCGAGGGCGGTATCGGAGGGAGTCATCGCGGGTCCTTAACTGGGATGTCGGGTAAACAGCCTTTTAGGCATATAGGAGCGTTCGAGCCTACACCACAGAGGCTACCGCCAGATCGGCTTGCCGCCACCGGGCAGGCCATAGCTTGACCATTTTCGGGTGACGTCGTCGATCACCTCGTCGGTCATGCGCAGCTTCCTGCCCCATTCGCGGTGGGTCTCCGGCGGCAGTTTGTTGGTGGCGTCCATGCCGATCTTGCCGCCAAGCCCGCTTTCGGGCGAGGCGAAATCGAGATAGTCGATCGGCGTGCCCTCGATCACCGTGATGTCGCGCGCGGGGTCCATGCGGGTCGACATCGCCCACATCACATCCTTCCAGTCGCGCGCATCGATGTCGTCATCCACGACGATGACGAATTTCGTGTACATGAATTGGCGCAGGAACGACCAGACGCCCATCATCACGCGCTTGGCGTGTCCCGGATACGCCTTCTTCATCGAGACCACGGCGATCCGGTAGGAACAACCCTCCGGCGGCAGCCAGAAATCGACGATCTCGGGGAATTGCTGGGTCAGCAGCGGGATGAACACCTCGTTCAGCGCTTCGCCCAGCACCGAGGGCTCGTCCGGCGGCCGTCCGGTGAAGGTCGAGAGGTAGATCGGGTTCGACCGCATGGTGATCGCCGAGACGCGGAACACCGGGAACCGCTCGACCGAATTGTAATAGCCGGTGTGGTCGCCATACGGCCCTTCATCGCCGTATTCGTCGAGCGAGACATGGCCCTCCAGCACGATCTCCGCCTGCGCCGGAACCTTCAGCGGGACGGTCTTGCAATCGACCAGCTCGACCCGCCTGCCGCGCAGCAGGCCGGCGAACTGGTATTCCGACAGCGTGTCCGGCACCGGCGTCACCGCGGCCAGGATGGTGCCGGGGTCGGCGCCGATCACGGCGGCGGCGGGCAGCGGTTCACGGTGTTGCTGCGCCCAGCGCTGATGATGCTGCGCGCCGCCGCGATGCTTTAGCCAGCGCATCAGGGTGGTGTCGCGCCCGGTCACCTGCATGCGGTAGATGCCGAGGTTGAAGCCGTCCTCGCGCTTGTCGCCGGGGCCCTTGGTCACGACCAGCGGCCAGGTGATCAGCGGCGCCGGCTCGCCCGGCCAGCAGGTCTGGATCGGCAGCAATCCCAAATCGATGTCGCTGCCCTTCAGCACGATCTCCTGGCAGGGGGCGGTGCCGACCGTGCGCGGCTTCATCGCCAGCACCGTGCGCAGCAGCGGCAACAGCTCCAGCGCCTCGCGCCAGCCGCCCGGCGGTTCCGGCTGTTTCAAAAAGGCCAGCGTCTCGCCGACCTCGCGCAGCTGGTGCGGCTCGCGGTCCATGCCCCAGGCGACCCGTTCGACCGTGCCGAACAGATTGACCAGCACCGGCAGCTTGCTGGCGACGCCGACGACGTTCTCGAACAGGGCCGCCGGCCCTTTGCTGGCCAGCAGCCGGGTATGGATCTCGGTCATCTCCAGTACCGGCGAGACCGGCGCCGCGACCCGGACCAGCCGTTCGGCGGTTTCCAGGCGCGTCATGAACTCGCGCAGGCTTGCATAGGGCATCATCGGATCCAGGGTGGTGCGTTACCGGCCGGAGTGTGGCCGGCCATGGGGTGATTGGCCATGGGGTGATTGGCCATGGGGTGATTGGCCATAGGGTGATTGGCCAGAGATAGGCTGGCTTAGGCGATCCCAACAAGCCCATAACACAACCCCGCTTGCATGACGCTCGCGGCGGCGTCATCTTTCTTCGCACCGCAACATCGGGCTAATCGGATTTCCTCATGTCGGCATTCTGGGTCATTGGCGGCGAATACAACGACACCCGCTTCGACACGATCGCGCCGGGTAAGGCGCTTGAAAAGCACGGGCCCTACGAGACCTATGAGGTTGCCCACGACATCTGGGCCGCGCGCGCCTGGGCGACCATCGACGACTGCAATTCGCGGTTCCAGATCGTGCCCGGCGACGACGTGGCGCCCCGCGCCGGCCCGGTGCTGAAGGAGGGCAAGCCCGAACGGGCTTAATCCGCTTTTGGCAGCACCCGCCAAACCACGCCGTCGCGCTGCTCCCGGTCTTCGAGTTCCAGGGTGGTCGGCACCACATAGCGGGCGATCTCGACTAGGCCCGAGGTCGGCTTATAGGTTCGTCCCGGATCGCCCAGCAGAACCTCGATCCCCTCACCCGCCAAGGCGCGGAGCCAGAGGGTAAGCCGCTCGGCGAGCGGCCGCTCGTAACACATGTCGCCGACCAGCACGGTGTCGACGGTGCCGGCCGTGCCGATGACATCGGCCATGGTGGTCGCGACGTCGACCCGGTTTTCCAGCGCGTTGAGCCGAATCGCGGCGCAGGCGAGCGGATCGATATCCGCCGCGCAGACGGTCGCCGCCCCCGCCAACCGCGCCGCGATCGACAGCAGGCCGGATCCGGCGCCGAAATCCAGCACCGACTTCCCGGCGACGCATTCCGGGTGGTCGAGGATGTGGCGGGCCAATGCCTGGCCGCCGGCCCAGGCGAATGCCCAGAACGGCGGCGCCACGCCGATCTCGGCCAGCACCACCTCGGTCGCTTGCCAGATCGGCGTGATCTCGGTCGCCAGATGCAGCCGGATTTCCGGGACCAGGGGCGGCGTCGCGATCGCCGTGTTGCGCAGGATGAAGCGATCCGCCTCGGCCGGCTCGAGCTTCATGGGGATCCGATCTGGGCTGCTTGGGGCCGCGCACCAAAACCATGCGCGCATAAACACTATGCGATACAGGCTCTTCCGGTTAGATTTTTGTCGGCTGCCAGGAGCCGGCGTTCCGCGGAACGCGAAAAAATGGTCGGAAAAACGGCCGGAACATTGAGGAGGAACTTACCGATGACGACGTCGGCGCTCGAAGCTCGGACGATGCGCAAGGTCACCTGGCGCATCGTGCCCTATCTCGGCCTGCTTTATTTCATCAGCTTCCTCGATCGCGCCAATGTCGGGTTCGCGGCGCTTACGATGAACAAGGCGCTGGGCTTGACCGCGACGATGTTCGGGTTCGGCACGGGCATCTTCTTCTTCGGCTATCTGCTGTTCGAGGTGCCCAGCAATCTGGCGCTGGCCCGGTTTGGCGCGCGCCGCTGGATCACCCGGATCATGATAACCTGGGGCATCATCTCCGGCGCCATGGCCTTCAGCCAGGGCGAATACAGCTTTTATACGATCCGCTTTCTGTTGGGCCTCGCGGAGGCCGGGTTCTTTCCCGGTATCCTGCTGTACCTGACCTATTGGTTCCCGGCCTCCTATCGCGGCAAGATCATCGGCTTGTTCATGGTCGCGATCCCGGTTTCCGGGATCATCGGCCCACCGGTTTCGGGTCTGTTGTTCGGGTTCGACGGCGTCTCCGGCATGGCCGGCTGGCAATGGATGTTCATCATCGAGGCAGCCCCCGCGCTGGTTCTGGGCGTGGTCACCTTGTTCTATTTGACCGACCGCCCGGCGCTGGCCACTTGGCTGGAGCCCGAGGAGCGGCGCTGGCTGCAGGACACACTCGATCGCGAGGAGCGGCATCGCGAGACGGTGCATCGCGCGGGGCTGGTCGAAACCCTGCTCAACCCCCGCATCTGGGCGCTGAGCCTGGTGTATTTTGGACCGGTGGTGGGCCTCTATGGCATCACTTTCTGGCTGCCGCAGATCGTCAAGGAATTTGGCCTGGCGACCCCGCTCCAGGTCGGCCTGGTCTCGGCGATCCCGCCGCTGGTCGGTGCGTTCGGCATGGTCCTGTGGTCCCGGCATTCCGATAAGACGAAGGAGCGCACCTGGCACGTGGTGGCGGCCTGCTTCGTCGGTGCCGCGGGCTTCGTGCTCAGCGGCTATCTGCCCAGCCCGGTGTTGCGCATGGCGTCGCTGTCGATCGCGGCGCTCGGCATCTACGCGGCCTTGCCGGTATTCTGGACGCTGCCGACCGCGTTCTTGAGTGGAGCGGCCGCGGCGGGCGGCATCGCGCTGATCAACTCGCTGGGTAATATCGGCGGCTATGCCGGACCGTTCCTGCTCGGCTTCGTCAAGGACCAGACGAACAGCTTCTCGGCGGCTTTGCTGACCTTGGCCGGTCTCATGGTGTTGGCGGGGATCGTCGCCCTCTGCCTCGGCCATAACCGGGTGCTGGAGGAATCGCCGCATGCCGCGGCTGGGGCCGACTGAAGCTGGGGCCGACTGAATAGGCGGCCTCGCCGCGCGGGTTAACCCAGCCGCGCGGCGAGGCAACCGGCGAAGATCAGCCAGCCGGTAATCCGGTTGGCCTGGAACCGCACCAGGCAGTTCTCCGGATCGTCCGGCTGCCAGGTGCGGACTTGCCATGCCAGGTGACCGGCAGCCGCGACGAGACCTAGGTAATAGAGCGGCCCTAGCCCTCCGAGCATGCCGGCGGCCGCGAAACCCAGCAGGCTCGCGGCGAAGAACCCGGCGACCCAGGCCGGACTGGCGGCACCCAGCCGCAGCGCCGTCGATTTGACGCCGATCTTGACGTCGTCTGCCTTGTCCAGATGGGCATAGATGGTGTCATAGCCCAGCGTCCACGCGATCCCGCCGACATAGAGTGCCAGGGCGGGTGCCCCGACATACCCGGCGGCGGCGGCCCAACCGAGCAGCGCACCCCAATTGAAATTGAGCCCCAGGAACAATTGAGGCCACCAGGTGATGCGCTTCATGAACGGATAGGTGCCGATCAGCAGCAGGACCGCTAAGCCGAGTCCGATCACGGCCCGATTCATGTGGGGCCAATTCAAGCTGACCAATACCCCGGCGCCGATCAGCGCTTGCAGAACGAGGAATATCCAAGCCTGCCGAACGCTGACGGCTCCGCTGGGCAGCGGCCGGGTACGGGTGCGCGCGACGGCCGCGTCGAAGTCGCGGTCGACGACGTCGTTCAGGGTACACCCGGCGCCGCGCATGACGATCGCACCGACCAGAAAAAGGCCGATCAGGCGCAGCTCGGTGAGCGCGTCGGAGGCGGCCAGGGCGATCGCCCACCAACCGGGCAGCAGGAGCAACCACCAGCCGATGGGCCGATCGAGCCGGGCGAGTTGCGCATAGGGCCGCCAGGCAGTGGGCAACCAGCGGTCGACCCAGCCGATCCGTATATCCGGAGCCGAAAGCGGGGCGTCCGGCGGCATCGTGCCGAGCGGATGAGGGCGGGCTGGTTCGGTCATGGCGGCCTTCTTAGCAGAGGACCGCGCCGTCGGAGGAGTCCCCCCCGATGGTTATTCGCTGAAACCTATTTCTTTAGGGCGGGGTCCTCGCCATGGGAATGCCGCCGGCCCTCGGCTTCGGCACGTTTCAACTCCTGCGCCTCGGGGCCGTCGACGGCCCGCTGCGCTTCCCGTGCCTTGGCTTCGACCTGACCGCTCTCGGTGAATTTTCGGGTGTCTTTGTTGTATTCGCGCGCCGCGGTCCGATTGCCTTCGCCCTCGTTCGGTTGGGCTGTTTTGGGTTTGCTATCCATGATTCGGCTTCCTTTGTTGGTGCGCCTCTTCCGTCAAACGGCCTGTCGCGGCGGGGCGTTCCATATCCCGCACCGCTGACCGACCTTCCCGAACCGGGACGCGAATGCTATTCGGGCGGCTATGCAGTCCTGGAAATTCGCCGCCCGCCTTCATGTCGATGCCGTCTTGACCGAGGGCGGCGGCGTGGCGCTCGACTCGGATCAAACCCATTACCTGCGCTCGGTCCTGCGGCTGGGCGAGGGCACCACGGTGGCGCTGTTCAACGGGCGCGACGGCGAATGGTTGGGGCGGATCGCCGGCTACGCCAAGCACAGCGCCCGGGTCGAGCTGGCAGCGCAGACCCGGCTGCCGACACCGGAGCGCCCCGTCTGGCTGCTCTTCGCGCCGGTGAAGCGCGCCCGCATCGATTTCATCGCCGAGAAGGCAACCGAACTCGGCGCCACCGTCCTTCAGCCGGTGTTTACCGAGCGCACCATCGTCGCGCGGGTCAACCAAGATCGGTTGGCTGCCAACGCCCGTGAGGCGGCCGAGCAATCCGAAAGGTTGAGCCTGCCGGAGATCCGGCCGCCCCGGTCGCTCTTCGACGCGGTGGCGGCATTGCCGCCGGAAATCCGCTTGATTCTGTGCGACGAGACCGGCACGGCGCCGCCGATTTCACAGGTGCTGAGCGACGAGAAAGGTGTGTTTTCAAGCGGTTGCGCGCTGCTCACCGGACCGGAAGGCGGCTTCACGGAGACGGAACTTGACCGGCTTCGGAAACTGCCATTTGTTACACCGGTCAGCCTGGGACCACGGGTGTTGCGCGCCGATACGGCGGTGCTCGCAGCCCTCGCGGTGTTTCAGGCGATCGCCGGTGATTGGACGGTGGCTGGGGGCGATGCAGCTGTGGCGGCACCGCCGCCGTTCCCATCGCCCGGTCGCGGCTGATCGCGAACGCGCCCCGCCGCCAAGACCGACCGGGATATCCGGGATCGGTGTTTTCTGTTTGAGAGGTCGTTCCCGACATGTCCGCCCCGCCTACCGCGCACGGCGCGCTGATCACTGATAAGGCCCAGCTTGTCGACTATATCGCCGCCGGCAATAAGCCGGCGAGCGACTGGCGCATCGGCACCGAGCACGAGAAATTCGCCTTCCATCTGGCCGATTACCGGCGGCCGGCCTATGACGGTCCAAATGGCATCCGGGCCTTGCTGGAAGGGCTGACCCGCTTTGGCTGGCAGCCGGTGCTGGAGGATGGCAAACCGATCGCGCTCAGCCAGGGCCAATGTTCGATCAGCCTCGAGCCCGGCGGCCAGTTCGAGCTGTCCGGCGCGCCGTTGGAGACGATCCACCAGACCTGCGACGAGGTGCAAACCCATCTGGAGCAGGTCCGCGAGGTTGCCGGCGAGTTGGGCATGGGGATGCTGGGGCTGGGCTTCGATCCGATGTGGCGTCGCGATCAGATCCCGATGATGCCCAAGGGCCGCTATGCGATCATGGCGGATTATATGCCCAAGGTCGGCGGCCTCGGGCTCGACATGATGCTGCGGACCTGTACCGTGCAGGTCAATCTGGACTTTTCGTCCGAAGCCGACATGGTCAAGAAGTTCCGGGTCAGCCTGGCGCTGCAGCCCTTGGCCACGGCGCTGTTCGCAGCCTCGCCCTTCACCGAGGGGCGGCCCAACGGCTTTCTGAGCTATCGCAGCCATATCTGGACGGATACCGACCCAAACCGGTCGGGTATCCTGCCCTTCGTGTTCGAGGATGGTTTCGGCTTCGAGCGGTATGTCGACTGGCTGTTGGACGTGCCGATGTATTTCGTCTACCGCGACGGCCGCTATATCGATGCGTCCGGCCAGTCGTTCCGCGACTTCATCGCCGGCCGGCTGCCCGCCCTGCCGGGCGAGATCCCGCGCATGAGCGACTGGTCCGATCATCTCACCACGGCCTTTCCCGAAGTGCGCCTCAAGCGGTTCTTGGAGATGCGGGGCGCCGATGGCGGCCCTTGGCAGCGGCTTTGCGCGTTGCCGGCGCTATGGGTCGGCTTGCTCTACGACCAGGTGGCACTCGATGCGGCGTGGGATCTGGTCAAGACCTGGACGTCGGCGGAGCACGCGGCACTGCGCGCCGATGTCCCGAAACTTGGATTGAATACGCCGTTCCGCGGCGCTTCCCTGTTGCCGGTCGCCCAGGAAATGCTGGCGATCGCGCGGGATGGCCTGAAGCGCCGCCGCCGGCTGAACCAAAGCGGCGAGGATGAGAGCCATTTCCTTGAAACGCTGAGCGGGATGGTCGCGACCGGCCGGACCTTGGCCGACGAACTGTTGGCGGCCTATGAGGGCCGCTGGGGTGGTCGGGTCGAACCGATTTACAGCGAGCACGCTTATTAGGGCGGGATTTGGCTAGGACGAGATTTGGCTAGGACGAGATTTGGCTAGGACGAGATTTGGCCGAACTGAGCCAGATCCCACCCAGCCAGATCCCGCCAGGCTCCATTGCGAAAGCCCCTCCCACACCCCATATCACCCTCTCGGTTGAATGTTGGGTGACGGTCGTGTGGACCCAACCACCCTTCCAGCTTTTTGCAATCATTCGGTGCGGCATGGGCGGCGGCGATCACCGTCCTGATGCCTGCCGCATGCCGGCATAATCCGCCGGCACCCGGATGCCGTCAGGGAATGGCAGGGACATCGATGATGCGTTTCAAGTACAGCCCCAACCGCGCCTTGGATGTCGCGCAGCCGGTGGAGATCTATCGGGTGATCGGTCGACGGCCGAGTGCGCTCCGGGTCGACGGCGCCGCCGATGCGGCACCGGCGGATGGTGGACGCTATCGGCTGAACGAACTGGTTTATTGGCGCACCCGGGCGGAGCCTGGAGAGCAAATCCACGAGCATGACCGTGGCTTGTTTTTGATGACCGCGGACGATGAATGCCACCCGATCAGCGTTACCGCGCCGGAAGCTCTGGCGCCGGCCTCGGCGTTCACTCATGCGCAGGCGACCCTGACGCGGGATGCCGAGGCGCTGGGCCGGATGGTGGCTGAGGGCGCGCTGGTCGAGGCGAAGCCGCGCCGTCCTAGCCGCCCCCCCTCTCGTCCGATCGACCGGGTCTTGCCGGAGAGTCATCCGCTGGTAATCGATCATCCGATCACGGAAGCCCCGGTACAGGTGGCTTCGGTCGGCTAAGCCCCGCCCATTTCCGGACGCAACGAGCGCCCGCCGACGACAATCCGCTGTGATCGAGAAGGACGGGTTTCAATCATGTCAGAGCACAAATACAAAAGCGGCCAGACCGTGCAAATCGACGGTGGCGCGCGCGGCTATATTCCCGTGGGCGCCTACAAGGTGGTCAGCCCGATGCCGTCCAACGGAACCGAAGTCCAATATCGCGTCAAATCCGTCAAGGACGGGCACGAACGGGTCGTTCAACAGAGCCAGATCGGGCGCGTCGGTCTATGAACGAGGGTCTGGGAACGAGCGCCTGGGAACGATCATCTGGGAACGATCATCTGGCCGGTTTATTCGTCCAGGACCAGATGCGCCCTGTGAGTTCCGAGCCGGTCCTCTAGACCTAGCACGCTATGCCGTATGTAACGCTGATCGATCAATGATGTGGCGATGATCTTGTCGACGGTCTTGCCATCGCTGGCGAGGGGCAGGATCAACCTCGTGCAGAACCGTTCCGGTCCCTTTTCCTCATGAAACTCCGAGACGGCGAAGCCTGGCACGCCGGCGTCGCGGACGCGTTCGTATAGCGTCGTCAACGCCGCCGCGTAGTCAGCCGGAAGACTGTTGCCAAAAGTCAGGCCGGTCGGATCACGGCCGACGCCATTGACGACCGCCGTGCCCACCAGACGATAGCGGAAGCCAGGGGCGTCCGTCACATCCAGCATCAGAATATGCGGCAGCAGATGCGGAATCTCGACGGGGTCAATATCGCGCCGCGCGGGCAAGGCGGTACCTTGCCGTTTCGAATTCCAATATCGGTACAAATCTTGATGTACTGGATCCGCAAGATTCTTGTAAAATTTCATGCAAAACTCGCTGAATTACATTTTCATTCTCTGCGAATCTTCATAAGAAATTATGAAGACTGTAAAGTAATAAGAAGTTATTTGAAATATAACTTAGAGAATTTTATTTAAAACTATTTCTATTCCGGCGGCCTTGTGGGAGCTTTTTATACGCGGTGCCCGGGTAAAGTGCCACCTCTAGGAGGCGCGGCCTAGCCGCACGGTCATTTAGGAGGTGCGGCCTAGCCGCACGGTCATCCAGCGCTTCGGCCTCGCCCTGCCTTGTTCGGGCGGCAGACCCGACAGCGACATCCAGCGCGACCGATGCCAAGCGGTCGACGACACTTCAAGCCGCAATTGGCCGTTGGCGGGCGGCCCGTCGAGGCCGAGCGCGCTCCACGGCAGCAGCATTTCGGACGTGATGCGGGGCTGATCCGCCCCGAAATACACGGCCTTCGCTCCCGGCACCGGGTGGCAGGGCGGCTGCGGCTCGCCGACCATCGCCGCCGGTCCGGCGCACAGCAGGGCAGCCATCGGCGGATGATCCTTCACCTTGGTCTTGGGCGGGATGAAATAGAGGGTGAATTGCCGCCGGCCGGTGCCGGCATCGACCCCGAGTTCGAGCCGATAGGCCTCCGCCAGCGGGAATTGCCCATCATAGGCCAGCAGATCGAGGTCATAGTAATCCTGGCCGATCGAGGCGAGCGACAGCCCGGCCTGGTTCCACACCATATAAGCCTCGCCGAACGGCACCTCGCCGGGACTGGGCAATAGCGGCGGCATCAGCGAGGCCGGTTTCGGCCAATCCTTCAGCAACCGATCGGCGACATCGATCTCGGCGTAGGGGATCGAGAATTCCCGCTGCTTGGGGATTTCCCCCTGCATGGCGGCCGATGCCGCATGGGTCGCCGGGGCCGCTCGATTGGCCGCGCCGATCGCCGTCGTCAGTTCCTCATAGGGCCGGTCGTTGATGTCCACCAGGCCGAAATCGTAGTCCTCGCCATCGGCGCGTCCACCCTTGGGATTGTCGACGTATTGGAACCAGTGGGTGCCGACGATGTCCGGTAGGGCGGCGAAGTTGGTGGTCGCGACGGCGGCGCCCGCCGCCCGCTCCGCTTGGGTGTCGACGGTCATCAGATGGCCGTTGTTGAGATTGCCGGTCCGGTTCTGCCGCGCGGCGTAAAACCACTCGGAAATCAGCACCGGCTTGCCGCCGGTGAGCGCATGCAGCCCGTCGAAGAAATACCGGGCGACCCAGCCGTCCTGGCTGTCGACATTATAATTGGTCGCGATCACGTCGACGTGGCGAGCCATGGCCCGTACGGCGACCGGGTCGTAATAGATCGGCAGGCGATCGCCGAAATAGAGCGCGTCCGGATCGGCCGCGTGGATCGCCCTCCGCATCACCGTGTAGTAGCGCTCGGCCACCACGCCGGTCCAGCCGCGCACCGCCGCGTCGCCCTGGCTGCCCGGTCGCAGCTTGGTGACCGATCGCGCGGCGGTCAGCGCATTCCAGTCGCCAACCCCCGAGGGGGGCATGAAATCGGTGGTGAAGCGGGTCCAGTCGCCGCCATAGGTGTCCTTCAGGAACTGTACCCAGCGCTGCTTGGTGTGGTTCTGCGCCGGTTGCTGGCTATAGAAGACGAACAGCGCGCCGTTCCACCAGCCGACCTCGTTGTCGGAGAAATAGCCGATGCGGTAGGGGCTGTCCTTATAGGGCGCCACGAGCGCCGGCGCCTCGGCCATGGCGGCCGCCTCGGTCGCCGGGTCGAACGGATCGAACCAATGGAACCGGGCGAGCCGGCCGAGTTCCAGGTTCTGTACCATCGGCACGGGCAACTGGGTCGGCGGTAGCGACCAGCCGCCGGCACTGTTGAAGCCCCAATCGCCCAGCCGCTCCACCGTCCGATCGACCCACGCATCCAATGTCGGCGCGAACGCCGTCCAACTGTATTGCAGCTTGTCGCCGTTCCGCCGCTCGGGCGCGCCGCCGTCGAGGACGTTCACGCCGCGCGAATAGAAGCGCTGGCCGCAGGGCGTCACCAGCCAGTTGACCCCCGCCGTGGTCTCAACCGACCAGCGGGTGGTCGGCGCCTTCTTGAAGTCGTCGCAAGCCCATGCGCGGGCCGGCGGACTCAAAAGCACCAGCAGACTCAAAAGCACTAAAAGCAGGGATGCGGCGAGGCCAGCCGCGAGGGCTTTGGCCGGGGCCAAGCGGGCGAAGTTCATGACGGTTCGATCGATCGTGACTGTGCGGTGATGATGTATCGCTGGCAGCGGTGGGGGCGGTGGTCAGGCCGTGCCACCCACGGTCAGCCCATCCATCCGCAGGGTCGGCTGGCCGACGCCGACCGGCACGCCTTGACCTTCCTTGCCGCATGTGCCGACGCCGTCATCCAGCTTCAGATCATTGCCGATCATGCTGATGCGGGTCAGTGCGTCCGGCCCGTTGCCGATCAGCGTGGCGCCCTTGACCGCCTGACCGATCTTGCCGTCCTCGATGAGATACGCCTCGGAGGCCGAGAACACGAATTTGCCCGAGGTGATGTCGACCTGGCCGCCACCGAAATTGACGGCGTAGAGGCCCTTTTTGACCGAGGCGATGATCTCGTCCGGGCTCTTGTCGCCGGCCATCATGTAGGTGTTGGTCATGCGCGGCATCGGGTTATGCGCATAGCTCTGCCGCCGGCCATTGCCGGTCGGCTCCATACCCATCAGCCGGGCGTTCATCCGATCCTGCATATAGCCCACCAGGATGCCGTCCTCGATCAGCACGGTGCGGCTCGACGGTGTGCCCTCGTCATCGACGGTCAGCGAGCCGCGCCGGTCGGGCAGCGTGCCGTCATCGACCACGGTGACCCCGGGCGAGCCGACCCGCTGGCCGATCATGCCGGAAAACGCCGAGGTCTTCTTGCGGTTGAAATCGCCTTCCAACCCATGGCCGATCGCCTCATGCAGCATGACGCCCGGCCAGCCATTGCCCAGCACGACGGTCATCTCGCCCGCCGGCGCGGGGACCGAGCCCAGATTGACCAGTGCCTGGCGCAGCGCCTCGTCGACCTGGTGCTGCCAGCGCGCCGGATCGAGATAGGCGGTGTAGTTGGTCCGGCCGCCGGCGCCGCTCGACCCGGTTTCCATCCGATCGCCATCGCCGACCACGACGCTGACGTTCAGGCGGACCAGCGGGCGGATGTCGCCGACCCGCACGCCATCCGGCCGGACGATCTGCACCGCCTGCCATTCGCCCGAGATCGAGCACATCACCTGGCGAACCCGCGGATCCTTGGCGCGAGCATAGGCATCGATATCCGACAATAGCTTGGCCTTGACCGAGAAATCGACCTGGCCCAGCGGGTTCGCGTCGCTATAGAGCTGTAGGTTGGTGCCGCGCGGCGCCGCGGCCAGCGTGCCGCCTTGGCCCGTCCGCACGGCGCGCACCGTCTCCCCGGCGCGGCGGATCGCCGCCTCGCTGAGTTCGGAGGCATGGGCATAGCCCGTGACCTCGCCCGAGATGGCGCGCAGCCCAAAGCCTTGCGACGTATCGAACGACGCGCTCTTGATCCGGCCGTCATCGAAGGCGAGTCCCTCGGACTGGCTGTATTCGAGATAGAGTTCGCCGTCATCCATGCCGTTCAAGGCATCGCGGACGATGCCCTCCACACGGTCGCGGTCCATGCCGGTCTTCTCGAAGAACAAGGTGTCGGTGGTCGCGAGGTCGGTCATAAGGGGCTCCGATCGGGGGCGATGCGCGGCTGGCGGATCATCCGGGACAAAAGCCCGAGGATCCGACTGGCCGTGCGCGATGATGATGATATGGTGTCGCGGGCTTCGGCTCAAAATAAAACCGCCATGGCGCCTCCTCAGGAGCACCGTCGGGTGCGACAGTTGTCGCAGTTGTGAGGCGGATTGCGTTTGGGGTACGGTCCAACCGCTTCGTATCAGACGGGAAATCCCACCGACCTTGGGCTTTTCCGGAACTGGCGCGAACCGGCTTGGGGATGGTCGGGGCAACCGAGGCCCCTGAGCTGAAGGCAACTCATTAGGGCAGGCTAAACATATGCAGCGAATGGTCGGGCGCCTCTTCCTCGGAATGGCCGCTGGGGTTGGCTTATTGGGCGTTGTGCGGGTGATGCTCGGGGCAGCCATGGTGGGGGCGGGCATGTTGGGGCTGGTTTCCGGCGTCGCGCGCGCCGCCGAGCCGCTGCCCTGGCAGATGTATTTGCAACCACCCGCGACCCCTATCGAAGAGCGGATTCACTCGCTGCACGACCTGCTGATGTGGATCATCGTCCTCATCGTGCTGTTCGTGATGGCGCTGCTGGCCTATGTCTGCGTCAAGTTCAGCGCCAAGCGGAACCCGATTCCCTCCAAGACGTCGCACAACACGGTGATCGAGATCGCCTGGACAGTGGTTCCGGTGCTGATCCTGCTGGTCATCGCGATCCCCTCGTTCAAGCTGATGTATTTCAGCGAGCGGGTGCCGGATTCGCAGCTGACGCTGAAGGTGACCGGCCTGCAGTGGTATTGGCATTATCAGTACCCGGACAACGGCGACTTTCAGTTCGACAGCTATGGCATCGACGAAAAGAATCTGGCGCCGGGTCAAAAGCGCTTGCTCGACGTCGACAATCAGGTGGTGCTGCCGGTCAACACCAACATCCGCGTGCAGATCGCCGGGCAGGATGTGATGCATAGCTGGTTCATCCCGTCCTTCGGCGTGCAGAAATACGCCGTGGTCGGCCGGTTGAACGAGACTTGGCTGAACATCGAGAAGCCGGGCATCTATTACGGCGAATGCAACCAGATCTGCGGCGTCAACCACTCGTTCATGCCGATCGTGATCAAGGCGGTGACCAAGCCGGAATTCGACGCCTGGGTGGCCGAGGCCAAGACGAAATTCGCGGCGACCAGCGCGCCGGCGGCGACCAGGCTGGCCGCGGCGAGCTCGAACTAGCGCCGGACGGCGCCCACAGGATAAGACGGCCGCCGCCCTGAGGGCGGTGCCGACGCAAAAGAGGACCGAGAGGGTATCGACCCATGGCTTACGCAAGCACCGAACACGACGCGCATGACGCCCATCACCATCCGGGCTTCGTCCAGCGTTGGCTGATGTCGACCAATCACAAGGACATCGGCACGCTGTACCTGATCTTCGCGATCATCGCCGGCTTGATCGGCGGCGCGCTATCGGTGCTGATGCGCATCAACCTGCAAAGCCCCGGCGCGCTGCTGTTCGCCGGCGACCACCAGCTCTACAACGTGGTGGTGACGGCCCATGGCTTGATCATGGTGTTCTTCGTGGTCATGCCGGCGATGATCGGCGGCTTCGGCAATTGGTTCGTGCCGTTGATGATCGGCGCGCCGGACATGGCGTTTCCGCGGCTCAACAACATCAGCTTCTGGCTGCTGATCCCGTCCTTCGGCCTGTTGCTGGGGTCGAGTCTGGTCGATGGCGGTGTCGGCACCGGCTGGACGCTGTATCCGCCGCTGTCGAGCGTCGCCGGGCATCCCGGCGCCGCCGTCGACATGGCGATCTTCTCGCTGCATCTGGCCGGCGCCTCGTCGATCCTGGGCGCCATCAACTTCATCACCACCATCCTCAACATGCGCGCGCCCGGCATGACGCTGCACAAGATGCCGCTGTTCGTCTGGGCGATGCTGGTGACCGCGTTCCTGCTGCTGCTGTCCTTGCCGGTGCTCGGCGGCGCCATCACCATGCTGTTGACCGATCGCAATTTCGGCACGACCTTCTTCGACCCGGCGGGCGGCGGCGATCCGATCCTGTTCCTGCACCTGTTCTGGTTCTTCGGGCATCCCGAGGTCTACATCATGATCCTGCCGGGCTTCGGCATGGTCAGCCACGTGATCTCGACCTTCTCCAAGAAGCCGATCTTCGGCTATCTGGGGATGGCCTATGCCATGGTCGCGATCGGTGTCGTGGGCTTCGTCGTCTGGGCGCATCATATGTATACGGTCGGCCTGGACGTCGACACGCGGGCCTATTTCACCGCGGCGACCATGGTCATCGCGGTGCCGACCGGCATCAAGATCTTCTCGTGGATCGCCACCATGTGGGGCGGCTCCCTCGAGTTCAAGACGCCGATGCTGTTCGCGATCGGCTTCATCTTCCTGTTCACCGTGGGCGGCGTCACCGGTGTCGTGCTGTCCAATGCCGGCGTCGACGTCGCCTTGCACAACACCTATTACGTGATCGCGCATTTCCATTACGTGCTCAGCCTGGGCGCCGTGTTCGGGATCTTCTCCGGCTTCTACTACTGGTTCGGGAAAATGTCGGGCCGGCAGTACAATGAGACGTTCGGCCAGATCCATTTCTGGCTGACCTTCATCGGCGTCAACCTGACCTTCTTCCCGATGCACTTCCTGGGGCTCGCCGGCATGCCGCGCCGCTATGTCGACTACCCGGAGGCGTTCGCCGGTTGGAACATGGTCGCGTCGATCGGCTCCTACATCTCGTTCGCCGCGACCCTGTTCTTCGTGTTCACGGTGATCCACACCTTGGTCGCGGGCAAGCGCATCGGCGCCAACCCGTGGGGTGAAGGGGCGACGACCCTGGAATGGACGGTCAGTTCGCCGCCGCCGTTCCACACCTTCGACGAATTGCCGATCGTCAAGTAGCGGGGCGGTCGTTGTCCGACGTAACCACTTCAGACTTCGACGTCGGCGTCGCCTATGGCGGTGCCGACGTCGCTGATTACTGGGCACTGCTGAAGCCGCGGGTGATGTCGCTCGTGGTGTTCACCGGCTTTGCCGGCCTCTACGTCGCGCCGGGCCATCTGCATCCGGTTCTGGCGGCCGTGGCGATCCTGTGCATCGCCGTGGGTGCCGGGGCGTCGGGCGCCATCAACATGTGGTACGACCGCGACATCGACGCGGTGATGTCGCGCACCCAGGGACGGCCGATCCCGTCCGGCCGGGTGGCGCCGGGCGAGGCGCTGGGCTTCGGCATCGTGCTGGCGGTCGCCTCGGTCATCGTGATGGGCTTGGCGGTCAATCTGGCGGCGGCGGCCCTGCTCGCCGGCACCGTGCTGTTCTACGTGCTGATCTACACCGTCTGGCTGAAGCGCCGGACGCCGCAGAACATCGTGATCGGCGGGGCCGCCGGCGCCTTTCCGCCGATGATCGGCTGGGCCGCCGTGACCGGCGATATCAGCCTCGCCTCGATCGTGCTGTTCAGCCTGATCTTTTTCTGGACGCCGCCGCATTTCTGGGCGCTGGCCCTGTTCCGCTCCGGCGATTACGCCAAGGCCGGCGTGCCGATGCTGCCGGTGGTGGCGGGGGCGCGCGAAACCAAGCGGCAGATGTTCCTCTATACCCTGGTGCTCTGGCCGCTGGCCGTGGCGCCGGCGCTGTTGGGCATCGCCGGGTCGGTCTACCTCGCCGTCGCCGTGACGCTCAGCCTGATCTTCACCGGCTTCGCCGTGCGGGTCTGGTTCGATGCGAGCGACCGGATGGCGAAGCGTATGTTCGGCTTTTCGATCCTCTATCTGTTCACGCTGTTCGCGGTCCTGATCCTGGACCATACGCCCGACGGCAACGGCCTGTTCGCGAGCCTGTGGCATCCATGAACGGCGAGTATCTCAGCGTGGCGGCGACCGAGGCGCTGATGCGCCGCCGCAAGTCGCGCAACCGCGCCGTGCTGTTGGTCCTGCTGGGCCTGGTGGCCTTGTTCTATGTGATCACCATCGTGCGCATCCGGGTCGGGAACTGAGGATGGCCGCGCGCCCCTTACGCCATGGCCGGACCGCGGCGGCGCTCGTCGCCGTGGTTTTCGCCATGGTCGGTCTCGCCTTCGCATCGGTGCCGCTCTATCGCCTGTTCTGCAGTGCCACCGGCTTCGACGGCACGACGCAGCGCGCCGACGCCGCCCCCGGCGCGGCGGCGAACGGCCGGACGATTACCGTGCGGTTCAACGCCGACAAGGATCCGAGCCTGCCCTGGCGGTTCGAGCCCATGCAGCATGACGTGACCGTGCGTCTGGGCGAGCCGCAGCTGGTGACGTTTCGCGCGACCAATCTGGGCAAGACGCCGCTGACCGGCACCGCCACCTATAATGTGACGCCGCTGACCACCGGGCTGTATTTCGACAAGATCGAATGCTTCTGCTTCACCCAGCAGACCTTGCAGCCCGGCGAGACGGCGGAGCTGCCGGTGACGTTCTTCGTCAATCCGGAGATCGAGAACGACCCGAACACCCGGAACATCAGCACGATCACCTTGTCCTACACGTTCTTTCCGGCGAAAAATCCTGCGCCGAAGTCGCAGGCGAGTATCAACGTTCCAACGACCCGCACCCCCTAGACCCGCACCCCGTAGAAGAGTCCCCAGACGATGAGCGAAACCACCGTCAGCCATCCCAAGCACCAATATCACCTGGTCAGTCCCAGCCCCTGGCCGTTGGTTTCGGCGCTTTCCGCCGGCCTGATGGCGGTCGGTGCCGTGCTGTGGATGCATGGGCATGGCTGGGAACTGTTGCTGGCCGGCTTTCTCTGCGTGCTGGCCTGCATGGCCTTGTGGTGGCGCGACGTCATCAACGAGGGCACCTATCAGGGCTTCCACACGCCGATCGTCCAGCTGGGCCTGCGCTACGGCATGACCTTGTTCATCGCGTCGGAGGTCATGTTCTTCGTCGCGTTCTTCTGGGCGTTCTTCGATTCGAGCCTGTTTCCCAAGGCGGCGACCGGTGGTGTCTGGCCGCCCAAGGGCATCACGCCGTTCGACCCGTTCCACCTGCCCTTCCTCAATACCCTGATCCTGCTGCTGTCCGGCACGACCGTCACTTGGGCGCATCATTCGATGATCGAGGGCGATCGGCGCGGCGTATTGCAGGGCCTCGGCATCACCGTGCTGTTGGGCCTGTCCTTCACCACGTTGCAGGCGATCGAATACAGCGATGCCGCCTTCTCGTTCGGCGGCAACATCTTCGGCGCCACCTTCTTCATGGCGACCGGCTTCCACGGCTTCCATGTCATGGTCGGTACCATCTTCCTGGCGGTCTGCTGGTTCCGCGCCTATCGCGGCGATTTCAAGCCGGATCACCATTTCGGCTTCGAGGCGGCGGCCTGGTACTGGCATTTCGTCGATGTCGTCTGGCTGTTCCTGTTCGTCTGCGTCTATTGCTGGGGCGGCGGGTCGGGGGCGGGCGCGCAGTAAGCACCCTTCGTGACGGGGCCGACAGACCGCTGGGACGACGGCGCGTCGGCTTCGATCCTGACGGCGGCCCTGCGCTGCCGGTGCCCGCGCTGCGGCAAGGGGCCACTCTATAGCGGGCTCTTGGATGTGCGGCCGAGCTGTTCGGTGTGCGGCCTGGATCTCTCGGCCAATGATGCCGGCGACGGGGCCTCGGCCTTCGTCATCCTGATCCTGGGCGCCATCGTGATCGGCCTCGCCTTCTGGGTCGAGGTGACGTTCAGCCCGCCGCTCTGGCTGCATATCGTGTTGTGGGGCCCGACCATTCTCGTCGGCTCGATCGTCCTGCTGCGCTGGGTCAAGGCCGGGCTGATCGCCCAGCAATACCGCGTGCGCGGCATGGACAAGGGCGTCGACCCCTGATCCGCGCGCCGCTGCGACCCATATGGTACACAGACCCGAAATGACCGAGTGCGCATTATGATCGTGCTGTCGGCGCCCGTGATCGGCGGGCGGTTCCGTTTTACCCTCTGGCCGACCCTGTTCACCATTCCCGCGGTGCTGCTGATGCTTGGCCTCGGGACCTGGCAGGTGCAGCGCCTCGCCTGGAAGACCGGCCTGATCAACGCGCGCGAAGCGGCGATCCATGCCGACCCGACGCCGCTGCCCCATAGCCTGGCCGAGGCGCGGCCGCTCGATTTCCATCGGGTGAGCACCGGCGGGACATTTCTCAACGACAAGGAATTCTATGTCGGCGCCTTGTCGCCGCGCGGCAATGAGGGCTTCCAGATCGTCACGCCGCTGCGCCTGGCCGACGGCTCGCTGCTGCTGGTCAATCGCGGCTGGGTTCCGGACAAGCAGAAGGACCCGGCGACCCGGGCGGTAGGCCAACTCACCGGTCCGGTCGAGATCGATGGCGTGCTGCGCGTTCCGGTGACGCCGACCGGTTTCATCGTGCCGACCAATCGCCCGGCGGAGAATTTCTGGTTCTGGGTCGATCCCGCCGCCATGGCCGGGGCGGGCTATCTCGACAAGGTGCTGCCGTTCTTCATCGAGGCAGGGGCCGCGGCCAATCCGGGCGGCTATCCGATGGGCGGCCAGACGCGCATTTCGCTGCCGAACGATCATCTGCAATACGCCATCACCTGGTACATGTTGGCGGTGGCGCTGGTCGTGGTCTACTTCGTCTATCACTACCGCAAACCTGGCTCGGAGGCCGACAAGGATTGATCGCACCTGCCACCGCCACCGCTTACGGCCGGCTCGAAGCGCGGTTCCGGAGGCTTGGCGCGCTCGATGAGGCCGCGGCCGTGCTGGGCTGGGATCACGCCACCATGATGCCGACCGGCGGCGCCGAGGCGCGGTCGGAGCAACTGGCGACCTTGAAGCTGGTCTGCCACGAGATCCTGACCGATGCGGCGCTGGACGACCTGTTCGGGGCGGCCGAGGGCCAGAACGACCTGGATGCCTGGCAGCGCGCCAATCTCGCCGAGATGCGGCGCGACTGGCGGCACGCGACCGCGACGCCGACGGATTTGGTCGAGGCGAGTTCCAAGGCGGCGTCGACCTGCGAGATGGTCTGGCGCGAGGCCCGGCCGGCCAATGATTTCGCCCGGGTGCTGCCGCATCTGGAAGAGGTATTGCGGCTGACGCGGGAGGTTGGTGCCGCGAAAGCCGCAGCCCTCGGCCGGTCGCTCTACGACGCGCTGCTCGATGGCTACGAACCGGATGGCAGCGCCGCCGTGATCGACCCGCTGTTCGACGCGCGGGCGGCGTTCCTGCCCGGCTGCATCGCCACGGCGCTGGAGCGCCAGGCCGCCGCCCCGCCGCCGCTGGCGCTCGCAGGGCCGTTTCCGGTCGAAGCGCAGCGCAAGGTCGGCCAGAAGCTGATGGCGGCGCTGGGGTTCGATTTCGAGCATGGTCGCCTCGATGTCAGCGCGCATCCGTTCTGCGGCGGCACGCCCGACGATGTGCGGATCACCACCCGCTATGACGAGGCCGATTTCGGCCGCGCGCTGATGGGCGTACTGCATGAGACCGGCCATGCCCTCTATGAGCGCGGCCTGCCCGTGGCTTGGCGCCGCCAGCCGGTCGGCCGCGCGCGGGGCATGAGCGTGCATGAAAGCCAGTCGCTACTGATCGAAATGCAGGTCTGCCGCAGCCGCGAATTTCTGGAATTCGCCGCCCCGATCCTGCGCGACGCGTTCGGTGGTGGCAGCGGGGGCGGCGGCAGCGGCCCGACCTGGGACGCGGACAATCTCTACCGCGCCAACACCCGGGTCGCGCGCAGCCTGATCCGCGTCGATGCGGACGAGGTGACCTATCCCGCGCATGTCATCCTGCGCTATCGCCTCGAACAGGCGATGATCTCCGGCGACCTCGCCCCCCGCGACCTGCCCGGCGCCTGGCGTGAGGGCATGCTGGCCCTGGTCGGCACCGCGCCGCCGGACGATGCCGACGGGTGCCTGCAGGACATCCACTGGTATTGCGGGCTGTGGGGCTATTTCCCGACCTATACGCTGGGCGCCATGACCGCCGCGCAATTGTTCCAGGCGGCCTGCCAGGCGGTGCCCGATCTTCGCCCCGGCATCGCGCGCGGCAACTTCGCCCCGCTGCTCGACTGGCTACGCCGCCACGTCCACGGCCGCGCCTCGTCGATCAGTGCCACGCAGCTGCTGACCGAGGCGACCGGCAGGCCGCTCGACGCGGCGGTGTTCCGGGGGCATTTGGAGCGGCGGTATTTAGGCGCGTAGGGATGATGAGATCTACCATTCGATCTTGTCGGCGTCGAAGTTCAGGTATTCCGCCATCTTGGTGATATAGAGCTGATAGAGACCGGCATACTTTTGATACTCGGGACTCTGAACTTCCGGCCTTTGGAAGCGCACGCATTCCTGGATGAACCTGTTCAAACTATCGGTTTTCCCCAGGCGCATCAGTAATGCCGGGGTGGAATACCGCTGAGCGTGGATGAACACATTATAGCGCAGGGCACTTTCCGCGAGGGCTTCCAACGTGAGGTTCGACTGGATGAACTCGTATCCCTGGTCCCGGATACGAGCGACGAGATCATCCGCGACCTTCTCAGGTGGATGGTCTTTCAGGTGGCACCATGATGCCACCTTGTAAACCTCGACAGGGTCACCGATCAGTTCGCTGAGTGACGCCATCACTGTCGCCGGCCCGATGATGGATTTTTTGATGTTGTTATAGGGCTCCGTATAGACTTGCTTGGCCACATGGTAGAGGGCGTCGTTTATCTCGAAATTTATGATTCCAACGCGCGGCGAAAACGAGGAGGGGCCATTCTCAAGCACAATCCATCCTCGCCATTTTTTATCTATGTCTTTGACGAAAACGTCAGGAATTTTTCGAGTAAACCCATCTTCCTCAAGCGAAAATTTCATCAGGTTAGATACGGTCTTATTTGGCTTTTCGGAGATGGTGAGGCCTGAATTCGACATGATCTGGATCCGCATGATCACCGGCGGAGCGGCGGTATCTGGGGGCGTAGGGATGGCGAGATCTACCATTCGATCTTGTCAGCGTCGAAGTTTAGGTGTTCCGCCATCTTATTTATGTACGTCTTGTACAAAACGGCCATGTTTTGAAATTTTTCATCGTATTGATCGTGGCATGGCTTAACAAATTTGTTCAATAGGTCGACTTTCCCCAGCCGCATCAGGAGTATTGGGGTCGAGTATTGTTGAGCGTGGCCAAATTTGTTGTAGTGGAGTGCGCTTTCCGTCAATGATTCGAGCGTAAGATTCGATCGGATGAATTCGTACCCCTTTTCCCGTATAGCCTCCATGAGATCTTTCGCAGCGGTCTCAGCCGGATAATCATTGAGGTTACTCCAGGACGCTGTTCTTGAGACGGCGCCGGGGTCACCAATAAGCTCTGCCAGTAAGGTCATCACTGTTGGCGGCCCGAGGTTGGTTTTTTTGGGGCTATTATCTGGCGCTGCGTAAACCTCCTTAAGCACATGATAAAGGGCGTCGTGAATCTCTAAATTCATGACGCCTATTCTGGGGGAGATAGACGATGATCCACTGGAAAGAGCGATCCAACCTCTCCAATTTTTATCAAAATTTTTAACATAAATCTGACCGGCCTTATGAAGAAAGCCGTCCGACTCTAAGCCTGACTTGATAAAATCAAGGACATAGTGCTGCGATTCTTTCGACATTCAAGATACCTCCCCTCCTTCTTTTCGGGGCAAATGAAAAATGTATCAATTGGGAGGGTCGATGCGATCGACATGTACTTTGAGGGTGCTGCGGCAGCGTCTTTGTCCTGGATGTCCTGCCTATCCACACCTTATCACCGCGCCATCAGGAAATGGAACAAAAGAAGAACTATTCGGATCAAGCTCGGACCGCCCGGCACCTGACAGCCTCCCGCGCCGCCCGCCGTCGCCTCGGACGGCCCCGTCGCACCCCACCCATCCCTCCCGCGCAGTTGCGACGCTACGACCCCGGCGATAGGGTGGTCCCGGCGCGGTATTGACCCGCGTCCTTGTCACGGATTTCCCGAACTTGCGCTACATCAGCACCCGATCCGCCCCCGATACCCAGCCCGAACTCGGCTTCGAAGACGTGTTGCTGGCCGGGCTCGCCCCCGATGGCGGGCTTTATGTGCCGGCGAGCTGGCCGGTCTTCACCGCCGACGAGATCCGGGCGATGGGCCGGTTGAGCTATCCGGAGCTCGCCGCCGCCGTCATGCAGCCTTTCGTCGGCGACGCCATCGCGCCGGCGGATCTCACCCGGCTCGTTACCGAGGCCTATGCCGGGTTCGGCCATCCGGCGGTGGTGCCGCTGCGCCAGCTCGGCACCCATGATTGGCTGCTCGAGCTGTTTCATGGGCCCACCCTGGCCTTCAAGGATATGGCGTTGCAGGTGCTGGGGCGGCTGTTCGACCAGGTGCTGACCCGGCGTGGTGAGCGGGTCACCATCGTCGGGGCCACCTCGGGCGATACCGGCTCCGCCGCGATCGAGGCCTGCCGGGATCGTGCCTCGGTCGATATCTTCATCCTCTATCCGCAGGGCCGCACCTCGGAGGTGCAGCGGCGGCAAATGACCACGGTCGAGGCACCGAACGTCTGGACCATCGCCGTCGACGGCACTTTCGACGATTGCCAGGATCTGGTGAAGGCGATGTTCGGCGATGCCGGGTTCCGGCATCGGCTGAACTTGTCGGCGGTGAACTCGATCAATTGGGCCCGGATTCTCGTCCAGACCGCCTATTACTTCGCCGCCGCCGTGGCGTTGGGCGCGCCGGATCGACCGGTGTCCTTCGCCGTGCCGACCGGCAATTTCGGCAATGTCTATGCCGGCTGGGTCGCGCGCCGCATGGGATTGCCGATCGAGCAACTGGTGATCGGCACCAACCGTAACGATATCCTGTATCGTTACGTCGAGACCGGCCGCATGGCGGTCTCGACGGTCGAACCCAGTTTCAGCCCGAGCATGGATATCCAGGTCTCCAGCAATTTCGAACGCCTCTATCACGACGTGGCCGGTGGCGACGGCGCCGCGGTCGCCGCCGCGATGGCGGCATTCCGGGCGACCGGCAGCCTGCCGGAGGATCACGGTCGCTGGCAGCGGGTACGCGAGGCGATCTCCGCCCACCGGGTCGACGACGCGGCGACCGGTGCCATGATCGCCCGCGTCTATGCCGAGACCGGCGAGATCCTGGACCCGCACAGCGCCATCGCGGTCGCGGCGGCACGGGCCCTCGGCCGGCACAACGGCACGCCGATGGTGGCACTCGCCAGCGCGCATCCCGCGAAGTTTCCCGAGGTGGTGACCGAAGCGACGGGCATCCATCCGGCCTTGCCGCCGGCCATGGCCGACCTCTTGGACCGGCCGGAGCGGATCAACCGCCTGCCGGCCGATCTGGCGGCGGTCCAGCGTTTCGTCAGCGACCGCGCCGTGCTCGGCCGGCGCAATACCCCTTAAGCGCGAGCCGCACCTCCCCATGAGAAGTTTGTCCGTATGAGCGTGAAAGTCACCACCCTGTCTTCCGGCATGCGTGTCGTCACCGATGCCATGGACGGGGTCGAAAGTGCCTCGATCGGCGTCTGGGTCGATGTCGGCACGCGCAACGAGCCGGCCGAGATCAACGGCGTCGCCCATCTCCTGGAGCATATGGCCTTCAAGGGAACCGAGCGACGCAGCGCCCAGGCCATCGCCGAGGAGATCGAGACCGTCGGCGGCCATCTCAACGCCTATACCTCGCGCGAACAAACCGCCTATTACGCCAAGGTGCTGAAGGAGGACGTGCCGCTCGCCGTCGATATCCTGGCGGATATCCTGCAGCATTCGGTGTTCGACGAGGCCGAGCTCAACCGCGAGCGGACGGTGATCCTGCAGGAGATCGGCCAGGCGCAGGACACGCCCGACGACGTGATCTTCGATCACTTCCAGGAACGCGCCTTCCCCGACCAGGCGATGGGCCGCCCGACCCTGGGGGAGGCGGAGATCATCCGCGCGATCGCCCCGGGCACGGTCGCCGACTATATGCATGCGCATTACTCCGCCTCGCGCATGGTGCTGGCGGGCGCCGGCCGGGTCGATCACGACCGGCTGGTGGACCTCGCCGATAAGGCGTTCAACGCGTTGCCGCCCGCCCGCCCGGCACCGGTCGAGCCGGCGCGCTATGATGGCGGCGATTTCCGCGACGCGCGGGAGTTGGAGCAGGTTCATCTGGTGCTGGGCTTCCCCTGCGTCTCCTATACCGACCCGGATTATTACGCGACCTCGGTGCTGTCGACCGTGCTGGGCGGCGGCATGTCGTCCCGGCTGTTCCAGGAGATCCGGGAGAAGCGCGGCCTGGTCTATTCGGTCTATTCCTTCGCCAGTTCCTATGCCGATGGCGGGTTGTTCGGCATCTATGCCGGCACCGGCGAGGACGAGGTGGCGGAACTGGTGCCGGTGCTGTGCGACGAGGTACTGCGCGTCGGCGACACGCTGACCGAGGCGGAATTGGAGCGCGCGCGGGCGCAGCTGAAGGCCAGTATCCTGATGGGGCTGGAAAGCTCGTCCTCGCGCTCCGAACAGGCGGCGAGCCAGTTGCTGATCTATGGCCGGACGATCCCGACCGCCGAGATCGTGGCGCAGGTCGAGGCGGTCGATCGCGCGACCGTGGCGCGCGTCGCCCGCACCATGTTCGGCCATGTGCCGACGGTGGCGGCGCTGGGGCCGATCGACCAGGTCGAGCCGTTCGAGCGGATCCGCGAAAGGCTTACGATGTGACCGTACCGAGGGTCGCCCTTTCCGGTTCCGTGCCGTTTGGCCCCGCGCTGTTTGGCCCCGCGCTGTTTGACAATGCGTGACATCCCGCGGCTTTCCGGCATCTTCGCGGTGCAGCCGCCGGTGGTTCGGCTGGCGGGGCCGCGGATCCATTTGCGGCCGCCGGAACGGAACGATTGGCCGGCCTGGACCGAGTTGCGTGCCGGATCGCGGTCGTTTCTGAAGCCGTGGGAGCCGAGCTGGACCGCCGATGCGCTCAGCAAGGCGGCGTTCCGTCGCCGGCTCGCCCGCTATGCGCTGGATTGGCGGGATGACGAGGGCTACAGCTTTTTCATCTTCCGCACCGAGGACGACGCGCTGCTCGGCGGCATCGGCATCAGCAATATCCGCCGAGGCGTCGCCGAGGCCGGCAGCCTCGGCTATTGGATCGGCCAGCCCTATGCGCGCAACGGCTATATGGCCGAGGCTCTGAAACTGCTGCTGCCTTTCATCTTCGATCGGTTGCGCCTGCACCGGATCGAGGCCGCGTGCCTGCCGACCAACATCCCCAGCCAACAATTGCTGCTCAATGCCGGCTTTCGCGAGGAGGGCTACGCCCGCAAATACCTCTGCATCGACGGCGTCTGGCAGGATCATGTGCTGCTCGCCATGCTGCGCGAGGAATGGCGCCGGGAATAGTTACCGCTTGGGCCAAGTCCAGGCAGGCGGATCGTCGTCTCGGACGACCGTCTCGCCCAGGGCCTTTTCCAGGACGATCCGCCGGCTAACGGCCTCGGCATCGAGCGCCGATACCAGGGCCGACGCATGGGACACCACGATGATTTGCGAGTGTTCGGCCGCCCGTGCGATCAGCCGCGCCAGCGGCGCCAACAGATCCGGATGCAGGCTCGTCTCGGGCTCGTTAAGGATCATCAGCGCCGGCGGCTGGGGCGATAGCAGCGCCGCGGTGAGCAGCAGGTACCGCAACGTGCCGTCGGACAGTTCCGAGATCTTCAACGGCCGCAGTAGGCCATGCTGGGACATCAGCACGTCCAGATAGCCGTCCGTCCCGTCGATCTCGATGCCGCCACCGGGGAAAGCATCGGTGATCGTCTCGTCCAGGGAACCGCCGTCGCCGATCTCGAAAATCGTCTGGAGGGCGGCCGCGAGATCCGAGCCGTCGCCGGCGAGCACCGGCGTATAGGTGCCGATCCGCCGCCGCCGCGCCGGAGCCTCGCTATCCGTCCGCAGATGGTCGTAGAAGCGCCAATCCCGCATCCGTTCGCGCAGCAGCAGCAGCTCCGGCGCCTCGTGCGGATCGGTGCAATGGGTCATCATGCTGTCGAACGGCGCCAGATCCTGGGCCGCCTGCCGCCACTCACCGCTTTTGCCGCGCAGCCTGACGGAAGGGCCGTTGCGTTGGGCGAACATATTGTGCCGCCCCAATATCTCGCCGGTCCATAGGCTCTCGACCTTTATTTCCGGATCACTTCGGAATTTGGACGAGGAGGGGATCGGCAGGCCGAGATCAATCGCATAGCCGTATTCGGGTGAGGAAAAACCCAGCTTGAGACCGATCGGGGCCTTGCGTACCAGGGGTTCTATCGCCTGCATGCCGGCTTTCATGCCACGCGAGAATTGCGGGGGGCCCGCCCATAAGGTGGATGGCAGGCCGCCTTCGAGGGCGAGCGACTGAATGATCCGGCCCTGCGCGATATCCGCCAGCAGCCGCAGCGCCCGATACAGGCTCGACTTGCCGCTGCCATTGGCCCCCGTGACGATGCTCAGCGCCGCCAGCTCGACCCGGATATCGCGCAGCGACCGGTAGCCGGAGATGGAGAGACGGGTGATCATAAGGCGGCCGGGATCACATAGCGGCGTCGAGGGCTTCGGTCAGCAGCGGCGAAGGATCGGCTGCGAACGGATTGATAACCGTCACACCGCCCAAAATACGTCCGTCCTGGCCATCTTCGCTGATCAGCAACCGACAACCTGCTCGTTTCGCAGTGGCCCACATCATGGCGTCCCAAAACGACCAGCCATGACCAGCGACTGCGTCCATAGCGTCGGCCAGACATCCTTCATCGGCGGCAACGATCGGCATCGCATCGCGCCAATCCTGAATATGGGCCGCGGCCTGGGGTGCAGGCATACCCTTCCGACTGGTCAGCGTGCGAAACAGCTCAGCAAGCGCCTGTAGCGTTATGATGCAGTCTCGTCCGTTGGCACGACGTACCAGATCAACCGCAATCCTATGCCGTTCGCCAGCCTCGCTATCCAGAGCATAAACCAGAACATTGGTATCGAAAGTAAAGCGCATCACCGATCGTAGAGGGCTTCTCGGTCGAATTTATCACCCCCAAGCGGGACGCCCGTCGCAAGTTTGGCGATCAAACGATCCCAGGCGCGTGCGCGCGCCTGATCAACTGCAGCCGGCAGATAGGGAACGAGCTGAGCCACGGGCTTGCCACGGCGCGTAATGATCACGGCTTCGCCATCGGCAGCTTGCCCAAGGATTTCGGAAAATCGCTGGTTGGCCTCTCGAGCGGATATGATGCGTGTCATGGGCAATCCCGGAATTATCACCAGACTATAATTGGTGACATTGAGAACCATCGTCAATCATGTAGTGATTGCACTACATGGCCGCTGCCTCCTCGCTCAATGCTCGCTGCATCATGACGATGTCGAGCCAGCGGCCGAATTTCAAACCGACGCCTTCATGGCAGCCGATCATGCGGAAGCCGGCGGCGGCGTGCAGCCGGATCGACCCGGTATTGGCGCTGTCGCCGACCACGGCGATCATCTGGCGATAGCCCTTGGCCGTGCAATCGGCGATGATCCGGTCGAGCAGCACGCGGCCGACGCCCCGACCCATATGGTGCCGGTCGACATAGATCGAATCCTCGACCGTGAAGCGGTAGGCGCTGCGGGGCCGGAACTGGCTGGCATAGGCATAGCCGGCCACCGTGCCCGCGATCTCCGCCACCAGATAGGGCAGGCCCAGTTGACGGATGGAATCGAACCGGCGGCGGAGCTCGTCGATCGGTGGCGGCACCTCCTCGAAGGATCCGGTGCCGGTCAGCACATGATGCTGGTAGATGGCCGTGATGGCGGGAAGGTCGTCGGCGGTGGCGTCGCGGATGGTACAGGCTTCGGTTGCGGTCATGCGTGCGGGCTCTTCGCGAGGGTTCCTGGGGAGGACGAGGCAGCAAGAATCGGTCCTAGAGCGAGTTCCACGGGAGTGGAATCGCTCCAGCTCAGTTAAAGCGTGGCGCTCAAGCGCCGCGTAGACGTCGCCGCATCAGCAGCGTCGTCGGGTGGTCGAAGCCGGCATGGGCCTCGGTGCCGATCGCCTCGAAGCCGAGGGACTCGAAGAGGTGCCGGTTCCGCGGCAGCGACAGGCGGACGCTGAGCGTCAGGGCCGGCACGCCCGCCGCCCTCGCTTCCTCGGCGACCCGTGTCACCATATGGCGGGCGAGATCGTGGCCGCGCGCGGCGGGCAGGACCGCGACGCGGCCCAGATAGACGCTGTCATCGACCCGCTGGGTCAAGACGCAGCCGAGGATCTCGCCGTCCCGTCGGGCCACGATCGCGGCGTGCCCGATCGGCTTTTGGGCCAGATGCCGGGCCACGCTCTCGGTCGTCTCCAGCAGCGCGCTCGGCTGAGGCGCCAGCCAGCCAGCCGCGATAGTGCTCGAAGGCGGCGCGGATGACCTGGGCGATGGCCGCCGCCTCGGCGGGCTCCGCCCATCCGATCGTGATGCCGTCGGTCACGGCGTAAGCTTCACTATACCAGCTTCACTGCGCGCGTTGTCGCGCATCGGTTCCCAACCGCCAGGCATCGCCGCCCAGATGCACCACTTGGCCGGCGACCAGCGTCGCGACCACCCGGGGGAGGGCCGGATCGCTGTCATCGATCAGCACGAGGTCGGCCCGTTGGCCGGCAACCAGCTCGCCGCGATCGTCGAATCCCGCGGCCTTCGCCGGGTTGGCGGCGATCAAGGGCCAGGCGGCGGCCAGCGGTAGGCTGCCGCGGCGGGCAAGGTCGAACACGCTCTGCAACTGCGCCGGGTAGTAGTAATCCGACACCAGCACGTCGCACAGGCCCTCGGCGATCGCCTCCGCCGCGTCGATCGATCCCAGATGCGAGCCGCCGCGCACGATGTTCGGTGCCCCCATCACGATCGGGCTGCCGCAGCTTTGCGCCGCCATCAGCGCGGCACGGGTGCGGGGGAATTCGGCGACGCGGCAGCCGAGGGCCTGGTAGCTCGCTCGCGTCTCGGCCGTGTAATCGTCATGCGACGCCATCCGGATACCGTGGCGGAGGGCCGTTTCGGTCAGTCGCCGGATCGCACCCGGCACCGCGTCGCGCCCAAGCTCGACCTCGCCCAGCAGCGTCACGAACGCGTCCGAGGAGATCTGCGACCGGTCGGCATAGCGGCCGAGCGCCTCCGCGCTGGCGCATTTCTTGACGATCTCGTCGAAATGGTCGTTGAACGCCAGGAAATGCACCCTTCCCTCGGCGATCCAGCCGACCACCTCCTCGACCGCCGACAGGTTGAACGTCTCCCATCTGAGATGCAGCTTGGTGTCGCAGCCCAGCCGGGGCCGCAACCGCTCCAGCGCGTCGAGCAACCGCACCGCCATGTCGCGGCCGCGCAGGCCCGGTTCCCAGGAATAGGTCAGGCCGTGGAACGCGGTGGTGATGCCATTCGCGGTCATCTGCCGGTCGGTATCGATCAGGGCGCCGTCGATCGGGAAGGTGACACCGGGCCGTGGCATGATCTGCCGCTCGAACGCATCGCCATGCAGATCGACGATGCCCGGTGCCACGATCAAGCCGGTGGCATCGATGCCGCCGGTCACGCGTCCGGGTGGACCGACGGCCGCGATCCGTTCGCCATCGATGTCGATGGCGCCGGCGGCAAGCTCGCCCGAGGGCAGCACGAGCCGCCCGCCAAAGATCGTCAGGGTCATGGGATGTTCTCGTTATCGGAAAGGAGCGGAGGGGCCGGTGTCGGAATTGGGGGCATCATGACCGACGCCGGACACGGTTTCCAGCCTCTCTATCGTTCGCCCGCCGGCATCCCTGTCGGCACCCCTGGCGGTCTCGACGCGCCGGCGGTAGCTTACCGGTCTGCTACGCTGACGAAGGAGAAAACCCGATGATCGTTCTCGTGACCGGTGCCACGGCCGGGTTTGGTGCGGCCATTCTGAGGCGCTTCGTCGCCGATGGGGCCAAGGTGATAGCCGCCGGCCGGCGGATCGAACGGCTGGAGGCGCTCAAGGCCGAGTACGGCGCCGCGGTGCTGCCCCTGGTGCTCGATGTGCGCGACCGCGCCGGGATCGAGCGGGCGATCGCCGGCTTGCCGGCGGAATTCGCCGCGATCGACGTGCTGGTCAATAATGCGGGTCTGGCCCTCGGGCTGGGGCCGGCGCAGACGGCCGATCTCGATGATTGGGACGCCATGGTCGATACCAACATCAAGGGCCTGATGTACTGCACCCGCGCGGTGCTGCCCGGGATGATCGAGCGTGGTCGCGGCCATATCGTCAATCTGGGTTCGATCGCCGGCGAATTTCCCTATCCGGGCGGCAATGTCTATGGCGCCACCAAGGCCTTCGTCTATCAGTTCAGCCTCAATCTGCGGGCCGATCTCCTGGGCACGCCGGTCCGCGTCACGGATATTCAGCCCGGCCTGTGCGGCGGCACCGAATTCTCCGCCGTCCGCTTCAAGGGCGATCAGGGCAAAGCGGATTCGGTCTATGCGGGCACCGATCCGCTGACCGCCGACGATATCGCCGACGCGGTGCATTGGGTGGCCGGCCGACCGGCGCGGGTGAACATCAATTCGATGCAGCTGATGCCGGTCTGCCAGGCCTTCGGGCCTCTGGCGGTGAAGCGCGAGGGCTGACCCGGACCGCCGTCGCGTCGACGGGGCCGCCGGCTAGACGGGGCTATCGGCTAGACGGGGCTGCCGGCTAGACGGGACTACCGGGGCCAATGTGGGAGGGGCGGCGGCACGCGCCACCGCCCCTCGAAGGCCGCTCAGGCCGTCTTCTTGAAACGCGCGGCCTCTTCCGACCCGCGAGTCGCGTTGCCCGCGCTGTAGGAATGCGCGCCCGTCCCGGCGAGTTTGCCGCCATCGACGATCAGATACTCGTCGCGGATCGGCCGGCCCTCGAACCAGCATTCGAGGATCTCACGCGTGCCGGCCGCGTAGCGCGCCTGAGCCGACAGCGAGGTTCCGGAGATATGCGGCGTCATGCCGTGATGAGGCATGGTCCGCCATGGATGGTCCTTGGGTGCTGGCTGTGGGAACCAGACATCGCCGGCATAGCCCGCCAGCTGGCCGCTCTCCAAAGCCCGCGCGATCGCATCGCGATCGCAGATCTTGCCGCGCGCGGTGTTCACGAGATAGGCGCCGCGCTTCATTTTCGAGAGCATCGCCTCATTGAACAGGTTCTCGGTCTCGGGATGGAGCGGGCAGTTGATGGTGACGACGTCACACACCTTCACCATGTCCTCGACCGTCGGATGCCAGACGAGATCGAGCTCCTTCTCGGTGGCCTCCGGCAAGCGGTGGCGGTCGAAATAATGCAGGTGCATGTCGAAAGGCTTCAAACGGCGCAGCACGGCAAGGCCGATGCGCCCCGCCGCCACCGTGCCGACATGCATGCCCTCGACGTCATAGGAGCGGGCAACGCAATCCGCGATGTTCCAACCGCCCTTCACCACCCATTGGTACGAAGGGATGTAGTTCCGCACGAGCCCCAGGATCATCATCACCACATGTTCGGAGACGCTGATCGAATTGCAGTACGTAACCTCGGCGACGGTGACGCCTCTATCCATCGCTGCTTGGAGATCGACATGGTCGGAGCCGATGCCCGCGGTGAGCGCCAGCTTCAGCTTCGGTGCCTTGGCGATGCGCTCGGCGGTGAGATAGGCCGGCCAGAAGGGTTGGGAGATGACCACCTCGGCATCGACGATCTCGCGCTCGAAGACGGAATTGGGCCCGTCCTTGTCGGCGGTTACCACGAGGGTATGGCCGAGATCCTCCAGGTATTTTCGCAAGCCAAGCGCGCCCGACACGCTGCCGAGCAGCGCCCCCGGCTTGAAGTCGATTGCCTTGGGCGTCGGCAGCGTCTGGCCACCGGGGTAGTGCTCGAGTTTCGGAAGAGTGTCGCGGGCGTAGGATTTTGGATATCCATCGACCGGATCGTCATAAAGAACGCAAACAACTTTTGCCATCTCGTGCTTCCTTTGGTTCTAGAACAAGGAAGAAGGCGCTCGACCGGTTAATGATAGTGGAAAGAAATCCGAGCTATTTTGCAGATTGATTTGGCTACTCGGATGGATTCCAACATGATTGTTGGGCGCGGTTTTCCCCGTTCTATTGCGTTCGACTTATCTGATGTGCCCATTGACCGGACGAGTCTAAGCTGGGATGGCGCGCGCGTCAGATCAAATGAATAACTTGGAACGTATGATAGGAGGCTTCTATCAATCCTTGGCACTCACCGCCGCGAATTCCGTCTCGAAATCGGCGTCGAGAACCGCCGCGAGGAGAGCCGTCGTCATCGGCGTTCGTGGGTCGCGGTCGGACAAGACGAGCCCGATCGCCTGACTATGGATCGGTTCCACAAGGTCGATGGCCACCAGGTCGGATGTTCCGCCGAAGATGTAGCGGAAAGTATGCGGTACGATGCTGGACCATGTGCCATGCCGCAGATGGGCGCAGACACCCAGAAACGAGTTGCTGACGATGCTCGGGTTGATCGTCACCCCGATTGAGGCGGCGACATTGTTGATGATGCGACGGTTCTGCATGTCGTCGCTGAGCAAACAGAGCGGCTCCGCGACCGCTTCCCGCCAAGTCAGGGTCTTGCGAGCCGAGTGGCGATGATCGCGGCGCGTCACGAAGACATACCGCTCGCGATAGAGTTCGATCCGACGCACGTTTTCGAGCGGCTCGTTGTCCAGATAGGTCAGCCCGCCGTCTATCTCGAAGGCGTCCAGACGCTGCTGGATCATCCGCGACGTCATCGAGTGAAGCTCGACGGTGGCGGTAGGATGCATCGCGCAAAACCGGGAGGTCAGGAAGGAGCTCGATGGCATCGCCGCTGGAATGATGCCGAGCCGCAGGCAACCCGTGATGCCCCGGCTGAGCCCGGTCAGATCCTCGCGCAGGCTATCGTAGTCGCGCAGGATCTGGCGCCCCCAGGCGAGCAGCTTCTCTCCTTCAGGGGTGAGGCCGATATATCGATGGCTTCTGAGGACAAGCCTGACGTCGAGATCCTCCTCCAGTTTTCGGATCGCGGCGGAGAGTGTCGGCTGGGCAACGTTGCAGAGTTCGGCGGCTCGGGCGAAATGCTTCTCGCGCGCGAGCGTGACGAAATAAGACAGGTGGCGAACGAGCATCTCGATGAACCACCTCTTTGCCGCCTAAACCGCCGTCGCCTCGGCGGCGGCCAGCGCATCGTTGTTCATCCGGATGCGCGCCGCGGCGATGTCGTTGATGCAGGCGCGGACATCCGGGTTATGCGCAAGGAATGTCTCGAAATCATTGCTCGATAGCGTCAGCAGCCGGCAATAGGCCAGGGCCTTGACGTCGGCCTGCCGTCGCCGCCGGCTGAGCAGGGCCATCTCGCCGAAGAATTCGCCGGAGCCGAGACGGATATTGCCGGTATCCAAAACCACCTCGACGGCGCCGGACGAGATGAAGAACACCGCGTCGCCACGGTCGCCCTTGCGGATGATGATCTCGTCGGGCACCACGAAGACCGGCTTGAACAGGGCGGCCAGCCGATTGAGCTCCGGCTCCGCGAGATCGGTGAAGAAGTCGAGCTTGCGGGCGAGTTCCAGCGTGTTGAGGCCGAGATCCAGCCGGGGCTGACGCTCGATATCGCTGCGCGCCGTGACGCTGCGCCGCAGATCGTCGAACAGCTCCTGGCCGACCAGGCCGTCATCGAACAGCGTCTCGTATTCGACGATCTCCTGCCGCAACGCCGCCTGGCCGAGGAAGCGGCGCTCCAGCGCCTCGGCGTAATCCGGGTATTGCAGGCGCAGCGCGTCGAGGGCGGTGGCGGTGCGGCTCAGCCGGCTGCGCAACACCTCCCCCAGCACCGCGCCGACGCGGGCGCCGAGCAGGGCGGTCAACCGGCTTTCGTTGAAGCGCACGAGCTGCTGCAGCAGCATGCGGGTCAGCAGCAGCATCTCGAAGCGGTCGGCCAGCGCGCGGGCGAGGGCGCCCTCGATGCCCAGCCGACGGTGCAGCGCATTGGCAAGGCGCAGCGCCAGCGGGAAATCGACGATGGCGTCCGCGGCGCGCTTGTATCCCAACCGGCCTTGGCTGCGCGCCGCGTCGCTGATCCGCCCGACATTGCGCAGCAGCAGCTCGACCATCCGCATCGAGGCGGTGCGCTGTTCGCGATGGTCGAGGATCAGGGTGCGCTCCTGGCTCGCCAGAGCGATGAGGCCGACGGTCAGGCGATCGCGATCGCCGATCGCCGGTGCTTCGGCGTCCTCGGTCGCCGCCTTGATGCGCTTGCTATAGGGGCGAATGGCCTGCGCGGTCGCGGGATCCGACAACGCGTGCTCCGTCGCCGTCTCCCGCAAGACGTCGCGCACCCGGGCGAGCGAGAGTGCCAGTACCTGATTGCGCAACGCCTGGTTCAGCGGCGAGAGCTGATCGAGTTTCAACAGCCCGATCAGCGCCCGCAGGGTTGTGCCGTTGACGAACAGGGTGAACAGCACGAAGCCGGTCGCGAGCACGGTGACGAAGCGTTGCAGATGCTGGTCGAGCGCGCCGTTCTCGGTCACCGCCAGGGCCAGCGCCAGGGTCACCGCGCCGCGCAACCCGCCCCAGGTGATGACGATCTTGAAGGCGTTGCTGACCCGTTGGCTGAGGCCGAGCAGCGACAAGAGGGGCAGCAGCATGAACAGCACCAGGCCGCGCGCCAAAAGGGCGGCACCGATCAGCGCCGCCAGCAGGATCGCGTCGTTCCAGCTGACATCGACCAGCAACCGGGGCACCAGGATCGAGGCCAGCACGAACACCAGCGAGCTTGCCCAGAATCCGACTTGGCCCCAGAGGTCGGTCAGGAACCGCCAATTCTCCGGCAGAATGCGGGATCGGCCGGTGGCGCTTAGGGTCAGGCCAGCCGTGACCACGGCGACGACACCGGAAACATCGAGGAACCGGTCGCCGATGATGAACACCAAATAGGGCAGCGCCAGGGTCAGGGTCGCTTCGGCCGGGCGCATCTCCGCCAGTACCGGGATCAGCCGGATCATCAATCGGGCACCGATGATGCCGAGCGCGATGCCGCCGCCGAAGGCGCCGAAGAACTGCCAGGCCCCCTCGGCGATGCTGGGCTCCGCGTGCCGCACCAGCATGTCCAGCATGACGGTGAACAGCGCGATGGCCGCCGCGTCGTTCAGCAGGCTTTCGCCCTCGACCAGCCGGGTCAGCCGTGCCGGCGCACCCAGATCGCGGAAGATCGTGACGACGGCGGCCGGATCCGTGGTCGCCACGATCGACCCCAGCAGCAGACACACGACCAGCGGTTCGCCCGAGAGCAGCGACAGGCTGACGCCGATCGCCGCGGTGGTGACGAACACCGCGACCACCGCCAGCAGCAGGATCGGCGCCGCGTCCTCGATCATCCGGCGGACATCGATGGCGATCGCCGCCTCGAACAACAGGATCGGTAGAAAGATGTTGATGAACGCCGCCGAGGTGATCGGCAGGTCGACGAACAGCGAGGCGAGGCCGTCGAGCGCATGGGTCAGCGGGCTGGCCAGCACATAGCTCGCCAGCGTGCCGATGGCGACACCGACGACCGCCAGCAAGACGGCTGGCGGCAGCCGCAGCCGTGTCGCCACCGGCTGGATGAGGGCGACCACGACCAGCAGGCTGGCAATGATCAGCAGGGATACGGCTACATCCGGCACGGGATCGGTGCCTTTTCCTCGGGTGATGGTCGTGGCATGGCCGTTGGGGGCATGAATCGGCGATGGTGTATCAAGCGGCTGAGTGTAGCGCCATCGGCTCCACCATAGGTATGCCGAAAGCCGTTCCCATGCCAAGGGAACATGGCTGCCCGCTAGGTTCGGGGCGGGTCTTTGACCGTCCGATTCTCGACCGGCCGGTCTGCTTCGGTCATGCTGCGACAAAAGGCGATGTGGAGGAACGGCTCATGACCGAGGATGTGGCGGTGCCGCCCCGCTTGGCGGTCCTCGACGATTACCAGCGGATCAGCCGGCAGATGGCCGATTGGAGCACCCTCGACGGTCTCTGCGCCATCGAGGTGTTCGATCGCCCCCTGGCCTCGATCGACGAGGCGGTGGCGGCCCTGACGCCGTTTCGGATGATCTCATTGATGCGCGAGCGGATGCCGGTGCCGCGCGCGCTGTTGGAGCGGCTGCCGAACCTGGAATTGCTGGTGCTGACCGGGACACGCAGCCCATCGCTCGATCTGGAGGCGGCGACCGATCACGGAATCATCGTCTCGCATACCGGCGGCGGCCCCAGCCAGCACGCCACGCCCGAGCTCGCCTGGGGGTTGATCCTATCGGCGGCGCGGCATCTGGCGGCGGAGGACCGGAACATCCGCGCCGGCGGCTGGCAGAGCACGCTGGGTCTGACCCTCCATGGCCGGACGCTGGGCGTTCTCGGTCTCGGCAAGCTGGGCAGCCGGGTCGCCGAGATCGGCCGCGCCTTCGGCATGAACGTGATCGCCTGGAGCCCCAATCTCACCGTCGAGCGGGCGGCGGCGGGCGGTGCTCGCCGGGTCGACAAGGACGAGCTGTTCGCGGAGAGCGACGTGCTCAGCATCCACATGGTGCTGAGCGACCGGTCGCGCGGGCTGGTCGGCGCCCGCGAGCTGGGGTTGATGCGGCCCGATGCGATCCTGGTCAATACCTCGCGCGGGCCGATCATCGACGAGGCGGCGCTGATCGAGACCTTGCGCGCCGACCGCATCGGCTGCGCCGCACTCGACGTCTATGACCGCGAGCCGCTGTCCGTCGATCATCCGTTGCGCGGGCTGTCCAACACCGTGCTGTCGCCGCATCTGGGTTATGTCACCCGCGAGACCTATCGGGTGTTCTTCACCGATACGGTGGAGGCGGTGCGCGGCTTTCTCGCCGGCGCGCCGGTGCGGGTGATGAACCCCGAGGTGCTGAAGCGGGGGACCCGACAATCCCGTTAGATCAAATCGCCTCTGAACGAGCGGCTCGCCCTGCGACACGGTCCGTTCTGTCGCACCGCAATGCGATGGTCCTGCTGTTCATCGTGCCGGGATTGCTCGCCAGCAACATGATCGCCGCGCGTTGGGTCAATGGCGCCATTCCGCCGGTGGCGCTGGCGTTCTGGCGCTGGACCGGCACGCTGGCGCTGCTGTTGGTGCTGGTCGGCGGGCAGCTTTGGGCCCAGCGCGCGGCGCTGGCGCGGGAATGGCCGGTTCTGCTGTTGCTCGGCAGCCTCGGCATGGGGCTCTGCGGCGCGCCGGTCTATCTCGCCGCCCGGATGACCACCGCCACCAATATCGGCCTGATCTACGCGGCTTCCCCCGTCATGGTGGCGGTCTTGGCCGCCCTCTGGTGGGGCGAGCGCCTGTCGCTCATCCAGGCCGTCGGGGTGGCGTTCTCCTTTGTCGGTGTCGTCGCGATCATCACCCGAGGCGATCTCGCCAGCCTCATCCGCCTCGATTTCAATGCCGGCGATGCCCTGACGGTCGTCGCCTCGGCCAGCTGGGCGGTCTATTCGGTGGTCCTGCGCCGGCACCGCTCCGACCTCGGCAATGATGCGCGGTTCGCCGCCATCGCCGCCGGCGGGGTGCTGGCGACCGCGCCGTTCTATGGGCTGGAACTGGCGTTCGGCGACCGTATGTCGATCGATTGGTCGACTTTGGGAGTGATCGCCTTTCTGGCACTGGTGCCCGGATATCTCGGCTATGCGCTCCACAGCCGGCTGATCGACAGGCTGGGTGCCAGCCGGGCCTCGGTCATGCTGTACCTGATACCGCTCTACAACGCGGGATTGGCGACCGTCCTGCTGGGCGAGCGGCTGGCGCTGTTTCATCTGGTCGGCCTGATCCTGATCCTGGGCGGGGTGGCTCTCGCGAACCGCGTACCCCGGAAACAGGACCAGACCGGTTAGGGGTTAGCCGTGGCGGATCGCGATGGTCTTCAAGGCGCTGAAATGCATCAGCGCCTCGAAGCCCTTCTCGCGGCCATGGCCTGACCGCTTGACGCCGCCGAACGGCAATTCGACGCCACCGCCGGCGCCGTAATTGTTGATGAAGACCTGGCCCGCCTTGATTGCTCGAGCCAACCGCATCTGCCGGCCGCCATCGGCGGTCCACACACCGGCGACGAGGCCGTACGGCGTGCCATTGGCGATACGCAGCGCCTCAGCCTCGTCGCTGAAGCGGGTGACCGACAGCACCGGGCCGAACACTTCCTCCTGGGCCAGGCGATGGTCCGGCGGCACATCGCCGAGCAGCGTCGGCGCCACATAGAAGCCGCCCGGCGGCGTGTTCGGCGCGATCCGCCCGGCACCCAAGACCGGCAGCCCGTCGCGGCGGGCGAGATCGAGATAGCTTTCGACGCGGCGCTGCTGCGCCAGGTTGATCACCGGACCGACATCGAGATCCATGTCGCTGGAGCCGACCCGCAGGGCGGCGAATCGGTCGGCCAGCCGGCCGACGAAACGATCGTAGATGCTATCCTGCAGGAGCAGGCGCGATCCGGCCGAGCAGGTCTGGCCGGCATTCTGCACGATCGCCGCCACGACCACCGGCAAGGCTGCCTCCTGGTCAGCATCGGCGAACACCAGTTGCGGGGACTTGCCGCCCAGTTCCAGCGTGACCGGCCGGTTGTGCCGCGCCGCCGCCTGTTGGACCAGCGTGCCGACCTCGGGCGAGCCGGTGAACGAGATATGGTCGATATCCGGGTGCCCGGTCAGCGCCGCGCCCGCTTCCTCGCCCAGACCCGTCACCACATTGAGGGCGCCGGGTGGGAAGCCGACCTCCAGCGCCAGCGCGCCGACCCGCAGGGTCGATAGGCTGGCATCCTCCGCCGGCTTCACCACGCAGGCATTGCCCATGGCGAGGGCGCCGCCGATGGTTCGACCCAGGATCTGCGCCGGGTAGTTCCACGGAATGATATGGCCGGTGACGCCATAGGGCTCGCGCAGGGTCAGCACGGTATAGCCGTCCTGATAGGGCAGGGTCTCGCCATGCACCTTGTCGGCGGCGCCGCCATAGAATTCGAAATACCGGGCGAGGGCGACGATATCGGCGCGTGCCTGCTTCAGCGGTTTGCCGGTATCGATCGCCTCCAGCCGGGTCAGCGTGTCCCGGTCCGCGTCGACCGCCGCCGCCAGCCGGCTGAGCAGCCGCCCGCGCTCGGTGGCGCTCATCCGCCCCCAGGCGCCGTCGAGCGCCGTCCGCGCCGCGGATACGGCCGCGTCGATATCGCCGGCACTGCCGCGTGCGATCGCGCCGACCGTCTCGCCGTCGCTGGGGTTGACGATCGGCAGCGTGCGCCCGTCCTGGGCGGCACGCCAGGCACCGCCGATCAGGATCTCGGCACCCGGTAGGCGCAAGGTGGTTTGTTGGGTCTCGGACATCTGGGCTCCTCCCCGTCAGCTTGAATTTGCCGCAGTATAACCCGAGGCCGATCCATTTGTGATGGCACGACGCTGCTCCGGCAGCACTTTTGGATGTCCCTTCCAGGGAGTAGGGTTCCGCCATGCCACCCGTGATGAATCTCGGCCGTCTGCTGACTCATGCCGCCCAGCGCTTCGCCGATCGGCCGGGGCTGGTCCAGGGTGACAGGGTCTGGAGCTGGGCCGAGCTCGACCGCCGGGTCGACGCGGCGGTGGTGGCCCTGCGCGCCCGGGGCTACGGCAAGGGCACCAAGTTGCTGGTCCAGGCGCGCAACGGCAACGCGCTGTTCGAAAGCCAGTTCGTCGCCTTCAAGCTCGGGGCGGTCTGGGTCCCGACCAATTTCCGGCTGACGCCGCCGGAAGTGGCCTATCTGGCGGGCTCCAGCGGGGCCTCCGTCATGCTCTACGACACCGGCTTCGAGGCGCATGTGGAGGCCGCCAAGGCGGCACAGCCGGCCTTGGATCTGGTGCTGTCGATCGGGCCACCCCGCCCCGGCGAGGTCGCCTGGGACGCGCTGATCGCCGAGGCCGGTGCCACGACGCCCGATCTCGAAGCCGAGGTCGCGTATGACGATCCGCTGTGGTTCTTCTACACGTCGGGCACGACCGGGCGGCCCAAGGCGGCGATGCTGACCCATGGCCAGATGGCCTTCGTGGTCAACAACCACCTGACCGATCTGATGCCCGGAACGACCGAGGATGACGCGTCGCTGGTGGTAGCACCCCTGAGCCACGGCGCCGGCATTCATGCGTTGGCCCAGGTGGCGCGCGGTGTCAAAAACGTGCTGATGCCGGGCGAACGCCTCGAGGTCGAGGAGGCGTGGCGGCTGGTCGAGGCGCATCGCGTCACCAACATGTTCACCGTACCGAGCATCGTGAAGCTGCTGGTCGAGCATGACGCGGTCGATCGCGTGGATCACAGCTCGCTGCGCCATGTCATCTATGCCGGCGCGCCGATGTACCGCGCCGACCAGAAACGCGCCTTGCACAAGCTCGGCAAGGTGCTGGTGCAGTATTTCGGCCTGGGCGAAGTGACCGGCAACATCACCGTGTTGCCGCCCCATCTGCACGCGCTGGAGGATGACGAGGATTTGCCGATCGGCAGCTGCGGCTATGCCCGGACCGGCATGGAGATCGCCATCCTGGATGGTGCCGGCATTCGCCTGCGGGCGCGGGAAACCGGCGAAATCTGCGTGCGCGGCCCCGCCGTCTTCGCCGGCTACTACAACAATCCCGAGGCCAATGCCAAGGCCTTCGCCCATGGCTGGTTCCATACCGGCGATCTGGGTTACCTCGACGCCAAGGGCTTCCTCTACATCACCGGTCGTGCCTCGGACATGTACATTTCCGGCGGTTCCAACGTCTATCCGCGCGAGATCGAGGAGTTGCTGCTGACCCATCCCGATGTGGCCGAGGCCGCCGTACTGGGCATGCCGGACCCGAAATGGGGCGAGACCGGCGTCGCCGTGCTGGTGGCTCGGACGGGCGCCACGATCGATCCCGCCGCCGTCCTCGCCGGCCTGGAAGGCCGCCTCGCCCGCTACAAATACCCCAGCCGCATCGTTATCTGGCCCGACCTGCCGAAATCCGGCTATGGCAAGGTGCCGAAGAACCTGGTTCGGCAGAGGTTGCTGGAGACGGGCGAGTAGGGTGGGCGGAAGTGGCGCCGCTGGTTATTTGGCCGCCGCCGCGAGTTGTCGATCAAGGGTCACCAGTTCCGCCCCAAGCTTTCGAGCCAGCCAGTAATAGCTGGCGTCATAGACGGTTAAGCCGGTTCTTATTGCCGCTTCCAGCACGGCTGTATGATCTACCTCGACCATTTCCAACGGAAAGCGATCGCGAAGCGCATAGGTAGCCAGAAGAACGTCCCGTTGCTCGGGATGGCGGCGTAGCTTGATCAGGCACACATTCGCCAACTCGTAGGCGAGGAGGCTTGGCGCAACCAAAGTTGCCTCGACCAATTGGCTGGCCACCACGTCGGCCCCAGGTTCGTCGAACAGGATTGCGGCCAGGGCCGACGTGTCGACGACCTTAACGACCATCCCGATCCGCACGGACGATGTCGGCGGCCTCTGCCGGTGTATGCGCACCCAATCGACGAACCTCCGCGAGCAGATCGGTTATGCTCATCGACCGATCCGATCGCACGGCATCCTCTATGATCGCCAGCAACTCACCTTGAAGCGAGCGGTGGTGACGCTCCGCCCGCAATCGCAGCCGTTGGACGACCTCATCGGGTGCATTCTTGATCGATAGATTAACGGGCATGGTTCCAAATCAGCTCCATTTTGGATGTCTAATACCACGTTGGGCATCAGGTGGCCATTGGGGCATGCGGGCGCAGGCAAGGCGGTTCGCACGCCCCGTTGTCCATCACGCCACCCGCGCCGCCGCGTCCAGCGCCCGCGAGACGTCGCGGAGGAGGTCGACGGCACCTTCCAGCCCGGCGGAGAGGCGGACCAGGCCTTCGGTGATGCCCATCGCTTGGCGGTCTTCCTCCGGCATGGCGCGGTGGGTCGTCGTGGTCGGGTGGGTGACCAGCGATTTGGTGTCGCCCAGATTGTTCGAGATATCGATGATCTTGAGCGCATCCATGAAGGCGAAGGCGGCCGTCTTGCTGCCGAGGTCGAAGCTCAGCACGGTGCCGCCGCTCTGCATCTGGCGGCGGGCCAGGGCATATTGCGGGTGGCTGCGCAGGAACGGGTACCGTACCGAACGCACGGCGCGGTGGCTTTCGGCGAGTTCCGCCAGGGTCTGGGCGGTCGCGGCCTGGCGTTCCAGGCGGATCGCCAGCGTCTCCAGTCCCTTCAGCAGCACCCAGGCGTTGAACGGGCTCATCGCCGGGCCGGTATGGCGGTAATACGGCATGAAGTGATCGGTGCAGAACGCCTTGTCCGAGAGCAGCGCGCCGCCCAGACAGCGGCCCTGGCCGTCGATATGCTTGGTCGCCGAATACATCACCACATCGGCGCCCAGTTCGAGCGGCCGCTGGCCCAGGGGGGTGGCGAAGACATTGTCGACGAAGACCTTGGCGCCGGCCGCATGGGCGAGTTTCGCGACGGCGGCGAGGTCGATGAGGTCGAGCGTCGGGTTGGCCGGCGTCTCCAGGAACACCGCCTTGGTGTTCGGCCGGAAGGCACGCGCCCAGGCATCCAGGTCACCGCCATCCACCATCGTCGTTTCGATGCCGTAACGGGGTAGGATGGTGTTGATGATGAAAAAGCATGAGCCGAACAGCGCGCGGCTGGCGACCAAATGATCGCCGGCGCGCAGATAGCAGAACAAGCCGGTGAAGATCGCCGCCATGCCGCTCGCGGTCGCGTGGCACTGTTCGGCCCCTTCGAGCAGCGCCAGGCGCCGTTCCAGGATATCCAGCGTCGGGTTGGCGTAGCGCGAGTACACGAAGCCCGGATCGTCGCCGGCGAAGCGCGCCTCGGCCGCCCCGGCGCTCTCGTAGACGAAGCCGGAGGTCATGAAGATCGCTTCGGAGGTCTCGCCGAACTCGGTCCGGGTGAGGCCCCCACGCACCAGCGTGGTATCCAGGCCGAAGGGCTCGGCGTCGTCGCCGGGATAGGAAGAGGGGGTACGCGTCATTCTGGTCCTCCGGTCGATGCCGACCGAGGGAAGGGCCTGATTACGGAGGCCCGACCTTTTAGCGATTTTTAACGTGGTCGCAAGCCGGTCGGCCAAATCTCCACGACGGGTGTTATCTGCGGCTCGGACCTGCGCGTCAAGCTCATCCTCGGCATGGCGTTTCCGTGGCTGGTCCGGAGCCATCGAGATCGGGCAAGCTAGCGCGGGTCTGACAGGCGGGGTGAGATGGCACTGAAACTGGCGGTGACGGAGCAAGGCGACGGCCCGCCCGTGGTGATTTTGCACGGGCTTTACGGCTCCGGCCGCAACTGGGCATCGGTCGGCCAGCAACTGGCGGCGACGCATCGCGTGCTGCTGGCGGATTTGCGTAACCATGGCAATTCGCCCTGGGACGACGTGATGGATTATCCCTCGATGGCCGATGACGTGCGCCAACTGCTCGACGATCACGGCATCGACCGGGCGGCGGTGGTCGGTCACAGCATGGGCGGCAAGGTCGCCATATGGCTCGCCTTCGAGCATCCCGACCGGGTCGAGCGGCTGGGTATCGTCGATGTGGCGCCGCTGGTCTATCCGCCGACCCTGCGCGCCTATGCCGAGGCGATGCTGGCGATCGATCTCGACCGGGTTACCCGGCGTGCCGAAGTCGATCAGGCGCTGGCATCCGAGATCCCGGAGGCCTCCCTGCGCGGTTTTCTGCTGCAGAACCTGGTGAGCGAGGGCGGCAAATTCCGCTGGCGGCTCAACCTGCGCGTCCTGGCGCGCGATCTCGACGAGATCGCGGGCTATCCGCCGCTGCCGTCCTCCTTCGGCTATGCCGGCCCGACGCGGTTCATCCGCGGCGCCTTGTCGGAGTATGTGCCGCTCGATGCCTGGCCGGATATCCAACCCCGCTTCCCGGCGGCGGACCTGGTCACCATCGAGGGCGCCGGGCATTGGCTGCATGCGGAAAAACCGGTCGAATTCCTGGCGGCGCTGCGGGAATTTCTGGCAGGCTGAACACCACACACGCGGGAGGGCAGATGGTTACCGCTTTGGTCACGGGCTTTGATGCGTTCGGCGGCGAGACGGTCAACCCGGCGCTGGAGGCCGTGCGCCGCCTGCCGCCCCGGCTGGGCGACGACGTGGACCTGGAGGAGATCCGCATCGTGACCCGGGAACTGCCGACCCTGTTCGGCCGATCCCGGGCGGTGCTGCATGCGGCGATGCGGGAGGTTCGGCCGGATATCGTGCTGTGCGTCGGCCAGGCCGGCGGCCGGGCGGAGCTTAGCCTCGAACGGGTGGCGATCAATGTCGACGACGCGCGGATCCCGGACAATGCGGGGCGGCAGCCGGTCGACGAGCCGATCGAGCCGCGCGGCCCGGCGGCGTATTTCTCGACCCTGCCGGTGAAGGCGGCGGTGCGCGCGCTGCGGGCGGCGGGGCTGCCCGCCGGGGTCTCGCAAACCGCCGGCACCTTCGTCTGCAACCATATCTTCTACGGATTGATGCACCTGATCGCGACCGATTTCCCCGGCGTCCGCGGCGGCTTCCTGCATATTCCCTATCTGCCCGAACAGGCGGCGCACCATCCGGGTCAGCCTTCCATGGCGGCCGATCTGGTGACCCAAGGCTTGGGCATCGTGCTCCGCGCCACGATCGCCACGCGGGTGGATATCGCGGTCAGCGAAGGGGCGGTCTCCTAAGGCTTGGCGCGGATCTGGCAAGTGTCGGCCTACCCTATTTCCCTGTGTTTCGTGAGAGTTCTCCATGGCAACGCCCCCTCGTAATGTCGACCCCTTGGCGGGCAATCGTCTGGCCGTCGATATCGGCGGCACCTTCACCGATGTGGTGCTCGATCAGGCCGGACGGCGCAGCTCGCTCAAGGTACTGACCACGCCGGGTGCCCCGGAACAGGCGGTGCTCGACGGGATCGCGGCGATCCTGGGCGAGGCGGGGCTCGCGCCCGGCGATATCGGCCTGATCCTGCACGGCACCACGCTTGCCACCAATGCGATCATCGAGCGCAAGGGCGCGGTGACCGGGCTGATCGCGACCGAAGGCTTCCGCGACACGCTCGACATCGCCTATGAGAGCCGGTTCGACCAGTACGACATCTTCATCGAGAAGACGAAGCCGCTGGTCCCGCGGGAGCGCCGCTTCACCGTGCCGGAACGGGTCGATGTGGAGGGTGCGGTCGCCCTGCCGCTCGACGAGGCGGCGGTGGCGGCCCTGGTGCCGGTGTTGCGGTCCGCCGGCATCGACAGCGTCGCCATCGCCTTCATGCACAGCTATGCCAACCCCGATCACGAGCGCCGGGTGCGCGACATCCTGGCCGACCTGGCGCCGGACCTGGCGGTCAGCCTGTCGTCCGAGGTCTGTCCCGAGGTGCGCGAATACGAGCGCACCTCGACCGCCGTCGCCAACGCCTATGTGCAACCGCTGATGGCGGGGTACCTGGCTCGGTTGGGCCGAGCCCTAACCGAGCGCGGTTTCGCGGCACCGGTCTATCTGATGACCTCGGGCGGCGGCCTTACCACGCTTGAAACCGCGGCGGCGTTTCCGATCCGGCTGGTCGAATCCGGGCCGGCCGGCGGCGCCATCCTGGCGGCCGGGCTGGCGGCACGGCTGGGCGAGCGCAAGGCGCTGTCCTTCGACATGGGCGGGACCACCGCCAAGATCTGCCTGATCGAGGATTTCCGTCCGGTGACCGCGCGCTTCTTCGAGGTCGATCGGGCGGCGCGGTTCCTGAAGGGCAGCGGGTTGCCGCTGCGCATCCCGGTGATCGAGATGGTCGAGATCGGCGCCGGCGGCGGCTCGATCGCCCGCACCAACGCGCTGGGCATGGTGACGGTCGGGCCGGACAGCGCCGGGTCGGAGCCGGGGCCGGCCTGCTATGGCAGGGGCGGCGTGCTGCCCACGGTGACCGATGCCGATCTGCTGCTCGGCCGGGTCAATCCCGAGGGCTTCGCCGGCGGCAGGATGACGCTCGATATCACCGCCGCCGGCCGCGCGATGCGCGCCGCCCTGGGCGAGGCATTGGATCTGCCGCCGCCGATGCTGGGCTACGCGGTGACCGAGATCGTCGACGAGACCATGGCGAACGCGGCGCGGGTGCACGCGGTCGAACGCGGCGAGGACGCGGCGGGCCATACGCTGATCGCGTTCGGCGGGGCGGCGCCGCTGCACGCGGCACGGCTCGCGGAAAAGCTGGCGATCCACCGGGTGGTGATCCCGGTCGACGCGGGCGTCGGCTCGGCGGTCGGGTTCTTGGAGGCGCCGGTCGCCTATGAGGTGGTGCGCAGCCGCTATATGCGCCTCGGCCGCTTCGACGCGGCGGCGGCGAACCAGGCCCTGGCGGCGATGGCCGAGGAGGCGCTGGCGGTGGTGCTGCCCGGGGCGGGACGCCGGCCGATCGAACAGCTTCGGCGGGCCTTCATGCGCTATGTCGGGCAGGGCCACGAGATCGCCATCGGCCTGCCCGATCGTGCGCTGACGCCGGCCGACGCGGCGGTGCTGCGCCAGGGCTTCGAGGCGGCCTATGCCCGCGAATTCGCCCGGATCATCCCCGGGGCGGAGATCGAGGTGTTGAGCTGGTCGCTGGTCGCCGGCACCGCCACCCCGGAGATGCCGGTGCCGCCCGTGGCGCCCACGCCCCATCCGGCGATCGCCGCCGGACGGCGCGCGGTCACTGATACGGCCTCCGGCGCCCTGCTGGAGGTACCGGTCTATGCGCGGGCGGATCTGGTGCCGGGGGCCAGCTTCGCCGGCCCGGCCTTGGTCGTCGAGGATGCGACCACGACCTATGTCTCGCCCAATTTCACCGCCGCGATCGATCGCTTCGGCAACATCGTCCTCGATGCCGTCGCCAAAGGAGACCAAGCATGACCGATATGCTCGACCCGATCCGCCGCCAAGTCATGTGGAACCGCCTGATCGCGGTCGTCGAGGAACAGGCGCAGACGCTGATCCGTACCGCGTTCAGCTCGATCGTGCGCGAATGCGGCGACCTCTCGGCCGGCATCTTCGACCTGCAAGGCCGCATGCTGGCCCAGGCGGTGACCGGCACGCCCGGCCACGTCAACTCCATGGCGGAATCGGTCAAGCATTTCATCCGCGCCTTCCCGCTCGACACCATGAAGCCGGGTGACATCTACATCACCAACGACCCGTGGATGGGCACCGGCCATCTCAACGACTTCGTGGTGACGACCCCGGCATTCCACGAGGGTCGACTGGTCGGTATGTTCTCCTGCACCAGCCACGTCACCGATATCGGCGGCATCGGGCTCGGCCCGGACGGTACCGACGTGCATATGGAGGGGATCTACATCCCGTTCCTGAAGCTCGCCGAGGGTGGGCGGATGAACGAGACGCTGATGGCGATGATCAAGGCCAATACCCGGCTGCCGATCGAATCCGAGGGCGACGTCTATTCGCTGGCGGCGTGCAACGATATCGGCTGCCGGCGGCTCGACGAGATGATGACCGAGTTCGGTCTCGCCACACTCGACGCGCTGGCCGACTACATCATCACGACGTCGCGCCGCGCGGTCGAAGCGGCGATCGCGACGCTGCCCCAGGGCACCACCCGCAACACCATGCGGGTCGACGGCTATGACCGGCCGATCGATCTCTGCGCGTCGGTGACCATCGGCGACGGCCGCATCCATGTGGATTTCGAGGGCACCTCCGACCGTTCGCGCTTCGGCATCAATGTGCCGCTCGCCTATACGACGGCCTATACGGTGTTCGGCCTATCCTGCGCGTTGCGCGCCGGGGTGCCGAACAATTCGGGCTCGCTGGCACCGCTCACCGTCAGCGCGCCGGTCGGCTCGATCGTCAACGCGCTGCATCCGGCGGCGGTCTCGGCACGCCATCTGGTCGGCCAGATGCTGCCCGACGTGGTGTTCGGCTGCCTGCGCCAAGTAATCCCGGAGCGGGTACCGGCCGAGGGGACGTCCTGTCTCTGGAACATGACATTCCGCGGCTCGCGGGGGGGCAACGACGCTGGCGACGGCTATGCCATCACCATGACCAGCAATGGCGGCACGGGCGCCCGGCCGACGGCCGATGGCTTGTCGGCGACGGCCTATCCCAGTGGCGTCCGTGGCACGCCGGTCGAGATCGTCGAGGCGTCGACGCCGCTGCTGTTCTGGCGCAAGGAGTTGCGCCCCGGCTCGGGTGGTGCGGGGGCCTATCGGGGTGGCGATGGCCAGATCATCGAAGTGGCGAACCGCCAGGATCGCGCCGTCGAGCTGCTGGCGGCCTTCGATCGGATCGATCACCCGCCGCGCGGCCGCGATGGCGGTGCCGATGGGGCGGCCGGCGTGCTGATGCTGAAATCCGGCCGGAAGCTCAAGGGCAAGGGGTTTCAGGAAATCCCGGCCGGGGAGCGGCTGATCGTGATGACGCCCGGCGGCGCCGGCCTCGGCGATCCCGCCCGGCGCGACCCCGCCGCGATCGAAGCCGATCGCCGGGCTGGGTTGGTCGACTGAGAGGCGATCGAGCATGACCGAATTATGCGATCGGAGCGCGGTCGAGCTGCGCCGGTTGATCGGCACCAAGGAGATCTCCCCGGTCGAGCTTCTGGATAGCTGCCTCGCCCGGATCGAGACGGTCGATCCGATGGTGAATGCGATGGTCGCCATCGACCGCGATGGCGCGCGGAAGGCGGCGGGCGATGCCGAGCGGGCGGCGCTGCGCGGCGAGCCGCTGGGCGTGCTGCATGGCCTGCCCATCGGCATCAAGGATTTGAGCGAGACGGCGGGCTTGCGCACCACCTACGGCTCGCTGTTGTTCAAGGACCACGTGCCGGCCCGGGACGATCGGATGGTGGCGGCCATCCGCGCCGCCGGCGGCATCGTGCTGGGCAAGACCAACACGCCGGAATTCGGCGCCGGCGGCAATACCCGCAATCTGGTCTATGGCGCCACCGGTAACCCGTTCGATCCGGTGCTGACCTGTGCCGGTTCCTCGGGCGGGTCGGCGGTGGCGCTGGCGACCGGGATGGTGCCGCTCGCCACCGGGTCGGATTTCGGCGGCAGCCTGCGTACGCCGGCGGCTTTTTGCGGCATCGTCGGCATGCGGCCGACGCCGGGGCTGGTGCCCAACACGCGACGACCGATGGGTTTCTCGCCGCTCTCGGTCGAGGGTCCGATGGGGCGCGACGTCGCCGACACCGCCTTGCTGCTCTCGGCGATCGCCGGCGACGATCCGCGCGATCCCTGGTCGGCGCCGGTCGACGCGGCGGCGCTTCGCGGCCTTCCCGAGATCGACCTGTCGCAACTCTCCGTGGCGGTGTCCGAGGATCTGGGCTTCGCCCCGATCGATGACGACATCCGGGCGGTGTTCCACCGGCGCTGCGGCACGTTCGCCGATCTGTTCAAGCAATCCGTCGAGCGCGATCCGGACATGGGCGATGCCGATCGCACGCTCGCCGTGCTGCGCGGCGAGGGTTTCGTCGCCGCCTATCACAGCACCTACAAGGGCCACGAGGACAAGCTGGGCTTTCCCGTGAAATCCAACATCGAACTGGCGCTGGGCTTCACCTTTCAGGACCACGCCACCGCCCATGCCCAGCAGACGGCACTCTATCGGCGGTTTCAGGATCTGTTCGACGAGATCGATGTCTTGATCTGCCCGGCCGCCTCGGTCAGCCCCTTCCCGCATGCCACCTGGGCGCCCGGAGAGATCAATGGCGTGAAGCTCGATCACTACTTCCATTGGATCGCCATCACCTATGGCATCACCTTGACCGGGCATCCGGTCGTGGTGGTGCCCTGCGGTGTCGACCACAAGGGAATGCCGTTCGGCATCCAGCTGGTCGGCCCGCGCCGCGGCGATCGCTTCATCCTGGGCGTCGCGGCGGCGCTGGAACGGGTCTTCGCGATCCGGCCCGAGCTCAGCCGGCCATTGCCGGATCTCGCTCGGTTGGCGGGCGTGCCGGGCCGATAGCCCCCGCGATGGACGGGTTGACGCTCTTCGGCCTCTTCGCGGTCACGGCGATGCTGGTGTGCTACGCGCTCGAGGATCGCAGCCGCTGGTTCGTCCTCGCCTTCGCGGGCGCCTGCGCCCTGGGCTCGATCTATGGTTTTCTCCAGGGCGCCTGGCCGTTCGGCCTGGTCGAGGCGATCTGGTCCCTCGTGGCACTACGGCGGTGGTGGGGGATCGATCATTATACCAAATCCCCATGAGACGAACCGATGGTTCGCCTCATGGAAAGCCTCAGTCGCCGGGCGGCGGACGTCCGTCCGCCTTGGCTTTCGCACCATACGGTGCGCGCTCGCCGTCGCTCGCGATACGATCTCGATGAGTAGTACTCATCGAGATGGCGTATTAGAAGTAAGTTCAGTAAAATTCTCCGTAATTCTCCAATAAAAGCCGAATTCTATTTTGTTCCATCATGAAAAAAACCGTCTATACGTCGTGGTATGGAACATTGGCGCAGAATATTTGAGCGGGGTTTGACGTGAGCGGCGTTGGCAGTGCTGCGTCCACTGCTCTATCCGGCGTCCTCGCCGCCTCGACCCGGCTCGATGTCGCGGCGAACAACATCGCCAATGCCCAGGACACGGGCAAGCTTTCCGCATCGACGCAAAGTCCAACCAGTTCGGCGCTTACCGGTGTGCAGTCTTCCAATGTCGCCGGGCAGGTGTATCACGCCCTTCAGGCGACCCCGAAAAGCCTTTCCTCGGGGGGCGTCGCGGTCAGCGTCACGCGCTCGTCGAAGAGTGGCGTCGCGTTCAGCCCCGATGATCCGAATGCCAATAGCGACGGTCTGGTGGCGACCCCGGCTATCGACGAGGTCACCCAGATCACGGCGCTGACCAGTGCCACGCAGGATTACAAGGCGTCGGCAATGATGCTCAAAACAGCCAACGATATGGCGAAAACCCTGCTGAACGTTTTCGGCTGAGAAGCTTTATGGGGCTGAGAAGCTTTATGGGGCTGAGACGCTTTATGGGGCTGAGACGCCTCACGGCGTCGGGGCATCGGTGCGCATCAGCCCGGCCGCTTTCAACTCCTGCCACAACCTGGGCGGGATCGGGTGTCGCAGCAGCGCCAAATTGGCCGTCACCTCAGCCGTTGTGCGGGCGCCGGGGATGACCGAGGCGACCGCCGGGTGGTGCAGCGGAAACTGCAACGCGGCGGCGGCCAGCGGCACGCCATGGGCGGTGCAGATCGCCTCGATCCGCCGGACGCGGTCGAGGATGTCGGGTGGTGCCGGCCGGTAGTCGTAGGTCGCCCCGGCGACCGCGCCGCTCGCCAGGATGCCTGAATTGAACGGCCCGCCGAGAATGATCGAGATCCGCCGGCGGCCGCATTCCGGCAGGAATGTCTCCAGCGCCTCCTGTTCCAGCAGGGTGTAGCGCCCGGCCAGCAGAAAACAGTCGAAATCGGCCTCGCGCATCGCCTCCAGGCAGACCTGCCACTCATTGACGCCGAGGCCGATCGCGCCGACCAGCCCCTGGCGCCGCAACTCCTCCAGCGCGCGGGCGCCGCCGGTCATGGCGGCGCGGAACAGCTCGGGATGCGCGGCGGCGCCATGGGTCAGCGCGCCGATATCGTGGATCAGCAGGACATCGATCCGATCCGTCCCGATCCGCTGCAGGCTGTCTTCGACCGACCGGCGAACACCGTCATAGGAATAGTCGTAGACCGGCTCGAACGGCAGGGTATCGACATACCCGTCATCCTGCTTGGGCGATCGCCCGCGCGGCACCAGCCGGCGGCCGACCTTGCTCGACAGCACGTAGCTGTCGCGGGGAAATGGCCGCAGGGCGTCGCCGATGCGCCGTTCGCTGAGGCCATAGCCGTAGAACGGCGCCGTGTCGAAGAAGCGGATGCCGGCGGCATAGGCGGCGCGCACGGCACTCCTCGCCGCGTCTTCCTCGACCTGCTGGAACAAATTGCCCAGGGCGGCGCCGCCGAAGCCCATGGTCGTGACCTCGATCGGTGTGCGACCGAGCGGACGCCGGGCTTCGGCGGCGATGAGGGATGGGGTGGTCATCGCAATCAGATGGGTATCGTCATGGATCGGACAACCACCGGATCGGTCTCGTCGATCAGCGGGGCCACCGACGCCGCGAGTTGCCGCGCGGCGTAGTTCGTGAGCGAGGTCAGCGGCGCGCGGACGCGCTGCCAAGCCGCGTTGCCGCTCCGCGCGGCCATGATCCCCTTGACCGCCGGGGTGAAGGGCAGGGCCGTGACCAGTTCGACCAGCTTTTCGGTCCGGTCGACCAAGCTATCGAGCTCGTCCGGATCGGTCGCGTCATACAGGCGGCGGATCAGCCGCGGCGCGATATTGGCCAAGCCGCAGATGGTGCCCGCCCCGCCGGCCGCGACCGCGCGGGGCAGATGATGTTCGGCGCCGAGCAGGATGGAGATGTCGGGGAACCGCTCGATCAGGATCCTGCTGGCGGGCCAGTCGCCGAAGCTGTCCTTGACGCCGGCGATGATGCCCGGATAGCGCTCGATCAACTTGCCGACCGCATCGGGAGTGACCGCCACCGCGCTGGTCTGCGGGATGTGGTAAAGATAGAGGCGCAGCCGCTCGTCACTGGTCTTCTCGATCACCTCGGCGAAGGCCCGCACCACCCCGTCATCACCCACATTCTTGAAGTAGAACGGCGGCAAGGCCAGGGCGCCGATACAGCCGTGATCGATCGCGTGGCGCGTCAACTCGACCGTGTCCGGCAGCGCCGCGCAGCCGGTGCCGGGGATCAGCCGGTTCGCCGGAATGCCCGCTTCGACCAAGCCGTCGAGCACCAGCCGGCGTTCCCGCACGGTGAAGGACGGGCCTTCGCCGGTCGTGCCGAACGGCGCGATGCCGTCGACGCCGCACGCCATCAAAGTCTCGCAATGCCTGATCAGCGCTGGGATATCGCAAGTGCCATCGGGGGTGAGCGGCGTCAGAACGGCTGTCCAGACACCCCTTACTCTTTGGTCGGCGATCATCTGGGTGGCCCTCGGGTTCAGCAGGATGGGGGGTTAAAGCGCCGATGCGGGGTCGGCCGGGGGAGGAACGACACCCTTGGTCAGGATGATGTTGCCGTAGAACCGCCGCTCGCCGGTCATCACGATCGCGAAGGCCGCCGCCGCGCGTTCGTAGAAGGCATGCCGGTCCAACACCTCGAAGGCCGATACCAGCTCACCGGAGCGTTGCACGACCTGGCGGAACTCCTCGACCACCGGGGGCACCGACCCGGGATCGCCGATCACCGCCATGACCGCGGCGGGGAGCGCCACGAAGCTGTCCAGCGGCAGCACGGAGAGGACCGCCGCGAGGGCCCGCGGCGCATCGGCCCCATCCAGCCGGACCAGGCGGCGGGCGGTGGACGTTCCCGGGAAATTGGCGTCGGCGATCGCCAGGGTATCGCCGTGACCCATGGCCGCGAGGATCTGTAGAAGCTCCGGGCTCAGCAGCGGATCGATGCCCTTCAACATCGGGTCAGCTCCCTGTCAAGGCGACGGCGGGGGCATCCAGGACGGCATCGGCCGCCGTCTCGTGTTCATCCTTCCCGGTGATGCCGAGGGCGCGTAGCCGGGCGCTGTCGATATGCCGGTCGAGCGCCTGGACGGCGCGCACCGGATCCCGTGCCGCGACGGCTTCCAGCACGGTCGTGTGCTCGTGCAGCGCGCGCAACAGCACCGCGGGCGACAGCGACGTCTCCTCGAACCGGATCAGCCGGATCTTCAGGCTATTGACCCGATAGACGCTGCTGACCAGCAGGTTGCCCAGCCGGTCGATCAGGGCGTCGTGGAAGCCCCAATCCAGGCTTTGCGCCTCGTCGAGCAACTCGGGCGTGATGGGGCCGGCTTCGGCACGGGCCAGGATCTCGGCATGACGCCTGACAAAGCGCTCGATCTCGGCATCGCCCGCCGACAGGGTGAACTGCGTGATCGCCTCGCGCTCCAGGATCGCGCGCAATTGAAAGGCGTTGCGGACCAGCTTCAGGTCGACCGACGCGATCTGCATGCCCCGTTGCGGAATCGTAACGATCAACCCATCCGCTTCAAGTCGCGGGATCATCTCGCGGATGGCGCCCAACGGCAGGCCCGTGAGGGCGACCAATTCACGCTGCGAGACGAATTGCCCGGGGCGAATCCGATTGGTCAGCAGGTGCTGCCTGAAACTTTCATAGGCTTGTTCTCTGAGCTTCATCGACTCAATTCACAGTCGTGCCTGAACGGTGACATGTTACGAGCATTATCCTCCCGCGACGGCTTGCGACGCAAACATCTTCTATTCGGCCATCTTCTATTCGGCGAGGGCGGCGGCCTCGGTCTCTCGCCCGCGCAGCGGTATTTCCTTTATGCACAACGCGGCGACGACAGCCGGCAGCGATACCAGCGCCGCGACCAGGAAGATGCGCGAGAACGCCGGCGGCAGCGCGCGGGCCAGGGCGTCGACCAGTTGCGGCGTCAAGTGCCCGGAGGCTTGATCGAGGTGGAACAAGGCCAAGCCCGGCAGCGGTCCCAGCAGCTCATGCCCAGGCACCGCGCTCGCCGCCGTATTGAGGCCGGCGACCAGGACGGTACTCAACAGCGAGACGCCGAACGCGCCGCCGATCAGCCGGAAGAACATCACGCAGGACAGCCCGATCCCGGTATCGCGGGCGGCGAGCGCGTTCTGCACCGGCACGATGATCGGCGCCAGTTGAAAGCCGAACGACGCGCCCAAAATGCCCGTCGCGACGATATCGAAGCCCAGCGAGTGGCCGAGCCCGACATAGGCGATCGCCAGACAGGCGAGTGTCATGACCGAGGTGCCGATGATCGGGAAAATCCGATACCGTCCGGTCCGCGTCAGCAGCTGGCCGGCCAGGAACGAACCGGCGACGGTTCCGCCGGTCATCGGGATCAGCCGCGCGCCGGCCAGATCGGGCGCCAAGCCGCCGACCAGCTCGTAATTCAGCGGCACCAGGATCGTCAGCCCGATCATGACCATCGACATCGACAGGGAGAGGATGCAGGCGCAGGAAAAAATCGAGTTGCCGAACAGGCGCAGCGGCAGCATCGGTTCCGGCGCCACCCGTTCGCGCAGGATCAGGCCGACGACGAAGACCAGGCCGATCACGAGCGGACCGATGACGCCCGCCGAGATGAGATCGCTCACCTGCTCCACATTGCCGACGCCGATCAGCAGGGGCGTCGTTGCCAGCAGGATGAGGAGGGCACCCAGCCAGTCGATCACCGGTTTTTTGTCCGGGAGGCGAAGACGCTTCAGCGTCCGGTTGGACAAGGCGAAGGCGGCCAGGCCGAGCGGCACGTTGATCCAGAAGATCCAGTGCCAGGTGAGATCGTCGGCGAAGAGGCCGCCGAGGATCGGTCCGAGGATGCTCGAAATCGCGAACATGCTAGAGAAATAGCCCTGGTACCGGCCCCGTTCGCGCGGCGCCACCACATCGGCGATGACCGCCTGCGACACCGAGCGCAACCCGCCGCCACCGATGCCCTGCAGCACGCGCGCCGCGATCAGCTCGGGCATGGTCTGAGACAGGGCGCACAGCACCGAGGCGCCGACGAACAGGCCGATGGAGGTCAGCAGGATCGGCCGCCTGCCGTATAGGTCGCTCAGCCGGCCATAGATCGGCGTCACCGTGGTCGACGCGATCAGATATCCCGAGACCACCCAGGACATCAGCTGCCAGCCCTGGAGATCGCGCGCCATGGTGGAGAGCGACGTCGCCACGATGGTCTGATCGAGGCCGGCGAGAAACATCGCCAGCATCAAGCCGGAAATGATCGACAGGATTTCCGGCTGGGTAAACTCGGTCGTGTCGCCGGCAGCCTTGGGCTGAGGTCGTGCGGCCATGGCACCCTTCACAATGCTGCGGACACCTTACCGGTGCGCGGCCCCGCTGTGCAGCGCGATTGGTGCATTCCGTGAATGTCTAAACGCTGGGAATGTTTAAACGCCGGGAATGGCTAAACGCCGGGAATGTCTAAACGCCGGCGACGGCGTCCTCGAATGCCGCGGCGGCATCGCGTGTCCGAGGGTCGGCGAACAGCTCCGCCGCGATCTTGGCGCTGAAGGTGAAGGTATCCAGCCCCGCCGCCGCCAACCGGGCGAGGTCGCCGGCGCCGCGGATGCTGGCGACCAGCAGCCGAGTCGGGCTGCCGAGGCCGGTCAGGATCGCCTGCATCATCGCGACCTCGGCATGGCCGTCGCGGCCACTATCGTCGATCCGGCCGAGATAGGGGGCCGCGTAATCGACCCCGGCGGCGGCGGCGGTCACCGCCTGGTGCGGGGCGTAAAGGGCGGTCAGCGTGGTCGGTATCCCGGCGGCGCGCAGTTCGCGCACGGCGATGATGCCGTTCCGGGTGATCGGCACCTTGACCACGATGCGGGGATCCAGGGCGGCCAATTCCTTGCCGTGGGCGACCAGCCGCTCGGCGGTCACCCCCCAGGTCTGGGCGTGGACTTCGCGCATGCCGGCGGCGACGGCGCGGCTTACCAGCGCGCCGATCTCCGGCAGCCGGCAGGGGATATCCGCCGCCTTCAGCAGGGTCGGGTTGGAGGTCACCCCATAGAACAATCCGGTGCCGAGCCATTCATCCCATTCCGCCTGCTTGGCGGTGTCGAGAAACAGGCGCAGGCGGCTCGGCGATAGCGGTGCCGGAAGGGTCATGCGGTGGGGCCCGGGGCCAGACGTTGGAGCGCCGGCAGTTCATCAGACCAGGGCGGATTGGCGCCGCGTCGGCCGCAGGTGATCCCGGCCGCCTGGATCGCGACGCCGATCAGCGCACGCAGCACCTCGTCCGGCAAAGCCGCGAGCGCCGACGCGTTCAGGCAATCGATCCGCGCCATGGCGGCGAGCAGACCGCCCATGAACGTGTCGCCGGCGCCGACGGTATCGACCACGCTCACCGGCTCGGCCGGGCAACGCAGGCTGCCGCCCGATCTGAAAGCGGCGGCGCCCTCGCCGCCCAGGGTTACCACCACCAGCGCCGTCCCCTGGCGCAGCCAATCGGCGGCGATCGACTCATGCGTCCGGCCGGGCGCCAGCCAATCGAGATCCGCGGCGCTGACCTTGATGACATCGGCGAGCCGCAGCATCGCCTCCAGGCGCTGTCGATAGGGACCCTCGGCCTCGATCATGCCGGGTCGGATATTCGGGTCGAGCGACAGCAGCCGGCGGCCCTTCTGCTGGGCCATCAGGGCGGCGAAGCGATCGGCGCCCGGTTCGCCGAACAGCGAGATCGAGCCGAAATGCAGCGCCCGTACCGCCTCCGGCAGGATAAAGCCCGGCGGCGGATCCCAGAAGCGGTGGGCCGCCTCGCGGTCATAGAAGACGTATTGCGGCTCGCCATCGCCCAGGCTGACGAAGGCGAGCGTGCTCGGCCGGTCGAGTCGCCGCACCAGTGTTGTATCGACCTGGCTGTGCCGCAGCCCGGCGATCAACTGGTCGCCGAAGAAATCGGTCGAGATGCCGCCGAGAAAACCGGCCGGGGCACCGAGGCGCCCCATGGTGATGGCGATGTTATAGGGTGATCCGCCGACCGCCGGCACATAGGCGGCGTCGCCGCCTTCCGTATGGGCCGGTACGAAATCGATCAGGGCTTCGCCGCAGCTGATGATCATAAAAAAACGCTTTCGGAATGCCGCTCTCGCCCGGATGATCGCCGACAGCGGCATCGCCAGCAAGCCCTCGCCGCCTTGTTGTCGGGCTGTTAGGCTGATTGTATTCAGCCGTGACCGCCCCAGATGTTTGGACCCCATCATGCCCGTCAATAATCGAATTGCCGCCTTCGCCCCCGAGATGAGCGAGTGGCGCCACGACATCCATGCCCATCCGGAGTTGGGGCTGCAGGAGCATCGGACCAGCGAGCTGGTCGCCGGCAAGCTCGCCTCCTGGGGCATCGAGGTCACCCGAGGCCTCGCCGGCACCGGGTTGGTCGGCACGCTGCGCGCCGGGCAATCGACGCGGTCGATCGGTCTGCGCGCCGATATGGACGCGCTGCCGATGGAAGAGAAGAACGAGTTCGGTCATCGCTCGCAGACCCCGGGCGTGATGCATGCCTGCGGCCATGACGGTCATACGACGATGCTGCTGGGTGCTGCGAAGTACCTGGCCGAAACCCGGAACTTCGACGGCATCGTGCATTTCATCTTCCAGCCGGCCGAGGAAGGCCCGGGCGGTGGCCGCATCATGGTCGAGGAAGGACTGTTCGACCGGTTCCCTTGCGACCAGGTCTACGCGGCCCATACCGATGCGAATATCCCGGTCGGCCGGATCACCGCGGTCGGCGGCCCGGTCTGCGCCGCGGCGGACGATTTCTGGATCCACATCACCGGCAAGGGCGGTCACGCGGCCCGGCCGCACCGGACGATCGATCCGGTCGTCGTAGGCGCCGCCATCGTCATGGCGCTGCAGACGATCGTGGCGCGGCGGATCGATCCGATCGACAACGCGGTGCTGTCGATCACCCAATTTCATGCCGGGACCACCAATAATGTGATCCCTGAGGAAGCCACGCTGAACGGCACCGTGCGGACCTTCAAGCCGGAGGTGCAGGACGGCATGCAGGCGCTGCTGACCTCCGTCGCTCAAGCGACCGCGCTGGCGCACGGCGCCGAGGCACGGGTGGTCTATAACCGTGGTTATCCGCCGGTGGTGAACGCCGGTGCCGCCGCCGATCGCGCCGCCCTGGCCGCCGCCAAGGTGCTGGGCGAGGCGGGCGTGGTCCGCGACCATCCGCCGGGCATGGGCGGCGAGGATTTCGCCTATATGGCGCAGAAGGTACCCGGCTGCTTCGTGCGCATCGGCCAGGCCGGCGCCGACCAGCGGACCCATACGCTGGTGCATCACCCGCGCTTCGATTTCAACGACGAGATCCTGCCGATCGGCGCCTCGTTCTGGTCCACCCTGGTCGAGCAGGAGCTGAACCGGAGTTGATGGTCGTCAGCGGTCAGGCCCGCACCGGCTTGAAGCGCCCGACCAGGCGATGGCGGTCGCCGGGGTGCCACAGGCGCACATAGGTGACCGGCTCCAGGCCGTTCCAGGTACGGCGCTCGACGACGAGACAGGCGGCATCCGGCGCCACGTCCAGCGGGGCGGATATCGCCTCCGGCGCCCCCTCGGCCGTGATCGCGTGTTCCGCCTCGGTCCAGGCGACGTTGTGCAGCAGCCACAAGCCCGGCGAGACCCGATCGAAATCCTGCTCGGCGGCGTCGGGAGATGCCGCGAGATTGATCAGCCGTTCCTCGAGCTGCAGGACCTGGCCGTCCGAAAAATGCCGGCAGACGAGCCACAGCAGGGGTGTGCCGTCATCGACGCCGATCGGTCCGCCGCGCTCGTCGCCCGGCTCCAGCAGCACCCGTTCCAGCAGCTCGAACCGATAGGCGGCACCACGCCGCTCGACCTCGGCGGCGATGTTCCAAATCTCGAAAACCGGGCGTTCGGGCGGGCGCACGGCCACGATGGTCCCGGATTTGCGGCGCCGTTCCACCAGACCGTCGCTCGCCAGGCTGCGGATCGCGCGGTGTACCGTCATGCGCGCGGCGCCGTAGCGTTCCATCAGGTCGAATTCCGACGGCACCCGGCTGCCCGGCGCCCAATCGCCATTCAGAATAGGCCGCGCGATCGCCCGCCGGATCTGCTGCCAGATCGGCCCGTCACCATCGAGATCGCGGGCAGGCTCGGGAAGGGCGTCAGGCATGAAAGATCCGGTTTCCGTCATCTGCGCTATCACCGGTAGGCTGACGCCGGATCCTCGCCGCAATCATCTTACCACACGATAACTAGCGTTGTTGGGGCTCGACGTCTATACGGAATATCCGTATATTGGGATGGTGAGCGCACCGGTGGACTTCGAATGGGATGACGCGAAGGCTGCTGGAAATCTTGGCAAGCATGGCGTCTCCTTTGGCTATGGTACTCGTGTTTTTCTCGATCCTAACCGGATCGTGATCGAGACCTTCCGACCACAAGATGGGGAGGACCGCCTCAAGGTAGTCGGACGGATCGAAAATCGAGTGTTCACCGTGGTTTGCGTAATGCACGGCACGGTCTGTCGCGTCATTTCGGTGCGCCGTAGCAATAGCGGTGAGGAGAAGGCTTATGGCGACCGTTAAATTCACCCTCGATGCTGCCAACCCGCCAAATTTGACGGAGCGGGAACGGCAGAGTCTCGATACGCTGACACCAGGGGATATCGAGGCGAAGGCCGCAACCGATTTGGACAATCCACCCATCACGGAGGCGGAATTTGACCGTGCCCGATCGGCCAGTTTCGTCAAACACGTAAGGGCGCGGACGGGCTTGTCGCAAGCCGAGTTCGCAAGACGCTTCCGCATCAACTCCGCGCGACTCCGTGACCTTGAGCAGGGCCGCACCGCCTGCGACAGCGCCCTGCTTGCCTATCTGAAGGTCATAGATCACGTTCCAGTTGTCGTGGAGAAGGTGCTGGCAGAGGACTGATTTCGCGCTGACGGCCGCGACCATAAGGGGTATTTGTCGGCCAACGCTTCGGTCGCCGCCGAAACGTTGCCGACTGACCGGAGGCGGCGGTCCGGGCTATGCTGCTTCCCATGGTCACCATGATCTCCGGCAATACCCTCGCCCATGTCGCCGCGCTGATCGGCGATGTCGCCCGGGCCAACATCCTGTCGGCGCTGATGGATGGCCGGGCGCTGACCGCCGGTGAACTGGCCTGGCATGCCGGTGTCAGCGCGCCGACCACCAGCGGCCATCTGGCGAAACTTACCGAGGCTGAGCTCATCGCGGTCGAGAAGCAGGGGCGCCACCGCTACTACCGGCTGGCCTCGGCGGAGGTCGCTCAGGCTTTGGAGGCGTTGATGGCCGTCGCCGCCCAGGGGCCGCGCCGGCATCGTCCGGTCGGCCCGCGCGACGAGGCGTTGCGGGCGGCACGGGTTTGCTACGACCATCTGGCGGGCCGGCTGGGGATCGCGCTCGCCGACGGGCTGTGCCTGCGCGGGCATGTCATCCTCGCCGATGGCGCCGGTGCCATCACCGTCGAGGGTCGGCGGTTCTTGCGGGATTTCGGTATCGACCTCGCGGATGGCCCGCCCAGCGCCCGCCCGCTATGCCGCACCTGCCTCGATTGGAGCGAGCGGCGGCCGCACCTCGCCGGGCGGCTCGGGGCCGCCCTCTATACCCGCTGCGTCGATCTCGGCTGGCTGGAGCGGGTCAAGGACAGCCGGGCGGTCAGGGTGACCGCGAAGGGCCGCGACGGCCTCGCTCAGACCTTCGATATCACCCTATAGTGAGCCCTGCATAGTGAGTCTGCCGGACGGATCCGCGACCCTGTCAGCGGGGAGGATCGGCATTCAGCATGGCCGAGACATGGGTTTTCCAATAGGTCAGCAGCCGCTGGAAATAGGCCGGGTCCGGGCGCAGCACCGATTGAAACCCCATGCCGCGCAGCAGGCAGAGTGTCGCGTTGAACGCGGTCTCCAACTCGCGGGCGGGGATGCCGCTCTTGGCGAAGAAGTGGCGCCAGATCCGATCCAGCTCGGCATGGAAATCATGGACGATGGGGACCAGCCGTTTGTGCAGCAGCGGGTTGTGCCGTGCCTCGGCGACGTGCTCGATGGTCACCAGGAACAACTCCCCGGAAAACCGGACCCACAGCTCGTCGAGAAAATCCGAGACGGTCAGCCGGCCCTCCTTGAGGCGCATCGCCAGGGCCGATATCTCCGCGGTCGCCGCGGTCAGTTGCCACTCGACCGCCTGGACGACCAGATCCTCCTTGCTGTCGAAATGATGGTTGAGGGCGCCACGCGACACGCCGGCGCGGTTGGCGATCTCGGCCGTGGTCGCCCGGCTATAGCCATGCTCGAACAGTGCCTGGATGGTCGCGGCCAGCAGCAGGCGCCTGGTCTCGTGGCTGCGTTCCTCCTGCGTCCGGCGCGGTTTCCTCGATATCGAGGCGACGGTCGACATCGCTATCGGCTGGTGTCGATCACGCGCGCGAAGGGATGGGCGAGCAGCCCGGCCAGCGCCGCGACTTGCGCCAGAGCGGCCTCGTCGTAATGCCCCTCCACGTCGAGCAGGTTCATCGTGCCGAGCACGCGGCCAAACGCCACGATCGGGATGTTGATGACCGAACGTAGGCCCAGGCTCTCGATCAGCGCGTGATCGGGAAACGCCCATTCGATCGCGGCGCGGTCGCGGCCGAGATAGGGCCGGCGCTGGCGCAAGACCAAATCGCCCCAGGGCGTCGGCCCCATGCGCTTGCGCCCGGTCAGCGGATAAGCCACCGGGTTGGAGCTATAGATCCGTTCGACCATGGCATCGTCGTCGCAGACCACCAGCAGGGTGAACAGCCGATGGCCGACCAGGCCGGCGGCGGTCGCGTCGAAGGCGCGAAAGAACGCGGCTTCGTCGGCGGCATCGGCCAGCGCCTTGGTAAGGTCGGTGAGGGCGGCGGAGAGTTTGTCGGTCATGGGATAGCTCATCGGATGGGGGCCTTTTGGCTGCGTTCGGGAAACAGGCCCGCCGGCTTGAAGCGCAGCAGCAGCAGGAGGGCGAGGCCGACGGCGATTTCGCGTAGAGAGGCCGCCTGGACGGCGGAAATGCCGGGGGCGAGTGCCGCGGCGAACCGGGTGCCTTCGACGAACACGATCAACCCATAGGCGCCGACGAGCGCGCCCAACGGCCGCGCATTGCCGCCGGCGGTCACCGCCAGGAAGACATAGATGGTGATCAGCGGCTCGAACATATCGGGGGCGATATAGGAGGTGTAATGGCCGTAAAGCGCGCCGGCCAGGCCGGCGATCGCGGCGGCGATGCCGAACGCCTCCGCCTTGATCCGCGTCACCGGCTTGCCGGCGACGGCCGCCACCGTCTGATCCTCGCGGATCGCCCGCAGCGCACGGCCCCAGGGGGAGGATATCAGCCGGTTGAGCGCCGCCAGGGCCAGCAGCGCCAGCACGGAGACCAACACCAGGTACAGCCCGTTGAAACCGGCGCCGAGGTCGCGTGGAAACGGGCTGGGGATGCCGGAAATACCGTCGCTGCCGCCGGTCAGCCAGACCTCGTTGGCGGCGACCAGGCGAATCGTCTCGGCAAAGCCCAGCGTCACCAAGGCGAGGTAGTCGTCACGCAGGCGCAACGTCGAGATGGTGACGACCAGGCCGGCGACGCCGCCGGCGACGATCGCCGCCAAGAGCCCGACCGGCACCGGTGCGCCGCCCCATTTGGTCAGCATGGCCGAGGCATAGGCGCCGAGAGCGAAGAACCCGGCGAGCCCCAGATTGACCATGCCGGTGACGCCCCAGGACAGCATCAGGCTTTGCGCCAGCAGCGCGTAGATGCCGCCCAACACCAGGATGAAACCCAGATAATTCAGCATCGGTTCAGGCTCGCCGGGCGCCGAGCAACCCGCTCGGTCGGAAGGTCAGCACCAGCAGGATCACCAGAAAACCGCTGGCGGTGCGGTAGGTCGGCGCCAGTTCCAGCACGGTCAGTTCCTCGACCAAGCCGATCAGCATCGCGCCGAGGACGGCGCCGGGGATCGAGCCGAGGCCGGCCAGCACGGCGGCCGCGAAGACCGATAGCACCAGGCGCGGACCGGTCAGCGGCTCGATCGAGGTGTCGAGACCGATCAGGGTCCCGCCCACCCCGCATAACCCGCCGCCGATCAGCACGGCGATCAGCGCCACACGCTCCGGATCGACGCCCTTCAACCGGGCGAGATCCGGGTTGTCGGCGACCGCGCGCATCGATCGGCCGAGCCAGGTTCGCCGCAGGAACAGCCAGAGCAGGATCATGGTGACCAGGGCGATGACGACATTGTCGATCTGCTGCGGGCCGATCCGCAGTTCGCCGATGCGCAGGTCGCGGGCGATCGGCAGGTCGAAATTGCGCAGATCATTGCCGAAACCGAAGCGCAGCAGGTTCTCCAGGATGAGGCCGATGGCGAGCGAGGCGATCGCCATCATCAGGGCGCCGGCCTGCGACAGCGGACGGATCGCCACCCGCTCCGCCAGGGCCGCGACCATGCCGGCGATCAGGAAGGCGGCGGCGAAGGCGGCGGGCAGCGGCCAGCCCCATTGGCTGTTGACCAGCCAGCCGGCATAGGCGCCGACCGAGGCGAGCGCCCCGATCGCGAAGTTCGGATAGGCCAGCACCGAGAACATCGCCGAAAAGCCGATCGCCGGCACCGCCAGCAGGCTGCCGGCGATGAGCCCGTTGACCAGGGTCTGCAACATGGCGGGGTGATCGGCGGTCAGGCGATCTTCACCAAGGTCAGCTTGCCGTCGACGACCTTCTCGTAGCGGAAACTGGCGTTGGTGATGTCGCCTTCGGGGGTGAAGCGGCAGGGGCCGGAAGCGCCTTGGTAATCGATCGGCTTGCCCGCCGCGATCAGGCGCAACCCATCGACGGCGTTGTCGACCTTTTCGCCGCCGGTCTCCGAGACTTGGTGGATGGTCTCGCGGATGGCGGTGCCGGATGCCTGCTTCGCTTTGGCGACGGCGAGCGTGATCAGGTTCACATGATCATAAATCTGGCAGGTATAGGGATCGGGAGCGGTGGTCTTCACCATCTCGGCGACCTTCTGATAGCCGCCGCTGCCGGCGGCCGGCGACGGCGACAGCGCATAGGCGCCGTTCGACACGTCCGGCGGCAGCGCTTCCAGCAGCTTCTGGTTGATCGCATAGCCGAAGCCCAGGACCTTGCCCTTGAAATCGGCCCGGAACAGGTCCTTCAGCAGTACCGAGGTATCCGGCGTATAGCCGCCGGCGACGATAAGGTCGGGCTTGAAGCGGATCGCCTGGTCGACCTCGGTGCGCAAGGTCGGCTTCTTGTCGTCATAAACCAGCAGCTCGATGCTGCCGCCGGCCTTATCGACGACGGCCTTCATGCTCTGGAACTGGGACTGGGTGAATGGCGTCTGCGGCGCCATGACGAAGATCCGCTTGGCGCCCAGTTCGAGCGCGAATTCGCCGAATTTACGGCCCTGTAGCGTCGTGTTCGGCTGGGTGCGGATGAGATAGCCCTGATGCGGTAGCAGGGTGATCGAATCCGCCCCCGAGGTGGTGGTGAGGAAGGTCTTGCTCTCCCAGCAGAGCGGCGCCACGGCCGTGGTGACGGTCGAGGCCCAGGTGCCCATGATGGCGATGACCTTGTCGATATCGATCAGCTTGCGCGCCGCCGCGACGCCGGCCTCCGGATTGGTCTGGTCGTCTTCCGAGGTGAGCAGCAGCTGTTGGCCGAGCACGCCGCCCGCCTTGTTGATCTGTTCGATCGTCGCCTTGGCGCAGGTCACCATGACCGGCCCATAGGGACCGCCGGCACCGGTCAGCGGTGTCAGCGTACCGAGCCGGATCGGCGCTCCTTGCGCGCGCAGGATGGCCGGTGCGCCCAAGCCGGCGGTGGCCAGGGCGGAGGTACCGATCAGGAATTTGCGGCGGGTGGTCGCGAAGGTGCTCATGGGTGGGGTGCTCCGTCGCACTTATGACGGGCTGTCGGGCGGCGGTCGCCGCCGAGAAATAGTCTGCGGATGTCCGGATCGTCGGCGAGGATTTTGCCGGTGCCCTCGGCGCGGTTCGTGCCGTCGACCAGGACATAGCCGCGATCGGCGCAGTTCAGCGCCTGCAACGCGTTCTGTTCGATCATCAGGATACCGACGCCGCTCTCGGCGATCGCGCGGACCGTGGCGAACAGTTCCGCCGCAGCCTTCGGGCTGAGCCCGGCGCTGGGCTCGTCCAGCAGCAGGATCTTCGGTTCGACCATCAGCGCGATGGCGAGTGCCAGGATTTGGCGCTGACCGCCCGACAGGGTCCGCGCGAAGGCGGATTTGCGTTCGCCCAGCAGCGGAAACCGCGCCATCATCGCCCGGCGCCGCGCCGCCAAGCCGGAGCGGTCGAGAAAGCCGCCCATATCGAGGTTCTCCTGCACCGTCAGGCCGCCGAAGACATTGCGCTCCTGCGGCACCAGTGTCAGGCCGGCGGCGATGATCTGCTGCGGCGTCGCCCCCTGCAAGGCACGGTCGCCGATCCCGACATGTCCGGCCTTCGGCACCAGCAATCCGGCGATCAGTTTCAGCGCGGTCGATTTGCCGGCACCATTCGGTCCGATGATCACGACGAACTCGCCCGGTGCGACCGAGAGCGACACGCCCTTGACGATGTGATCGGCCGATGGATAGCCCCCGACCAACCCTTCGACGATCAACCCGCTCATCCGGCACCGCCCAGATAAGCATCCTGTACATCGCGGTTTTCGCGCACCGCGTCGAAGCGGCCTTCGGTCAGCATGCGGCCGGCGGCCATCACGATGATCCAATCGCTGATCTCCTCGATCAGCGCCATGTCGTGCTCGACGAACAAGAGGGTGATGCCCGATGCCGCCAGGCCGCGCAGATGCTCGCCGATCTCGCGGCCCAAGGTCGGATTGACCCCGGCGGTCGGCTCGTCGAGCAGGATCAACTTGGGTTTCGCCATCAGCGCGCGGCCGATTTCCAGCAGCTTTTTCTGGCCGCCCGACAGCGCCGTGACCGGATTGTCGATGACTCGGGAGAGATTGAGGCGGGCGGCGATCGCCAGCGCATCCTCGGCCAGGGCCGCCTCCCGGTCGCGCGCCGCCCGGTTACCCAACAGGGCGGTCCAGGGCCGCTCCCCCGGCTGGTTCTGGCCGTACAGCATCAGATGTTCGAACACGGTGAGCTTTGGGAAGCCGCGGGCGATCTGGAAGGTGCGGGCCAGCCCGCGCGCGGCGATCGTCTCGGGCGCGTTGCCGGTGATTGGCAATCCGTCGAACAGGATCGCGCCGCGATCGGCGGGGTAGAGGCCGGAGACGACATTGAACAGTGTCGATTTGCCGGCGCCGTTCGGGCCGATCAGCCCGGTGATCCGGCCGGGCGCCACGCGGCAGGTGACGCCATCCAAGGCGCGCATGCCGCCGAATGACAGGGCCAGATCGGTGATCTCAAGAAGGGGAGCGGCATCGGGGGCGGCCGGACGATCGTCCATCGCCGCCGAGAGGGCGGGGCCGGTTTTCGATCGATCGTCGCCAAGGCCGAGCATCTGACATCATCCCCTATGCAAAAAACATGCTATCAGATAAAAACATACCAGCAAGTCTGTTGGTTTATGGCGCGATCCCGCTATCATCCGGCCGGCTTCTTGCACACCAGCGGCCAAGGCCGGCAATGCCCCTATGGGCGATCGCAGGTCGAGCCCGCGCAACATGGATAGCGCTCCTATGACCTCCTTCCTGTTCCATAACGGCCTTCTGCTCGATCCCCGCCTCGATGCGCTGCGCGAGGGTGTCGAGGTGCTGGTCGAGGATAACCACGTCAAGGAAGTATCGGACCGGCCGATCCAGTCGGCGGGGGCGACGCGCATCGATCTCAAGGGCCGCACCCTGATGCCCGGCCTGATCGACGCGCATATCCATATTTTCCTCAGCGAGGTGAATATTCAGGCGCTGGAAAGCGTGCCGCTGACCCTGCTCGCCGCCAAGGCCGGCACCCTGATGCGTGACATGCTGGCGCGCGGCTTCACCTCGGTGCGCGACACCGCCGGCGGCGATCTCGGCATGAAGCTCGCGTCGGAGCAGCGGCTGGTCGATGGCCCCCGGCTGTTCATCTCGGGCATGGCGATCAGCCAGACCGGTGGGCATGGCGATTTCCGCCGGCCGAACCAGACGACGATCGAATGCACCTGCTGCTCGGGCCTCTATTATACGACGCGGATCGTCGACGGCGTGTCGCAGATGATCCATGCCGTGCGCGACGAGCTGCGCAAGGGGGCGGACCAGATCAAGATCATGGCGTCGGGCGGTGTCGCCTCGCAAAGCGATCCACTGGACAGCCTGCAATTCCGGCTCGACGAGATCGAGGCCGCCTGCGAGGAGGCCTCGCGCTGGGGCAGCTATGTCGCGGCCCATGCTTATTCCGCCGAGGCGATCACACGGGCGGTCAGCTCGGGCGTGCGCACCATCGAGCACGGCAATCTGATGGATGCCGCCGCGGCGAAACTGATGGCCGCGCGCGGCGCCTTCCTGGTGCCGACCCTGGTTGCGTATGATGCGATGCGCCGACGCGGCCAGCAGTTCAGCATGTCGGAATACAGCCTCAGCAAGAACGCGGTCGTGCTCGATGCCGGCCTGCGCTCGCTCGAGCTGTGCCGCGCGGCCGGTGTGCAGATCGGCTTCGGCAGCGATCTCCTGGGGCAGCTCCAGGACGATCAGTGCCGTGAATTCCTGATCCGCAGCGAGGCGATGCCGGCGCAGGACATCATCCGCTCCGCCACTCTGGTCAATGCCGCCATTCTGAAGCAGGAGGGCAAGCTCGGCGAACTGGTACCCGGCGCCTTCGCCGATCTCCTGGTCGTCGATGGCAACCCCTATAAGGATCTCGGCCTGTTCCAGGACCAGGGCGCTCATCTGCCGGCGATCATGAAGGACGGTCGGTTCTTCAAGAATCAGCTCGGTTCGCTGTGATCCGAGGCAACTGAGCGGGTCATGGTACGGGGAAACACACCGGCGGAACGCTTGGCGCGGCTCGGCTTCGCCGTCGCCGTCGGTTCGGGCTTCGCGATCATGGTCGGGCCGATCATCCTGGTGCTGTGGCTCAGCTTCTTCTCGAACGCGATCCTATCGCTGCCGCCGGACGGCTATTCGCTGCGCTGGTATCAGTCGATCCTCGGGCAGAAGCAGTTCATCAACGGCTTCATGCTGAGCCTGGAGGTCGCCATCTTCGCCACGTTCGGCGGATTGTTGGTCAGCCTGCCGGCCAGCTTCGCCCTGTCGCGCTTCGCGTTTCCGGGACGGGAGGCGGTCCTGCAATTGCTGATGTCGCCGCTGACCGTTCCCGGAATCGTCATCGGTTCGGCCCTCTATCTCGCCTTCATCCAGTTCGAGATCGCGACCGATATTCCGGCCGCGGGCTCGCTCTGGGGGCTGGGATTCGGGCATATGCTGGTGACCATTCCCTGGTGCGTCCGGCTGCTGACGGCCAATTTGGTCGGCGTCGATCCGGCGATCGAGGAGGCGGCGCAGAGCCTCGGCGCGCGGCCGCTGGCGACGGCCTTCAAGGTCACCTTGCCGATGGTCTGGCCCGGCCTCGTGGCGGCGGCTCTCTTCGCCTTCGTGGTCAGCTTCGGCAATCTGGAGATCTCGCTGTTCCTGATCGCCCCCGGTCAGACGACCTTGCCGATCGCGATCCTGCAATATCTGGAATGGAAGATCGACCCGACCATCGCCGTGGTCTCGACGATCCAGATCGCCGTCATCGGTACGGGGCTGCTGGTGACGGACCGGTTCGTCAGCTTGACCAAGGTCGTCTGATCCATGGCGACGGTCGCCCTCGACGGCATCACCAAACGCTACGGCGACGTCGTCGCGGTCGACAATGTCAGCCTCGACGTGGCCGAGGGTGAATTCGTCGCGTTGCTCGGGCCATCCGGCTGCGGCAAGACGACGACGTTGCGGATGATTTCGGGCTTCGCCGATGTCAGTGCCGGCAGCATCCGGATCGACGGTCGCGATGTCACGGCCGAGCCGCCCTATCGGCGCAACATCGGCGTGGTGTTCCAGAACTACGCCCTGTTTCCCCATTTGACCGTGTTCGAAAACGTCGCCTTCGGCTTGCGCCGCCGCCGCATCCCGGCCGCCGATATCGCGTCGCGCGTGGCACGGGCGCTCGATCTCGTGAAGCTCGGCGAGTTCGCCGCCCGGATGCCGCGCCAGCTCTCCGGCGGACAGCAGCAGCGGGTGGCGATCGCCCGGGCGCTGGTCATCGAGCCGGATCTGCTGCTGCTCGACGAACCGCTATCGAATCTCGACGCGAAGCTGCGTCACGCGGTCCGCCAGGAGATGCGGCGGCTGCAGCAGATGCTCGGCATCACGACGATCATGGTGACCCATGACCAGGACGAGGCGATGGCCATGGGCGATCGGCTGGTGGTGATGAATGGCGGCCGCATCCAGCAGATCGGCACGCCGCAGCAGCTCTACCGCAACCCCGCCAATCTGTTCGTCGCCTCGTTCATCGGCCAGGCCAATGTGCTGACCGGCACGCCCCAGGCGGATGGCGCCGGGTTCGTGCTGCCGTCGGGGCTCGCCATCGCCTGCACCCGCTCCGTCGCCGGCGCGGCGCGGCTGATGATCCGGCCCGAGGCTTTGGAACTGGTGCCATCCGGCACCGCGGGGCGCAATATCTGTTCCGGCACGGTCAGCTTAGTGACTTATCTGGGGCCGTTTTGCGAGGTCACCGTGGATCTGATCGGCGGCGAGACGCTGATGGTGCAGATCGCTTCGGATCATCCGACCGCTTGGGCGGCGGGGCAAAGCGTCGGTGTCAGGATCGATCCCGCGGCCGGCGCCGGCCTGCCGCCGGAATAGGGACGCGGCTGAGTGTGATGAACGTTAACAGGGAGACGAGGGCGATGAGCATCAATCTATCGCGGCGGAACTTCACTCTGGGGTTGGGCGCCGGCGTGGCGCTGGGTGCCTTGGGCGGCATGGCTCCGGCCCGGGCGGCGGCGAGCGGCCAGGTCGTCGTCGGCACCTGGGGCGGCGACTATTTGAACCTGCTGCAGAAATATGTCGCCGACCCGCTGATGACGCCGAAATCCGTCGAGGTCGTGTTCGATACGGCAAGCGATACGGTGCGCAAGACCAAGCTGATGGCCGAGCGGCAATTGCCGCGCGGCTCGATGGATATCGCGTGCCTGTCGGCGTCCGGCAGTTTCGAGATGTTCAAGAACGGGGCCTTGCTCGAACTCGATCCGGCGAAGATCCCCAACCTCAAATATGTCCAGGAAAAGCTGCGGACCAAATGGTCCGTGCCGCATATCTATTCGGGCCGCGTGATCCTCTACAACCCGTCGAAGGTCAAGACCGCGCCGACTTCCTATGCCGATCTCTGGAACCCGGCCTATGCGGGCAAGGTCGGCGTCATCGACATCCAGTATCAGACGACGATCGAATCCGCGGCGCTGATCAATGGCGGCGGCATGTCGAACTATGAGCCGGGCAAGGAAAAGCTGCTCGAGCTGAAGAAGATGGGCGTCAAAGTCTACCCGACCAACGAGGCGATGGCCGACGCGCTGAAGACCGAGGAGGTCTGGATGTGCATCATGTGGAAGGCGCGCGGCATCATGTGGCAGAACGCCGGTATCCCCATCGAGATCGCCAACCCGAAGGAAGGTGTCGCCCTCTACATCTCGGACATGTCGATCGCCAAGAATGCCCGGAACAAGGAGGCGGCCTATGCATGGATGAACGCCATCCTCGATCCGAGCCCGCAACGTGAATTCGCCAAGGCCATGGGCTACAATCCCACGGTGGAAAACGCCGATGTCCCCGCCGAGCTGCAAGGCCGGATCGCTTTCAGCAAAGACATCCAGGACAAATACCTGGTAGCCGACCAGGAGTATCTGGCGAAGACCGATGCCTCCTTGCAGGATTGGTGGACCAAGGTGTTCAAGGCCTGAGGCGCGCACCGGCTGAAGGGGCGAGCGGGTGACGATCCAGCGGCGACGGGTGGCGGGCTTGCTGCTGCTGCCGGCGTCGCTGGTCGTGGTCGCCTTCCTCGCCCTGCCGCTGGTGTTGCTGCTGCGCTACAGCCTGAACCGGTTCGTGCCCGGCCAATTCATGGTCGAGGCGCTGACGCTGGAGAACTACGCGAAGTTCTGGACCGATCCGTTCTATTTCGCGGTGCTGCGCACGACGCTGATGATGTCCGGCGGGGTGACCCTCCTCTGTTTGGCGCTGGCATTCCCGGTGGCGCTGTTCCTGGCGCGGACGACGACCCGCCATAAGAGCCTGCTGCTGATGGCGGTGGTGCTGCCGCTGTTCGTCGGCAACGCGGTGCGGGCGGCCGGGTGGATGGTCGCCTTCGGCCATAAGGGCATCGTCAATTGGCTGCTGGAGGCGGTTCTGGGCGGTGCCCCGATCGACATCATGTACACGCCCACGGCGGTGGTGATCGGCATTCTGTCGGTCAACATGCCCTATGCCGTGCTGACGCTGCAAAGCGTGCTGGAAGGCATCGACCGGGCAGCGGAGGAAGCCGCCATCAGCCTGGGGGCGACGCCCTTCGCGGCCTGGCGCCTGGTGACCCTGCCGCTCGCTACGCCCGGCGTTCTGGCGGCCGGGGTGTTGTGCTTCATCCTGGCGATGAACGCCTATGCGACGCCGATTCTGCTGGGCGGGCCACGCTTTCAGATGATGGCGCCTCTGGTCGCCAATCAGATTTTGCAGCAGGCGAATTGGCCGTTCGGTGCCGCGGTGTCCTTTGTGCTGATCGCGGTTACCCTGGTGCTGACCGCCGCGGCCAATCTCAGCCTCGGCCGCCGCGCCGCCTGATCGTCCTCGCTGCGACGGGTTTAGCCCAAGGAGACGATCCCCGTCCCGTCCAGGGGCGGCGTGATTTCGGCGTCTTCGAGATCCCGGTCGTCGGCGAAGATGATGGCGCCCAGATTGCCGAGTTGCGGCGATACCGGTTTGAGGAACGCGCTGGGCGACCGCAGAACGACCATCCCGAACACCATATCGGCGGCGACCCCATTCGACGAAACCGGCAGCAACAGGCGCAGGAACGGAACCCATTCCCGGCCGGGTTGCGCGATATGTCCCTCATAGACAATCGGCCGCTGCTGGTTCAGCGTTTCCTCGAACAGCACGATGCGGCTTCGCTGCGCCGCCGGCGGTATCAACTCGTCGAGGTGCCGGCCGGTCGGATCTTCGGCGAACATCGAGCACAAGCCGGTACCGGCGAGCCGGCAGAGAAACCGGTTTTCCGCCGTGCGCTCATAGAGAAACAGATGCGGCAGGATCTGCCGTGGCATCTCGACCGGATCGAGTCGGCGTTTCAACGGTACTTGCCGGCCATCGCGGCGCGAACGCCAAAACTTCCAGCACCCGCTCAACGGGCTGTCTTCAACGAGCTTGGCGAAATCAGAGAGCATCCGGCCAAGCTAGACCGAAAATCATGGAGGAAGGTTTAAACACCCTGCGCCCCATGTTCGAGGACCGCGGGCGCCTTGGCGAGGCTCCGGATAAAAGCCGCGTTCCACCGCGCATATCCCCTCCGATCGATGACCCCCAACCTCGTCCGCAGCGCCGCGTGCGCATCGGCCAGCCGATGAAACGGGACCGAGGGGTAAAGGTGGTGTTCGGTGTGGTAAGCCATGTTCCACATCAGCAGCCTGACCAGCCAATTGGTCATCATGGTACGGGTATTGGTCAGGCCATTGTCGTCCTTGGTGCAGCCGGTGTGCTCCGCCAGCAGATAGAGCACCAGGAACGGCCGGCCGAGCAGTTGCGGACCGATCCAATAGACCAGCGGCGCCCACCATCCGACCAGCACGGCGGAGCCCGCGGCGGCGAGCAGCATCACCACGGTCATCGCCCTTACGCTGCGGATGATGCCGGGGGCGGATTGCGCGGTTATGTAGGAATACCGGCCGAGATCGCCACGCCAGCAATCGGCGAGCATCAGCAGCGTGCGGCGCCAATAGGGAATGCCGGCCACCCGCGCGGCATAGCTGGTCAGGCGGGACGGTGGAGCCACCCCCAGCTCCGGATCGGCGCCGGCGATCTGGGTGTGGCGATGATGCGCCAGGTGAAACGCGTTGAAGAACTGGGCGTTCAGCAGGGCCGGGCAGGCGGTCAGCCAGAACACCACGGCATTGGCGCGGCGCGAGGCGAAGGCGGTGCGATGCATCGTTTCATGGGCCGGGGCGAAGAGGGCCGTCTGTACTATGCCGAGCGCCAGCATCGCCGGCAGCAGCGTCCAAGGGCCGGAGATCGCGACCAGCCAGCCCGTGCCGCCGAGCAGGGCCAGATGGGCCGCCAGCCGGATGCCGCCGCGCAGATCGGATCGCCGGGACAGCGCCTGAAGCTCCGCGGGCGGAAGAAGACGGTCGGTTGGCCGGCTCATCGAGGCTCCCCAGACAATTGGTCGACGAGAATGCTACCGCGCGCGCCGCCATCGGCAAACACTTTGTGGCGCCGCCTCGGCTCGCAGGATTGTTGTATGCAATTTTGCCAAAGATAGGCCGGGATTGTCGGAAAGAACCCAGATAAATCACCTATTGCATGCAATGCCTCGGCTGAGGCATGCTTGGGTCAAAGGTGAAACCAAACCGTCGAGGGAGGAAGACCGCCATGCAGCCGACATCCTTGCCAGCCATATCGGAGGGTTTCGCCCGGCCGGACTTCCCCTTGAACGCGTGGTACGCGGTGGCCTGGGATGTCGAGCTGAAACATGCCCTGCTGCCACGAACCATCTGCAACAAGCGGATGGTGTTCTATCGCCGTCTCGACGGCACGCCGGTTGCCTTCGAGGATGCCTGTTGGCACCGCATGCTGCCCTTGTCGATGGGCCGGCTGGATGGCGATACGCTGGTCTGCGGCTATCACGGCCTGCGTTATGAGTCCGGTGGGCGGTGCGTGCACATGCCCTCGCAGGAGACCATCAATCCGGCGGCCTGCGTGCGCAGCTATCCGATCGTCGACAAGCATCGCTATCTCTGGGTCTGGCCGGGCGATCCGGCCCTCGCCGATCCGGCGCTGGTGCCGGACATGCACTGGAACCATGATCCGGCCTGGGCGGGCGACGGGCGCACCATCCATGCGCGCTGCAATTACAAGCTGGTCGTCGACAATCTGATGGACCTCACGCACGAGACCTTCGTGCATGGCAGCAGCATCGGCCAGCAAGCGGTCGCCGAGGCACCGTTCAACGCGCATCACGGGCTGAACTTCGCCGAGATTTCGCGCTGGATGGTGGATATCGACGCGCCGCCGTTCTGGGCGAAGCAATTGGGCAAGTCCGGCCGTGTCGATCGCTGGCAGATCATCCGGTTCGAAGCACCGGGCACCGTCACCATCGATGTGGGGGTTGCGCCGACCGGCACCGGCGCCCCGGAGGGCGATCGCAGCCAGGGCGTCAACGGCTATGTGCTGAATACGATGACGCCGGAGACCGACGGGACCTGCCATTACTTCTGGGCGTTCGCGCGCAATTACCGGCTGCACGAACAGCGCCTGACGACCGAGCTGCGTGAAGGGGTCGTCGGCATCTTTCACGAAGACGAGATCATTCTCGAAGCCCAACAAAAGGCGATCGACGATAATCCGGATCGGACCTTCTACAACCTCAACATCGATGCGGGCGCCGTCTGGGCGCGCCGGCTGATCGACCGGATGATCGAGGCCGAGCGCCGCCCGTTGCATGCCGCCGCCGAATGATCGATCACGCGCCGCCGATCCAACCCCTGCCAAAGGTGCGACAGGGCCAGCAGTTGAAGGCGCTGCTGCGCCTGCGCGAGCTGCTGCTGTCCGGCGAAGTGGCGCCGGGCGAGCGGGTCGCGGAGATCCCGCTGGCCGCCCGCCTCGCCGTGTCGCGCACGCCGTTGCGGCTGGCGCTCGTCACGCTGGAGCATGAAGGCCTGCTGGCGATGCTGCCCGGCGGCGGGTTCGTGGTGCGCGATTTCGATCCGGCCGATATCGCCGACGCGATCGAATTGCGCGGCGTGTTGGAGGGAACCGCCGCCCGCCTGGCGGCGGAGCGGTTGACCAGCCCCAAGGCCCTGGCGCCCTTGCTGGCGTCCGTCGAGGTGATGGAGCCGCTGGTGCGCATCGCCCATCCGGGGTTGGTCGATTTCGAGGCCTATGTGGCGGCGAACGAAACATTCCATGCGCGGCTGCTGGATCTCGCGAAGAGTCCGATGCTGCGCCGGGCGATGGAGCAGGCGATGGCGCTGCCCTTCGCGTCGCCCAGCTCCTTCGTGCTGACCCAGGCGGATCGTCCGGAGAGCCGGGAGATCCTGTTCCTCGCCCAGGCGCAGCATCGCGCCATCCTCCAGGCGATCGAGCGGCGGGAAGGGGCCCGTGCCGAGGCGCTGGCTCGCGAGCACGCCCAGCTCGCCAAGCAAAATTTGCAGCTCGCCTTGGGCGATACCGAGCTGCTGGCGACCGTGCCGGGCGGCGCTCTGATTCGGCGTGACAGCCCGGTGGGAAAGCGGCGGCATGCAAGCTAGTGCGAGACAGGTCAGCGTGCGGCTGCGCGCGACGAGCGATCCCGCCGAGGATGTTCGGCTGTTCGAACTCGAACCGGAGACCGGAGCGGCGACCGCTTTTCCGGCGGGCAGCCACCTCACGGTCAGCTTGGTGATCGGCGACCGGCCGGTCACCCGCAGCTATTCCCTGGTCGGCGAGACGCCGGTCGACGGCGCGTGGCGGATCGCGGTGAAACGGGTCGATCCCAGCCGCGGCGGATCGGCGGCGATGTGGCGGCTGGCACCCGGTGCCCGGCTGCTGGTGACCGAGCCGCAGAGCCATTTCGATCTGAAGCTAGGCCGGCCGGAGTATCTGCTGATCGCCGGCGGCATCGGCATCACGCCGATCCTGGGCATGGTCGAGCGGCTGGTCCGGCTGGGCACCCGGCCGCGCCTGCTCTATGCCGGCCGGCAGCGGCGGCAGATGGCGTTCGTCGAGCATCTGGCGGGGCTGTTGGGCGATCGGCTGGAGCTGTTCGTCGACGAGGCGGGGCAGCGGCTCGATTTCGCCGCGGAGATCGCCCGGCTCGATCCGGCCGGCGAACTCTATCTGTGCGGCCCGGCCGGCATGATGGCGGCGGCGCGCGAGGCCTGGTCGGCCGCCGGTCGGTCGCCGGCGGGTTTACGCTTCGAGACCTTCGGCTCGAGCGGGACCCAGGCGCCGACGCCGTTCCGCGTCCTGGTTCGCGATCACGGCCGCGAGGTGATGGTGCCGCAGGACCGAAGCCTGTTGGATGCCTTGGCCGATGCCGGGATCGACATCGCCTATGACTGCCTGCGCGGCGAGTGCGGCCTATGCGTCGTCGAGGTCGCAGAGGCGGATGGCGCGCTGGATCATCGCGACGTCTTCCTCAGCGCGCATCAAAAACAATGCGCCGACAAGCTATGCGCCTGCGTCTCGCGGGCGACGGGGGCGATCACCATCGACACGGGGTATCGGCCGGCGCTGCGGCGTGGCGGCTGACCATCAGATCCAACCGAAGAACAGAAGGGCCGAGGCGCTCAAGATCTCGGCGCCAACAGGGGGAAGCAGTATGAGAACATTCGTGCGGGGCCGCGGGATCGCGGCCATGGGGGCGTTGCTGGCCGGGGCGTTGCTGGTGGGGTCGGCGCGCGCCGAGATCCCCGACCGGACGATCAAAATCGGTATCCTGAACGATCAGACCGGTCCGTTCGCCGATCAATCGGGTAAGGGATCGGTCGCCGCCGCCCAATTGGCGGTCGAGGATTTCGCCAAGGAGGCAGGGACTCTCAAGGTCGAGATCCTGTATGGCGATCATCAGAACAAGCCGGATATCGGGGCGACCATCGTGCGCGAATGGATCGACCGCAGTGGCGTCGCGGCGGTGGCGGATGCGGTGAATTCCGGTGTCGGCCTCGCGGTCAATCAGATCCTGCACGACAAGAACCGCACCTTCGTCGCGACCAATGTCGGTACCTCCGACCTCACCGGCAAATTCTGTCAGCCGACCACGGTGCAGTGGAACATGGATACCTGGGCGATGGGCAACGCCGCCGCCCACGCCAGCGTCAAGGAAGGCCAGACCAGCTGGTATTTTATCTCGTTCGACTATGCGCTGGGCCAGGCGCTGCAGCGGGACTCGACGGCGGCGCTGGAAAAGCTCGGCGGCAAGGTGCTGGGCTCGGTCAAGCATCCGCTGGGGACCACCGATTTCAGCTCCTATCTGCTCCAGGCGCAGGCATCCGGCGCCAAGGTCGTCGCCTTCGCCGATACCGGCGGCGATCTCGTGACCGGCGTTAAGCAATCCGCCGAGTTCGGCGTCACGCCGAAGCAGACGCTGGTCGGGCTGTTCACCCAGATCACCGATGTCGACGCGCTGGGCCTCGAGGCGGCCCAGGGGCTGATTGTCACGGAATCCTTCTATTGGGATTTGAACCCCGCGACCCGAGCCTTCGCGGCCCGCTTTGCCCCGCGCATGGGGGGCCGGATGCCGACCGCGAACCAGGCGGCGGTCTATTCCTCGGTGCTGGCCTATCTGCGCGCGGTGAAGGCGGCCGACACGATCGAGGGCGACAAGGTGGTGGCAAAGCTGCGCGAGGCGCCGGTCGACGACGCCTTGTTCGGCCGCACCACGGTGCGGAGCGACGGCCGGGCGGTGCACGCCATGTATGTCTTCCGGGTCAAGAAGCCGGCTGCCTCGAAGGGCCGCTGGGATGATTACGAGCTCCTGACGACCATCCCCGCCGAGGAGGCGTTCCGCCCGCTCGCCGAAGGCGGCTGCCCGCTGGTTCACTGAAACGGCCGCTGTACAAGGTTGCGGCCGGCGCAGAACCTGCCGCGACACCGGTTCCGCTCGGCAGGCGATCCTGTGAAAGCCATAAAGATCGGCAGCATCTTTTGGCGGGACATCCGATAATGGGCGATGCCGGTGCCCCGGCATCGCCCATGATGGAGTTCCCCATGCGACTGACCGATTTCAAGGTTCTGACCTTTGACTGCTACGGCACCTTGATCGATTGGGAGACCGGTATCTTCACGGCACTCCAGCCGCTGCTCGCCCAGGCGGGCGTGACGCTGCCGAAGGATAAGGTGCTGGAGATCTTCGCCCAGCATGAAAGCGCGCAGCAGACCGAAACCCCGGCGATGCTTTACCCGGACCTGCTGGCGATGGTGCATGGCCAGCTGGCGACGTTGTGGGGGGTGACGGTGCGCGATGAGGCGAACCGGCTCTTCGGTCAATCGATCCCGGAATGGCCGGCCTTCGTCGATTCGGCGGCCTCGCTGCAATACCTCAAGAAGTACTACAAGCTGGTCATCCTCTCGAATGTCGATCGCGTCAGCTTCAAGGCCAGCAACGTCCGGCTGCAGGTCGAGTTCGACGCGATCCATACCGCCCAGGACATCGGATCCTACAAGCCGGATCCGCGCAATTTCGACTATCTGCTGGCCCGGCTGGGCGAGCAGGGGCTGGCGAAAACCGATATCCTGCACACAGCGCAGAGCCTGTTTCACGATCACGGGCCGGCCAACCGGGCCGGCCTCGCCTCGGCATGGATCGATCGGCGCTACGCGGCGGGCGGCTGGGGCGCCACCATGCCGCCGCCGAAGGAGATCAAGCTGGATTTCCACTTCAACAGCATGAACGATCTGGTGCGCGCCCATCAGGACGAGTTGCGCGCCGCGACCTGAGAGACTTCTCTAAATCGTTCCCCCACCGGATGACCATGACCAAGCTCGACCCGATCGATCTCGCCATCCTGGTGCAGCTTCAGCGGAACGGCCGGATCAGCAATGTCGAGCTGGCCCAGGCGGTCGGGCTGTCCGCCAGCCCTTGCCTGCAGCGTGTGAAACGCCTGGAAGCCGCCGGCTATATCGCGGGCTACGGCGCGCGCATCAGTCCCACCAAGTTGCTCGACACGGTGACGGTGTTCACCGAGATGACGCTCCACGGCCACCGGCGCGAGGATTTCGTCAAATTCGAGGCGAGCATCCGTCAGATCGACGAGGTGATGGAATGCCATCTGGTCAGCGGCGGCTATGACTACCTGGTGAAATTCGTGACGCGTGGGATCGGGCATTACCAATCCATCGTCGAAGGGTTGCTCGACCGGCAGATCGGCATCGACAAATATTTCAGCTACATCGTGATCAAGTCGCCGCTGATCCGAACCGAGCTTCCGCTGAAAACCTTGCTGCGGCCGGCGCCCTAGCCGCACTTTTCTCGGCGTCACGGCGGGCGGCGTCACGGCGGTTGGTCGCGAAAACCCGGTATGGCAAGGTGGCCCGGTCATTTGCCATAGGACGAAGGATCGCGCGTGAGCATGGGGAGTTGGAGAGAGCGGTCGCCGGTCGATTTCACCTGCGAAAAACAGCCCGCGACGGGCAGCCGCGGCATGGTGGTGACCAATCACCCGCTGGCGTCGCTCGCCGGTGCCGAATTGCTGGCGGCCGGCGGCAACGCGATCGATGCCGCGATCGGTGCCTTGTTCACGCTCACCGTGGTCGAGCCGATGAGTGTCGGCTTGTTCGGCGGCGGGTTATCGCATCTTCGGCTGCCTGACGGCCGGCATCTGGTGCTGGATGGGCTCAGTACCGCCCCTGGGCTGACGCGGCCGGACATCTATGAAACCGTTTCCGACGTCTATCCGGATTATATGCAGACGGTCGGGCGGCGGAATGCGCTGGGCGCCACCGCGGTGGGCGTGCCCGGCAATTTGCTGGCGTGGAGCGAGGCGCTGCGCCGGTTCGGCCGCTTGCCGCTGGCCGATGTGATCAAGCCGGCGATCCACCGGGCCGAGGAGGGCTTTCGGGTCACCCCGTATCTGGCGGACGCCTTGCCGGAGGCGGCGGCCGATCTGGTACTGGATGACGAGATGTCCCGCCTCTACCTGCCGGGTGGGGTGCCGCTCAAGGCGGGCGACTGGCTGGTCCAGACCGATTATGCCCGGACCTTGCGGCAGATCGCCAGCGAGGGGCCGGACACGCTTTATGGCGGGTCGCTGGGCGCCGCCGTCGCCGAGGACATCGGTCGGCGCGGCGGCTGGCTCAGCCTCGACGATCTCGTCGGATACCGGGTGGTTGAGCGGGAGGTGATCCGCGGCCACTATCGCGGCTTCGAGATCCTGGGGCCGCCGCCGCCCGCTTCCGCCGGCGTGCATATCGCCCAAATGCTGAACATCCTCGAAGGCTTCGATGTCGCCGGGATGGGCTTCGGTTCGGCCGAGACGCTGCATCTTTTGGCCGAGGTGCTGAAGATCGCCTTCGCCGACCGGGCAGCCTCGACCGGCGATCCGGCGTTCTTCGACGTGCCGGTCGATCGGCTGATCGCCAAGGAATACGCGGCCGAACGGCGCGCAGCATTCGATCCGGCGCGCGCGCGGACCTGGTCCGCCGGCGTCTCGGCGCCGCAATCCGCCCATACCACCCACGTGACGGTGGCCGATCGCGAGGGCCATGTGGTGGCGGCGACGCACACCATCAACAGCCTGTTCGGCGCGCGCATCATGGTGCGGGGCACCGGCATGATCGCGAATAATTACATGAGCAATTTCGATCCGCATCCGGGCAAGGTGCTGTCGGTCGCACCGGGCAAGCGGGTGCCGACCTCGATGGCGCCGATGATGGTGCTGCGCGACGGTCAGCCGCGCTATGCGCTGGGCCTGCCCGGCGGCTTGCGCATCTTCCCCTCCGCCTTTCAGGCCATCATCAACCTGCTCGATCACGGCATGTCGCTGCAGGAAGCGGTCGAGGCGCCGCGCCTATGGACCCAGGGCCAGGATGTCGAGGTCGAAGCCGAGTTCACGGCATCGGCCTTGCAGAGCTTGGAGCGGCTCGGCCACAGGATCGCGCTGTTGCCGCATGTCGGCGGCGGCATGAACGCCATCGAGATCAACTCCGATCGTACGATGACCGGTGCGGCGTGCTGGCGCGCGGATGGTTTCGCGATCGGTGTCGGTGGCGGGAATGCCCGCGCCAATGCGCGGTTCTGGCCGGACCGGGTGCCGCCCGAGGCGCATATCAAACGAGGTGGATAAGCAATCGTGATGACCGAACAGATCGTCTTTCTCGACCCGATTACCGACCGTGTCGCCGGTAAGGTTCAGGCGCTGCTACCGCCGGGCTTCGCGATCAAGGTCGCCACGGAGCGCAACGTCGACCACCACAAGGCGCTGATCAGCGATGCCGATTACGCGATCTCCGCCGATATCGCGGTCAGCGAGGACGTGTTCCGCGCCGCGAAGAAGCTGAAGCTGTTGCACAAATGGGGTGTCGGCATCGATAATTTCGATCTCGACGCCGCCCGCGCGCTCAACATCAAGGTCGCACGCACCACCGGCAGCAACGCCGTGCCGGTCGCCGAATTCGCGATCGGTCTGATGATCGCGACCCAGCGCCGGATCGCCAAGGGTCATTTCCATCTGCGGCAGGGGGGCCATTGGCTGAAGGGCGAGATCAGCAGCGAGAGCTTCATGCTGTCGGGCAAAACGGTCGGCATCGTCGGTTTCGGCGCCATCGGCCAGAACGTCGCGCGGATGCTGGCCGGCTTCGGCTGCCGTATCCTGTATTACAAACCGACCCGTCTCGACCCGGCGGCCGAGGTCGCGCTGCGGGCCGAGTATTGCGACCTCGGCACGCTGCTGGCGGCGGCCGATGTCGTTTCGCTGCACTGCCCGCTGACGCCGCATACCAGGGGGATGATCGGCCGCGCCGAACTTCAGACGATGAAGAACAGCGCGATCCTGGTCAATGTCGCGCGCGGTGGCGTGGTCATCGAGGAGGATCTGATCTGGGCGCTGCGGACCGGCGAGATCCGCGCGGCCGCGACCGATGTGTTCGATGTCGAGCCGACCCCGGCCGACAATCCCCTGCTGCACATGGACAATGTGGTCGTCACACCACATTGCGCGGCCCTGGCGGTCGATAATTTCGACCAGACCGTGCTGCAGATGCTGCACAACATTACCTGCGTCGCCGAAGGAAGGCCGATCCCGGAAAAGGATGTGGTGGTCGGGTAGCCGCCGGCTACTTGAACACCTTGGAAAAGCCGACGAGCCGATCGACCAGCAGGACGACCAGCACCGTGAACGCGATCAGCGCCACGGCGAGGGCCGCGATCAGGGGATCGGCGCGGGTCTCCGCGTAGTGGAAGAGGGCGATCGGCAGGGTGGTGAGCCGCGGCCCGGCCAGGAACAGCGTGATCACCGTCTCGTCGAAGCTGATCAGGAAGGCCAGCGCCGCCGCTGCCAGGGCCCCGGGGGCGGCGAGCGGCAGGGTGATGAAGCAGAATACCCGTAAGGGCGATGCGCCCAGCGTCGTCGCCGCGGCCTCCACCTCGGCCGGCAAACTCGCCAGTGAGGCGGTCATGACGCGTACCACGAAGGGCAGCACCACGACCAGATGGGCGAGGGCCAGCCCGCTCCAGGTCGCCACCAGATGCAGCGGCTGCAACGTCATCAACAGGCCGAGGCCGATGACCAGCGTCGGCAGCAGCATCGGCGACAGGATGAACAGGCTGACCGTCTCCGGCACCAACCGCCGGGAAATGGCGAGCGCCGCCGGAACGCCGGCCAACAGGGCGATCACCGTGACGATCGCCGCCAGGGTGGCGCTGACCTGCGTCGCCAGCAGGATCGGCCCATTGGCGGCGAGGGCCCCATACCAGTGGAACGACCAGCCGGATGGCGGAAAGGTCAGATACCGATCCGCCGAGAAGCTCATCACCGACACCAGCACCAGCGGCGACAGCAGAAAACCATAGCCGAGCCAGGCCAGACCGCGCGTGACGATGCCGTTTTTCATGGGGACGCCGGCTTCATGGAGGTAAATCTCCGCCGCCGGAGGCCTGGGCACATGGCATGGGCAGCTCGTTCGGACTACCCCATGACAGAACCCACCGGACCACTTCGTCATGTGCGACAACTCGGCCCGCATCGGCGGCGCGGATGCCTTCGTCGATCGCCGCCAGTTGCCATTGCACGGAGGTTTTGACTGCTGTGTGGAGTGCTAATCCGCCCCTCTCCGCCGCGCCGGCGGAGAGGGGCAGGTCGGTGATGTCGCTGGCCGGATCCATCTCGTCAAATCCCCTGTGCGGAATTACTAGTTGCCATGGTGGTACATGCGGATCGAGCCTATTTGGCAAGAACTCATCCCACCCCCTATCCTATCCTGCCAACCGCTTCGACACGGCGCCCTGGGCGATGAAGATCAGCAGCAGCAGGACCAGGGAGTAGACCGACAAAGCCGCCGCGGCCGGCCAGTCGAGCGTCTGGGTCGCGGCGTCGTAGATTTCGGTCGCCAGCACGAAGACGCGGCCGCCACCCATCAAATGCGGCGTGATGAACGCCGACACCGACAGCACGAAGCCGAGGCTCCAGGCGGCGGTGACGGCGGGCAAGGTCAGCGGGAAGGTCACCAGCCAGAACCGGTGAAGCGGTGCCGCCCCCAGGGTCGCGGCCGCTTCTTCGAGGCGCTGGTCCAAGCGGCCGAAGCCGGCCAGCAGGGTCAGCACCGTATAGGGCATGACGCTTTCGGTGAGGCCGATCCAGACGCCGGTCCAATTGTTGAACAAGTGCTGGCGTGGCAGCCAGAGCAAGCCGAGCAAGGCATTCACCAGCCCGCCATCGCCGAGGATGGTCAGCCAGCCGATCACCCGCGCGGTGCCGGACACCAGCAAGGGGGCGATCGCCGCCACCGCCAGCAGGGTGCGAAACCGGCTCTGGGTGCGGAACAGGAACAGTGTCATCGGATAGGCCAGCAGCACGGCGATGCTCGCCGTCCCGGCGGACATGACCAAGCTGTCGCGGGTCAACTGCCAGGTGAAGGGGTCGGCTGCCAGCCGACCATAGGTCGCGACGGACAGCGCCGGGATCAGCACGCCCGTATCGCTCGTCTGATTGAGGCTCATCCGGGCCAGCAGCAGCATCGGCCAGACGAACGCCGCCGCCAGGATGGCAAAGGCCGGCAGGCACAGCAGCCAGCCGGCGCGGCGCGAGGTCATTCCGAGGGTTCGGTCATGCGGGAAACACGAGCGTGTCGGCGACGTCCCAGCCGACACGAATTGTCTGGCCGGCGCCGTATCGGTGCCAGGCCGCGTCCGCGGTCGCGACATTGACCGGCACCCGGCCGGTCGGGGTATCGACGATGATCTCGACCAACTCGCCCGTGTAGTCGAGCGCCGCGATCGTGCCGGATAGCGCGTTCTGTGCGCCATCGCCCTCGGCCAGCACGCGGATGCGATGCGGCCGGACGACGATCCGCACCGGGCCGGAAGCCGGCAGGCCGTTACCGTGCAGCACGGCGCCGCCTTCGACCCGTACCGCCCCGTCCTCGACGATGCCGGTGAAGCTGGCGCTGCGGCCGACGAAGCTCGCGACGAACGGCGTGCTGGGGCGCTCGAAGATCTCCTCCGGCGCGCCGATCTGTTCGATGCGTCCCTGGTTCATGACCGCCACCACATCGGCGATCGACAGCGCCTCGGCCTGGTCATGGGTGACGAACACCGTGGTGGCGCCGGCGCGTCGCAGGATGCCGCGCATCTCCTCGCGCAGATCCTTGCGCAGCTTCGCATCGAGGGCCGAAAGCGGCTCGTCCAGCAGCAGCACGTCGGGCCGGATGGCGAGCGCCCGGGCCAGCGCCACGCGCTGCTGCTGACCGCCGGAGAGCTGGCGCGGCCGTTTGTCGGTGTGATCGGCGAGGCCGACCAGGGCGATCGCCTCGGCCATGCGCCGGCGGCGCTCCCCGCCGGCCAGGCCATGCATGCGCAGGCCGAAGGCCACGTTCGAGCCGATGCTCATATGCGGGAACAGGGCATAGGATTGAAACACCACGCCCATGCGCCGCTTGTGCGGCGCTACACCGGTGATGTTCCGGCCGTCCACCCGGATCTCGCCCCCATCCGGCGTGTCCAGACCGGCAATCATACGCAATGTCGTCGTCTTGCCGCAGCCGGACGGCCCCAGGAGGGCCAGGAAGGTTCCCCGCTCGACCGACAGCGATAGATCCTGCACCACCGGACGCCCGGCATAGCTGCGCGTCAGGTGGTCGATGACCAGATAGCTCATGCGTGGTGGAATGCCGTGACCGGGCTTGTTCCCCGCGGCATTCAGTGCGCTCCCGCCGAGATCACGTCGCGGCGCCAGCGCTGGTTCCAGATCTCGCGCAGTTTCACCATCTGGGTCCAGTCGACCGGGACCAGTTTGGCATCCGGTGTCGTGTCGCTGACGATGCGCCCGGCCGCCGCGGGGTCGATCCGCGCATGCGGATTGGTCGGGGCGTAGAACATGCGTTCGGTGAACGCCTTTTGCGCCTCGGGCGACAGGGCATAAGCCATGAAGGCGAGCGCGGCGGCGCGGTTATGGGCGCCCTTCACCAGGTTGATGGTGTTGATCTGCCGCACGGTGCCTTCCCGAGGCACCATCACGCCGATGCGGCCGTCGGACCGGTCGTGATACAGCTGGCCGCGCGCGTTCCAGCCGGTGGCGAAGGTCACCGTGCCGTTCAGCACCAGGGTATAGGCGTCCGGCTGCGGATTGAAGGTCTGCACCGACGGCGCCAGCTCGCGCAGCTTGGCGAAAGCGCCATCCGGTTTCTGCCAATCGCCCGTATCGGCGTTGGCCAGAATCGCCGTCAGAGCAAGCCCCTGGATATCCGGCGGGGCGGAGATGCTCAGCCGGCCGCGCCATGCCGGGTCCCACAATACCTGCAGCGAGGTCGGCGGCGGGTTTACCGCCTTGGTATCGTAGGCGATCACGAAATTGTCGAAGGTGACGGCCGGTCCGCATTCCCCGGCGGCGGCGCGGGCTTGGGGATCGAGATCCGCCATGACGGGCAGCATCTCCAGCGTCAGCTTGTCCACCAGGCCTTCGGCGCAGGCGACGGCGGCGACGCTGGTATCCATGATGACGATGTCGAGCTGCGGATCCTCCTTTTGCGAGCGCAGCTGACCGAGCATCTGCGCCGAGCCGACCTCGCCGACATACTCGGCCTTGTCGGCGCCCTTCGCGTTGAACGGGTTCAGCACCATCTCGGTGTAGTTGTCTTGGAAGATGGCGGAATAGCCGAGCACCTTGGCGGGTTCCGCGGCGGCCTTCTGGAGGCCGCCGCCATAGATCAACCCAACGACGATCACGCTGCGAAGCAATTGGCGTTTCATGAGCTCTCCCGAGTGACGGGGGGTGTGCCGCAAGACGCGTGCCGGTCTATGGTCTCGACGCCTAAAGACCCGCCAGCACCTTGGCGGTGCCGCCCGACAGCTCGCCCAATTTAGCGCCTCGGGCGACCTTGTCCTGGGTGACCAGGCCTTTTGCCTGACGCTCGATCGCCTGGCGTGCCTCCGTCTCGGCCTCATGCGGCGGCAGGATCAGCACGCCGCTATCGTCGCACAGCACCGCGTCGCCAGGCATCACCACGACGCCGCCGATGGCGATCGGCAGGTTCAGCCGCCCGCCCAAATCATAGAGGCGGGTGGTGATCGGCGCGAAGCCGCGGCTCCACATCGGGAAGTCGGAGGTTTCGATTTCCTCGAGATCGGTGCAGGGGCCGTCGACCACCCCGGCCTTGGCACCGGCCGCCTTCGCCGCCACCGTGACGCCGCCGCCCCAGCAGGCATGCCGGTCGTCGCCCAGCCGGTCGACCAGCAGGATATCGCCCGGACGCAGCAGGCCCAGGGCGTGGTGCAGCAGGGTCGAATCCGGCCCGGGGATCGCCACGGTCACCGCCGTACCGGCGACCCGGCGGCGGCGCAGGGCCGGCTGGATGCGTCGATCGCAAAACCCCCAATGCCGCCAATGACCGACCGTCGCGGTCTCCGTCTGCTCCAGCAAGGCGACGACTTCGGCGCTGATTTGCGACGGCATGTCGGCGATTTCGTATTTGGGCATCGATCCTCCGTTGGAAATGGTTGTGGGCGTGTCGGTCGGTGGCGTGTCGGTCGGGCCTATTCGGTCGGTCAGGCCTGTTCGGTCTCGATACGCTGGCGGATTAGCCGCACGCCGATCGCCGTCAGCTGCTCGACCAGCGCCGCTCCGGTTGTGGCCGAGGACAGTCGAGGATCGCCGCCCCAGACCCCGTTCGGCGCGATCTGGTCGAGTTCGATCGGCAGGGCGATCTCCGCGCCCTCCAATTTCGCGGTGCCGAAGCCCGAGACGCGCATGCCCATCACCTCGGGCGGGGTCATCGGCTCGGGCACCAGGTCCGGGCGCATCAACTCCGGGAACAGGTGCATGGCGACGCTGGTCAGCGGATCCGCGCCATGGCCGGCGGCGCGCTGCGCCGTCTCGGCGCCGAGGATGCCGGGCAAGAGGCCGTAGCCGACCCGCCAGAGATACAGGCTGGGGATCAGCAGCTTGCGGGCGCGATAGATCTCCAGCGTGGTCTCGTGGATCGCCTGCACATTGCCGCCATGGCCGTTGATCACGATCAAGCGCGTGAGATCGTGGCGCAGCAGGCAGTCGAACATATCTTTCAGCACGGCGCGCAGCGTCGCTTGCGACAGCGCGATGCCGCCGGGCATGGTGCCGAAATAATCCGCCCCGCCGAACGGCAGCACCGGTGCCACCAGCGTCTCGATGCCCTCCTGCCCGGCGCGCTCGGCGATGCGTTCGGCCATCCGCTCCGCCGAAAGATAGTCGCCCATCGGCGCGTGGGGACCCTGATCCTCATGACTGCCCAGCGGCAGCAGGATGACCGGTTTGCGTGCCGCGATCGCCCGCGCCTCGCCGCCGGTCAATTCGCCGAACCGGACCTTCCGTGACTTTTGCACCACCGCCCCCACGCCGTTATCCATCTCGGCCAGCATGCCGCAACGCTCTGCGAAGATACAGGGGTGACGCTCCCCCGGCGGCGGGTGCCTGCATCTTGTTCAAGGGGTTTGGTTCAAGGGAGTGAGCCAAGCGGCGGCGGCCTGACCCCCTATGGTTGATATCCCAATCTCTGTAACTCGGTCCGGCGGACCGTCGCCAGATCGGGAAGACCTATTTTGATGGTCTCCCAGATCAATTCGCTTTCACGAATGAAATATTCGTGGGCGAGAAAATTGCGCATTCCGAGTATCTGGCGCCAGGGCACTTGCGGATTGCGGGCCTTCATCTCGTCATCAATGCCCTTGGATGCCTCGCCGATCGCGAGAAGCCTATAGGCCGTCGCATCCTGAATATCCGTGTCGTCTAAGAACTGGTCGCGGGTGATCGCGGCCGTTTGGCGCTCAATCCGGCCGATGAGATCAAGGATATCCAACAAATCGTCGATTGGTACGGCTTGGGACATCAGAATACACGAACCGCCTGGTCCTCAATCCGTTGACGGCGGCGCGGATGGATGCCCTTGCGCGTCATAAGATCGACTTTGACCCCGAGGATGTCTTGCATGCGCTCCTGAAGCGCCACCAGGTCGAATAGGGTGAAGCCTTGAGAGCGTTCGGCATCGAAAAAAACGTCCACATCGGAAGCATCGAGGGCTTCGTTCCGTGCGACGGAGCCGAATAGGAACAGCGTAGCCATCCCGGCATCACGCAGTTCCGGTTCGTGCTGCTTCAAGAGAGTGATGACTTGATCGCGCTGCATGGCTTTCTCATAGGGGCATCGGCCACCAAGCCTCGTCAATTCAAATCTACCCGGCTCAAATCTACCCGGCTCAAATCTACCCGGAGTTCCCCGACCACTCGACGGCGCTGCCATGGGCATGGGCCGTTGCCAGGCGGGTGCGGTGTTCACCCGGCCAAAGGGTCAGGTTCAGCTCAGTCGGTTTGCCGGCGGCGACGGGCTCGTAGCGCAGCCAGGCCAGCGGGGCCGCCGCCGTCGCGCGCGCGGCGGCGGCCTCGACGGTCGCGGTGATCTCGGCGCGTGTGCCCGCGGGCATGTAGTGCCACATGATCGAATGATAGAGGACGGTGGTGCCGCCCTCGACCGGCATCGCCAGGCGGCGGCGCAGCCAGGATGCGGCGTCCGATTGTTCCACCCGAACACCCGCCGCGCGGGCGAGACCGATGGCGCCGTCGAGCCGTGCCAGCCGCGCCGCCTGATCGGGCCAGATAAAGGCTTTCAGGCGCAGTCGCTGGTCTGGATCTTCGAGGTCGACCGGGGCGAGGTCGCAGGCCGCCCGGCCCGCCACCTCGACCCGCGCGTCTATCGGCGGTGGCGGTCCGGTCCATTCCGGCGCGAGCGATACGGGGCTGGCCGGATCGCCCCACGAGACCGTGCCCAACCGATAGGCGAAGCGATCCCAGAACAGGTTGAGTCCGGCGCTGGCGCCGATCTCCAGCAGGGTCAGCGGCAGGCGTGTCGCGCAGGCGATTTCGAGAAAACCGCCGAGCAGCACCGCCGATCGGCCAACCTCGTTGGTCTGCGGCGGCGAGGCGATGAAGCGTTCGATGAAGGACCGTCGCCGCGCCAGAACGTCGCGCAAGGTGCTATCCAGCCGGTCCGCATCCTCGGCCGCCGGATGTGGCGGATAGCAGGCGGCGAGTTCGGACTCGGCCCCGGACAGTACCAGGGCGTGCAGCGCGCCGGCGACGCGCAGCGGCACCGCGTCGGCGACGGGATCGCCCGGCCAATGGTCCAACAAGGCGGCCAGGACCCCACCCCGCTGCAGATCCTGGTGCGTGAGATCGAGCAGCCGCGCCGTGAAGGGCGAACCGAGACTATCGCACCAGCGGATCTGGGTTTCGAACGATCGGATCATCGCGTCGCGCGAGGGCGTGGCATCGGGGTTCGTCATCTCGGCCTCCTTGTTTCACCGCATCGCAGCGAAATGGTTTTGCCGATCACCCGTCAATCTTGATCGTGTCGATCAACTATCGATTGTTTCGCGTCGCTGGAGCGAGATGCGCTCGAACGGTGCCACGTCGATTTCATCGGCGAACTCGCCCATCACCAGGCCGCCATAGATATAACCAGGCTCCAGATAGATCGCGACGCCTTCGACATAGCGGGGCAGGCGGCCCGCCACCCTGGCCACTTGGCGCATCCAGACAGGCTCACGCGTGTCGGCGCAGTGGTGAAAGCCACGGACCACGTCGACCGCGCGCGGTCCATGCAGAAAGCTTTCGAGGAATTGGCCATTCAGGGAGCGGCCAAAGGCGGTATCGAGGCTCGTGCCGGTCAAGCTGACGCGAAGTTTAAGGGGTTGCGGCGGTAGGCGCTCGACCCGCAGCACGTAGATATGCGGCAGCAACGCCGACCCGAGCGCCGTCGGATCCACGTCTTTGCGATCCTTGCAGGCCAGGAAGTAATCGGCGATCTGGCGCAGGCGGTGATCCATGTCCAGATGTTCCCGGTCCAATCCCTAACTCACCGATGAACGCCGAAGGCGCGGCGCTCTATCCATGTTCGGCAGAAATCCGGCGAGCAGGCCGATCAGCGGCAGGAAAGCGACGACGCGATAGACCACCGTGATGTCGGTCAGGTCGGCGAGTTCGCCCAGCACGGCGGCGCCGATGCCGCCCATGCCGAAAGCGAAGCCGAAGAACAATCCGCCGATCAGTCCGACCTTGCCGGGCAGCAATTCCTGCGCATAGACCAGGATGGCCGAGAAGGCCGAGGCGATGATCAGGCCGATCACCAGGCTGAGCACGCCGGTCCAGAACAAATTGGCATAGGGCAGCATCAGCGTGAACGGCAGGACGCCCAGGATGGAGCCCCAGATGACATATTTGCGGCCGAAGCGGTCGCCGATCGGCCCGCCCGCGAAGGTGCCCACCGCCACGGCCCCCAGAAACACGAACAGATGGATCTGGGCGCTCTGTACCGACACATGGAATTTGCTGATCAGGTAAAACGTATAATAGCTGGTCAGGCTGGCCATGTAGAAATACTTGGAGAAGATCAGCGCCAGCAGGATGGCGATCGCCGCCGAGACCCTGCCGGGGGAGAGCGCCGGCCGGTCCTCGGCGATTTTGCGGCGGGTCTTCGGCAAGGCAGACCGCGCCTTGTACCAGGTGCCGACTTTGGTCAGCAGGACGATCGCCAGCAGGGCCGCGAGGGACAGCCAGGCGACGCTGGATTGACCCCGGGGCAGGATCAGGAACGCGGCCAGCAAGGGACCGATCGACGAGCCGACATTGCCGCCGACCTGAAACAGCGATTGCGCCAGGCCGTGCCGCCCGCCCGACGCCATGCGGGCGACCCGGGACGATTCCGGATGAAACACCGCTGATCCCAGGCCGATCAGGGCCGCGGCCGCCAGCAGCATGGGAAAGCTGCCGGCAATCGACAGCAGCACCAACCCGACCAGGGTGAACGCCATGCCGATGGCCAGGGAATAGGGTTGCGGCCGGCGATCGGTGTAATGGCCGACCACCGGTTGCAGCAGCGACGCGGTGGTCTGGAAGGTCAGCGTGATCATGCCGATCTGGCCGAAATTCAGGCCGAACGAGCTTTTCAGCAGCGGATAGATCGCCGGCAGCATCGACTGGATCATGTCGTTCAGCAGGTGGCAGAAGCTGATGCCGCCCAGGATGACGAAGACCGTATTGTCAACCGCCGCGCGATCGACGGGACGGGTAGGCTGACCAACGCTCATATTTTTACCGCGTCTTCCGCGCCAGGATCGTTATCCGAGCATTGATCGCCAAGTTAGGGCAAGCGGATCGATCCAGTCCAGATCCCCCGACGTGTTGCATGGCTGACCAACGTCACGGGAAAGCCTTATCCGCCGACGCGGTCACATCGCCTTGGCGGGCGTTTCGACCAGCCGCGTCTGGCGGTATTTCAGGTCGCGGTAATCGCCCGACAGCACCGGCGGGTATTTCGCCTGGCCCGGTGCCGCGACGCAGTCGACCAGCGCGTCGTAATTCGGGTGGTGGAAGAACGCGATCGACAGGCGTTTGGCGCTGACCGTCCCGGCCGGCGGATTATCGACGCGATGGGTATTCGATACCCAGCGATCATTGGTCCAGCGCATCAGCAGGTCGCCGATATTGATGACGAAGCTGTCCGGCCGGGTTTCGACATCGATCCAGCGGCCCTGGCGGGTCAGCACCCGCAGCCCGCCCGGCACGTTTTCACCATTGAGGATGGTCAGCAGCCCGTAATCGGTATGGTCGCCGGCGCGCAATTGGCCGGGGCGCGGCGGGGTCGCCATCGCCGGATAGAAATTCAGCCGCATCGCGGTGATGTGCCGGTCGATCTTGTCGTCGAAGAAATGCTCGTCGAGACCGAGGCCCAGTGCCGCGAGCTGCATCAGCCCGCCGACCAACCGCTCCATCGCCGCGTAATAGCGCGCGGCGATGGAGCTGAACGCCGTGGGAGTTGCCGGCCAGATATTCGGGATGAAATAGCGCGGCCCGCTGCCCGCGGTGAAATACGGCTCGTCCGGCCAGGTCTCCCGGCCGAAATGGAAATATTCCTTGAGGTCGGGCGGCGTCTCGTTGGCATTGCCATAGCCCAGGCCTTCATAGCCCAGCGGCTTGTAGCCGCGTGGCACGGTGATGTCGGCCGGCATGGCGCGCAGCTTGTCCGCCATGGGCAGGGCGAAGAACGCGTGGGCCGCGCCGCGCAGCCCGTCGATCAGGTCGGTCGGTACGCCGTGGCCGGTGATCGTGAAGAAGCCGATCTCGCGGCAGGTCCGGTCGATCTCCTGGCCGATGGCCCGCCGCGCCGCCGGATCGGCCGTTTCACGATCACCGGCCAAGGCGGCGCCGAGATCGATGATCGGGATTTCGCTCGGCATCCTGGCTGCTCCTCAATGAAAATAGGCGCCGCCATCGACGACGATGGTCTGGCCGGTGATGAACCCCGCATCGGGGCCGGCCAGGAAGGCGACCGCGCCGACCACGTCGCCGGGCGTCATGTCCCGGCGCAGCACCCGGGTGCGTACCGATGGGTCGCGCACCCGCTCGGCCAGCACCGGATTCTCCAAGACCCCGTCGCTCAACGTGAAGCCCGGCGCCACGCTGTTCACCAGGATCTGATATTGGCCGAGCTCGCTCGCCAGCGCCCGGGTCAGCGAGACGACGGCGCCCTTGCTCGCGACGTAATGCGCCATGTTCGGGTTGCCCTTGAAGGCGACGCCCGAGGAGATGTTGACGATGCGCCCGCCGCCCCGCGCCTTCAATGCCGGCAGCACGGCGCGGCAGCACAGAAAGATGCCCAGCGTATTGACTTCCATCACCCGGCGCCATTCGGCGGCGTCGATTTCCTCGAAGGGGCGCGGCGTCAGGCTGGAATAGAGGCCGGCATTGTTCACCAGGATATCGATGGCGCCGAACGCCCGCAGCGCCACCTCGGGCAGGGTCGCGGTGTCGGCTTCGGAGGCGACGTCGAGTTCGATGCCGACCGCCCGATGCCCCGCCTCCCGCAGGGCCGCCGCCGCCGCGTCGGCGCCATGCAGATCGGCGATCACGAGGGCGGCGCCGCGGTCGGCCAGATCGGTCGCGATGCTGAAGCCGATGCCCTTGGCCCCGCCGGTCACGATCGCCACCTTGCCGTCGAGTGTTCCGGTCATTCGCATCCCCTTATACCAAATCTCCCTGAGTCGAACCGCTGGTTCGCCTCAGGGAGAGCCTCAATCGCCGGGCGGCGGACGTCCGTCCGCCTTGGCTTTCGCACCATGCGGTGCGCGCCTCTCGTCGGATCGGAGATCCGACTGCCGGCGTCAGGCGAAGCGATGCTTCGCCGAGAGCACGCCGTCGCTCGCGATACGCCATCTCGATGAGTGGCACTCATCGAGATGGCGTATTAGATCGCCGCCGCCGGCACCTCTTCCGCATCCCCAGCGGCGTGCCTGCGCGCCGAAGCGACCGCGCCGCTGAGCGTCGGTTTGAACCGCACCCGAGGCGGTCGCACGCCATGGGTCAGCAGCACGTGGCGGATCGCCGGGCGAGCGCCCGAGACATAAATAGAGGTCCCATGGCGGCTTGCCCTGTCGACGAAACCCTCGATGGCCGCCGCCGCGGTCGAGTCGAGCACCGGAACCGCCGAGAAATCGATCACATAGGCCTTCGGCGGTCTGCCGGTACGGTCGAGAGCGGCCGCGATCCGGGCGGAGGCGCCGAAGAAGAATGCCCCGGAGATGCGGTAGACGATGACATCCGGATCGGTCGCAAGCGCCGTCTCATAGGGCGTGAGGATGCCATCCGACTCGGGATCCGGACGATCCGCCTCGACCAGCGGCAGGCCGGCCTCGACCTCGACCGCCTGTGCCATGCGATGGATGAACAGCAGCGCCCCGATCCCGAAGCCGACCAGGATGCCTTCGGTGAGATCGCGGAACACCACGAGCAGGAATGTGGTGAGCAGCACCAGGGCGTCGCCGGGCGAGGCGCGGACGAGGGTCGCGAACTCATGCCGACCGGCCATGTTCCAGGAAACCACGGCGAGCACGGCGGCGAGGGCGGACAGGGGGATGTAGCTCGCGAGCGGTGCCGCCACCAGGATGAACAGCAGCAGGAAGGCCGAGTGCAAGATGCCCGAAATCGGACCACGCGCCCCGGCCCGCACATTGGTGACGGTGCGGGCGATGGTGCCGGTGACGCACATGCCGCCGAACAGGGCTGCGACGATATTCGCCACCCCTTGCGCGACCAATTCGCAATTCGAGCGGTGCCGGCGTCCGCTCATGCTGTCGGCGACCACGGCGGAAAGCAGGCTCTCGATGCCGCCGAGCAGCGCGAAGGCGAGCGCCGGTGGCAGCGCGTGCATAACCTTGTCGAGGGACAGGCCCGGCAGATGCGGGGCGGGCAGCGAGTTGGGGATGCTGCCAAAGCGGGTGCCGATCGTCTCGACCGGCAGGCCCAAGAGCCAGGCGAGGGCCGACGTCGAGGCGACGGCGATCAGGAAGGCCGGCCAGAGCGGCCGGAACCGGCGCACGACGAGAATGGTGGCGATGCCGAGGGTCGCGATCGCCATCGCCGAGGGGTTGAGCGTCGGCAGGGCGTGAGCCAGCACCTCAAGCTTGGGGATGATCGGCCCCGGCTCCTTGCCGGCCAGCGTCAGCCCCAGCACTTCGCTGATCTGGCTGGAAAAGATGATGACGGCGATGCCCGAGGTGAACCCGACCGTGACCGGGTAGGGAATGTATTTGATGAAGGTACCGAGGCGCAGGAAGCCGATCGCCACCAGGATAAGGCCCGAAAGCATGGTGGCCAGGATCAGGCCGTCCACGCCGTCCTGTGCCACGGTCGCGGCGACCAGCACGATGAAGGCCCCGGCGGGGCCGCCGATCTGAAACCGGCTGCCGCCTAGGACGGAGACCATGAAGCCGCCGAAGATCGACGCGTAAAGGCCGCGATCCGGCGTCACGCCGGAGGCGATGGCGATCGCCATGGAGAGCGGCAAGGCGACGATCGCAACGGTCAGCCCCGCCATCGCATCCGCCTTGAGATCGTCGATCCCATAGCCTTCGCGCAGCACGGTCACGAGCTTGGGAGTGAACAGCTCGACGAAGGTGGATAGTCGGGTCTTGGCGGCCATCACCATCCACATGTTAACGAATGCGTCGACGATCAGGTAGGATCGGCGAAAGGGGGACTGCATAACAAGATGAAATGCTGGTGCGGCGCTGCGCGTTTTGCGTGGGGTGTCGCCCAACTGTGGCGGAGCCGGCTTGCTTCGCACTCATAGCTCACGCGGGTAAGGCATGAACGAACGGCGTATCCATCAGATTTTCGAGATCAGTGTCCTGCTGAAAGGGGCTCACGCGTTAATCGAGTGCGTCAGCGGACTTCTACTGGCCCTCGTCAGCACAAGCGCCATCACCGGTCTTGTCAACGCGCTGACCCAGGAGGAACTGGTCGAAGATCCGAACGACTTCGTCGCAACGCACCTGCTCAGTTTGGCGCAGGATTTCACCGTGAGCACCAAGCATTTCTATGCTTTCTACTTGCTGAGCCATGGGGTCGTTAAAGCGTTCCTCGTCCTCGGTCTGCTGAGAGACAAGCTCTGGGCCTATCCCGCCTCGCTTGTCGTCCTTGGCTTCTTTATCGCGTATCAGCTGTACCGGTTCTCGTACACGCACGGCTTTGGCCTCGTCGTGTTGACGGTCTTCGATGTCATCGTGATGGGATTGATCTGGCACGAATACCGGCTGGTCAGTCGGCATCCGGCATCGCGCTGATACCCCTCCTAGACGGGCGGCGGGCTCACCAGTTTGAAGCCGCCGTCACGCCAATAGGGATAGTATGGATAAGCGGGCGTCACGGCGCTGGCGGCGTCGAGACGGGCGATCTGATCCGGCGTCAGCGACCACCCCACCGCGCCGAGGTTCTGGCGCAGCTGCGCCTCGTCGCGGGCGCCGATGATCACGCTGGCGACCGTCGGTCGCCGCAGCAACCAGTTGATGGCGATCTGAGGGATCGCGCGGCCGGTCTCGCCGGCGATGGCGTCAAGGGCGTCAATAACGCGGTAGAGGCGCTCGTCATCCATGGGCGGGCCGAAATCGGCGGTCTCGTGCAGGCGGCTGACGTTGGGCAGGGGCTGGCCACGGCGGATCTTGCCGGTCAGTCGGCCCCAGCCCAGCGGGCTCCACACCATCGCCCCGACGCCCTGATCGAGGCCCAGCGGCATCAGTTCCCACTCGTAGTCGCGACCGACGAGCGAATAATAGGCCTGGTGGGCGACGTAGCGCGGCCAGCCGTGGCGATCGGCGGCGGCCAGCGACTTCATCAGCTGCCAGCCGGAAAAATTGGAAGCGCCGACATAGAGCACCTTGCCAGCCGAAACGAGGTCGTCGAGTGCCGCGAGCGTTTCCTCGACAGGGGTGCGGGCGTCGAAGGCATGCAATTGCAGAAGGTCGATGCGGTCGGTGCGCAGCCGCTTCAGCGCCGCCTCGACGCCCCGCGTCAGGCGCAGGCGCGAGGTGCCGGCCTCCCGCGGTCCATCGCCCATCGGCAGGCCGATCTTGGTGGAGATCAGGGCCTCGTCGCGACGGGTTCGCAGCGCCTCGCCGAGGATTTCCTCGGAGGCGCCGTTCGAATAGACGTCGGCGGTGTCGAAGAGGGTGACGCCGGCCTCCAGGCAGATGTCGATCAGCCGGCGTGCCTGAGCGACGTCGGTATCGCCCCAGGCACTGAACAGCGGCCCCTGGCCACCAAAAGTGCCGGCGCCGAAGCTGAGGGCCGGGACCTTCAGCCCCGAGGCGCCGAGATGTCTGTATTCCATGGCGAGTTCTCCTTGTTAACAGCGGGTGTTGGCGGGGGTTAACAGCGGGCGTCAGCGGGGGCGACGCGAGCGGTACGACCTTCGAGCGTGAGGCTGAGAACCGCCAGGCCCAGGGCCGAGAGGGGGATCGCCGCGGCGATCAGGGGCACCGCCGAAAGACCCGGGCCGTGGGCGATGACCACGCCGCCCAGCCAGGCGCCGAAGGCGTTACCCAGATTGAAAGCGGCGATGTTGAGGCTGGAGGCCAGGCCTTGCCCGCCGCCGCCCGCCTGCTCCAGCACGCGCATCTGCAGCGGGGCGACCGTGGCGAAGGCGGCCACGCCCAGCAGGAAGACGGCGACCACCGCGCCGATGCGATCGTGGAAGGCGAAACCCGCCCCCGTCAGCGCCAGGCTCAGCAGGGCCAGCGTTCCCAGCAGCGCCGCCGAGAGGCCGCGATCGGCCCAGCGTCCGCCCAACAGGTTGCCGACGACCAGGCCCGCGCCGAACACCAGCAGGATCGGCGAGACAGCGGCCTTATCGTAACCAGCCAGGTCGGTGAGGATCGGCTGGATATAGGTGAAGACCGCGAACACGCCGCCAAAGCCTAGCACCGTCATCAGCAGGCCGAGCAGCACTTGCGGACGGGCCAGGACCGCGATCTCCTCCGATAGCGGGGCCGGCGCGACCGTCGTCTCGGCACGGGGCAAGAAGACGGCCAGGACGGCCAGAGCGAGCAGGCCCACCGCGCTCACCGCCCAGAAGGTCGAGCGCCAGCCGAAGGCCAGGCCCAGCCACGAGCCCAGCGGCACGCCGAGCAGCGTGGCGATGGTCAGGCCGGTGAACATGATGGCGATGGCGGAGGCCTTGCGCTGTGGTGGAACCAGACTCGTAGCCACTAACGCCCCGACCCCGAAAAAGGTGCCATGCGCCAGTGCCGTGACCACCCGGGCGGTCATCAGCAGGCCGTAGCTGGGCGCCAGGGCGCAGGCCAGATTGCCCAGGGTGAAGATGGCCATGAGCACCAGCAGCGTGGTTTTGCGCGGCAGTCTGCGGGTGGCGATGGTCAGGATCGGCGCGCCGACGAAGACCCCCAGGGCATAGCCGGTCATCAACAGGCCGGCTGTGGGGATCGAGACATGAAGATCGGCCGCGACCTGCAACAGCAGGCCCATGATGACGAATTCTGTGACGCCGATGCCGAAGGCGCCGACCGTCAGGGCATAGAGGGCGAGGGGCATGGGGGCTCCCGTTGCTGGTGACGAGCCATGCAGATGGAGCTTCCCTCGCCTATGAATTAGACTGCTATGAAGACATAGATTTGTGAGTTGAATTCATCATGGCGCGATTGGAGGTCAACCGCTCTGGCGAGATGGAGGTGTTCGCGCGGGTCGTGGAACTGGGCGGCTTTTCGACGGCGGCGCGGGCCCTGCGCATGACCCCCTCGGCGGTCAGCAAATCGGTGGCCCGCCTCGAGGGGCGGCTGGGTGCGCGGCTGATCAGTCGCTCGACACGCAAGCTGCGGCTCACCGCCGAGGGGGCCGCCTTCCACGAGCGCGCGGTGCGGGTCTTGGCCGATATCGACGAGGCGGAGCGGGCGGTGGCCGCGGGCTCGGTCCCGCGCGGGCGGGTGCGCGTCAATTCCAATGTGCCGTTCGGCCTGCACCATCTTTTGCCGCTGGTCCCCCGCTTCACGGCGGCCCATCCGGAGGTCAGCCTCGACATCATGCTGACCGACCAGGTCATCGACCTGATGGACGAGCGCGCCGATGTGGCCATTCGCGTCGGGCCCTTGCGCCCCTCGCGGCTGATGGCCCGCAAGCTGGGACAAAGCCGGATGGCCGTTGTCGCGGCGCCGGCCTATCTGACCCGCCGAGGCGAACCGCGCACACCCTATGATCTGGAAACCCATAACTGCATCGGCTTCAACTTCGCTCGCCAGCGCGACGCGTGGCCGTTCGTCGTCGATGAGGACCGCCTAGCCCTGCCGGCACGCGGCGACGTCACCGCCGGCGATGGCGAGACCTCGCGCCGTCTGGTCCTGTCCGGCCAGGGTATCGCCCGGCTGGCCCTCTTCCATATCGGTCCCGACATCGCCGCCGGGCGGCTTGTCCCGGTGCTGGAGGCCTATAATCCCGGCGATGTCGAGGAGATCAACGCGGTCTATGTCGGGCATGGCGGCCGGCTGCCGGCACGGGTGCGGGCCTTCATCGACTTCCTCGTCGAGGCGGTGGACCTTGAAATCGCGTCGGCGCCGTTCGAGGCAGGCTTCCGCCCTACGGTTTGATAGGTGCTTGACAGTCGCGCGCGCAATGTTCATGTTTCGTTCATGGATGTAGCGCAAGCCATAGATCCGGCCGAGATCGCCCCCTGCGACGCGGCCCCGAACGGTCCCTCCTCGGAGCGGATGGAGGGCTGTGCCCCCAGTTCGGAGCGCACCGAGCGGCATCTGCGGATGCTGCAACGGCTCGCCGAGATCGGCATGGAGTTGGCGGAGGCGGTCGGGCGGCAGGCGCTGGAGCAGGCCAAGGCGGCTTCCGAGCCGGCCGAGACACCGCGACAGCCTGGACCGGATCTGGGATTGGTGTTCACGCGGATTTCGCGCTCGGTGCGGCAGACGGTGGCGCTGGAGGCCCGGATCGCGGAGGGGCCGTTGACCCCCCGCGCGGTCTCGGCGGCGGTGCTGGACAAGCAGGCGGAGCGCGCGGCGCTGGCCGAGACGGATCGGCGGCACCGGCGCAAGGCCCAGGTCGGACGGATCGTGAAGCAGGCGATCAATGCCGAGCTCACCGGGATCAAGGCCTACCAGCGGGAAAGAGAGCTGCGGGAGCGGCTGGAAGACGAGGATGTCGAGACCGATATCGGCGATCATCCGATCGGCG